>Ga0190265_10003504_pt1 | contig 10703 bp, 9 predicted proteins | sample Popmic124T_FD_133135 | JGI IMG/M metagenome (GOLD analysis project Ga0190265, IMG submission 133135) | Populus adjacent soil microbial communities from riparian zone of Indian Creek, Utah, USA - 124 T | ecosystem: Environmental > Terrestrial > Soil > Riparian zone | place: USA: Utah | collected...
CATCACCTTGACCCGGCTGACCACCACCGGCGCGACGTGCGCGGGCATCCTCAAGCTCTCGCGCAGCACGCCGTCCATCCGCATCCGGACGACGAGGCCGGTCTCATAGGGCTCGATATGGATGTCGGAGACGCCCTGGCGGGCGGCGTCGGCGATGATGCCGTTGATCAGCCGGATCGCCGGCGCGTCGTCGGACGTGTCGAGCAGATCCTCGGCGCTCGGCAGGCCGGCGGCGAGATGGCCGAGATCGTCGCCGAAGCCGAGCGAGCCCGCCGCGTCCGCCGCCGCCTCGGTGCCCGACGGATAGAGATCGGAAAGCAGCCGGTCGAAGGCGGGTCCGTCGACCCGGTGCACGCCGAACGGCCGCGCCAAAAAGCGGCGCAGCTCGATCAGCGCGTGCGGATCGGCGCCCTCGCGCATCGCCACGTCGAGCCGTCCGTCCTGGTCCGCGGTCGGCAGCAGGCCGTGGCGCCGGGCGAAGGCATAAGGCACGCGCACGGGGACAGTCCCCTCGGGGACTGTCCCCCTCTCCGCTTGGGGGACTGTCCCCCTCTCCGCTTGCTCCTCGCCCCGTCCGATCCTCATTGCGGCGGGACCTGGCTCGGCGGCACCTCGGCCGGGGTCACCACCTGGTCGGCCGGCTGCGCCGTCGCGGGCGCGCCCGGCGGCACCGTGCCCATATATTCGCGGACCAGCTCGTCGAGGCTCGGCTCGCGGTTCGGATTGACCAGGAGCTGCTGGCCGCGGACATAATCGTAGCGCCGCGCGCTCATCGCCCGCGCATCCGCCGCGCTCCTGAGGATCGTCGGCCGGATGAACACCATCAAATTGGTCCGCGCCCGCGCCCGTCCCCGCGAGCGGAACAGGTTGCCGATGATCGGGATGTCGCCGAGCAGCGGGATGCTCTGCAGCGTGCGCCGTTCGTTGTCGTCGAGCAGGCCGCCGATGCCGACGATCTCGCCGTCGTCGACGGTGATCGTGGTCTCGATCTCGCGCTTGTTGAGGATCAGGTCCTGGAAATCGTTCGACACCGGCCCGGCGATCGAGCTGACCTCCTGGCGGACGTCGAGCTTGATCGTGCCGCCGGCGTTGATCTGCGGCGTCACTTCGAGCGTGATGCCGACATTCTGGCGCTGGACGGTGCGGAAGGCGTTGTCGAAATTGTTCGACAGCGCCTCGCCGGTGGTGATCGGGATCTCCTGGCCGACCAGGATCCGCGCCTCCTGATTGTCGAGCGTCATGATCGACGGCGTCGACAATATGTTGGACCGGTTGTCGGAGCGCACCGCGTTGATGATCGCGCCGAAGATGGCGTTCGAGTTGCGGATCGCGAGGCCGGCGAGGCCGCCGCTGATCCCGGCCAGCTGGCCGGCCGCGGCCTCGATCAGCTCCTGGCCGGTGCCGGTCGTGGTCGTCGTGGTCGAGCCGGTGCCGGTGGTCACCGTGGTGCTGGTGCCGCCCAGCTCGCGCGCCGCGATCGCGCCGGCGATGGTGCCGATATTGGGGGTGATGTTGGAATAATTGGTGATCGCGAACGGGATGTTCGATCCCTGCAGGCCGGACAGGAAGAGCTGGACGCCGAGCTGGCGCGCGGCGGTGTCCGAAATCTCGACGATGATCGCCTCGACCAGCACCTGCTGGCGGCGGACGTCCAATTGCCGGATCAGCTCGCCCAGGGTGCGCTGGACGTCGGGCGTCGCCGAGATGACGATCGCGTTGGCGCCTTCGAACCGCGTCACCACCGCGCCCCGCGCCCCGATCGAGGTCGCGCCCGCCGCCGCCGGCGCGGCCGCCGCCGCGGGCGCGGCGGGCTCGTTCGCGCCCGGCTGGCCGGCCGCGCTGCTGCGCCGGGCGCGCGGCGCGGGGGCCGCCTGGGTCGGCGCCTGGCCGAGCACCTGCTGGAGCACCGGCAGCAATTGCGCGGCGTCGGCATGCTGGAGGAAGACGACGCGGATCTCGCTGCCGCTCGCCGCGCGGCGGTCGAGCTCCTGGGCGATGCCGATCAATTGCGCCACCGCGCCGCCGTCGCCCCTGAGCGCGATCGCGTTCGAGCTGTCGACCGGGACCACCGACACGCCTTCGGGCGCGAGCTCGGACAAGGCGGCGGCGATCTCGCGGGCGCCGGCATTGTCGAGGCCGACGATGCGGGTGACGCCGCTGTCGACGTCGATCGTGCGAAGCACCTGCCGCACCCGGGCGACATTGTCGGCGAAGTCCGAGACGATGATCGCGCTTCGGCTCGCGGTGATCGAGCCGTCACGGCTGACCAGGGGCCGCAGCGTCTCGACCGCCGCCGCCGCGTCGATATGGCGGACGCGCAAGATCTCGGTGACGAAGCTGCTCGGCCCGGCGCGGCGGCCGACCGGCGCGGTCGCGGCGGCGCCGGCCACCGGCTGGATGCGCAGCGCGCCGCCCGCCATCGGCACCGCGACGAAGCCGTTGGCGCGCATCGTCGACAGGAACAATTCGAAATATTCGGAACGCGACAGCGGCCGCTCGGTCACCACCGAGACCCGGCCCTGCACGCCCGGATCGATGATGAAGGTGCGCCCGGTGACCCGCGCCGCGTCCTGGATGAAGGCGCGGACGTCGGCGTCGCGCAGGTTGATGACATGCTGCGCGGCGAGCGGCGATATGGCGGCGCAGGCGAGGACAAAGGCAAGCAGTAGACGTTTCACAGACTCAACCTCACCCTCATCGGCACGGCCCGTCCGCCGCGATCGACCATGACATTCACCTCGCCGCTCCCCTGGCCGATCAGCGCCCGCGCCTGCTCGATCGAGCTGACCCGCTGGCCGTTGACCGAGACGATCACGTCGCCGGGCGCGAAGCCGGCGGCGCGGAACGCCTGGCCGCCGTCGCCGCCGGGGCTGACGATGATGCCGTTGACCCGCCCGCCGGCGACACGCGGCGCGAAATTGATCGGCTGGCCGGCCGGGGCTGGCGCCGCGGCGAGCGGCTGCGGCTGCGGCTGGCCGGGCGGAGGCGGCGCGGTCGGCGGGGGCGCCTCGCCGACGGTCTGCGCCGGCGGCGATTGATCGAGGAAGATCTGCTCAAGCACGCCGCCGCGGCTGATGGTGACGCTGTCGAAGGCGACCTGCGCCAGGGTGACGCCGGGCATGACCTCCTCGCCGACTGCGAAGCTCATCTGGCGGCCGTCGGGGAGCGCGATGATCGCCGAGCCGCGGCCCGAGGCGCGGTCCTCGCGGGTGCCGAAGAGCTTGAGGTTAAGCGACGTCACCACCGCCGGCCCGGCGGCGGCGTTGAGGCGGAAGAAGGGATCGAAGGCGGCGAGCGCCGCGGCGTCGGCGGGGACGGCGAGCGCGCTCACCGGCCGCCAGTCGCCGACCGGCCCGACCGGCGCCGCCAGCACCCAGAACAGGCGCGCGGCCTGCACCGCGACCAGGGTCAGCAGCAGCAGCTCCGCGGCCGAATAGACGGTCGGCCGCGGCAGGCGGCCGACCGTCCGCCCGGTCCGGGACGTCAAGGTGAGGCGCGGCGCGATACTCGAATCCCTCCCCAGCAGGGGCCAGGCGACCCCAGTATGTCGACCGCGTGACTCAAATGCGTCAGCGGCCGGCGGATGCGACGGCTCATCATCTTGAACTGGATGGCGAAAACGCCTCCCCTTCCCCGGAAGAGTCGTACGGCGGGGACGTTCCCAGCTTTTCCGGCGGGGCGCAAGCCGATTCCCGTGCGGGGCGGAGCGAGGGGACAGTCACAGTGACTGTCCCCAAAACAGGTCGGGCGGCGCCTCTAGGGAAAAGCGCCGCCCTTAAGCAGCCGTCATAGCACGATGAATCTGGACGGAGCCTGAATGACTTAGGTTAGCGCCGGCGCCGCGATCAGCAGCCAGACCGGCCAAGCGGTGAGCACCATCAAAGTGCCGAGCGGCATCCGGCTGGTCGCGCTCACCGCCTCGCCGCGCAGCCGCATGGCGGCGATCGCGGCGAGTCCGATCAGCCCGGCGCCGAGCAGGATCAGGGGAAGCTGCCACGCCCCCACCCAGGCGCCGATCGCGGCCAGCAGCTTGGGATCGCCGCCGCCCATGCCGTCCCGGCCGCGCAGGCGGCGGTAGAGCCAGGCGATCAGCACCAGCACCGCCCAGCCGATTACGGCGCCGGCCGCGCGCTCGGCGAGCGGCGGCCCGAAGCCCGCCCAGGCGGCGGCGAGGCCGAGCGGGATCAGCGGCAAAGTCAGCCGCTCCGGCAGCCATTGATGCTCGAGGTCGAGCATCGCGACGAGCAGCAGCCACCAGCCGAGCAGGGCGGTGACCGCGGCGAGCGGCAGCGGATGGGCGGCCAGCGCCACCAGCCCCATCGCCGCCGCGGCGATCTCGACGGCCGGATGGCGCGGGTCGACGCGGCCTCCGCACCGGCGGCAGCGGCCGCGCTGGACGGCGTAAGAGAGGAGCGGCACCAGCTCCCAGGCCCTGAGCGGCGCCTCGCAGCGGTCGCAGCGCGAGCGACCGCTGGCGACGCCCTCCCCATTGGGCCAGCGGATCAGCGCCGTGGCGAGAAAGCTGCCGGCGACGAGACCCGCGGCGGCGCCCAGCAGGGCGCGTAGCGCGAGCGACTGTTCGAGAAATTGCTCCGGCGGCACGGCTTGTGCCTAGGCAGGGCTGGCCCCGCGTTCAATGCCGGCGTTCCCCGGCGAAAGCCGGGGCCAGCGCCGGCCCGAAGACTGGACCCCGGCCTTCGCCGGGGAACGATCCGATTGGGTTGAAACCCGATCCTAGCGGCCGGCGGTCCGCAGTGCATTGTCGTGGGCGGCGAGGGCTGACCGGTTCTTTACGCCAATGTTACGTTTTGGGCAAGCTTTTATGATTGCTATGCTACTGTTTTGTTACAGTTTTATTACAACCCGCTCAAAATGCGTTGCGCCTGAATGAGATGCGGCCGGTCGATCATCCGCCCGTCGAGCGACAGCGCCCCCGCATCGGGGCGCTCCTCGAACGCCGCGACCACGGCGCGGGCGTGGGCGATCTCCGCTTCGCTGGGCGTGAAGGCGGCGTTGATCGCCGCGATCTGATCGGGATGGATAGCCATCATGCCGGTGAAGCCGTCGCGGCGTGCGCGGCCGGCATAAGCGGCGAGGCCGTCGAGGTCGCGGAATGCCGGATAGACGGTCTCGATCGGCGCCACGCCCGCCGCCGCGGCGCCGAACAGGCAGAGCGAGCGGGCGAGCTCGTAGGGCGGGGTGAACCGGCCGTCCTCCTCGCGCGCCGTCGCCGCGCCGATCGCCGCGGGCAGGTCCTCGGCGCCCCAGGTCAGGCCGGCGAGCCGCTTCGCGCCGGCATAGGTGCCGAGCTGGAACAAGGCGGCCGGCGTCTCGGTGGCGATGGCGAGGATCTGCGCCGTGGCGTTGCCGCGCGCGGTCAGCCGCCGGGAAAGCTCGCCGACCGAGGCGCCGCCCTCGGCCTTGGGCAGCACGATCCCGTCCGGATGCGCGGGCAGCACCGCGTCGAGGTCCCTCTCGATCTCGGCGCCGTCGAGGGGGTTGACCCGGACCCAGAGCCTGGCTTGGCTGTTGGCGTCGAGGAACGCCGCCACCGCCCGCCGCGCCTCGGCCTTGGCCGCCGGCGCCACCGAATCCTCGAGGTCGAGGATCAGCGCGTCGGCGCCCGACATCAGCGCTTTTTCCATCCGGTCCGGCCGGTCGCCGGGCACGAACAGGAGCGAGCGGAGCCTCATGCGCGCCTCTGCATCAGCGCGGTCCGCTCCATCACGCAGACCAGCTCGTCCTTCTGGTTGAACATGCGATGCTCGAAGGTGACGATTCCCGCCTCGGGCCGCGACTGGCTGTCCTTGAGCCCAACCACCTCGGTCTCGGCGCGCAGCGTGTCGCCGATGAAGACGGGCTTGGGCATCCTGACCTTGTCGTAGCCGAGATTGGCGACCAGCGTGCCGAGCGTGGTGTCGCCGACCGACAGGCCGACGAGCAAAGCGAAGGTGAAGGTGCCGTTGACGACGATCCGCCCGAACTCGGTCGCTTCGGCATAGGTCTCGTCGAGGTGGAGCGGCTGCGGATTGTGGGTCAGGGCGGTGATCAGGAGGTTGTCGGTCTCGGTCACCGTCCGGTGCGGCTGGTGCCGGATCCGGTCGCCCAGGGTCCATTGCTCGTAATAGCGGCCGGGCACGACGGCTAGCCCGTCGCCCCGGCGAAGGCCGGGAGTGGGTAGGTCGCCATGCCCCCGGCATGGCTGCGGGCTGCGGGGCAGCCCGCACCTGCCCAATCGTGGAGAAGGTCCGTGACTTCCTGTCCGGAGATCCCGGCCTTCGCCGGGATGACGAAATGACCCATCATCCCTTCCCCTTCTCGATCCGCGCCAGCAGCGCCCCCTCGCTGACCTGCGCACCCTCGCTCGCTTCCAGCTCGATGACAATGCCATCGAACGGGGCGGCAAGGCTATGCTCCATCTTCATCGCCTCGAGCGTCAGCAGCTTCTGCCCTCTCGCCACCGCCGCGCCCAGCTTGACCGCGACGGCGATGATCTTGCCCGGCATCGGCGAGACGATCGCGCCGTCGGCGGCCGTGCCCGCCGCCGTCCGGCCTCCCGACGGCGAGGCGGCGACTCGCGCCGTGACGCCGCGCTCATTGGCGAGCACCGCATGGTCGCCATGCTCGGCGACGCTGAACCCGCCGGCCCGCCGTGCCTCCTCCCGGGGCCGAGCGACCTTGCGCGGCTCGGAGTCGACATAGACGTCGAGCGAGTCGAGCGCCGGCGCGTTGAGCCTGAAGCCGGCGAGCGGCTGGAGCATCGCGCGCTGCTCGTAGGGAAGCCGCGCCACCTGCAGATCGGCGAGCCGCCCGGCCGCGACCGCGACGATCCCGTCGCCCGCCTGGCCCCGGGTCAGTTCCTCGCCGAGCCGGGCAATCAGCCCGGTGTCGACGTCGCCGGCGCGGAACGGGGCGCAATCGAGGCATTCGTACAAGAAACCCATATTGTTCTTGAGCGGCCAGACGAAGCTTTCCGCGATCATCCGCATGAGGCCGGCGACCGCGCCGTCGCGGCTGCCGTCATGGACGATCAGCTTGGCGAGCATCGGATCGTAATGCGGGCTGACCGTGTCGCCGGCCGTAAAGCCGGTATCGACCCGCCCGCCCCAGACGGCATCCTCGAGCTTGAAGGCGTCGAGCCGCCCGGTCGAGGGCAGGAAGCCGCCGGCCGGATTCTCGGCATAGAGCCGCGCCTCGATCGCCCAGCCGTCGATCGCCAGCTCGTGCTGGCGCTTCGGCAGCTTCTCGCCCGACGCCACCCTGAGCTGCCATTCGACCAGGTCCTGGCCGGTGATCGCCTCGGTCACCGGATGCTCGACCTGGAGCCTTGTGTTCATCTCCATGAACCAGATCCGGTCCGCCCGCAGTCCTTCGGAGGCATCGGCGATGAACTCGATCGTCCCCGCCCCGACATAATCCACCGCCCTGGCCGCCTTCACGGCCGCGTCGCAGACCGCCGCGCGGGTCGCCGCGTCCATGCCCGGCGCCGGCGCCTCCTCGATCACCTTCTGGTGGCGGCGCTGAAGCGAGCAGTCGCGCTCGAACAGATGGACGACATTGCCGTGGCTGTCGCCGAACACCTGCACCTCGATATGGCGCGGACGTTCTATGTACTTTTCGATCAGCACCCGATCGTCGCCGAACGAGGACGCCGCCTCGCGCTTGCAGCTCAGCAGCATCTCCTGAAACTCGGCCGAGGCATCGACCCGCCGCATCCCCTTGCCGCCGCCGCCCGCCACCGCCTTGATCAGCACCGGCCAGCCGATCTTGCCGGCCTCGGCCTGGAGCCGCTCGGGCGCCTGGTCCTCGCCGAGATAGCCGGGCGTCACCGGCACCCCCGCCTCGGCCATCAATTTCTTCGCCGCGTCCTTCAGCCCCATCGCCCGGATGCTGTCCGGCTTCGGCCCCACCCAGATCAGCCCCGCAGCGATCACGGCCTGCGCGAAATCGGCATTCTCGGAAAGAAAACCGTAACCCGGATGGATCGCCTCAGCGCCAGTCTCCCTGGCGGCGGCGATGATCTTCTCCCCAACCAGATAGGACTCCCGCGCTGGGCTCGGCCCGATATGCACCGCCTCGTCCGCCTCCCGAACATGCAGCGCCTTGGCATCCGCGTCCGAATAGACCGCGATCGTGCGAATGCCGAGCCGCCGCGCGGTCCGGATGACCCGGCAGGCGATCTCGCCCCGATTGGCGATGAGCAGGGAGGCGATCAAGGTGTGAAGTCACTCATGGCGTCGCCAACCCACCATCTCCGGTGAAACTCGTTGCTATCCTCCAACTGCCGCCCCATGACTCCCAGCCATCCGCCTGACCATCTGCCGAAGGCAGGAGAACCATCCAAATTGGACACGTTCTCGGGTAGCGTCCTTATCGTATATATCGGATTCTGATACCCGCGCTCCTCCCCAAGCCGCTTGAAATAGGAACCTTCGAGGACGAAACGTTCCTCGCCCCTATAAGCGAGATAGACGCGAGTAAAGTCGGAGCCTTTCAGGGCTTCCGCCGCTTTGAGAAGACGCCGCGTCATGTCCGCCATTGAGATGCCGCCCTCGACCGAGCGGATGTCAAAAACGATTTCGTCGCTGCTTATCCAATTCCTTCGATAGACACGCGTGTCGGCACCGGTTTCGTCAGCCAGCGCCTTAGCCACCGGAGCGCTGACGGTGCGCGCATAGAGATAGAATCCTCCCGCGCAGACCAAGACCAGAGCAAATATCGAGAGCAGGGCGAAAAGGCCTCGGCGTGATCCCACGGTGCCGGGCTCAGGCGAACTCTCTTGCTCACTCACCATGAACTCCTCACAGCCTAGATCGCCCGAACGGAGCCCGCTCAACTCCGGCGCTCACAGCGCCGACGCCCTGGATCGCGTTCTCGCGGCTTCGCAACCCTCCCTGTTCGCCGACAGATAATCCAAGCGGAAGAACGTGCGATTAAATTCACCCGGCATCGCCACAAGAATGATTTCTCCCACCCCGTGCGCCAAGCGGGCACCGGTGCGAGCCGACCATTCATAAGAGTAAACTTGGCTTCCGCTCCTGAGATTCTGCTGAAAAAACTCACAGTTATAGTCTGAACAGTTATCTAGTTTCCGATGATCTCCGTACCTCGAATCCAAGAGGTCCGCCATCGCATCCATGGCAGACTTAACGTTGTGACCGTAAGAATCGGACTCGAATACTCTGCTCACCGCACGGATTTCACACAGTCCGACATCGGGTTGGGCAACTGCTGCATATGTCTCAAATTCCTGCACTGGCCTTGGAACCGATCGCAGAAGTCGCGCCTCCGCTGGTCCTCCTTGCGTGCCCGTATCTAGATCCAAGCTCGATTCCGACTGGCCCATGGTAAGTCCAAAGGGCCCGTTGCCTACCGGTCGAGCAGGTTGTGAAGTGAGAATCTCGGCGACATTTTTTGGCGTATCGTTCCGTGCCAAATTGTTCGACTCCGCCGATTGGCCGCAGGCGGCAGCGAGGAGCGGTCCGACTAATAGGCTGAGCGTCCTACAATTCATGGATCCTCCCCAGCTCCGTCACATCCTGAACACACCGAACCGCGCCCGCTCCGGGATCGGCGCGTTCAGCGTCGCCGCGAACGCCAGCCCCAACACATCGCGCGTCTGCGCCGGATCGACGATGCCGTCGTCCCAGAGCCGCGCGGTGGCGTGATAGGGGTTGCCTTCGTCCTCGTAGCGCTGGCGGATCGGGGCCTTGAACGCCTCGGCCTCCTCCGCCGTCCACGTCTCCGCATCCTTATGCACTGTGGCGAGGACCGATGCAGCCTGCTCGCCGCCCATCACGCTGATCCGCGCATTGGGCCAGGTGAACAGGAAACGGGGCGAATAGGCGCGGCCGCACATGCCGTAATTGCCGGCGCCGAAGCTGCCGCCGATCAGCAATGTGATCTTGGGCACGCTCGCCGTCGCCACCGCGGTGACCAGCTTGGCGCCGTTTTTGGCGATCCCCTCGGCTTCATATCGGCCGCCGACCATGAAGCCGGAGATGTTTTGAAGGAACAGCAAAGGCGTCCGCCGCTGGCAGGCCAGTTCGATGAAATGCGCGCCCTTGACCGCGCTCTCCGAGAACAAAATCCCGTTATTGGCGAGGATCGCCACCGGCATGCCCCAGATCCGAGCGAAGCCGCAGACCAGGGTGCTCCCGTAAAGCGCCTTGAACTCGTGGAGCTCGGAGCCGTCGACGATCCGGGCGATCACCTCGTGCACGTCATAGGGGGTGCGCACGTCGTCGGGGATGATCCCGTACAGCCCCTCCGGATCGAGCCTGGGCGCCACCGGTTCCGCGAGGTCGATATCGACCGCCTTCACACTGTTAAGCCGCGCCACGATATCGCGCACGATGGTCAGCGCATGCTCGTCATTGTCGGCGAGATGGTCGACGACGCCGGATTTGCGGGCGTGGAGGTCGCCGCCGCCCAGATCCTCGGCGCTGATCACCTCGCCCGTCGCCGCCTTGACCAGCGGCGGGCCGGCCAGGAAGATCGTGCCCTGGTTGCGGACGATCACGCTTTCGTCGCTCATCGCCGGCACATAGGCGCCGCCGGCGGTGCAGCTGCCCATCACGCAGGCGATCTGGGCCAGCCCCTCGGCCGACATCTGCGCCTGGTTGTAGAAGATCCGCCCGAAATGGTCGCGGTCGGGGAAGACCTCGGCCTGGTGCGGCAGGTTGGCGCCGCCCGAATCGACC
>Ga0190265_10003505_pt1 | contig 10703 bp, 10 predicted proteins | sample Popmic124T_FD_133135 | JGI IMG/M metagenome (GOLD analysis project Ga0190265, IMG submission 133135) | Populus adjacent soil microbial communities from riparian zone of Indian Creek, Utah, USA - 124 T | ecosystem: Environmental > Terrestrial > Soil > Riparian zone | place: USA: Utah | collected...
ATGCCGTTGGCCTTGGTGGAGAGCGGCACGTTGTGCCAGGCGCCCAGCTGCTCGACATTGACCCAGGTGACCCAGGCATTGCCGAAGCCGCAGTTGGGATGGCCGCTGGCTTTGAGCTTCTTGGCCGCCTCGAACACCTCGGGCCAAGTCTTCGGCGGCGCATCCGGATTGAGGCCAGCCTTCTTGAAGGCGTCCTTGTTGTACCACATCACCGTGCTCGACGAGTTGAAGGGGAACGAGAGCATCTCGCCCTTGGTCGTCGAGTAGTAGCCGGTGATGGCGGACAGGTAATTCTTCGGATCGAACGACTCGCCCGCTTCCTTCATCAGCACGTGCACGGGCTTCACCGCGCCGGTCGCCGCCATCATGGTGGCGGTGCCGACCTCGAACACCTGCATGATGTGCGGCGCCTGTCCGGCGCGGAACGCCGCGATGCCCGCGTTCAGCGTGTCGGCATAGCCGCCGCGATAGCTGGGGACGACCTTGTAGTCCTTCTGGCTCGCATTAAAATCGTCAGACAGCTTGACGACAACGTTGTTGTTGGCACCGGTCATTGCGTGCCACCACTGGATCTCCGTCTGCGCGGAGGCCTGGCCCCCCGCAAGTATCATCGCGCCGGCCGCAAGCCAGCGCAGTCTGGTCGTCGACGTCATGGATCGTTCTCCTTGAGCCGCAAGCATTGCGAGCCGTAGCGCTTCCCCATTACAGTTATGTGTCAAACCTAGCCCATCTGCGGCGGTGCCTGGAAGCCCAGGCTGTCCAAAGCCGCGCGGGCAGCGCAAAAAGACGGTCCGAAAAGGACACAGGCAGAGGGAACGCATGGCCACGTCGGGTTCAATCCTCGCCCTGGACCAGGGCACGACATCCAGCCGCGCCATCGTCTTCGGGCCCGATCTGACCATCCGCGGCCTGGGCCAGCGGGAATTCGCGCAGTTCTACCCGCAGTCGGGGTGGGTGGAACACGACCCCGAGGACATCTGGCGCACCACGATCGAGACCGCCCGTCAGGCCATCGCCGCCTCCGGGCTCACGGCTGCCGGCATCGCCGCCATCGGCATCACCAACCAGCGCGAGACCTCCCTCGTCTGGGACCGGCGCACGGGCAAGCCCATTCACCGCGCCATCGTCTGGCAGGACCGGCGCACGGCCGACACCTGCCGGCGCCTGAAAGATGCCGGCCAGGAAGCGATTGTGACCCGGAAGACCGGATTGCTGCTCGATCCCTATTTCTCCGGGACCAAAATCGCCTGGCTGCTTGATAACGTGGAAGGTGCTCGATCGCTCGCCGAGGCCGGCCACCTCGCCTTCGGCACGGTCGACACCTTCCTCATCTGGCGCCTCACCGGTGGGCGGGTGCATGCCACCGATGCCACCAACGCCTCGCGCACGCTGCTCTACGACATCAACAGGGGAGCGTGGGACGACGACCTGCTCGAGCTGCTCCGCGTGCCCCGCGCCATGCTGCCCGAGGTACGCGACTGCAACGGCGACTTCGGCACCACGGAAGGGTCGCTACTCGGCGCGCCGCTGCCGATCCTCGGCGTCGCCGGCGACCAGCAGGCGGCAACCATCGGCCAGGCCTGCTTTGCGCCAGGGATGGTCAAGTCGACCTACGGCACCGGCTGCTTCGCCGTGCTCAACACGGGCGACAAGCCTATCCCCTCCAAGAGCCGGCTGCTCACCACGGTCGCCTACCAGCTCGGCGGCAAACGCACCTATGCACTGGAAGGCGCGATCTTCATCGCCGGCGCAGCGGTGCAATGGCTGCGCGATGGCCTGAAGATCATCGCCTCCGCATCCCAGACCGGTCCGCTCGCCGAGAACGCCGACGCCGCCCAGGACGTCTATCTGGTCCCCGCCTTCGTCGGCCTCGGCGCGCCCTACTGGCAGCCGGAGGCGCGCGGCGCGCTCTTTGGCCTCACGCGCGGCACCGGACCCGCCGAGTTGGCGCGCGCGGCGCTGGAGGCTGTCTGCTATCAGACCCGCGATCTCATTGAAGCCATGCGCGGCGACTGGCAGACGCAGTCCAAATCCGTCCTGCGCGTCGATGGCGGCATGGTGGCGAGCGACTGGACCATGCAGCGCCTCGCCGACATTCTCGACGCCCCCGTCGAGCGGCCGGTCATCCAGGAGACGACCGCGCTCGGCGCCGCCTGGCTCGCCGGCCACAAGGCCGGTGCGTGGCAGGACGCGGAAGGCTTCAGCAGGATGTGGAAGCTCGACAAAGCGTTCTCGCCCGCGATGGCCTCCACCGAGCGCGAGCGCAAGTATGCCGGCTGGAAGCGCTCCGTCGCTGCCGTCCTGCAAGCCGCCATGGATCAACCGCAAGGCACCACCTCATGACCGAGATCTGCAGCCTGACCGACCTGCGTTCGACCTACGCCCAGCCGAGCGAAATCGCGGTGAAAAAGGAACTCGCGTTCATCGACCGCCATGCGCGCGACTTCATTGCGCGCTCGCCGTTCGTCGTCATCTCCACCGCCGATGCCGACGGCTGGCCGGACGGCTCGCCCCGCGGCGACGCACCGGGCTTCGTCACCGTCGTCGACGAGCATCGCCTGCAGCTGCCGGATCGCCCAGGCAACAACCGCCTCGACAGCTTCCAAAACTTGCTCGCCAACCCGAAGATCGCGCTGCTGTTTGTCGTGCCCGATCGCCGCGAGACCTTGCGCGTCAACGGCACTGCGCGGCTTCTCACCGACGAGGCACTGCGCGCGCAACACGCCGTCAACGGCAAGCCCGCCCGCGCCATCGTCGAGGTCACGGCCAAGAGCGTCTACTTCCAGTGCGGCAAGGCGCTGATCCGCTCGGGCCTCTGGCAAAAGGACAAATGGCCGTCGCTTGAAGGCCTCGCCACCTTCGCCGAAGCCATCTCCGATCAGGTCAAGGGGCTCGACCCCGCCGCCTCCGAGCAGCGCCTGGAAAAGGCCTACCGCGACACGCTGTACTAGAGATTGCTCGCCAAGCTCGCTATTGCGTCGATCACGGCGGCCTCCTGGTCCCGATGCGGCGAGTGACCGCAACGGTCCAGAACGAGTCGCGTCACCGAACCCCTAACGCCCCGCTCGATGCGGTCGAGCTGTTCCAGCGTCCCGTACTCGTCGTCCCGGCCCTGGATCAGAAGCGTCGGTTGCGTGACGCGCCCCAGTAGATCTTCAATCGACCAGGCGAGGAACTCGGGCAGCAGCCACGCATCGGCCCAGCCGAGAAACGCATCGTCCACCCGCGCGTGATACTTTGACAGCCGCTGCCTGAGGTCCGAGTTGAAATAGGTCTCCCGAATCTTGGCGATGCTCTCCACGCAGATCGGCTCGACGAACACATGCGGCGCCATCAGCGCCAGGCCGCGCACCGGCCGGCCCGACGCCGCCGCATGGATCAGCGCCATGGACGCCCCGTCCGAGTGGCCCACCAGCAGCGGCGCCTCGATGCCAAGTTGATCGAGCAGCCGCGGCAGCACGTCCAAAGCCTCCTCGTGCATGAAATTCGGCGCGCGCTTGCCCGAAAGCCCATCAGAGCCGCCATACCCGAAACGAGAATAGACAAGCCCCGGCGCACCAAGCCTTCGTGACACCTTGTCCGGAAAATCGCGCCACAGGCCCACCGACCCCAGGCCCTCGTGGAGAAACACCAGGGTCGGACGTGCATCGGCGGTGCCGAGAATCGTGCGAAACTCGATCCGCCGTCCGTCGATATCCAGGAGCTGCATGTTTGCGGGCCGCGCCTTGTCAACGCCCGGTCCACTTGGCAGCCATGGGCGCGCCACACTTCGGGGCTTGGATCTTGAGCATTACCGTTCGGCCAACAGCAGTCGTCAAGTCCGTGCAGACCATCAGATGCGCCTTGTTCGTGGGGGTGGTCGCGCTCGGCGGGTGCGCCAGCGCCCTCGTTGGCCTCCAGACCGACGGCTCCTACAAGCTGGAAGGTAGCGAGATCTCGTCGGGCTGCGACGCCATGCACAAAAATTTCAACACCAGGGTGGAGATACTCAAAGCGCTTCCAGACAAAGCCAAGTCTGAGCGAGAAACCGTTCCCACGACCGCTTGGTCGATGGTGGGCCGTTGGATGAGTTCCCCTAACAAAGGCCTGAACGCCATCAACGACTACGATCGCGAACGCGCGCACGCTTCTGCCGTTCAGCGCGCCATGCGCGAAAAGCAGTGCCAGCCCGTCGACCTCGATCGCGAGCTCGCCGAGGCGGACGCCGAGATAAGGCGCATCCGCGGCAATTGAACAACAGCGTTCACGCAGCAGACAGCCAAGCCCACGCTACGCGCCAAGAATTTGTGCGCCCTGTCTCACAATGTTGTCGGGATTCCCCACTAGCGCTTGGTTCCCGTCGGCGGGAGGGCCCTTCCACAATTCGGAGATCGACTCGTTGCGTCTCGCTGTTCGCATGTCCGGCCTTCTCGCGCTCGCGTTCGCCGCTTGCCTGCTGGCCGATGAGGCGCGCGCAATTCCCGAGTTCGAATCTCGTCCGATCGAAACGAGGGCGGTGGTTACCGCGCCCGATGCCGTGTTCGAGACGTTTCTCGATCGTCTCATGCTGGTCGAGTCCGGTGGCCGCGACACCGCTGCCAATCCTCGATCGACCGCCGTCGGCCCGTTCCAGTTCATCAAGTCGACGTTTCTCGATCTCGTGCGCCGTCATTATGCGTTCGAGACGGACTCCTTCACCGAGGACGAAGTTCTGGACCTGCGCGTCAACCGCCGCTTCGCCCGGCGGGCCGCTGCGCTCTACTCCCGCGAGAACCTCGCCTCCCTCAGCGCGCAAGGCTTGGTGCCAACCTTCGGGCATCTGAGGCTGGCCTTCCTGGTCGGCCCGACTGCCGCCGTGCGCCTGATCAAGGCCACGCCCGATACACCGGCCGCCGAAGTGCTCGGCGCAGCCGTCATCCGCGCCAATCCTTTCATGGCCAACCTGTCCGCGTCCCGCCTTATCGCGCGGGCCGAGCGCGACATCAGCGAGGACCGCCGGCGGCTTGTCACTCCGGCGCCGCCTCCCCGGGAGCGCGTTGTGGCACGCCAGCCAAGACCGAGGGTGCCGGGGTCATGGGCCCCCGGATGGGTGCCCTATAATCCGGAGACCGTCTCCGCCGCCTGCAACAGGCGGCTGGCGAGCTGCCGCCGCTGGATTGCCATGCAAGCCAACAAGGGGCGCGTGCTGTCGGAAAGGGCCAGAACCCTCGGTAAGGCTGCCACGCGCGTCGGCCGGCGCGGCGGCCGTCCCGGAGTTTGAGGCACCTTCACACGCCCAGATAGCGGTGCTGGATCTCCGGCACCGCGATCAGCTCCTTTGACGTGCCGCTCCAAACCACGCGCCCGCGCTCGATTAGGTAATGCCTGTCTGCGAGCCGTGTGAGCGCCGCAACGTTCTTGTCGATCAGCAATACAGCTTGGCCCTGCTCTCTGAGCTGCGCCAGGCAGCGCCAGATTTCGGCCCGGATCAGCGGTGCCAGGCCTTCCGTCGCCTCGTCGAGGATCAGAAGCCGCGGGTTGGTCATCAGGGCCCGACCGATGGCGAGCATTTGCTGTTCGCCGCCCGACAGGAGGTTGGCCATGCTGGCGATGCGCTCTCCGAGTCGTGGAAACAGAGTGCACACCTTGTCATAGGTCCACGGATCGGCGACGTCCCTGCGATTGGCCGCGGTCGCCACCAGATTCTCGCGCGCCGTCAGATTTGGGAACACCTGCCGCCCTTCCGGTACGAGGCCCAGCCCAAGCTTGGCGATGCGGTAAGACGGAAGCTGCCGGACCTCCCGGCCATCGAGCCTGATCGAGCCCGCCGAGGCGGGCGTCAGTCCCATGATCGAGCGCACCGTCGTCGTCTTGCCCATGCCGTTGCGGCCCATGAGCGTGACCATCTCGCCGGCAGCGATGCTGAGCGAGACGCCGAACAGCACCTTGCTGCGCCCGTAGGCGGTCTCGATGCCCTCGATCTCGAGCAGCCGCGCGTCAGGCATCGTTCGTCACGGCCTCCTGCTCGCCCAGGTATGCCTGCCGCACCTCCGCGCTGGCGCGTATGGCCTCCGGCGATCCGCTTGCGATGACGCGGCCGTAGACCAGCACGGTGATCCGGTCCGCCAGCGCGAACACCGCCTCCATGTCGTGCTCGATGAGGAGGATCGTCAGCTCGCGCTTCAGATCCTTGAGCGTCTCGACCATGCGTACCGATTCCTCCGGCCCCATGCCGGCCATGGGCTCGTCCAGCAGGAGCATTCTCGGCTTGGTGGCGAGCGCCATTGCGATCTCGAGCTGGCGGTGCTCGCCATGGCTCATGTTAGCGACGATGACATCCGCTCGGTCGCCGAGACCGACGCGCGCAAGCGCCGCCCGCGCCGGCTCCCGCAACTCCTTTTCCTGTCGTGCATCTCGCCAGAAGCGGAACGAGTGACCCGCATGCGCCTGCACGGCCAGCGCAACATTGTCGAGCGCGGTGAAATCCAGAAACAGCGATGTGATCTGGAACGAGCGTGCGAGCCCCAGCATGCTGCGCTGGTACGTGGCGAGCCCCGTAATATCGCGATCACCGAAGCGGATGAGACCCGCATCCGGCAGGACTTCGCCGGTCAGCTGCCCGATCAGCGTCGTCTTTCCTGCGCCGTTGGGCCCGATAATGGCATGCAGCTCGCCCCTCGGCACGCCGAGTGTGATGCCGTCGGATGCCACGACGCCCCCGAAGCGCTTCGTCACGCCTTCGATTTTGAGAAGCGGTTCAGCCACGGCGCAGGCTCGCCAGCAAGCCGTCGATGCCGCCGCGTGCGTAGAGCACGATCAGCAGCAGCATCGGACCCAGGATGAGCTGCCAGTATTCGCGCGCGGCCGCCACGTCCTTGCCGGTCAGCAGATGCGCGACCACGCCGATCAGTTGGGGCAGGGCCTCCTCCAGCACCAGCAGCGCCACGGCACCCAGAACCGGGCCGAACACGGACCCCATGCCGCCGAGCACCGCCATCACGATGAGATCGCCGGACCGCGTCCAGTGCATCATGGCCGGACTGATGAAGTCCGTATGGTTGGCGAGCAGAACGCCGGAGAGGCCGCAGATCGTGCCCGCGATCACGAAGCAGGCGAGCTTGTAGCGAAAGGTGGGAAAACCGATCGCGTTCATGCGGCGATCGTTCGAGCGCGCGCCCTGAATGACCAGGCCGAAGCGCGAGTTCACGATGCGCCAGACCAGGTAGACCGTGCCTAGCAGGAGGCCCAGGCAAAGATAGTAGAAAAAGGTCTTGTTGGAGAGGTTTGCCAGTCCTGCGAACTGGCTGCGGTTGTAGATCGTGAGGCCGTCGTCGCCGCCGTAGCGGTCGAGCGCGACGGCGATGTAGTAGATCATCTGCGCGAACGCCAGCGTGATCATGATGAAGTACACCCCGCGGGTGCGCAGGCACAGGGCGCCGATCCCTAGCGCGAGCAGCGCCGAGACGATCAACGCGAGCGGCCATTGCACGAATCCAGACGGGATGCCCTCATAGGCAAGGATGCCGACCACGTAACCGCCGACCCCGACATAGGCAGCGTGGCCGAAGCTCACCATGCCACCGAAGCCCATGATGAGATTGAGGCTCACCGCTGCCATCGCCAGAATGACGATGCGCGTGAACAGGGACAACAGGAACAGGTTTCCGATCGCGTGGGCATAGATCGGAAGCAGGATCAGGAATGCGATGACAGCGGCAACAGCGACGTTGCGCGGTGTGAGAGCGGCGGTCATCGGGTGGCCGCCGGAAACAGCCCAGCCGGCCGCACCACGAGCACCACCGCCATGGCAAGGTAGATCAGCATCGAAGACAGCGCAGGCGCCACTGTCGCCGCCGCAGCCGGGCTCAGAACGACTTTGAGAAGGTCCGGCAGGAAGGCCCGCCCGATCGTGTCGAACAGGCCGACGAAAATCGATGCCAGGAAGGCCCCGCGGATCGATCCGATGCCGCCGATGATGATGACCACGAAGGCCAGGATGAGAATGTTCTCGCCCATGCCGATCTGGGCGGTAAGGATCGCGGCCTGCATCAGGCCCGCGAGCCCGGCAAGGGCCGCACCGAACCCAAACACCAGGGTGTAGAGCAGCTTGATGTTGATGCCGAGCGCGCCGGTCATCTCGCGATTGGATGCACCCGCGCGCACCAGCATACCGACGCGCGTGCGCATGATCACGAAGTACAGGAGCGCGGCCACCGCCAGTGCAACGATGATGATCGACAAGCGGTACATCGAGTAGGTCACGCCCGGCAATATCTGAACGGATGTATTGAGCCAGGGAGGCAGCGTGAGGTTCATGCCCGCCGGCCCCCAGATCAGACGCACGAGTTCGTTGAAGAACAGGATGAGGCCGAAGGTACCGAGCACATGGTCGAGATGGTCGCGGCCGTAGAGGCGCCGCATCGCTATCACCTCGACCGCCATGCCAGCCAGCAAGGTCGCCAGCAGCGCAAGCACGACGCCACCGAGAAAGGACCCGGTGAGAGCCGTGAAAGTCGCAGCGAAGTAGGCGCCCAGCATGTAGAGCGAGCCGTGCGCCAGGTTGACGAGGTCCATGATGCCGAACACGAGCGTCAGCCCGGCGGCAAGCAGGAACAGCAGCAGCCCCAGCTGCAGACCGTTAAGGAATTGCTCGAGGAAGAGCAGCATGGCGGCGAGAAATCTTCCGCTGGGGAAATCGTCACCCGGCAAAATAGCAACAGCAAGCGGGCGGCAACACCATCCTTGCCGCCCGCAGTGGCCGGTGCCTAGTGAGAAGGCACTACGCCGGTCTTGCGAACCGGCGCAATGGCATCCCTCACTACTTCATCGGGCACTTATCGTGGTACCGATCCTGGCTGTCCTTAACGACTGTTGCCACCGTCTTCAGCGTCAGGTTCCCCTCGGGGTCCTTGACCACGTCCTGCAGGTAGAAGTTCTGTATCGGGAAGTGGTTGTTTCCGTACTTGTAGGGTCCGCGCACGGATTTGTAGTTCGCCTTGCGCATTTCGGCACGCATGGCGTCCGCCTTGCTCAGGTCGCCCTTGGCCGCCACCACGGCACTGTTGATGAGGTTTGCGGCATCATAGGACTGCGCGCCGTAGAACGACGGGTAGTCCTTGTTCTTGGCCCTGAAGTCGGCAACGAACTTCTTGTTGGCATCGTTGGGCAGATCGTTCACCCAATGCTGCGCGCCCGGCACTCCCAGCGCGAGATCTTTCTGGCGTGGTAGCGACAGCGAGTCGATGGTGAAGGCGGTATAGAGAGGGATCGTGCCTTTGAGACCCGCCTGGGCGTACTGGTTCAAGAACTGCACGCCGGCCGCGCCGGGGTAGAACACGAATACGGCGTCGGGTTTGGCCGCCTTGATTTTCGACAGCTCAGCCGAGAAATCGAGCTGATCGGGCCACTTGGTCAGGTCCTCGCCGATGATCTTGCCTTTGAACGTCGACTTCACGCCGGCGAGCATGTCTTTTCCCGCCGCATAGTTCGGCCCCATGAGGTAGGCCGTCTTTACGTTTTTCTGGTTCATGTACTCACCGACCGCCTGTGGCGTCTGGTCATTCTGCCACGAGGTCGAGAAGAAGAACGGCGAGCACAACTCGCCTGCGATCTGCGAGGGCCCAGCGTTTGCGCTGATCAGAAAGGTTTTCGAATCGAGCACCGGCTTCAGCGAAGCGAGCAGCACGTTCGACCAGATGTAGCCGACCACGAAGTCGACCTTGTCCGACTGGACGAGCTTTTCGCTCTTCTGCCGGCCTACTTCCGGCTTCTGTCCGTCGTCCTCGTAGATCACCTCGACCGGCAGCCCGCCCATTTTGCGCCCGAGATGATCCAGCGCCAACTCGAAGGAGTTGCGCATGTCGTTGCCAATCACCGCGGTGGGGCCGCTGAACGTGCTGACAAAGCCGATCTTGACGGATTTACTCTGCGCCGTCGCGGGATCGGTTGCAGACCAGGCTGCTCCCAGCGCCAGGGCTGTCCCCAACGCCAACAAGGTTCTTTTCATTTTCTCACTCCTCCCAAATTTCGCCGGCCGCTCTGCGGACGACGTTAGATCATTGGCTCCCGGCGTCAAACCTGTCGTGCATCGCACCTGACCCGACGGAACTCGTTTGGGATAGCGGGCGGTCGTGCCGACGCCGGTATCCCCATGACGCCAGGGCATTAGGTCAGGCATGATGGATTTTCACATACTCGAAATCGCCGTCCTTGTTGTCGATCCCGACTTTTGGCGGCGCGATCCACGAAGCGAACTTGCCGCGTTCCCAGCAGGGCGCCATCAGGCTCTGGATGAAGTCGCCGTCGTCCTTGGACGGCAGCCATGCGTCCTTCTGTTTCGCCCACTCGGTATCGCTCAGAACCTTGCCGTCCGGCGTGGCCAGCACGTTCTGGAACTCGCCGATGTGGCGATGGAAGGCAACATGCGGCAGCTCGAAGCGGAACTTGATGCCTGTCTTCTCGATCGCCTTGTTCCAGCGCTCGACGCCCTTGGCGCAATCCGAGACGTAGTCGTCGCGCAGGCGCATGTTGATGGCGGTCAGGGCGGGCTCATCGACCATCCTGATCTGGCCGCCGACCAGCTTGCTCACGGGGTAGATCGCGTTGGTGAGCTGGTGATCGTCCTCGATGCGCGTTTCCTGGAAGCGGCCCTTGACGCCGGAGTTGTAGTAGTTGGCGGCGTTGGTCGATACCTCGGAGCCGAACAGATCGAGCGACAGCGAGAAGTGCAGGTTCGCCTTCTTCTG
>Ga0190265_10003506_pt1 | contig 10702 bp, 9 predicted proteins | sample Popmic124T_FD_133135 | JGI IMG/M metagenome (GOLD analysis project Ga0190265, IMG submission 133135) | Populus adjacent soil microbial communities from riparian zone of Indian Creek, Utah, USA - 124 T | ecosystem: Environmental > Terrestrial > Soil > Riparian zone | place: USA: Utah | collected...
GCAGGCGAAGGCGATCGGCGTGTACGGGTTCGTGGCATCGGCGGGCGGCTCCATCGGCCTCCTCGCCGGCGGCGTCCTCACCGACCTCATCAACTGGCATTGGATCTTCTTCGTGAACGTCCCGATCGGCGTGGCCACCGCGCTGTTCGCGCTTCGGCTCGTGGAGAGCCGGCCCGGAATCGGCATCGCCGAAGGCGCGGACGTGCCCGGCGCCGTGCTCGTGACCGGCGGGCTGATGCTGGCCGTATACACGATTCTCGGGGTCGAGGACAACGGATGGGGATCGGCGGAGACCCTGCTGCTCGCCGCGGTGTCGATCGCCCTCGTCGCCGCCTTCGTACTCCGGCAGGCGCGCATCGCGAAGCCGCTCATGCCGCTGCGGCTGTTCCACTCGCGCAACGTGTCGGGCGCGAACATCGTGATGGCCCTGCTGGTGGTCGGCATGTTCGGGCTCTTCTTCCTCGGAGCGCTCTACCTGCAGCTCGTGCTCGGGTACGAGCCGCTGGAGGTGGGCCTCGCGTTCTTCCCGGGATCCCTCCTCATGGGCGTCCTGTCGCTGGGCTTCACGGACAAGCTGAACATGCGCTTTGGTCCGAAGAACGTCTTGATCGCCGGGCTAGGCCTGCTGCTGCTCGCGATGCTGCTCTTCGCGCGCGTTCCGGTGGACGGCAACTACCTGGTCGACGTGTTCCCGACGATGATCATCTTCGGCGCCGGCGCCGGCGTGGCGTTCCCGGCCCTGATGATGCTCGCGATGTCCGGCGCCACACCGAGCGACGCGGGTCTCGCGTCCGGCCTCGTGAACACGACCGGCCAGGTGGGCGGCGCGATCGGCCTCGCCCTGCTGGCGACGATCTCGACCGAGCGCACGCAGAGCCTGCTCGCCGACGGCGAATCGACCGCGGCTGCCCTCACCGGCGGCTACCACGTCGCGTTCCTGATCGGAGCCGCGCTCGCGGCCGTGGCGATCGTGACGGCGGTGACGGTGCTGCGCTCGGAGAGTCCTGCGGCGATGGCCGCCCATGCGGGCGGCGATCCGAGGGAGCACCACGAGCGCTCAGGCGAGCCGGCGTACGACCCGGCGTAGTGCCCGTTAAATGACTCGGCCCCCTTTCGGGGGCCGAGTCTGAGACTGTGAGGTGGAGGCGGCCGGCACTGCCCCGGCGTCCGCGGAACACCATCACGATGCTTGCTACGAGTGTTCCCTCAGAGTCGAATCTCGGCATCCGGTTCTGTCAATCCGAGGGGCACGTCCCCGGCGCCACACCCTCAAAGTTGTCCCGTGACGGCCGAGGGTCGGACCGTCGCGGTGAGCCCGCTGTTATGAAGCCGCTTGCCGGACCGCGGGCATGCCCGGGGCGACTCCCTCACGGCCTAACTAGGCGGCGAGGGCGAACGAATGATTCTCGTCCGCACGTATTGGTTTCCGGGTTTATTTAACGAGGCCCACCCGGAGTCCTCGACTCGCTACATCGTGACGAGCAGCTCCACGTCGAAGCTGGTTCGCCCCCCTGTAACTCGTATAAGGGTAGCGGCACACGGCCATGGTGACTTCCCCTAGGGGCCATTCCCAATAGGCAGATCCCCTGCAAAACGGCAGTCTCGCTGCATGACAACGGACGACACGACTCAGCAACTTCCCCCAGAGAGCCCGCAGCCGCGCAGGCTGCTCCGAGCGCGCTCTGGCCGGGTGATCGGCGGCGTCTGCGCCGGACTCGGCCGCTATTTCAACGTGGATCCGATCATCTTCCGGATCGGGGCCATCGTGCTCGCATTCGTGGGCGGGGCCGGGCTCCTCGCCTATCTCGCGGCGCTGCTTCTCATTCCCAGCGACGACTCACCTGCGGCCGCCGAGCCGAGCCGCAACCGCTGGCTCGCGATCGTCGGCGTGGTCGTGCTGCTGTGCGTCACCTGGCCCTTTCTTCTCGGCGGCGGACTTGTCCTCGCGGCCATCCTCGTCCCCCTCGCCCTTCTGGTCGCCACCGGCGTCCTGGTCTGGTGGTTCGTCTCGGGAGAGGGGCCCGGCGCCGACGCCGGCGACATCGCCAAGCGCGCCGCCCTCGGCATTGGGATCATCTGCCTTTGCGGACTGATCGCCATCGGCGGCGCCTGGGCGGCGGCCGCGGGCGGCGAGACCGTGGTGGCGATCATCGTGATCGCCGCGGGCGTGGCGATCCTGGTCGGCGCGTTCGTTCGGCCGGTGCGCTTTCTGGTGCTGCCGGCGATCGCGCTCGCGCTCTCGGCGGGCGCGGTGTCGGCGGCGGGCATCGACCTCGACGGCGGCGTGGGCGAGCGCGACTACCGGCCCGCCTCGGTGAGCGACATGCGCGATACCTACGAGCTGGGAATGGGCGAGCTGATCGTGGACCTGCGCCAGACCGAACTGCCGGCCGGCGACGTGCCGGTGAGGATCGACCTCGGTATCGGAGAGGCTCGGCTGGTCGTTCCGGAGGACGTGTGCGTGGCGACCGATGCCCGGGTCGGCATCGGCGAGGCGCGAACGTTCGAGCGCCACAGCGACGGAGTGGACGTGGACGTGGACGAGCTGCGCGATGCCCCGCCCGACACGACGCGACTGTTGGTGGAGGCCGATGTCGGCATCGGTTCGCTGCGGATCGGACACGGCAGCACCAACCTGGACCTGGATCACGGTCAGATCGACTTCGGGCGGCCGCTCCAGGACGATCTCGGACGCAACCTGGCCTGTGACGCGTAGCCCGGACCCGACATCGGTGGTGGCAGGCATCGCGGTGCTCGCGCTGGGTGTGCTGCTCCTGCTCGACGCGGTCGGCACGCTCGATCTCCGCTTCAAGCTGCTCGGTCCCGTGGGGTGCGCCGCCATGGGAGCGATCCTGCTGGCGTCGGGGCTGACCCGGCGGCAATGATCTACGCGTGACGACAGGTCCGGGCAGCACCTCCGCGAAGATCCTGCGCCGCGACCGCGGCGCCGGCTGGATCGGCGGCGTGGCTGCCGGGATCGCGAGCCGCTTCGGCATTGACGTCTCGCTCGTGCGGCTCGCCTTCGTCGTGGCCACGGCGGCCGGCGGCTTCGGCCTCGGCGCATATCTCCTCGCGTGGATCCTGATCCCCTCGGGGGAGCCCGGCTCGCCCGGCAGCCGGCTCCCCACCGGCCGCGCCGCGGTGGAGGTCGCGCTCGGCACCGGCCTGCTGCTGCTTGCGGCTCTGCTCACCTTCCGCGCGCTCGGAATCTGGTTCTCCGACGCCGTGGTGTGGCCGCTCGTGCTGATTGCCAGCGGTGGGGCGCTCCTGTGGCGGCAATCGCTCGGCGGACCGGACTCTGGCGCGGAGGACTCGCCCGCCCGCCCGCTGGCCGGAGCGCCGGCGCGTGCGGCCCCGGCCCCGGAGGCGCTCGCCGCCGAGACCCGCCGCGCGGCCGCCGCCATCTCGCGGACGGGCATCGGCATCGCGCTCGTGATCGCGGCAGGGTTCGTCTTCCTCCAGGCCACCGGCGCGCTCGGCGCGGCGCGCGACGTGCTGCTCGCGCTGATCGCCGCGGTGGTGGTGCTCGGCGTGATCTTCGCCCCCTGGGTGGTGCGGCTCGTGCGCTCGCTCACCCACGAGCGCGCTGAGCGCATCCGCTCGCAGGAGCGCGCCGAGATGGCCGCTCACCTGCACGACTCGGTCCTTCAGACGCTCGCCATGGTGCAGCGCAGCGCGGGCGATCCGGGCGAGGTGGCTGCGATCGCGCGCCGCCAGGAGCGCGAGCTGCGCGGATGGCTCGCCGGCAGACCCTCCAGGGGGTCTGACCCCCTTGAGGGTTCCCTCGCGGTGGCGCTCGAGGCGGCCGCGGCGGACGTGGAGGAGCGCTACGGCGTTCCTGTCGAGGTGGTCGTGGTCGGCGACCGCGACCTGGACGCCAACCACGAGGCGATCGTCGCTGCGGCTCGCGAGGCCATGACGAACGCGGCGAAGTTCGGCGGCGGCAGCACCGTGGACGTGTACGCCGAGAGCGCCTCCGGGCGCACGCAGGTGTTCATCCGCGATCGCGGGCCGGGCTTCGACCCCGCAGCGGTGCCGGGCGACCGCCGCGGCGTCCGCGACTCGATCGTCGGCCGCATGGAGCGACACGGCGGCCGCGCGCGCGTGGCGAACGCGCCGGGCGGCGGCACCGAGGTCGAGCTCGTGCTCGAGGAGCGCCAGTGAGCGGTCCGCGAGTGCTGATCGTGGACGACCACCAGCTCTTCCGCGCGGGCGTCCGGGCCGAGCTCGAGCCGCTGCTCGAGATCGCCGGCGAGGCCAGCGGCGTAGAGGAGGCCGTGACTGCGATCGAGCAGCACGCCCCCGACGTCGTCCTGCTCGACGTCCACATGCCGGACGGCGGCGGCATCGAGGTGATCCGGCGAACCGCTGCTCGCACCGAGAGCCCGCCCTGCTTCCTCGCCCTGTCCGTGTCCGACGCCGCCGAGGACGTGATCGCCGTGATCCGCGCCGGGGCGCGCGGCTACGTGACGAAGAACATCTCAGGCGAGGAGCTGGCCGATGCTGTCCGCCGCGTGCACGGTGGCGATGCCGTTTTCTCTCCTCGCCTGGCCGGTTTCGTGCTGGACGCCTTTGCGGGTCCCGCCCCGCAGCAGCAGTCCGAGCTCGACGCGCTCACCGCGCGCGAGCGCGAGGTGCTCCAGCACATCGCGCGCGGCTACATGTACAAGGAGATCGCGCTGCGCCTCGACATCTCCCCCAAGACCGTCGAGGCCCACGTGTCCTCCGTGCTGCGCAAGCTGCAGCTCTCGAGCCGCCACGAGCTGACACGCTGGGCGGCCGAGCGCGGCCTCGACCTCTAGGCGACGGCTAGTACCGCTCCGACATCGCCCGGTCGATCTCCCGCTTCACGTCGCGGTCCTTGATCGAGCGGCGCTTGTCGTACATGTCCTTGCCCTTGGCGAGCGCGAGCTCCACCTTCGCGCGCGGGCCGTTGAAGTAGATGCGCGTGGGCACGATCGTGAGGCCCTTCTCGGCGCTGGCCTCCAGTAGGCGCTCTATCTCGCGCCTGTGCAGCAGCAGCTTGCGCGGCCGCTCGGGGTCGTGGTTCTCGCGCGCGGGCTTGTACGGCGCGATGTGCATGTTGCGCAGCCAGACCTCGCCGTCCTTCACGTCGGCGTAGGCGTCCTTCAGCTGCACGCCGCCCTCGCGCAGCGACTTCACCTCTGAGCCCTGGAGCACGATCCCGGCCTCGAACTTGTCGAGCAGGTTGTAACGGAAGCTCGCCTGCCTGTTGGTGGCGATGTCCCCCGGGGCCGCCTTGCGTTTCCTCTTCTTCGCCACGCTACGAGTATGACTCTGCGGGGATCAGATCCACGCGGCCGCGTGGCGCATCGACACGGTCGACCTCAACCTTGACCGAGTCTCCCAGCCGCAGCCGGCGGCCGGAGCCCTCCGCGTCCAGCGCGGTGCCGAGCTCGTTCAGGGTCCACCAGCCGCGCAGCCGCCGCGATGGCAGCAGGCCCTCGAAGCGCTGGTCGCCGAACTCGACGAACGCGCCCTTCTCGATCAGCCCGACCACCTCGCCCTCGAAGCTGTGCGAGGTGTTCGGATCCAGCTCCGAGAGCGTGCGCTCGAGCAGGAACGAGAGGCAGATGTCGTCCGCGTCGCGCTCGATCTTCATCGCCTCGCGTTCCGCGGCCGAGCTGATCACGCCCGCGTCCTCGAGCTCGTGCGCCGGTGCGGCAACCTCGTCGATGCCGAGCGCCTGGAGCAGCGCGCGGTGCGCCACCACGTCGGGGTAGCGCCGGATCGGCGAGGTGAAATGGCAGTAGCGCGGGCTGGCGAGCCCCGCGTGGCCGAGGTTGCGCGGGCTGTAGTACGCCTGCTTCAGCGCCCGCAGGATGAGCACGCTGTACGCGCGCTTGCCGCGCGACTCGCTCACCACTATCCGCGAGATCTCTGTGATGGCATCGGCGGCCTGCTGCGGCGTCATCTGCTTGGGCAGCGGCGGCGTCTGGATGTCGAGGCTCGCGAGCTGCTCCACCAGGAACGTCACCGACTGCGGCTCGGGCCGCTCGTGCACGCGGTAGAGCGTCGGCAGCTTCTTGTCCGCAAGGTAGCCCGCCACCTGCTCGTTCGCGAGGATCATCAGCATCTCGATCAACCGGTGCGACTCGGTCTGCTGCTCGTAGCGCACCCCGGTCGGGTTGCCCTCGGAGTCGAAGTCGAAGCTCGGCTCCCATGAGCCGAACTCGAGCGAGTCGCGGCGCTCGCTCAGGGCGCGGGCCACGTCGCGCGCCACCTCGAGCGGGACTCCCCAAGGAGCCTCGGCACGGGTGCGGCCGGCGAACAGGTCGTCCACCTCGCCGTAGGTGAGCCGGCGGTCGCTGCGCACGAGCGAGCGGTGGAACGCCACGCTCGTCACGTCCGCCCCGTCCAGCTCCATCTCCACCGTCACGGCGAGCTTGTCCTCGCCGGGCCGCAGCGAGCAGGCCTCGTTCGACAGCACCTCGGGCAGCATCGGCTCCACCGCACCGGGCACGTACACACTGGTGCTGCGCCGGGACGCCTCGCGCTCCAGGCGCCCGCCGGGACGCAGGTACGCGGTCACGTCGGCGATGTGTACCCAGAGCCGGACGCGGCCGTTCTCGCGGATGGCGGAAATGGCATCGTCGAAGTCCTTGGCGTCGTCCGGGTCGATCGTGAACGTGGGCAGGTCGCGCAGGTCCACGCGCGCGTGCGCCGCGTAGGGATCCTCGAGCGCGACCTCGGCCTCGGCGTCCGCCCCGCGCGGGTAGGAGCGGCGCAACCCGCGGTCGAACATCAGCCCCTCCACCACGTCACGCGCCCGGTCGGGACGGCCCAGCTTGCGCACCACGTGCGCGCCGCGCTTGCCCGCGCCCACCAGCACGAGGTCACCAGCGCCCGCCCCGCCGCGCTCGACGGCGGTCCGCGGCCCCGGTCCGAAGATCGGCTCGGCGACCAGGAAGCGGCCGCGCTTCTCGAGCACCGCGACCATCGGCTTGTCGAGCCGACGGGTGGGGCGCCCACGGACGGCGGCGCTCATCGCAGCTCGCGAAGGAGTTCGTCGACCGCCACCGGCAGTGCCTCGTCGCGGTCCGTGTCCGGGTCGTCCACGGCCCGGGTCTCCGGCTTGATGCCCTTCGTGGAGATCGTCTTCCCGTCTGGCAGGTAGTAGTTGGCGACGGTGATGTCGAGCACCCCGCCGTTCGAGAGCTGCTGGATCTCCTGCACGAGCCCCTTGCCGAACGTGCGCGTGCCCACGACCTTCGCGCGGTCGCGGTCGCGCAGGGCGCCCGTCACGATCTCGGACGCGCTCGCGCTGCCGCCGTCCACGAGCGTGACCACGGGGATCTTCTCGTCGATGGCGTCGCCCTCCGCGTCCTGGGTGCGCTCCGGACGGTGGCGCCCACGCACGGAGACGATCTCGCCGTCCTCGATGAAGATGCTCGACACGAGCACGGCCTCGGACAGCAGGCCGCCGCCGTTGCCGCGCAGGTCGAACACGATCGCCTCGGCTCCTCGATCCAGAAGCTTGTCGATCTCGCGACGAACCAGGCCGTGGGCGCCGGAGCTGAAGCTGAGCAGCTCCACGACGCCGATCTTGTGGCCTCCGCGCTCGACCATCCGCCCGCGCGCCACGGGAATCTCGATGCGCTCCCGCTTCACCCTCACCGTGCGGTCGCTCTCCTGGCCCGGGGTGAACACCCTGAGCGTGACCGACGTGCCCGCCGGCCCCTTGATGCGGCTGGTGGCCACCTGGCTGTTCACGCCGGCGATCGAGCGGCCGTTCACGCCGAGGATGAAGTCGCCTCGCTGGATGCCCGCGCGCTCCGCGGGCGCGTCGTCGAACACGCGCAGCACCTTCAGTCCGCGCTTGTTCTGCTCGACGTTCATGCCGACGCCCTCGAAGTGGCCGCTCACCGAGTCGTTCAGCTGCTTCGCCTCCTTGGGCGTGAGGTAGTGCGAGTAGGGGTCGTCGAGCGACTCAACGATGCCCTTCAGCGAGGCGTCGTCGAGCTTCTTCTCGTTCACCGGCTTGTAGAAGTTGTCCTTGACCGAGTCGATGATCTCGGCCCGCATCGCGCGGTCCTCCTCGACGAAGGTGTCGCGCAGCGGTCCGGGCAGGGACTCGGGATGACCGCCGAGCCAGAGCCCGGCGACCAGCGCGACGAGCGCACAGAGCGCTGCAATGCCTCCATTCCGCATCACGAGGAGGCTAGTCGCCGCTTCGAAAAGCTGCCTAAACCCGCAGGAAGCGGCGCAGCGTGATGCCGCTGCCGAGCGCCGACACCGCGATGCAGGCGACCATCAGGATCGCCACGAGCAGCGGGAAGTCGATCGTGTCCGGCGCGGCCAGCAGCGCGAAGCGGTCGGCCAGTGGGTCGAGGAAGGTCGCCTTGACCACACCGAGCAGCAACACCGCCAGCAGGCCGCCCAGGAAGCCCACGATCATCCCCTCGATCACGAACGGCCAGCGGATGAACCAGTTGGTGGCGCCCACCAGCTTCATCACCTCGACCTCGCGCCGGCGGGAGAAGATCGACAGGCGGATCGTGTTCGCGATCAGGGCGATCGAGGCGAGCACGAGCAGCACAGCCAGTCCGGCGGTGAGCGCCTTCACAAGCCCGGTGGCGGACAGGATCTTGTTCGTGTCGTCCTCGCGATCGCGCACCTCGTCGATCGCGGCAAGCTGAGGTTCGCCGTCAGCGTTCAGGCGCGTGACGATCTCACCCAGCTTGTCGGGGTCCTCGGGATGCACGCGGAAGGATGCGGGCAGCGGGTTCGAGCCGAGCAGCTCCGCGCCGGCCTCGAAGGCCTTCGGGTTCTTCTCCTGGGCCCGCGCCAGCGCCTCGCCCTTCGAGATGAACTCGACCGACTTCACGTTGCTCGTGTCCTCGATCGCCTTGCGCAGCTCGGCCTGCTCGACCTGGGTGGCCGAGTCCTTCACGTACACGTCCACGACCACACGGCTGCGCACCTCGTTGGCCGTGCCGGTGGTGGCCTGCACGATCGGAATGAACACCCCGAGCACCACCGCCGTGAGGAGCACCGTGAGGAGGGCCGCCAGCGCCGGCGCCGAGCTGCGCCGCAATCCGCGCAGCGCCTCTCTGAGGAAGAAGCTCCAGCGCATTAGGTGACCGCTCCTCGGTCCAAGTGCCCGCGGGGGCAACGAGAGCCAAGCTGATCAAGGACGCAGGGTTGAAGCCTTGCCTGATGGCAAGGCGAGACCCGAGGACGCCGATCAGCGACGGCTATCGGCGTCATCCGTGGGTGCTTGGGTCGGGGAGCGGCCACCTTAGTTGGGGTGTCCCTCGTCGCCCACGCCTAGCTCGCCGCGCAGGCGCACCGCGAACTCGGTGGTGGACTCGTCCGGCCGGTAGAGGCCGGACAGCTCGTCACGGACGATGCGACCCTCGCGCAGCTCGATCACGCGCCGGCGCATCTTGTCGACCATCTCCTTGTCGTGGGTGGCCACGACGACGGTCGTTCCCGTGCGGTTGATGCGGTAGATCAGCTGCATGATCCCGATCGACGTCTCGGGGTCGAGGTTGCCGGTGGGCTCGTCGGCCAGGAGCAGCGGCGGGTGGTTCACGAACGCACGCGCGATCGAGACGCGCTGCTGCTCGCCGCCCGACAGCTCGTCGGGGAAGTTGTGCAGCTTGGTGGAGAGCCCGACGAGGCGCAGGATGTCGGGCACCTTGCGGCGGATCTCCTGGCGCGACTCGCCGATCACCTGGAGCGAGTACGCGACGTTGTCGTACACCGTCCGGTGCGGCAGCAGCTTGTAGTCCTGGAAGACGACGCCGATGTTGCGGCGCAGATACGGGACCCGTGAACGCGGCACGTCGGCGAGCGGGTGGCCCGCTATCGAGATCTCGCCCCTGCTCGGCTCGAGCTCCTTCATCATCAGGCGGATGCAGGTGGACTTGCCGCAGCCGGTGGGGCCCACGAGGAAGACGAACTCGCCCCGCCCGATGCGCATCGAGGCGGCCTGGACGGCCACCGAGCCGCCGTCGTAGACCTTCGTCACGTCCTTGAACTGAACGACGGGAATGTCCACCTGCGGCGCCCGCCGCGTCGCAGCAGGCTCTGTCCTGGCGGTTGCCATGGACCCTGATTACTAGCGGACAGGGCCTCGGATTAGCGACGCCTGCAACGCTACTTGCGGACCCTCCAGCGCGTGTAGAGCTCCCCCTCAGCCTCCGCCACCGACACCAGATCCAGTTCCACGGGCTCCACCAGCTCACGCCCAGCGACGATCGTCAGCGCCGCCGCGCCTCCCACGACCTTCGGGTTCATCGTGAGGAACAGCTCGTCCACGAGGCCGGCCGCGAACAGGAACGAGTTCAGCGTGGGGCCGCCCTCGCACAGCACCGAGCGCACGCCCCGCTCGTGAAGCTCAGCCATCAGGCGCGGGAGGTCGTCGCCGACTCGCACGTACTCGATGCCCGCGTGCGTGTCGGCCAGCGAGTGCTCGGCGCCGGTCGCGATCAAGACCGTCTGCTCGGGCTCGTTCAGGAGCGGAATGTCGGCGGGAAGGTCGAGGCGGCCGCTCACCACGACGGCGAGCGCCTCGGGGTTGCGCCCCTCGGCCACGCGCTTCTCGCGCAGCTCGTCGTTCTTGGTCATGCGTCCGTAGCGCTCCTCGCGGACGGTGCCCGCCCCAACCATCACGGCGTCGGCCTGCGTGCGGAGGTGGTGGAAGAGCCGGCGGTCAACCTCGGTCGAGAGACCC
>Ga0190265_10003507_pt1 | contig 10702 bp, 11 predicted proteins | sample Popmic124T_FD_133135 | JGI IMG/M metagenome (GOLD analysis project Ga0190265, IMG submission 133135) | Populus adjacent soil microbial communities from riparian zone of Indian Creek, Utah, USA - 124 T | ecosystem: Environmental > Terrestrial > Soil > Riparian zone | place: USA: Utah | collected...
CGCCCAGCTCAGAAAGAGCCGATTTGCAGGGATTTAGGTGAGCGACGGGACTCGAACCCGCGACCGCCTGGACCACAACCAGCGAGTCGTCAAGGTCTGGGCACGCGATTCTCCGCTCTGGACCGCTCTATACGCGCCTCCCAGCTAGAGGGAGGCTGCGCGGCAGCTCAGGAAGTCCCGATGGATATGGCTCGATCCCGCTGCTTTCGGGCCCAAATCCTGGGCTTGGGCCCAGGACCTCAAACCGCAGCGCGGCAGGTCGAAGCCGTAGCCACCGGCCTGCGGCGGGCCTCACAACGGTCTGCTTCGTGATGGATGCCGACCTCGACGAGGTCTCTGTGGCCGGTCTCGGGTTGGAGCGCCGCGCGTTGTGAGGCGAAGTGGCCGGAGTGTCAGCGATCTTTGGATCCGTAGGCCGTCATAGGCGCCTATCCCAACAGCTCAATCGCCATATCCGTGGGTCCGCCGGGCTGGAAGCCCACGATGTCCTGGGGACACGCCGACACGACCACGATGCCATCGGCGAGGAGCTTGAAGGTTGCAGCATCTCCCGGCTTGCTCACGCACTCCTCGAGCTCGAGCCTGCCGTCCTCGTAGACCCGAAAGTTCGCGAAGACGTTGATCGGCTGCGGAGCTCGAGCGACGTCGATCCCGTATTTCTTGGCCTCGGCTTGGAGGTTCTGTTCGCAGGATCCGTGATCCAAGCCCGCGCCGAGCAACTCGTACCGGAATTGGTCGCAGGCGGCAACCATGCAGTCGTGGCGGCCTGGAGACGTGTCTTTGGTGAACTCGAGCATCGGGCGGCGCTGGTTGCTGACGAAAGTCCAGCCCGCTCGGGGATAGACCTCGCCCATGTGCACGCGGGTGTGGCGCCCACTGAGGTACTCGGTCGGCTTGGCCGGGTTGTAGACGAACAGGTCGGCCGCCTGGCCACCCTCCACGTCGATGATGCGGAATGATGCTCCGGCGTCGAGCCTTGCGCTCCACGACGTCCGGGCAGGGATCGGGATGCGTTCGACGACTACGTTCATTGCAGCCTCCTGCTCGGCGATTTCATTCAGTAGCACCTGTCCTGCCGGGTCTCACGCACCACTTCCAGATACCGACGAGTCAGACTCGCTCGATCTCTGGCACCCGCCAAGCTGCTGCCCACGGCGAGTGCCGCAGCGCCGGCGTCCAGGAAGGCTCGCGCATTGTCTGGGTGGATGCCGCCCGTGGCGACGAGTCGCGCCTCCGGAAAGGGCTTCAGCAGATCGCGGACATAGTCCGGTCCGGCCTGGCCAGCCGGGAAAAGCTTGACGAGCGGCTCGCCGGCGTCCAGCGCGGCAGCGACCTCGGTGGGGGAGAACGCGCCCGGGATGTGGAGCACGTCGTGCTCCCGCGCCCACGCGGAGACGTCCCAGGCGAGGTGAGGTGACACCAGGTAGCAGGCGCCCGCGTCGACTGCACGCTCGGCGTCAGAGACAGTTCGCACTGTGCCAGCGCCGATCAACTTCGTGGCGCCAAGCTCGGAGGCTGCGGCGCGCAGCGCGTCCAACCCTCCCTCGGTGGCTAGGCTGAACTCGATCGCGCCGATGCCGTTTTCGACCAATTGACGTGCCGCCGTAACCGCTAGGCGCGCCGGCTCGAGTCTCACGATCGCCAGGAGCCGCTCACGCTCTATCTCCTTCGCCCGCAGTTGGCGATCGCTCACCGGAAAAGCAGCTCCTCGGGACGCGCAACCACGGCGCTCACTTCGGACGGAGTGAACTGAGCGAAGTCGCCCCGAACGGTGCATTTCAGCGCCGCCAGCGCGGATCCCGCGGCCATCGCGTCCGTAAGTCGGCCTCGTTCAAGCCCCCAGATCAAACCGGCGAGAAACGCGTCGCCTGCACCCAAGCGGTCGACAACACGCGTGGGATAGGCGCGCTGGATTACCGGCTCGCCGCCGCGCTCCAACCCGACGCTGCCGCCGGCCCCGCGCGTCAAGACCACGATTCGCGCGGCAAGCGCCCACTCGCGAGCCAAGCTGCGCACCATCTCCTCCGGACGGCCCTCGAGCCCCAGCACCGAAGCGGCGTCGCGCTCGGTCGAGACGACTAGCTCGGCCCGCTTGAGCATCGGCGCCAGCACCGTCGCTGCGTCCTGGGCGGACCAGAGGCGCGACCGGTAGTTCACGTCGACGCAGAGACGGGCGCCTACGGCAGCGGCCGCCGCCACCAGGCGCTCGGTGGCAGCAATGATGCGCGCACCGAGTGCGAGCGTCACGCCCGACACGATCAGCCAGTCGCCCGCCTTCATCCCGACCGGCTCCGGCTCGACCTGCTGGAAGGCGGAGTCGCGCCGATCGTAGAGCACAGACACAGGACGCGGGGGAACCCCGAACTCGACGAAGAAGAGCCCCATACGGGCTCCTTCGATCCAACTCACCGCCGAGGTGTCCACCCCCGCGGCGCGCGCCGCGGCGGCCACGCGCCGCCCGAGCGCGCTCTCCGGTAGTGCGCTCAGCCAGATCGCGGGCATGCCCAGGCTGGCGAGCGCCACGGCAGTGTTCAGCTCGGCGCCCGCGGGGGTCAGATCGAGGTTCGCTGCCTCTTGGAGCCGCCCACCCGCGGGAGGCGAGAGCCGAAGCATCGCCTCACCGAACGCGAACGCGGTCCCCATCAGCCGTCACTCCGCCTTCGAAGATTACCTCTGGCGCCCTACAGCTCGGCCAGCGGACCGCGTGGCATCGTGCAGCGGGCTGTGTGCAGCCGGTTGCTCACCTGGCATACCGCCGTGTCGGCGACCATGGCCATTAGAAGGGCGATCATGCGGCGCTCGGCACCCTTGTCCTCCTCGATCCAGAGCATCATCTCCCGAAAGGCCTGCCGGCAGGCGTCGGCCAGGGATATGTCCGACACCACCGTCATCAGCTCGGACTCCGTCTCGATCCGCGGCCATCGCATCGAGGTCGGTCGAGGCCTGACGCTTGCGGTGACCGTGATCAGGGTGCCGACCTCCGGAGCCGCGGCGATCTCGCCGTCGGCCATCCGAGCCTTGCAGTCCCCGAAGTAGAGGAACGCGCCGTCGACATTGACCGGCAGTACCACGGTCGACCCGGCGGTCATGGGGTTGCAGTCCTGGTTTCCCCCGAACTTGTCTTCGTGGCGGCTTAGAACGACCTCCTGCTTCGGCGCGGTGGCGAGGCAACCGATTACAGGCCGAACGGGGACCCGAAGCTGGTCTCCGAGCCGTACGTATCCGTCCTGCACGGGCAGGGACATGGCGTACTCCTCGTCGAGCCACCAATCGTCCGGGGAGGGGTCCTCGAACGGACCGATCACCACGGTGCCGGGCGTGGTGACCTCGATCGCGTCAATTCGCACGGCGACCACGTCACCGCTCTTCGCCCCCTCAACGAAGATTGGTCCTGTGACTACGTCGAGGTTCTCCTCGACCCATTCGATGTTCTCGGGGGTATAGCCGCTGGGGTCGCGAAACCGACCGTCGAAGCAGTCCTCGGTCTCGACTATGAACGTCTCCCCGTCAGCGACACGGCCGTGAGGCTCGTGATAGGGGCTGTAGACGTTCTTCAAGTCGATGGCGGGAAAGCGCTGCATGACTACCGGCCCGTCTGGGGACCGCCGAGCTCGTGCTCCGGGATCGGAGACGGCCCAAAGCCGGGGCTGTAGCCCTCGAACTCGCCGTACTCTTCGTATAGACGCGAGTAGTGGGCGACGGCATCGCGATCGAGGTCGATCCCAAGTCCTGGCCCCATCGGGAGGTCCAGCTGACCGTCGCGGAACTCCAGTGGCTCGCTGAGCAGGTCGTGCTCCAGAACCTGCACGAACTGCTGATGCGCGAGCGCCGGTCCGGGCAGCGTGGCCAGGACATGCATGGCAGCGACGGTCGTGATGCCCATGTCCCCGAACGCATGCTTTATCAGCGGGATGCCGGCGATCTCGCAGAGCCCGGCGACGTCGCGGAACGCGCTCAACCCGCCGAGCTGGTGCTGATCGGTCACTATGACGTCGGCTGCGCCTCGGCGGATGACGTCGAGAACGTTATGTGCCAGCCAGGACGACTGATTGGAGCCGAGCCTCGTTCGCGAGGTGCGCCGCAGGAAGCCGAGCCCCTCGACGTCGTGCATGTCGATCGGCTCCTCGACGAACTCCACGTCGAGCTCCTCGAACGCGGCAAGGGCTCGCCTTGCCTCGTAGACGGTCCAGCCCTCGTTGGGATCGATTCGTATGCCTATCTCAGGACCGACCTCCTCACGGATCGCGCGTGTGAGCTCGAGGTCGGTCGCGACATCGAAGCCCGCCTTCATGTACATCGTGCGGAAGCCCTGGCGCACTCCCTCGGCGGCCTCGTGTCGAACTGATTCCGGGGTCCGCTCGAGCGGGCTCACGTACCAGTAGTACGGAATTCGATCTCGCACTGCACCGCCCATGAACTGGTGCACGGGCGCGCCATAGAGCTTTCCGACGATGTCCCACAGCGCCGTCTCGAGCGCGGCCAGCGCCATGTTGCCGATGTAGGGATAGTGATGCCAGCCGCGGTCGTACGAGGCCCTGACGAACGACCTGATCCGGCGCGGATCTTCGCCGACGAGCCACGACGAGTTGGCCCTGATCGCCTCGACCACCAGTCTGATCAGCGGACTGCCGTTCGTCTCGCCGATTCCCGTAATGCCCTCGTCCGTCTCCACTTCTACCACCGCGCTGGTGAGACCCCAGAGCCGGCCGAAGCGCCAGGTCTCGGGCGGGATCAGCGGAACCGATACGACGTGGATCTTGACGTCCGTTACCTTCACGACTCTTGGACTCGCATGCCTACGCTATGGAGGCCGACTTCAGCGTTCCCATCGCGCTGTCCAGCAGGAGTTCTTCCTCCTGGGAGAGCGCGAGCCGGGGGGGACGGGTGGGACCGCCAAATCTGCCGATGCGATCCAGGGCCCCCTTGAAGAACTGGATCAACCTCGGGTGCATGTCCAGGCGGGCGAGCGGAAGCAGGCTCTGATAGAGCCGGTTCGCGGCGTCGAGATCTCCGGCGACGCACAGCCTCCAGAGCTCGCGGCACTCCCCGGGTGCGACGTTGGCCACTCCCGACACCTAGCCGACGGCTCCCGCGCAGGCGCCCTCGAGCGCCCAGTCGTCTCCGCCAACGAGGACCTGCATCTCGCCCTCCGTGAGCCCAATTGTCGCCGCGATGCGTCGAGCGTCGCCGGAGCATTCCTTCACGGCGACGATCGTCTCCAGATCGAACAGACGGGCGATGAGCCCCGGACTGAGATCGTTCCGGCTGCCGGTCGGGTTGTTGTAGACCATGAGCGGCAGGTCACTGGCCGCCGCCACCTGATCGAAGAACGCGACGATCTCGCTGTCCGCGGCTTGATAGAGCAACGGCGGCAGGCACATGAGCGCCTGGGCGCCGGCCTCCGTAGCGGCCACGGCCATCCTCGACGCCTCCTCGGCGCTCTCTCCGGAGATGCCGATCGTGACCGGCACCCTCCCCGCGGCGGCCTCGATGATGGTCGCGAGCGCGACGCGGTGTTCGTCCGGGGCCAGGGAGCGGGACTCGCCGAGCGTTCCCAGACCCACGATGCCATCCATTCCATTCTCGATCAGCCATTCGACCGACTCGGACAGAGCGTCGGTGCGCAGCCCGCCGTCTTCCCCGAACGGCGTGAGGATGGCCGGGTGGACTCCCGAGAACATGGGTTCGCCCGTCGCGGTCACCTATACGAGGCCCATCTGCTCGCGGACGGCGCATACGTGGTCGTAGGCGGCGCTCTCCGCGGCGTCGACGTCACCGCCGCGGATCGCATCGTCGATGCGTGCGTGCTCTTCGATCGAAGCCTCGATCCGACCCGGAACGGTGAGCATCTCGTCGCGGAGCCGGCGCCACAGCGGCTGGCTCATGACGAACGCGACGTGGTCGGCGAACGCGAGGAAAACGGGGTTGGCGGTCTGCGCCGCAAGGCGCCGGTGGAATAGCCGGTCGGCGTCGCTCCAGACGGCGCGATGGGCCGGGTTCGCCCAATCGCGGGCCTCGTTCATCATCTCCAGCAGCTGCTCGATCCGGGCGTCGGGCCGGTACCGCGACGCGGCGAAGCGGGCGATCGGTGGCTCGATCGTCAGACGCGACTCCAGCAACGCCACCGGGCTGATGTCCGCGTCCAGGCCGAGCAGGTTCGCCGGCGGGCTCTGGGCGACGACCTCGATCGCGTTGGCGGCCACCCAGGTGCCCGACCCGTGCTTCGTCTCGAGAACGCCGAGCACCTGCAGCGCACCGAGCGCCTCGCGCAGGGACGGGCGGCTCACGCCGAGCGCCTCGGCCAACTCCCGCTCCGTGGGCATCCGCTCGCCTGGGCGCCAGCGGCCTGCGCGAATCGCCTCGACGATCCGATCGCAGATTCGCTCGTAGAGCTGGGCGGAGACGACGGGGACGAGCGGCAGCTCGTCCAGGGAGACATTGGCGCCGGCAAGGTTGTGGCGAAGCTCTACCGACTCAGGCACTTACGGGCCCTTCCGTGAAGGCGTCGTCGCTCAGGAGCTCATCGAATCTGGTCGACGGTTCGCGCGAGTCGCGCGCGAGGCGAATCCCGCGCACGAGGCGGATCCCAGGGACCAAGTCATAGAGACTCCCGGGAAGGTTGTCAAGTCTTTTTACCTCTCGCGCCGTGGGGCTCCCGGGTCCGTTTCGGCGCGACGAACCCTCCGCGCCCGGGTTCGCCGGACACCCGGCCCTCGTCGAGCAGCGGTACTCCTCGGGCGATGACTTGCCGCACCCGCCCGCGCACGGCCCGGCCGGCGTATGGGCTCCAATCTGCGTGGGTGGCGAGGGCGGCGGGATTGACAACCCACGTCTCGTCGGGATCGAGGACGACGATGTCGGCGTCCGTAGCCGGGGCGAGCCGGCCCTTCTGGGGCCAGAGTCCGAAGCGGCGTGCGGGCGCCTCACAGAGCAGTCGAGTGAGCAGGGCGAGCGGAAGTCCGCGCCTGACGATGGCATCGTGCATCAGGGGGAGGGTCAGCTCCACTCCGGGCGCGCCCGCGGCCAAAGCGAAGATATCGTCGCCGTGCTTGCGAGCCGCCGGCCAGCCGACGTGGTCGGAGCTCACGAGATCGATCTGGCCTGCCTCGAGTCGTCGCCACAGCGCCTCTACCTCGTCGCGCGGCCGGAGCGGAGGGTTGACCTTGGCCACACCGCCGAAGCGCGTCAGATCCGCTTCGTCCAGAAGCAGATGGTGGGGACAGGCCTCGACGGTCACGTCCACGCCGTCGCCCCGTCCGCGGCACACGAGCTCAACTCCGCGGTCGGTCGTCACGTGACAGATGTGCAGGCGCACGCCGGCGGCGCGCGCGAACTCGATGCAGCGCGCGATTGCCTCCGTCTCCGCCACCGCCGGGCGCGACTCCGAATGGGCCGACCACTCCCGCCGGCCGGCTCTCCGCAGCGCGGCGATACGCGCCTGAACGACCTCGTCGTTCTCGGCGTGCACGCCCGCCAGGCCGCCGCTGCGCGCAATGGCGTGGAAGGCGGCCAGCAACTGGTCGTCCGGCACGCGTGGGAAGCGGCGCGGGTCGGTATCGAAGGTCGACAGCTTGAACGCGCAGGCCCCGGCATCCGCCAGATCGGCGACGGCGTCGAGCGGCCCGTTCGGCGGCACCGTGGCCCATAGCGCCACATCCACAACGGCCTCGCGCTCCACGGCTTCGACCTTCTCTGCGAACGCTGCCACGTCGGACACCATGGCGTCGTGGTCGTAGGGCATGTCCACGACGGTCGTCACGCCTCCCGCGGCCGCTGCGCGCGTACACGCGGCGACCCCTTCCTCGGCTGAGCTGCCGGTGTGGACGTGGACGTCCACGACGCCGGGCAGCACGAGGGAATCGCCGCAGTCGAGCCTCTGGTGGGCCGGCAACGCCGCACGGGAATCGGCTATCGCAGCGATTCGACCGTCGCGCACGCCAACTTGACCAGGCTCCGGCTCACACCCGGGCAGGGCGATCCTTCCGCCGACTACGAGGTCTAGGGCTTCCGTGCGGAACCTTCGGTCATCTGACGCCCTGCAGACCGCCGTCCACGCCGATGCCTGTCACGCGATTCGCATCCCGTTCTCCGCATCGAACATCTGCACAGAACCCGGGCTGATCTCGACCTCGACGCGGTCGCCCACGGCCGCGCTCGTCCGGGATCCGAAGCGGGCGACGAAGGTCGCGCGCCGCTCGTCCCGCGCCAGCTCGTCGAGCTCGGCGGGATCCTCGACGTCGTGGGCGAACTCGCGCACCCGGCCAGAGAGCCGGCGCGAACCATCCACCTGGAAGTGGACAAGGACGTCCGAGCCGAGCGCCTCGCGAAGCCCGACCGCGCCTGACAGCCGCCGCTTCGTCGTCGCATCAGCGCCCACGGGCTCGTCGAGTCGCTCCGGTCTGACACCGACGACGATTGGTCGGCCCAGATAGCCCTGCATCGCCTCGTCGCTCGCCGTCTCGGCGTCGTCGAGCTCGATCCTGCGGTCCCCCACGACAACCTCATAGCGTCCGTCCGCTCGCGCGAGCTCGCCCTCGACGAAGTTCATCGGAGGGCTGCCGACGAATCCCGCGACGAACAGGTTGCAGGGCCGGTCGTAGATCTCCTGGGCCTCGTCGAACTGCTGAAGCGCGCCGCCACGCATGACCGCCACCCGGTCGCCTATCGTCATCGCCTCGACTTGGTCGTGGGTGACGTAGATCGTGGTCACCCCGAGCTGGCGCTGCAGGTTCGAGATCTCGGCCCTCATCTGAACACGCAGCTTCGCGTCGAGGTTGGACAGCGGCTCGTCCATGAGAAAGACGCTCGGCTCTCGCACGATCGCCCTGCCCATGGCCACCCGCTGTCGCTGACCGCCGGAGAGCTGGGCGGGCTTGCGCGCGACCTGTTCCTCGAGGCCGAGCGTCCGGACGACCGCGCCCACCTTTTCGAACCGCGGCTCTCTCTTGACGCCCTTCAGTCGGAGCGGAAAGCCGACGTTGTCCCGGATGGTCATCTGGGGGTAGAGGGCGTAGTTCTGGAAGATCATCGCGATGTCTCGCTCGCGCGGGTCCAGGTGGTTGATCACCCGGTCGCCGATCTCGATGGTCCCCTCCGTGACGTCCTCGAGCCCGGCGACCATCCGAAGGGCCGTCGTCTTGCCGCATCCCGACGGGCCCACGAACACGGCAAGCTCGCTGTCGCGGATCTCCAGGTCGAGGTCGCGCACCGCCTCCGTTCCGTCTGGGAAGACCTTCGAAACGTTCCTGAACCTGACGCCCGCCATGACGAATAACCTAGTTCATCTCGGCTGCCCCAGCAGCTCGCGCGCGTTGCGGCGCATCTCCTGCATGCAGCCCGGGTCGATGCCCATGTCGGAGAAGTGCCCCCACACGCCGGGAAGCGGGCGGAGCTCGGCGTTCGGCATCTGCTCGGCCTCCCACGCCATGTCCTCTGGGGGGAAGTAGAGGTCCTTCTCGCCGGGGCACAGGAAGGCCTTAGCCCCGATGTCGCCGAGCGCCCTGACATGGTCGCCCGCATACCCCGGTGTGGCAGCCAGGTCGGCGGCCTGCCAGGTATGCAGCTGACTGAGCAGGTTGTTGGCGTCGAGACGGAGGTATGCGGCCTCCCAGAAGTCTTCGAGGAAGTCCTCGACGCTGTCGTGGTCGAGCTGCCGGTACAGAGCCTGCCGGTAGAAGGCCTGTGACAGCGCCCAGCCCGCGAAGACCCGCCCTACCGCACGCAAGCCCGCCTCGGGCGGCTCGCTGTACTCGCCGCCTGCGTACGTGCCGTCGGCCAGTAGCGCCGCCTTGACGCCCGCCAGGAATACGTAGCAGTGCGGACTGACGCTGGACGCGCCGCAGCACGGCATGATGCGCTCGACGAGCTCCGGATGGCTGAGCGCCCACTGGAACGCCTGGAAGGCGCCCATCGATCCGCCGATGACGAGCTGGATCTTCTGCACGTCGAAGCGCTCGACCAGCATGCGATGCTGCGCGCGGACGTTGTCCTGGATCGTGTGGTGAGGGAAACGCGCCCGGTCGAACGGCGGCGGCGTGTTCGTCGGCGACGACGACAGCCCGTTCCCGAACAGGCCTGGGATCACGACGAGGTACTCGCGCGTGTCGAGCGCCTCGCCGTCTCCCACCATCCACTCGTGGTCGGCGTGCGTCCCGGTGAACCAAGTCGGCCACACGATCACGTTGTCACGCGCCCCGTTGAGCGTCCCGTAGGTCGCGTACGTGATCTGCGCGTCGCTCAGCGTTGTGCCGTCGGCGAAGGTGAAGGCACCAAGGGGGAAGCTCTGCGGCTCGGCGGTCACGTCTCGGGTCGGCTCGCAGCGGCCCATGCATGACCGCGCAGTAGAGTGCGGCATCCTAGCCGCCGACGGGGGATCCGATTTGACGACAACGCTCGATTTCGCCGGAGAGCTGGCCTCCAACGTCCGCTCGTTCATCGGCGAGCCACGGCGGATGCTGATCGGCGGCGAGTGGGTGGAGGCGGCCGACGGCGCCACCTTCCCGACGATCGATCCGGCCAGCGGAGAGACCATCGCGCTCGTAGCGGAGGCGGGCGCCGCTGATGTCGACCGCGCGGTCCGGGCGGCGCGAACCGCCCTGGAGGGCGAGTGGGCACGGCTCTCCCCGAGCGACCGCGGACTCCTGCTCTTCCGCCTCGCGGACCTGATCGAGCAGCACGCGGAGGAGCTCTCGCAGCTGGAGAG
>Ga0190265_10003508_pt1 | contig 10702 bp, 9 predicted proteins | sample Popmic124T_FD_133135 | JGI IMG/M metagenome (GOLD analysis project Ga0190265, IMG submission 133135) | Populus adjacent soil microbial communities from riparian zone of Indian Creek, Utah, USA - 124 T | ecosystem: Environmental > Terrestrial > Soil > Riparian zone | place: USA: Utah | collected...
CGTTCTGAACGTACCAGCGCAACTCGTCAGTCATCCGCTCCACCACCACCAGGTCGGCCGACTCCTGATCGGTGATCTCGTACCCCATGCCGGCCAGCCGGGCGGCGAGCCTCGGCAGACCGGGCACCGCGAGCCGGATGTGCCGCTCCGGCGAATCCACCCGAGGGAAGAAGTACAGCTCATGATGGTTGTTGGTGACCAGCTCGCCTGCCGCGTTGAGCAGCCGCATCTCCAGCCGGGCCCGGGCGGCCTCCTTCAGCGGCGGCACCTCGAAAACGACGGTGCCGAGATTGGTGAGCTGCGCCCGCTCGGGCGTGATCCCGGTGAACTCGCCCCGGATCTCGGGCCATCGATCCACGAGCCACTCGAGCCGCGAATTCCGAAGATCGGCCGGGGAGAAGTGGGATAGCCCCAGCCGCACTTCGCACCGCTCGCCCTCCCAGAACGCGATCCGCTCCCAATCGGTCGGCACGACGGCATCGGGACAGTTCACCTGCCCGATCACGTCATAGTACGCCTTGGGGTTGCGACACATGTCAAGGAGCCCGTTGCTCTCCCAGTGCACGTCGGTGAACTCGGTGATCACGTAGCCGACGATGCTGGGATGCCGCCGCATCTGCTCGATCTGGTACTTGAGGGCGGTGAACTGCATCCGCTGGCTGGCCGCGGACAGATCGGAGAGCGTGGGAAACACCTTGTCCAGATGGTACGCCTTGTAACGCTGCTCGAGGCCGTGGGGATAGACCACCCCGTCGCCCCACTCGATGCCGGTCTCGAACCACCACGGCTCCCCGCCATAGTGCTCCCGGAGCCTGGCGACATCGGGAAGTCCCCAGTTGCCGAACTCGGACACCACCATCGGCTCGCTGCCCCTGCGCTTCACCTCGGCCGCCTGCTGCCGGGGAACCGGGTTCCACGGGTCGCGGATGTACTCCCGCCACGCCTCGATGCTTTCGTACTCGTGGGCGAAGGTCCACGGCGGCCGGCTGGCGAAGACCTGAACCCAGTCCTTCCACTTCCGGTAGTGGTCCGGCATCGCGTAGTAATTGTGGAAGTCCTCGATGTCGGTGACCACGTGGAAATTGGTGAAGCAGGGTGAGTTCCCTACCACGAGGCGATGCGGATCGAGCGCCTTGAGCTGGCTATACATGTCCGCCAGCCAGGCCCGATGCCCGGCGTTCACCGCCAGGTCCACGCCCCAGTTCTCGTTGACGATAGTCCAGATGATGATCGAGGGGTGGTTCCAGTCCCGTTCCACCATGCCGAACAGGGTCTCCTTGGCCCGCCGCTTGGCGCTCTCGGTCAGATCCTGCCAGTTGGGAAGCTCAGTCCAGATCAGGATCCCGGCCCTGTCGGCCGCGTCGTAGTAACGCGGATCGGTGATCTTGATGTGGGTCCGGAGGAGATTGAGCCCCATGTGCTTCGCCTTGGCGAACTGGGCATCGAGCTCCTCGTCGCTGAACGGGGTATAGATCAGGTCGGGGTAGTAGTCCTGATCCAGGGCGCCCCGGAGGTAGAGGACCTGGCCGTTGAGCAGAAGGTGTCCGCTGGGCGAGGTGGCGATGATCCGCATCCCGAACTGGGAGGAGACGGTATCGAGTGGCTGGGCCCGGTCGTCGCTGCCGTCGAGCAGCACCGCCTGGAGCTGGTACAGATGCGGCGTGGTGGTGTCCCAGAGCAGCGGCTCCGGGATCGGGATGGTCAGCTCTTCGCTCTCGACACCGGCGGCCAGCGCCATGCGGTGGCGGCGAACCTGTCCCCGGGGATCGGTGACGTTGAGCCAGAGTCCCAGCGGCCGGTCGCTCGCCTGGCTGAGCGAAACCCGTACCCTTGCCTGCTGCTCCGCCACATTGGGCGTGATCCTGAGGCTGGTGAGATGAACCGCCGAGCGGTGCTCCAGATACACGCTCTGCCAGATGCCGCCGATCGGTCCGTACCAGCTCTGCTTGCCGTGCGGGATTTCGGCAAACGGGAACTGGGGGTGGAAGTCGGCGTCGTTGCCGGGATCGATGACCCGCACGGTGAGCTCATTGCTGCCGGGACGAAGGGGCCCAGTGACGTCCAGCTCGAAGGGCAGGTATCCGCCCTCATGCTCGCCCACCTGCTGACCGTTGAGCCACACGGTGGTGTGGTAGTCTACCGCGCCGAAGTGGACGAAGGTGGCAACCGCGGTATCTGGTTCCCCACTTTCCGCCCCTTCCGCTCTTTCCGCCAGCTGAAAGCTCCGCCGGTACCACGCCACGCCGCTGTAGTCCCTGAGGTCATCAAACTGCGCCTGCCACGGGCCCGGCACCTGGATGACCCGCGCGTCTTCTATTCGGAGAGTCTGACTGGTAAGCTGCTGCTGCGGATCCGGGTAAAACTCCCATTCTCCATCCATGCTGGTACGCGTACGACTCACGACGTGCTCCAAAACCAGATGAGGAAAGAAACCTGCTCAACGGTGTAAGAGAGATACGCTGCGGGGCTTTCGCAAGCGTTAGTGGGAGACGACCCCCGACCCGCGGAGGGCCCGGCGCCGCTCGAGCCAGCTGCCGGCGGCTGCTCCAACCAGCCCCGCGACGAGCGCGGTGCCGGTCCCGACGGTGATGGCGTAGGCAAAGATGCGCGGCTCGGTGAAGGCCTGATCCAGTGACCCGGGTCCCACCAGCCAGGAGGCGAGCGGACCCACGGTGGCGTCGAGAAAGCCCACGCACGCGGCAGCCAGCACTCCGGCGGCAAGGCTCGCGCGCCAGGCGCCCACAAATCCCACCAGGACGTACACCAGCAGCGACGCCACGCCGAGCGGCGAGTAGGGAAAGCCCAGCGGCTTGCCTGCCAGCGCGCCGACCACGTCGACCGCGACCAGCAATGCGGCCGCCACCACAACCACCGGCGTGACCCGTCGCACCTGTCTCCTCTCGATCATCGTCGGCTCCGGAGTTAGCTATTAGCTATTGGCTATTAGCTATTAGCTATTAGCTATTAGCTGCTAGTTGTTAGGTGCTTTCAGTTATTCGCCGTGAGCGATGGCTACAAAGTAATAGCTAAGACCTACCAGCTACTAGCCAACAGCTAATAGCTAACAGCTAATAGCTAACAGCTAATAGCTAATAGCTAAACGCCAATCCCGCAGCTTAGTTTCCACGACCTACCCACCTCATCCGCCGGAGCGCGCTGCCTATGGAGCCCCTGTTCATCGCCATCGGTCTGGTGGCTGGCGTTCTGTCAGGCCTGTTCGGAATCGGGGGTGGGATCCTGATCGTCCCCGCTCTCATCTTCTTCGCCAAGTTCCCCACCAAGCTGGCGCTCGGGACCTCGCTCGGCGCCCTCCTGCTCCCGGTCGGGCTGCTCGGCGCCATGACCTACTACAAGACCGGCAACCTCAACATCCGGGCGTCGCTCCTCCTTGCCCTGGGGCTCTTCTTCGGCGCCTGGGGCGGGGCCAGGCTGGCGCAGGTGCTCCCCACCGCCACTCTCCAGCGGATGTTCGCGGTGTTCATCGTTCTCATGGCGGTGCGGCTGTGGATCGATGCGGGGAAGAGCGGATGAGTACCGGCGCGAGCCCGGGCCAGATCCAGCTCACCTCGCCGGCCTTTGCCTACGGCGAGAAGATTCCGGTCCGGTTCACCTGCGAGGGCGACGACGTCTCCCCGCCACTCCAATGGGCCGAAGCCCCGATCGAGACCCGCAGCTTTGCCCTCATCTGCGAAGACCCCGACGCGCCTCGCGGAACCTGGGTGCATTGGGTGCTGTACAATGTGCCGGCCGGAGCCGTAGAGCTGATACAGGCGGTTCCCACCTTGCCGGAGACTCCGTCGGGCGCCCGCCAGGGCCGCAATACTGCAGGCGACATGGCGTACGCCGGCCCCTGCCCTCCTCCAGGAAAGCCCCACCGATACTTCTTCCGGCTCTACGCGCTCGACATCATGCTCAACCTTCCGCCCGGCGCCACCCGAGGGGAGCTGGAGCAAGCCATGGAGCAGCACATCCTGGGACAGGGGACGCTGATGGGGACCTACCAGCACCGACCGTAGGCGGGGAAGCGACCTATTTTTCCGGAATGTCCCTACTCCGACTCACCCCGCAGGGCCTCTACTGCGCCGCCGGCGATTTCTTCGTCGATCCCTGGGAGCCGGTAGACCGCGCCGTCATCACCCACGCCCACGGCGATCACGCTGCGTGGGGCTCCCGCACGTACCTGACATCCGCGCCAGGTGTCGGGGTGCTGCGGGCGCGTCTGGAGCCGGCCGCGGCGATTCGCGGCGTCGAGTACGGCGAGACCGTCGCCCTCAACGGCAGCACCGTCTCGCTCCACCCCGCGGGCCACATCCTGGGCTCGTCCCAGGTGCGCATCGAGCACCGGGGTGAGGTGTGGGTGGTCTCTGGCGACTACAAGACCGACCCCGATCCCACTTGCGCGCCGTTCGAGCCGGTTCGCTGCCACACCTTCGTGACCGAGTCCACCTTCGGGCTTCCGATCTATCGCTGGCCCAGCCAGGCCGACGTGTTCGCCGAGATCAACGCCTGGTGGCGCGCCAACGCCGCGGCCGGCAGGACCACCCTCCTCCTGGGCTACGCGCTCGGCAAGGCGCAACGGCTCCTCGCAGGCCTCGATCCCGGCATCGGACCGATCCTGACCCATGGCGCGGTCGAGCGGATGACCGCCGTGTATCGCGAGGGAGGCATTGAGCTGCCGCCAACCCGATACGCCGGGGCCGCGGAGAGCCGGGCCGATGCCACCGGGGCAATCGTCATCGCTCCACCTTATGCCGATGCCTCGATCTGGTCCCGAAGGTTTGGGGATCGTTCCACCGGGTTTGCCTCCGGCTGGATGATGGTGCGGGGCGCCCGCCGACAACGCTCCGGGCTCGATCGCGGCTTCGCGCTCTCGGATCACGTGGATTGGCCCAGCCTGCTGGCGGCCATCGATGCGACCGGAGCTGGAGAGGTGTGGGTGACGCACGGTTACACGGGCCCGGTGGTGCGGTGGCTCCAGGAGCGGGGGGTGGACGCCAAGGCAGTGGCGACGAGGTTCGAGGGGGAGAGGCAAGAGCTGGCGGAAAGAGCGGAAGAGGCGGAAGAGACGGTAGGACAGTGAAGGAGTTCGCGCGGCTGTATACCTCGCTCGATGAGACGACGGCCACCAACGAGAAGGTCGCGGCGTTGGTGGCGTACTTTTCCAGCGCTCCGCCCACCGACGCGGCCTGGGCGGTCCACTTCCTCAGCGGCCGCCGGCCCAAGCGTCTGGTCTCCTCGGGGAAGCTGCGAGCCTGGGCTGCGGAGGAGGCCGGCGTTCCTGCCTGGCTGTTCGAGGAGAGCTATCAGGCGGTGGGCGATCTCGCCGAGACCATCACCCTCCTCCTGCCGGCGGATGGCGAGTCCAGTGAGCTCCCCCTGTCGCACTGGGTGGAGGAGCGGCTGCTCCGGCTCCGGGGCGAGGAGGACGATGTGCAGCGCGAAGTCATGGTCTCCTCCTGGCGCGAGCTCGACAGCCGGGAGCGGTTAGTCTGGAACAAGCTGATCACCGGGGGCTTCCGGGTCGGCGCATCGCAGCAGCTGGTGACACGCGCCCTGGCCGAGGTGAGCGGCGTGCCCGAAGGCGTCGTCGCGCACCGGCTGATGGGGGCCTGGGATCCCACGCCCGAGTTCTTCGAGCGGCTCATCGCGCCCGACACCAGCGACGCCGATGTGAGCCGGCCCTACCCCTTCTTCCTGGCCCATCCACTGGAGGGAGAGCCCAGCGCCCTGGGCGATGCGGGCGAGTGGATCGCGGAGTGGAAGTGGGATGGCATCCGGGCACAGCTCATTCGCCGAGCGGGAAAGACCTTTCTCTGGTCCCGGGGAGAGGAGCTGCTGGCCGGCCGGTTCCCGGAGGTGGAGGAGACCGGCTCCCTCCTGCCCGATGGAACCGTGATAGACGGAGAGCTGCTCCCCTGGGTGGATGGAGCGCCGCTACCGTTCGCCCAGCTCCAACGCCGGATCGGTCGCAAGAACCTGGCACGGAAGATTCTCGACGAGGTCCCCGTCGTGCTGGTCGCCTACGATCTGCTGGAAGAGGGTGGTGCCGATATTCGTTCACTGCCCCTCTCGGAGCGACGGCGCCGGCTCGGCGCCCTGGTCGAGTCGGTGCCGGCCGGCCGGCTCCTGCTCTCCACCGCGGTGCCGGCGCCGGACTGGGACGCTGTCACCGGCGCCCGCCGGGACGCGAGGGAAGTCGGCGCGGAGGGGCTCATGCTCAAGCGGCTGTCCTCCGGATATGGAGTCGGACGCCGCCGGGGAGACTGGTGGAAGTGGAAGGTGGATCCGCTCACGGTGGACGCGGTCCTGATCTACGCCCAGCCCGGCAGCGGCAAGCGGGCCGGACTCTTTACCGACTACACCTTCGCGATCTGGGAGGGGAGCCACCTGGTGCCGTTCGCCAAGGCGTACTCCGGCCTGACCGACGAAGAGATCCGGAAGGTTGACGCCTTTGTCCGGCGGAACACGCTGGAGAAGTTCGGCCCGGTGAGGACGGTAAAGCCGGAGCTGGTCTTCGAGCTCCACTTCGAGGGGATCCAGCGCTCCAGCCGGCACAAGAGCGGCATCGCGGTGCGGTTTCCGCGGATGGCGAGGTGGCGGACGGACAAGAAGGCGGAGGAGGCGGATACGATCGAGACGGTAAGGGGGCTGCTAAACAGCGGTGAGCGGTAAGCGGGTGAGTACTCGCGAGTCACTCCGTGACAGCCCGGCTTCCCCCCCTCACCGCTTACTGCTCACCGCTCACGCCTTACCTTACGTACCATGAAATTCATCTGTACCACCTGCGGCGTTCAGTACGCCGACTCCCCCGCTGCGCCGGAGCGCTGCGCCATCTGCGAGGACGAGCGACAGTACGTCGGGCGGGAGGGCCAGCGCTGGACCACGCTGAAGGAGATGCAGACCAGCCACAAGAATCAGCTCGACGTCGAGGGACCGGAGCTCATCAGCATCAGCACCGAGCCCGGGTTCGCGATCGGCCAGCGAGCCCTCCACGTCCGTGCGTCAGGCGGCAACATCCTCTGGGACTGTATCTCGCTCATCGACGACCGCAGCGTCAGCGCCATTCAGGCGCTGGGCGGTGTGTCGGCCATCGCCATCTCCCATCCGCACTACTACGCCTCGATGATCGAGTGGAGCCGGGCGCTGGGCGATGTGCCGGTCTATCTCCACGCCGCGGACGGCGAGTGGGTGATGCGGCCCCACCCGGCCATCGTCTTCTGGCACGGTGGGGCCCACCTGCTCGCACCCGGCCTCACGCTCATCCGCTGTGGAGGGCACTTTTCCGGCGGCACGGTGCTGCATTGGGCCGGCGGCGCGGGCGGGAAGGGGGCGCTCCTCACCGGCGACGTGATCCAGGTGGGTCAGGACCGGAAAACCGTGAGCTTCATGTACAGCTATCCGAATTACATCCCGGTCAACGCAGAGACGGTGCGCAACATCGTGAAAGCGGTCGAGCCGTACCAGTTCGATCAGATGTACGGAGCATGGTTTGGTCAGAACATCCTCAGCAACGCGAAGCAGGTGTTGCATTCCTCCGCCGATCGTTACCTGGCAGCGATATCAGATGATCTGTCATCCTGAGCGGAGCGAAGGATCGTTTAACATGCAGTCGCCGGGCTTATCTTCCAGGGGTACCCGGCAGGGGTTTCGATGAGCGATGTGAGTCTTACGCTGGCGGGCGAGCAGGTGTGCCTGATGACCGAGCGGGCGGTGTACTGGCCCGGCACCAGCACGCTGGTGGTGGCCGACCCGCACTGGGGCAAGGCCTCCACCTTCCGCGCGGCCGGAATTCCCATCCCCATCGGCACCAGCAGCGATGACCTGGCCCGGCTCGACAGCGCGCTGCGGCGGACCGGGGCGCGCCGCATGGTCGTGCTGGGCGACCTCTTCCACGCCAAGGCCGGCCGGGTCGCCTCCCACACCCTGGCGGAGCTCCGGCGGTGGCGGAGCCTGGCCGGGACTTTCGAGATCCTCCTCGTCCGCGGCAACCATGATCGTCACGCCGGCGACCCGCCCAAGGATCTCCAGATCAACTGCGTCAACGCTCCCGCGTTCGTGCCGCCGTTCGTCTTCCGGCACGAGCCGGTGGAGGAGGAGGGCGCCTACGGCCTGGCGGGACACGTGCACCCCGCCATCACCCTGGTGGGTCGCGGGCTTCAGCGTGAGACCCTGCCCTGCTTTCTCGTCGGCCGGCACCGCATGATCCTGCCGGCTTTCGGCAGCTTCACTGGGTTCGGTGTGGTGCAGCCGGCTCCCGGCGAGCGGACGTTCGTGGTGGCGGAGGACGAGGTGCTGGAGGTGACGGAGCCGGTGGACCTGCGCCCCACCGCCTATCCGACGGCGTTGCACGAGATGTCGGAGACGGATCGAGGCTGACTACTGCCGGGCCACCACCGGCATCAGGTCCTGAACGGCCGTAACGATCGCCTCCGGCCGGTCCTCCGGCACGCTGTGATCGGATCCTTCCGCTACGACCAGGCGTCGTTGCCTGCCGGCCGCGGCCATACCCTCGTGGCTCCGGCGCCAGGCCAGGTCGATCTCTTCCCGTCCCCACCACGGCTTCCCCGCCGTGATCACCACCATCGGCTGCCGCAGGCCAGGCTCCAGCCGGCTCACCTTCCTGATGAGCTCAGGGAAGGTCGCCACCATGCGAACGATCGTCCGCTCTCGCTCATTCGACGGGTTGGTAATCGGGGGCACCGTGGAGAAGATGAAATCCCCGGTAGCCGCGATGAAGCGGGGGTTCATCGGATCCACCAGCACCAGCCCGGCCACGCGCTTCGGCCGGCTCCCGGCACTCAGCAAGGCGAGCATGGCGCCGTAGGAATGGGCCACCACGATCGTCCCGTCCGGGACCTTCAGCTGATCCAGCGCGGCCTGCAGATCGCGCATCTCGTCCTCGGGCCGGCTGCCCGCCGGTCCCGAACCGCTGCCGCCGAGTCCCGCGCGGTCGTACGCCAGCACCGTGGCACCGGTCTCGTCCGCCAGCCGCTTCGGCACCTCGGCCCACGATGTCAGGTCGGCGGCGCCACCGGCCTCGAGCAGAACGGTGACCGGTACCGTGCCCCGGTAGAGCACGAAGTGAAGATCGTGGCTGCCTACCCGCACCAGCGTATCCACCGGCTGCTGGACTCCCGCGGCCGGGAAAGTGGGTTGGTTGAGGGGAGAAAGATGGACCAGACACGAGAGCAGACGCGCAATGGTGATCATGGGGTGTGTACGATCCCAACCGCGCCGAGGTTTCGCCCCGTAGGCCTAACCCCCATATTCCACTGACCGTCTACAACCCCAGGAGACCGCACGACTGTAGTCGAGGGGGACAATCCCCCCTCGAGGCGTTCGTCACCGTGCCTCCCATTCCACTGCAGACCGGCCCGGACCTGACCCTGATATTCGCGATCGTTCCATGATCGAGGGGAGGTAACATGGCACGCCTGTTCTGGTATCTACTCCTGACGGCCCTCGTGGCTCTGGTGGTGACAGGGGTGTCGTGGGCGATGGCGTACAACAGCGTCGGCGCGCTGCTTGGCGCTCCGCCTCCGGAGATGGGAACCCAGAAAACCACCATCCAGTGGCACGGCCTGTCCAACTTGCGGGAGGACCCGCCACTCTGGCGCTTTGCCTTTGCGCCGACCCGGATCCCGGGGGCCCCCTTCGTCCGCATCTACGTCAATCCCTGGGGGAAGGTGGTGCAGACCGAGCCCGCGGACCTGGATGCAAAGCTGGCCGCCTTCCGGCGCCCCCGCTTTTGAGCTGGGGGCTCGACCCGCGTGCGCCGTTTCCTCGTCGTCCTTGCCTCGCTTGCACCGCTTCCTGCCGCCTGGGCTCAGGCACCGGTCCAGTTCTCGGTCCGTAGTGACGTCGCCACCTGCCTGGCCGTTCGGCCCCGCCCCCAGCACTCTGCCCCGTCGATCGCGTGTTTGAGTCCCGGCACGCTGGTCGAGGCAATCGGCACCGCCCCCTACTGGCGCAACGTCCGGCTCCAGGACGGAAGGACCGGCTGGGCCGCCAAGAAGTTCCTCGAGATGGTGGCTGCGCCGCCCCCGGCACCGCCAGCGGACGACCGCGACGATGCGTGGCTCGAGATTCACGTAGTGGACGTGGGCCAGGGCGACGGGATCTGGATCCACACCTTCGACGACAACATTCCGGGCAACGGGCGCTACGAGGGGTACAACATCATCCTGGACGGCGGCCCGCAGGACCCCACCAATCCGCTCATGCGCTATGTCATGAGCCAGGCGCACGAGCGGGCCGTGATCGACGCGCTCATCATCTCTCACCCCCACGACGACCACTATCCCGGCGCCGAGGGTATCCTGCGCCACTTCGAGGTCCGCGAGTTCTACGACTCGGGCTTTCTGAACAGCAGCGACTGGCTACGCTTCCGCGCGTTGATAGACTCCGAGACCGTGGCCGGCCAACCGGTCATCCAGCACGTAGGGCGAAGCACCTTCGGGACGCCGGACTGGGGCAGCGAGCTTCAGGTGCGCTTCCTCTACGCCGACCCGGGTCTACGAACAGATCTTGGAAGCTCCGGAACCGGAACCCGGATCAACAACGCCTCGGTTGTTTTCCGGCTTCAGTATGGGAGCCAAAGCATCCTGTTTACGGGGGACCTGGAGGGGAAGGAACGGGATGATTCGGCCGGGGTGCTCAAGTACGGCGAGAAGTTCCTGCTCGATTCGGTTGGCCCCGCGGA
>Ga0190265_10003509_pt1 | contig 10700 bp, 6 predicted proteins | sample Popmic124T_FD_133135 | JGI IMG/M metagenome (GOLD analysis project Ga0190265, IMG submission 133135) | Populus adjacent soil microbial communities from riparian zone of Indian Creek, Utah, USA - 124 T | ecosystem: Environmental > Terrestrial > Soil > Riparian zone | place: USA: Utah | collected...
CCGTTCGTCTGCGGCGCCACCAACCTCGGCGAGGCGCTGCGGCGGATCGGCGAGGGGGCGGCGATGATCCGCTCCAAGGGCGAGGCCGGCACCGGCAACGTGGTCGAGGCGGTCCGCCACATGCGTGAGATCGTCGGCGGCATCCGGCGCCTTGCCCAGTTGCGTCCCGAGGAGCTGGCCGGCGCTGCCAAAGAGCACCGGGCGCCGCTCGAAGTCGTGCAAGAGGTGGCTGCGCAGGGTTGCCTGCCGGTGCCGCTGTTCTGCGCCGGCGGCATCGCGACGCCCGCCGACGCGGCGCTGATGATGCAGCTCGGCGCCGAGGGCAACTTCGTCGGCTCGGGAATCTTCAAGAGCGCCGACCCCGAGCGCCGTGCGCGCGCGATCGTCGAGGCGACCACGCACTTCGAGGACCCCGAGCGGGTTGCCGCGGCCTCGATCGGGCTCGGTGAGGCGATGCCGGGGCTGGAGATCTCCGAGCTTGCCGCTGCCGACGCGCTGCTGCAGGACCGCGGTGCCTGAGCTACGCCTCGGTGTCCTCGCGATCCAGGGCGGATTCGAAGCTCATCTGGTCAAGCTGCGTCAGCTCGGCGCCTCGGCGAGCGAGGTGCGAGCGCCGCAGCAGCTGGAGGGGCTCGACGGGCTGGTGATCCCGGGTGGGGAGAGCACGACGATCGTCAAGGGAATCGAGTCGGCGGGACTGGAGGGGGCGATCCGCGAGCACCATGAGCGTGGGCGTCCCATCTTCGGCACCTGCGCCGGGCTGATCGTCTGCGACGACGCCCATCTCGGCCTGATCGATGCGACCGCGCGCCGCAACGCCTTCGGTCGCCAGCTGCAGAGCTTCGAGACCGAGCTCGAGGTCGGGGGGATCGGCGAGGAGCCGTTGCGCGCGGTCTTCATCCGCGCGCCCTGGATCGAGCGCCACGGAGCGGACGCCGAGGTCCTCGCCTCCTACGACGGGCACCCGGTGGCGTTGAGAGAAGGCAGCGTCCTGGTCTGTGCCTTCCACCCGGAGCTGGGCGACGATTCGAGGCTGCACGCGCTGTTCATGGCAATGACTACCAGCGCGCGAGACCGTGCGCCGGAGGGAGCGGAGACGTGAGAGACCCGAGAGCGGAACGGCTGGCGAAGATCCTGGTCGGCTACTCGACCGAGGTGAAGGAGGGCGAGGTCGTCTCGATCGACGGCGAGAGCGCCGCCGAGCCACTGCTGCTGGCGGTCTACGAGGAGGTGCTGAAGGCGGGCGCCCACCCGATCCTCAACGCCTCCCTCGACGGCCAGGCCGCCGTCTATTACAAGCAGGCGAGCGACGCCCAGCTCGACTGGGTCTCGCCGGTCTCCGAATGGCTGCTCGACAACGTCGACGTGCGGATCGCGATCGGCGCCAGCACCAACACGCGCGAGCTCTCCGCCGTGCCGCCACAGCGCCAGACGCGCCGCCGGCAGGCGACCGGAGAGCTGCTTGGGCGAGCGATGGAGCGCAGCGCCAAGGGCGAGTTCCGCTGGGTCTACACGCTCTACCCGACCAACGCCTACGCCGCGGAGGCGGAGATGAGCCTGGCCGACTACGAGGACTTCTACTACGGCGCCTGCCTCGCCGACGACGGCGACCCGCTGACCGCCTGGAAGCGCGCCTCCGAGGAGACCGTGCGGCTGGCCGAGTGGATCGAGGGACACGAGGAGGTGCGCGTGGTGGCGCCGGGGACCGACATCAAGCTGGGGATCGCGGGGCGCAAGTTCATCCCCTGCGACGGTCGTCACAACATGCCCGACGGCGAGTTCTTCACCGGCCCGGTCGAGGACTCGGTCGAGGGCGAGGTCAGCTTCCACCTGCCGGCGACGATCGGCGGTCGCGAGGTCGCCGGGGTGCGGCTGCGCTTCGAGGCCGGCAAGGTCGTCGACGCCGGCGCCGAGCGCGGCGAGGAGTTCCTGCTCGAGCTGCTCGACACCGACGAGGGGGCGCGGCGCCTGGGCGAGCTGGGGATCGGCACCAACTACGCGATCGACCGCGGCACCCGCGAGGTGTTGCTGGACGAGAAGGTCGGCGGCACCGTCCACATGGCGGTCGGCCGCAGCTACCCCGAGTCCGGCGGCGTCAATGAGTCCGCCGTCCACACCGACCTCGTCTGCGACCTGCGCCTCGGCGGCAAGCTGATCGTCGATGGCGAGGTCATGCAGGAAGACGGCAAGTTCGTCGTCTGAATTGCCCTGGAAATCTTGCTAAATAACGATAAACCTAAAAATTGAGGATCGACAGCCGTCTCTCCGTCGGATAGAAGTACCGGCGCATACCGATGATCGCCCCCAGGATTACCGTCAACCGAGGGGCCGGCAGGGAGGGATGGCGTGGGACGAGCAAAGCTGTTTGTGGCGAGCGCGGTTGCCCTCGTTGCCTGCGTGGCAGGTGTCGCGTCCGCTGAGCCGTCGGAACAACTGGTTTCGGTGCCCGCCGCATCCGAAGGAGGGCTCGAGAGGCTCCCCACCGCCGAGGACGTCGGCGAGGCGCTCGCAAAGGCCGAACGCGAAGAAGCGGAACGGGAAGCCTGGCTGGCGAGCCCAGAGGCCGTCCAGGAGCGCGAGGAGTCCCGCTTCGCCTACGCCGGCCTCGACCCCGCGGCGGCCAGGGCACTGCTGAGCGCGGTCTTCGCCGAGCAGCTGGCGCAGCTGAACACCGATCCCGCTCGTGTCCTCAGCGACGTGAAGCTGCTCAGCGTCTCTGACGAAACCACGGCGACCGTCGAAGACGAAGGCGACGGGATGCTGCTCGAATCGAGTCTGCCGGTGCGCACCGAGGACGAGGACGGGGACCTGGGCAAAGTCGACCTCGGCCTCGAAGAGACCGGCGGCGGCTTTGAGACCGAGAACGCCCTGGTCGAGGTCCAGATCCCCGCATCGGTTGATCAGGCGGTCGAGGTCGGCCAGGGGGGCGTGGCGATAAAGCTGGCTGGGGCCGATCAAGGCCGCAGCGTCGAGCCCTTCGGCGAGGCGAACGCCCTGGCTACGGAAGTGCTGCCAGACACCGACATGCTGATCTCCCCGATCGCCACCGGGGTGGAGATCTTCAACGTCCTGCGCTCCGAGCGGAGCCCCGAGACCCTGCGCTTCGGGGTCGAGATGCCCGCCGGGGCGGAGCTTCGCGACCGCGAATGGGGAGCCGGGGTACTCAAGAACGGCGAGCTGCTGGCGGTGATCCGCGAGCCGGTCGCAGTCGACGCCCAGGGGACCGACGTGCCGGTCGAGCTCGCGGTCGAGGGCGACTCGTTGCTCTTGACGGTAGACCACCGCGAGGGCGACTACGCCCTACCGATCCTCCTCGACCCGATCCTCGAAGACAACTCGAACTGGATCTACGGCCAGCACCACAACGCCCTGGACATGGAACTCTGGGTCGACAACGCCAACGCCGCGGCGTTCAGGACCGACGACTACTGCATCGTCGAGTGCTTCGGGCCGGGCGGGAGCGGAACCCGCGGCCTCTACGTCTCCTCCAAAGGCCAGCAGTGGTATGCGCCCAAACAGTTCGGCCAGTGGTCCTACAGTGCCCCCAACATCCACAGCTACATCTCGAGCGTGACCCTCGGCGCCCCCTACGTGCGCGCCGATCACGGCTGCAGCTCTCCTCCTCACAACCAGCCCCACGACTACTTCGGCGTCTGGTCGGCCAACCTGAGCGCCTGGGTCTACCTCTCGGTCGGCTCGGCCAACTACCCCGGCGGCCACTACACCCTGCCCTTCGCCGGCGACGCGGTGATCACCGGCCTCGGCTCTGGCGAAGGCGGCAACTTCTTCATGCCCTGCGTGCGCGACCTCTACGCCGGCGGCGCGCAGATGTGGCTCGACGACTGGAACCCGCCGTGGATCGAATGGGTGAACGGCGTGCCGAGTGGCTGGGTCAGCGACGAGACCCAGTTCACGATCAGCGCCCGGGCGAGCGACGAGGGGCTCGGCGTGCAGAACATCGCCGTCCACCCGCAGGGGACCGCGGAATTCCACCACGAGAAAGAACAGGACCAGTGCGCGGGCGACCGCCGCGACCCCTGCATCCCCACCTACACCGCGACCTTCACCAACCCCGGCGACCGTTTCCTGGAGGGCGAAAGGACGGCTTTCGTGGAGGCCCGCGACCCGACCGGGGAGAAAGCGACCAGCTCTAACTTCACGATGAAGGTCGACAAGACCCCGCCTGAGGTCACCCTTGACGGCCAGCTGGCGGAGATCACCGAAGAGGACAAAGGCGAAGAGCTGGGCGATGAGAAAGTCGAGAAGCTTCGCCTCCCCGTCTACAACCTGACGATCAAAGCCGAAGACGGCAAACCCAACGCCGAACTGAAAGACAAGCGCTCCGGCGTGAAAGACATCGAGATCTACCTCGACGGAGTCGAGCAGGAAGTCCCCTGGGAACCGCAGCCATGTTCCGGGCCGAATTTCAGCTGCCCGATGACGAAGACCTACCCGGTCCAGCTGAGCACGCTGACCACCGCTGGCGAACACAAACTGAAAGTCGAAGCCGTCGACCATGTCGGCAAGCGACTGAAACGCGAAATCGAGTTCGAATACTTCCCCGCCACCGGGATCAAAGACTCCTACACCATGCACTACTTCCCCCTGCCCGACGGCAGCGGGAACGAAGCCGAAGAAGAGCACCCCGCTCGCCCAGAGCTCGCCGTCAACGTGATGAACGGCAACCTCGTCTACCGCGAGCAGGACGTCGACGTCGAGGGCGCCGCCGCCGTGGACCTCGAGGTCGAGCGCTACTACAACTCCCAGCTGCCGAGCGCCGAGGACTCCGAGTTCGGCGATGGCTGGACCCTCGCCGAGACGCCGCAGCTCGAGCCTGTCGACACCGGCGGCACCTCGGCACCCGATGAGGCAGAGTTACTGGACGCCAGCGGCGTGATCGAGGATGGCGTCGAGCTGCCGACTGAAGCGGGCGCGGAGAGGTTCGACCCCGCCCTTCGGGTGACGCTGACCAAGAAGGCCGAGGGCGGCTATGAGCTTCGCGACGAGACCGGCGAATCGGCCACCTCGGTCGCCTTCGACGAGACGGGCCAGACCGAGGCCCTGCTCACCGAGAGCTTCGCCAAGGTCGACTACACCTACGAAGCCGGCGAGCTGAGCGAGATCGAAGTCGTCGATCCGGCGACGGTCGGTGTCGAGGACCCATCCGAACTGCAGATCCCAGAGCCTCCGCCGTTCTCTGTCCCCGACTTCGCCTATGCGTTCGGCGTCTGGGGCGAAGATGACGGCGAGTTCGAGGTTCCTGCAGACGTTGCCGTCGGCCCCGAGGGGGACGTTTGGGTCGTGGACGCCGAAGCCAATCGCGTGCAGCGCTTCAGCCGCTGGGGGCACTACCTCGGCCAGTTCGGTTCCGAAGGCACGGGCGACGGCCAGTTCCGCTGGCCGACCGCGATCGAGATCGACCAAGACGGCGATCTCTGGGTCCTCGACTCCTACAACGATCGGGTGCAGAAGTTCAACCCGGAAGGCGACTTCCTGGCCAAATGGGGAGCCTTCGGCTCCGCCCCGGGCCAGCTCAACACGCCCGAGGGCCTGGCGATCGACGCCGAGGGCAACTTCTGGATCTCAGACACCTGGAACGGCCGAATCCAGAAGTTCACCGAGAACGGGGCCCTGCTGGAGGTCGCCGGCGCCTCCGGCGAAGGAGACCTAAACGACCCGGCCGGCCTCGCCGTCGGGCCCGATGGCGAGGTCTTCGTCGCCGACTGGGCGGCCAACCGCGTGCTCGTCTTCGACAAGTCGGGCGACTACCTGCGCAAATTCGGCTCTGAAGGCTCCGGGGAAGGCCAGTTCCACCACCCTGTCGCCGTAGAGGTCGACACGCAGGGCAACGTCTTCGTCTCCGACGAGAACGACGAGCAGCTCGAGCAGTTCGACTCCGAAGGCAACTTTCTCGCCCAGCACGGGGGCGAAGGCGACGGCGACGGGGAGTTCGAATTCAGTCGCCCGATGGGCATCACCACGAATGCTGAGGGTGGCCTCTGGATCACCGATTCCAACAACAACCGGGTTCAGTTTTGGACGCGCGATGGATACCGACCAAGCCATGAGGCGACGGTCGGATCCTTTGGCGCCGGCAACGGCCAGTACGACCTCCCCGGCGATATCGACGTCGACTCCGAAGGCGACCTCTGGATCGTCGACACGCTCAACAACCGCGTCCAGCAGCTCGACTCCGAAGGTGACTTCAAGAGCAAGTTCGGAGTCCTCGGCTCCGCCAACGGACAGCTCAACCGGCCCTCGGCGATCGAGATCGACGCCCAGGACAACATCTGGGTCGCCGACGCCGGCAACGACCGAGTGCAGAAGTTCAGCCAGGCGGGTCAGTACCTCACCAAGCTCGGCGGCTCGGGCACCGCGAACGGCAAACTCGACTCTCCCGAAGGCATCGCCATCGATCAGAGCGGCGACATCTGGGTCTCAGACACCTGGAACGACCGCGTGCAGAGGTTCTCTGCCGCAGGCACCTTTCTGAAAGCATTCGGCACCGCTGGCCTCGGCGATTTGCACGAACCGCTGGGGATCGACGTCGTCCACGGCGAGGTCTTCGTCGCCGATTGGGATCACAACCGCATCGTCGTCTTCGACGAAGCCGGCGAATACCTGCGCGAGTTCGGTGAAGAAGGCTATGGACCGGGCCAGTTCCGCTCGCCCACCGCCCTGGAGATCGACTCCGGCGGCAACGTTTGGGTGTCCGATGAAGGCAACGAGCGGATCCTGCAGTTCAACGTCGAAGGCGAATTCGTCACCCACTTTGGCTCAGAAGGCACCGGCGAAGACGAGTTCGAACTGACCAGTCCAAGTGGGATCGCGAGCGACGATACCGGCAGCCTCTGGGTTACCGACTCGGCCAACGACCGCCTTCAGCGCTGGGAGACCCCTGGCTACGTCCCAGCGCCCGAACCACAGCTCACCGACGCCGATCCTGCCGTCGAGGTCGATGTCTCAAGCGGCCTGGTCGAGGAGCTGAGCGGGGAGGAGGCCGGCGAGCACTCCTACACGCACTCCGGCGATGACCTCACCGCCCACGAGGGCCCCGACGGTGAAACCAAATACGAGTACGACGGCGGGCTGCTGACCAAAGTCACGCTGGCCAACGGCACCTGGGGAGAGATCGAATACCACGCTGAGGGCCGGGTCAAATCGGTCACCGTCGACCCCGCGGGCTCAGAATCAGCGAAAACCACCCACTTCGAATACACCGACGACCCGCGGCGGACCTTCGTGGAAGTGCCCGGCGCCCCGAACGTCACCTACGACATCGGCGAAGACGGCTCCGTCTTGAAGTGGTGGCACGAACAGCAGCCGCCCGAGTTCCTCGACATCAGCGGCAGCCTCTGGATCGAAAGAGAAACCGAGATCGCGATCGGGGACCACACCCTCTCGGTGATCGCCGACTCGCCCGAGGGAATCGCCTCGATCCAGTTCATCGCCAACGGCGACACGCTGATCGACGAGAAGGCCTGCGAGCAGACCCCCGAACCGGGAGTCGAGTGCACGGAGCTCGAAAACATCTGGGTGACCGACACCGGCAGCAACGCCCCCGGCAGGCTCGAGCTCGAAGTGCTCGTCACCGATCACGACGGCAACGTCGAAAGCGAGCGCTTCTGGGTCGACGTCCCCTACACGCCCCCGCCCCCGGCGGGCGTCCCGGCGCCGCCCAGGTTCAAAGATGTCCTGCGCTTCCGCCAGGAATACGGCTTGGAGGTCGTCTTCCCGGTAGCAAGCGAGAACGAGCTCACCGAACGGGTCTTCGACCTCATCCACGCCTGGCACAACCCGCAGAGTCCGGAGGGAGAAGTGGCGCGTGCGTCGTGGGAGCGATGGGGGGTGCCGTTGCGGCCCGCCGACGTGGCGGAGCTGGATTACCGGGAATGGTTCTACGACGTCAACGCGGAAAAGATCGACCAGTGGGTCGAAGCGACCAGCCCCGGCAGCTACGCCGGGTACTACATGGACCATCCCGCCGGCGGGGTCATGCACATCGGCTTCATCGATAACCAGGCCGAACAGCTCGATAGCCTGGAGACGTCCCTGTCCCTGGTGGGGGGTAGCAGGCTGAGCGCCTACCCGACCCCTCCGACGACCTCCTACCTCTCGGTGCGGGCGACCGCGCAATCGGTATTGGGCGCGCTCGAATCAAACTCGACCCTCGCGAACCTGGTCGTCAGCGTCGAGGACGACGAAGCCGGGAAAGCCACCCGTGTCGGCACGCCGAACGTCGCCCAGGTCGAAAGCATCCTGGACCAGATGCTGGGAGCCAACGCGCCGGTCGCGGTCGAGTACGAGGCGGGCGGCGGAGCGCTGCTGGAGGGCCGCTACCGCAACAAGGGCAGGATGCGGGCCGGCGACTACATCAATGGCAGCGTTTATACCCCCGGAGGGATCGAGGCAGGAGAGAGGCGCTGCACTGCGGGATTCGGAGCCAAACACAAAGTACCCAAACCGGGTGGTAGCGGGGAACTCGTGCGGTTGTTCCTCCTTACCGCCGGTCATTGCTACACCAAACTCGACACGGAAGTATGGCGGGCGCCGCAGGACGAAAGTCAGGACTTCGACGACGCGGGAAAGAGCGAAGTCGGCAGGCTCGCGCGCAACGCGCTCCAATATGCTGAAGCTAACAACGTGCGCACCGACGGAGCGGCGATCCGGATCAAGCAAGGTGGCATCGTGCCTCTGGCCATATGGGGATGGGACGGCCATGCGCTGCCCACGGAGCCGCCAGGGCGGGCCAGGAAAGGCAACACCGTCTGTTATTCCGGGGCCATATCGAAGACCGTTGCCTGTGGTCGGATCGTTGCCCGCTCGTTGGACTGGGCGGACACCGACGAGCCTTTTCACCTCGCTGGATACTGGGTCAGGTTCCCGGAGGGCAAACGGCCCAAAGAGGGAGACAGCGGATCGCCGGTTTGGAACCGGTATACCGGCGCATCCATCGGCTTGGTTTCTGCTGGGCGGCCTGAGGGCAGCTTCGAAGAAACGCTCGTGGCGCCTCTACTTCATCCGCCGAACATGCCCTCGAATCGGGTTCCGGGGATCCTTCATCATGTAGGCATGGCGCCCCTTCAACTGAAACTCGGCGGGTGACGCCAATGGCATTGCGGACTAGGAAGGCGATGCGCGTCCTGGCGATCATTGCACTCGCGGGCGCAACCCTGCTTGGGATCGGGTGCGGCGGTGGCGGCGATGATGGATCCGAGTGGGCGGTTGAGTGGTCGGTTGACCGCCCAGTCGATCCAAACTCTAATCGGGTCCGTCTTTCTGCCTCGATCGAGTACTGCTCCGCCGAGTTTCCGCGACTCGAAGAGCCGATCATCGAGTACGAGGACGATCGCGTCTACATCGAACTTCGTCGAACTCCCGAAGAATTGGCAGAGGACGTGAACGGCTGCCTACTCGGGCTCCTGGGGGTCCACAAGACGATCACCCTGGAGCGCGACCTAGACGAACTCGTCCTCTTCGACGCAAGCACCGATCCGCCCGAGCAGCGCTGGCCAACTGAGCGTCGTTGGCCGACTGAGTAAAGGCTTTGCGGGCCAGAAAAGCGATAGGTATCCTGGCGCTCGCGGGCGCGACCCTGCTCGGGGCTGGATGCGGCGGGGGCGATGACAGCGGATCCGAGCGCGCGGTCGGGTGGGGGGTCGACCGCCAGCTCGGCCCCAAATCGCTCCGTCTCGGTGCCACGGTCGAGGTCTGTTGGGCGCCAGTGCAGTTGGAACAACCGATCATCGAGTACGAGGACGATCGCGTCTACATCGAACTCCGCCATACCCCGGAAAAGGGAGAAGGGGAATACGGTGGCTGCCCCCTCACGGGGCCCTTGACCCTCTACAAGACGACCACCCTGGAGCGAGACCTGGACGAACTCGTCATCTTCGACTCGAGCGCCGATCCGCCCGAGCAGCGCTGGCCGACTGAGCGACCCTTGCCGCCTGAGCGTCGATGGCCGAGTGAGTAAGGCTTTGCGGAAAGCGATGGGCGCTCTGTTGGTCGTGATGCTGCTCAGCGCGGCCTTGTTCGGAGTTGGATGCGGTGGTGGTGGCGACGACGGATCCGAGCGCGTCGAGTGGAGGGTCGACCCTCTAGGAGTCGTCTTCCCAGTCGCCAACGAGATCGAGTTGAACGAAAGGACTGAACCGCCCCAGCTTCGAGGGAGTCCCCGTCAAACAGTGGGTCGGGGGAGATGCCAAGATCTCGACGGCGAGGTCATGCAGGAAGACGGCAAGTTCGTCGTCTGATCATCGCCCGGCGATCAACAAGCGATAGGCCCGGCACCGCGGCCCGGACCCGGGCGCCACGTCGGATACACGTACGCAGCTCCAGGGGATGAGAAGATCTTGCTCGAGCAGGTGCCATCAGCATTTACCTGCAGGACCGAATTGCCGAAGTCCATTTCCGCGAGCTCGCTTTCGAGATTCGGTCGTCGTTGGAAGACGATCCGCTGCCCGGACGGATCCCAGCTCGGTGACATCTCCCAGCCAGGGGTTTCGGTTAGCTGGACTTCTTCGCTGCCATCGACATTCATCACGAAGAGATCCAATTCCACCTCTGGCCTTTCGCTTTCCTCACCAAGACGAATCAACGCGATCGCCGAACCATCCGGCGAGTAGACGGGATCCCATGCACCGCGAGTGACAACGCCAAGTTCCTTGCCTCGCTTGTTGATTGCAACGATGTTGTCC
>Ga0190265_10003510_pt1 | contig 10699 bp, 9 predicted proteins | sample Popmic124T_FD_133135 | JGI IMG/M metagenome (GOLD analysis project Ga0190265, IMG submission 133135) | Populus adjacent soil microbial communities from riparian zone of Indian Creek, Utah, USA - 124 T | ecosystem: Environmental > Terrestrial > Soil > Riparian zone | place: USA: Utah | collected...
CTTCGAGGCTCGTGCGCTCGCCCCATGTCACGCGAACGCGCAGCGGCGTCGTGATCTCCGCGAGAACGGCCGTCTCGTCGCACGCGCCGCAACCGCCGAGCGCCAGCCAGCCGGTGAGGAGCAGTGCCCTCACGTTAGCGGACGAGCTCGATCCGCACGAGCTTGACCGCGCGGTTGTCCGCGGACTCGGGCTCGGCGGCGTGGAAGTAGCTGACCATGATGGTCTTGGCGTCGGGGCTGCGCAGGTGCAGCTGCTCGCGCGCGTGATAGTTGTCGAGCCCTTCGGCCGCGGTGCGGGTCACGAAACCGTAGCGACCATCGGTCGTGTCGGGGACCGAAGTCGGCTGGCTCCACGGGCCCGTGATGCGGTCCGCGACGCGGAGCTCGATGCCGCCGCCCGTGCCCGCCACGCTCAGGTACTTGCCGAGATACGGGTTGTGGGTGATCGAGGGGTGATAGCTCATGTAGGGCGACGCATCGAAGAGCCCGCCCTGGACGCTGTCGGGGCACGCCGAGTCGTCACAACCGCGCGAGACTTGCGTCTCCGGCCAGTCGTTCGTGGCTTGGTCGTAGTAGCGGTAGGCCGCGGGGTCCGTCGCGTTCGCCGGGGCCACTCGTGCGAGGAAGCAGCGCGCCGCGAAGCCGTGCGTCTTGCACGTGATGAAGTAGCGCAGCCCGCCCTCCTCGATGTCGAGCGGCAGATAGGCGTCGGCGGTGCCCCTGGGCCAGAGCAGGCGGCGCGTGTTCGCGCGGGTGGTCGTGTCGCCTTCGCGAACCGCGTCGACGAAGAACCCCGCGCCTTGCGTTCCGCCCTCGAAGCCAGCGCGACTGAAGAAGACCAGCGCTTCGTCGCCCGACGACGTCGCGCGGACGAAGTTCGCGGTCGGCCAGTGGTAGTAGCGCTCGTTGGCCCCGAGCTCCTCGTTGTACACGAACTCGGGCTCGCTCGTGGTGTACGGGACGAACTGCTTGGGGTAGCCGCTCGAGTCGTAGTGCGGGCCCGGGCGCGTCGCGTCCGCGAGCGGCGGGAAGTCGCCCGTGAAGGACTGACGCGCGCCGTACGCCGCTGTCGAGGTGCGCCAGAAGCCAGGGCCCCAGGTGTCGCCGAAGTAGTAGAGCGCGCTGTTCCGGAACACCACTGCGTTGCCCACGTCGCGCCCTTGAAACGCGCCGACCGGATGGGACATGGTGCCGGCCGGTTTGGCCGCGAGCGCGTTGTACATCGGCGACGCGAGCTGCTGCGCGACGCCGGTCGTGAAGTCCCATTCGGTCGCGCACTGGTACTTGGCTTCCGCGCTGCCCTTGCCACAGGCTCTAAAACGATAGTGCGTGCTCGGCGCGAGCCCCGTGATGCTCTCGGTCAGCGGGTACTCGGTCGTCGTGCTGGGCGCGGTGACGCCGAGGTGCTTGTGCCGCCGCGCGGTCGAGTAGGGCTCGCACACCAGGTCGAAGAACGGCCGCGTGCACGGGGTCCACTCGAAGTAGTAGTCGCAGGTCCCGGCGACGCACGTGCCGTGCGACTTCAAGCGCGCCGCGCTCGCGGTGATGCGATCCGCGGGGTCGGTATCGCCGACGCACGCGACGAGCGTGAGGCCGACCGCGACGGCGGTGGTGAGCGTTCGACTGTGCATGACGACGATCCCTTCTTCACGGGCGCAGGGGTACGGGCGCGGCTACGCAACGTGCGTGCCGCATGTCCCGCGCCGTGCTCGCACCGTCGTCGAAAGCCGAGCCAGCCGAAAACAGCGCATGCGCGGGCCCGCTGCCGGACTGCATGCTCGCCGGCCGACATGGGGAGCCACTCGCCGCTGCCAACCGGCGGTTGCACGGGTGGCATGCCGTCAGTTTTCAGCGCGGCTCGACCGACAAAACATGGTTGAAGACCCGGCGGGGATCCCATCGGCCCTTCGTTTCCTGGAGCTTCTTGTAGTTCCCGCCGTAGAACAGCTCAGACCATGGGACGCCTGATTGGTTCCATTCCTCTTTCAGGAGATCCGGGTCCGGCCAATTGATGTATCAGCCGCCGGTCCGATCGCGGGGTAGCGGCACGCCACCGGTGGCTGCGAACACGTCCCGATAGAAAAGAGCGCGCTCAACGACCGCGTTTAACGGGTGATCCGCGAGTCACGAGCTCAGTGCTCGGTTGTCCCCAGTTGTTGCTTGTGGCCTCATTCGGCTCCAATACCCAAAACGGGTCGCCTGTTGATCGCGTGAGCAACGCTGCTGAAGCCTTCAAGGGCCTAGCTTGTCGCCGGTCATCAGTCAGGCTTTCTCGGCAGCGGCCGCCGAAGTGACGAGCACGCCAGGCGAGCAGACGGCCTGACCAGGCGCGCCCTCACACCGGCGACGGTGGCAGGTCCGGCACCAGAGGGATCACGCCGCTCCGGGCGCGCAGCCTGCGCGCGGCGGCGGCAGCGAGCGCGCGCGCTGCGAAGCGCGGCTCGAAGAACAGCTTGAAGGAACCGGTGAGGTTGAACACCGGCACGACTTGCCTGCGCAGCTTGGCGTCGAAGTGAGCGGCTTCCATCGCCAGACGCAAGTACGCGCCGATCGCCGGGGACACGCGCGGGCGGTCGCCTTCGGTGGTGGGCCACTGGAAGTCGGCGCCGGTGGCGAGGTTCCACACGTCGTTCAGGAACGCGCCGGAGCTGGCGAAGAACGCGCGCTCGAACCCGGGTGCCTTGCCGCGCGCGCGCAGGACGTCGGCGAGCAGCCCGGCGCACGCGGCGGCCGTCGACATGCCCTGGCCGTAGATGGGGTTGAACGCGCACACCGCGTCGCCGAGCGCGACGAAGCCGCGCAGCTCGGCGTCCCACTGGTCGTAGCGGCGGAACACATTGGCCATCGAGCGATTGCCCGCGATGTCGGAGAGCGGCGTGGCGAGGGCGACCGCGCGCGCGATCGCTCGCGAGCTGAGCGTGTCGAGGTACGCGACGAACCCCGCGTCATCGGTGGGCGGGTAGTTGCCCGCGATCCCGACGGCCGTCACCAGCCAGCGGTCGTGCTCGATCGGGAAGATCACGGCGCCGCGCGGCGTGTTCGGCTGGTACTCGACCCACAGACCTTGCCACCACCAGTCCTTGGGCCTGCGCTCGCGCGGCGGCGGCTGATAGAAGCGCGACGCGTAGCCCGCGTGCGCGTCCACGCGCTGGGTGTCGGGCAGCGGCAAGCCGAGCTCCTGCAACCAGCGTTCGGCGTGCGAATGCCGGCCGCTCGCGTCGACCACCAGGTCCGCGTCCAGTACCTGCTCGCCCGCACCGCCTCCTTCATGCGACGCAGCAGCGTCGCGCCGCACGCGTAGCCCCGTGACGCGGCGCGGCGCGTTGTCCGCGCAGCGCAACCCAATCGCGCTGGTGCGCTCCCGCAGCTGAACCACGCCGTGCGCGCGCAAGCGCGAGCGCACCGTGTGCTCGATCAGGTCGCGGCTCGCCCACAGCGTATTGAAGCCATTGGGGCCCACGTCCTGCCAGCCGAGCGAGCGCCGCATCGCCAGCCCGCTGCCCGGATCGAACAGCAGCGCGCCGCCCGCGGTCATCGCCGTCACGAAGCCGGGAAACAGGCGCTCGAGCTCGTCCTGCCCGCGCCCGAGCAACGCGTGCGCGTGGCGCGACTGCGGGATCCCCGCGCGCATCGCGACCTCGCTCGGAAACACGTCGCGGTCGATCAGCACGACCTCGTCGTAGTGGTCGCAGAGCACCCGCGCCGCGCACATGCCCGCGATACTTCCACCCACGACGATCGCTCGACTCACTGGCTGCTCCTTGCCGCGGGCCGCACGCATGATATCGCAAGAAGTGCCGCCGTGCGCGCTCGTCTGGCAGCGCGAGATCGAACCGTCGCTCAACGGATCAACCGAGCTGCGCGAGTAGACGATCGATCAGCGCTGCACGGCGCGCTCCGTTCTGATCGAGCGCCTGACGGAGACTTCGGCCCACGAACGGCACTTCCCACGCGGCCCGCAGCAGCACACGGCGCTCGGCCTTGAGCGCGCCGAGCTGTGCCTCCGGCGGTCGTCGCGCGAGATCCGCTGGCAGCAAGAGCCGCGCGCGCGCGACCGCTGCGCGCTGGTAGGCGCCATGGACCAGGCGGTCTGCGCCGAGGGCGTTGGCCTGGCGTAGCAGCGCGAAGCGTTGCTCGATCGGCGAGCCGCGGCCCTGCGCGACGACCCGCCGCAAGAGCTCGCGAGCCATCGTGTCGGCCGCCTCCGGTTCCACGACCACGACGCTCCCGAGCCGCGCTTCGATCCCTTCGTGCACCACCCAGATCGAGAATTGGCCGGAGCTCGCGACCCGATCCAGCACGACGCGGTCGGCGAACACGCCGGCCTTCCATTGCCGGCTGTCCGGCGCGTAGCACCACAACCAGTCATCGGTGCCGGTCGAACGAACGCGCCCCGCCGCGTCGCGTAGCTCGACACGGCGGCCGCAAGCCTCGCGTTTCACCGTCCGCCTCCTGCTCCAGTACAGCTCGAGCTCGAGTCCCCGGTCGCGCCGCACGTGGCTCGGGCTCTCGTAGCCTTCGACCTTCAGGCCCGACGGAAACTCCACGGCCGCGCTCGCCGCCGTTGGAGGTACGGCGTCGCGCAGGACCGCGGTCTTGGCGATGCGCAGCGAACCTCGCTTCGCCAAGACCAGATACTCGTGCTTGATGTTGCGGGTCATGAACGCGTCTTTGGCCTTCGGATGCCTGCGGATCAGCTCCGGCCGGACCAGCTCGGCATAGCGCGCGCAGACCAGCGCCCGCGTCCAGCAACGCGCCGTGTGGCGATCGGTCAGACCGTACGTGTCGACGAGATCGAGCCCGGCTGCCGCGTAGCCCTGGCCACCGATGTCGAACGAGCTCAGCGCGGCGCCGGCTTCCACGAGCCGTGCATACACCCGGCCGTCCTCGAGCTTTGCAGCCGCGTTCAAGCGCATCGCGCCGTGCACCGTTCGCGAGCTGCCGATGTTCGCGTAGGCGAGCAGAGCGATCGCTGCCGCCGCCAGCGGCCAGCCCGCTCGGCGCAGCGGCCCGGCCACGCGATCCAGTGCCCCGATACCCTCACCGATCAGGATCGCGAGGAAGGGCATCATCGGAACGATGAAGCGCCCAGCGGGCATCCAGTCTTCCTGCGCCACGCTGATGAACACCACTTGCGTCAGCAGCATGAGCAGACAGGCCGCGTGATGGGGCAGCGCCTGGCGATGAAAGAGCGCGAGCAGCGCCGGCGCCAGCAAGATCATGGGTTGCGACCCGAGCGTGAACGAGACGGCGCGCCGCAGGTAGCCGTCCTGACCGAGCTGCGCGAGCGCTCCGGCCCACAGCGACGCGAGCCTGCCGGCGAACGACAGCGCCGGCGCGATCTTGGCGTAGTACGTCTGCGGCAGCGGCGTGCCGTAGTAGAGCTGCGAGACGATCAGCTCGGTCGCGCAGCACAGCGGCGGCAGCAAGTAGAACGCGAGGTCCGAGCGCGAGAACGGACGCAAGCGACGGCGGAACACCAGGTCGTGAGCGAGCGCCGCGATCCAGAACAGGACGCCTTCCGGCCGCGAAAGGCTCACCAGGCCGAAGAGCACCCCCGACGCCGCCCCTCCTCCGTGCTGCTGCTCGAGCAAGCGGCGAGTCACTGCCAACACCAGGAGGGCGGTGTACAGGCCGGTCTCGAGGCCAGCCGAGAACCACACGGCCACGGGCGTCGAGATCGCCAGGCACGCGATCGCCACGGACCCCGAGAGCGCGTTGCGCGTCCAACGGCGAGCGATGAGCCACAGCATCGCCAAATAGCCGGCTAGACTCAGCGCCTTCACGAAGCCGGAAGGATCCGCTCCGAAAGACGCAGGGGCGACACAGAGCAACGTCACGAGCGTGTTGGAGTAGCCCTTGACGTACTCGCCCGCGTTGTAGACGAGCCCCAGGCCGTGCGCCGCGTTCCGGGCGTAGCGGAACGAGATGTATGCGTCGTCGACGGTGTAGCCGAGGTGATAGGCGCAATGCGCGAGCCCGATCAGGGCCAGCGCGCCCAACAGCAGCTGTTGACCCCACCGTGTGCGGTCGCGCTCCCGATCGCGACTGATCGCTGCGGAGGTCATGGAGCGCGCGAAGATAGCGGAGTCGCTCTGGCCCGTCACGAGGTCGGCGCTCTGCTATGCTCGCGGCCATGGCCAAACGTGCACGTGCGCAGCGCGATATCGAGCGCGACTATCCTCGCAGCCAGTTGGCGCAGAAGCTGCGTCGCCTCGCGGATTGCCTCGACAACGACAAGCAGTTCCGGATCCAGATCGGCGGCGTGCGCGTGCTGGTCCCGCCCGACGCCACCATCAACCTCGAGCACGAGGTCAGCGCGGACGAAGAAGAAGTCGAGTTCCAGCTGAAGTGGTCGCTCGCCCCCGCGAAGCCCGCGCCCAAGCGCCGCGCGAAACGCCCTGCGTAGGGCGGGTTCAATCAGCGCGCTTCGAGCAGGCCCTGGGTCTCGATGAAGTCGACGATCGTGTCGACGCCCTGGCCGGTCTTCAGGTTGGTGAACACGAACGGGCGCTGGCCGCGTTGGGCTCGCGCGTCGCGGTCCATCACCTCGAGCGAGGCGCCGACGTGGGGGGCGAGATCGATCTTGTTGATCACGAGCAGATCCGAGCGGGTGATGCCCGGGCCGCCCTTGCGCGGGATCTTGTCGCCGGCGGCGACGTCGATCACGTAGAGCGTCAGGTCGGAGAGCTCGGGGCTGAAGGTCGCGGCCAGGTTGTCGCCGCCGCTCTCGACGATCACCAGCTCGAGGTCGCCGAAGCGCGCGCACAGCGCGTCGACCGCGGCGAGGTTCATGGACGCGTCCTCGCGGATCGCCGTGTGCGGGCAGCCGCCCGTCTCCACGCCCACGATCCGCTCTTCGGGCAGGGCCTCGGCGCGGGTCAGGAACTGCGCGTCTTCCTTGGTGTAGATGTCGTTGGTCACGACCGCGAGCCGGCGCTTGTCGCGCAGCGCTTCGCACAGGCGCTGCACCAGCGCGGTCTTGCCCGAGCCGACCGGGCCACCGATTCCCACTCTCAACGTCGGACGCGTCATCGCCTTACCTCTGCTTCATCAGGAACGGAACAGCCTGCTGTACTGAACCTCGTGCTGCGCGCTGCAGCGCGCGAGGCCGGGCGCATGGCTGCCGAGCTCGTCGTCGCCGAGCGCGAGCGCGCGCGGCACGCAGCGCTCGATCACCGGCAGCGCGCGCTCGAGGATGCGCTGGCCCGCGCTCTGGCCGATCGCGAGCAGGCGCAGCGCCGCGCCGACCTGGCCCTCGCAGAACGCCCAGAACAGGCCGGCGAGCGCGTCGCGCGGCGCGATCCCCCAGCGCACGGCGGCGAGCGCGAACATGCAGGTGTAGCCCGGCTGCTCCGGCTGCAGCCGGTCCGCGTCGCAGATCCCGACCCCGCGCAGCATGCGCGCGAGCGCGCTGCCCAGCTGTTCGTCCTCGAGCAGCAGCTCGCGGCTCTCGCGAAACGCCCTCAGCTGAAGCGACCAGTCGCGCACGCGCGCGAGGTCATCGGCTTGCCACGCCGCGTGCATGCGCACGAGCATCCCGCCTTCGAGCGGGCAGAGCACGTGCTCGAGCACGCCTGCGATCCAGTCGCCGAGGCTGGTCTCGTCGTGCACCACGCCGCCGGCCACCGCGCCCTCGAGCCCGCGCGAGTAGGCGAAGGCTCCGACCGGGAGCGCGGGGCTGACGAGGCGCAGCAGGCCGAGCAGGCCGACGTGCATGCCGACGTTCATGACTCGCCCTCGTCGCCGTGATCGTAGCCCCGGTGCGGCGGGCGCTTTTGCACCACGCCGCCGCGAATGATCAGCCCCTCCGCGCGCGTGCTCACGGGTCCGTGCGAGTGCCCGTGCCCGCCACCATGCGCGTACTCGTGCTCGCCGTACGCGCCGGCTTCCGGCTCGAACGGCGCCTCTTCAGCCGTCACCACCAACCCCAGCCCGCGCACCATGTCGTCGAGCACGTGGTCCTGCTGGTACCTCAGAAAGCCCGCGCCGAGCTGCACGGGCACGTGGCGATTGCCCAGGTGGTACGCCCCACGCGCGAGCGCGACCGCGTCCACGCCGGTCGCGCCGGTCACGTCGTTGACGGTGGACACCTTTTCCGCTGCGGCGCGCACGCGCACCGCGAAGCCGTCGCTCGCCACGAGCACGTCGCCGTCCCGCAGCACGCGCCCGCGTGGAAGGATCAGCGCGACCTCGTCACCGCTGTCGAGCCGCGCGCGCAGCCGGCTCTTCTGGCGCAGCTCGAAGGGCAGGGTGAGCTGCTCGCTCGCCACCACGCCGTCTTCGGCAAACGCCGTCAGCTCGCGCATCGCGCCTCCATTTGACCGAATGCAGCTCGGAACGACAACAACCTCATCTCCATCAGAACAAGAAGTAGCGCTGCGCCATCGGCAGCACGTCGGCCGGCGCGCAGGTCAGCAGCTCGCCGTCCGCGCGCACCTCGTAGGTCTGCGGGTCGACCTCGATCTTGGGCGTGCGATCGTTGTGGATCAGGTCGCGCTTGCCCAGCGCGCGCGTGTCGCGCACGGCGACCACCTGTTTGCGCAGCCCCAACGTGCCCGGCACGCTGCGCTCGAGCGCGGCGCGCGACACGAAGGTGACGCCCGTCGCCGTCCGCGCTCCGCCCAGCGCGCCGAACATCGGCCGGTAGTGCACCGGCTGCGGCGTGGGGATCGACGCGTTGGGGTCCCCCATCGGCGCCATCGCGATCATCCCGCCGATCAGCACCAGCGACGGCTTCACGCCGAAGAACGCCGGCTTCCACAGCACCAGGTCCGCGCGCTTGCCGACCTCGACCGAGCCGACCTCGTTCGCGATGCCGTGGCTGATCGCGGGGTTGATCGTGTACTTGGCCACGTAGCGCTTGACCCGGAAGTTGTCGTGGTGCGCGGGGTCCTCGGGCAGGGCGCCGCGCTGCACCTTCATCTTGTGCGCGGTCTGCCAGGTGCGGATCACCACCTCGCCCACGCGCCCCATGGCCTGCGAGTCGGACGAGATCATGCTGAACGCGCCGATGTCGTGCAGGATGTCCTCGGCCGCGATCGTCTCCTTGCGGATGCGCGACTCGGCGAAGGCCACGTCCTCGGGGATCTTGGGGTCGAGGTGGTGGCACACCATCAACATGTCCAGGTGCTCGTCGACGGTGTTGACCGTGTAGGGGCGGGTCGGGTTGGTCGACGACGGCAGCACGTTGGGCAAGCCGCACGCCTTGATGATGTCCGGCGCGTGCCCGCCGCCTGCACCCTCGGTGTGGAAGGTGTGGATGGTGCGGTCCTTGAACGCCGCGAAGGTGTCCTCCACGAAGCCCGACTCGTTCAAGGTGTCGGTGTGGATCGCGACCTGCACGTCGTATTGGTCGGCCACGGTCAGACAGTTGTCGATCGCCGCCGGGGTCGTGCCCCAGTCTTCGTGCAGCTTGAGCCCGATCGCGCCGGCTTCGATCTGCTCCACGAGCGGCTGCGCCAGGCTGGCGTTGCCCTTGCCGAACAGGCCGAAGTTCATCGGCAGCGCTTCGACCGCCTGCAGCATGCGCGCGATGTTCCACGGCCCCGGCGTGCAGGTCGTGGCCGCCGTCCCCGTCGCGGGCCCGGTACCGCCGCCGAGCATGGTGGTGACGCCGCTGGCCAGCGCGTCGTCGACCTGCTGCGGGCAGATCAAGTGGATGTGCGCGTCGATCCCGCCCGCGGTCACGATGCAGCCTTCGCCGGCGATCGCCTCGGTGCCGGCGCCGATCGCGATCGAGACGCCGGGCTGGATGTCGGGGTTGCCGGCCTTGCCGATGCCCGAGATGCGGCCGTTCTTGATCCCGATGTCGGCCTTGATGATCCCGCTGTGGTCCACGATCAGCGCGTTGGTGATCACCACGTCCGCGACCTCGGCCGCGTTGCGCTGGCCCTGGCCCATGCCGTCGCGGATCACCTTGCCGCCGCCGAACTTCACCTCGTCGCCGTACACGGTGTAGTCGCGCTCGACTTGAATTAGCAGCTCGGTGTCGGCGAGCCGCACGCGGTCGCCGGTCGTGGGGCCGTACAGCTCTGCATACGCCTGCCGGCTGATGCGGCTCATGTGCCCGGCTCCAGCGCGCCCATCACCTTGCCCTGAAAGCCGTACACGCGGCGGTCGCCCGCGAGCGCGACCAGCTGCACGGTGCGCTCCTGGCCCGGCTCGAAGCGCACGGCGGTCCCGGCCGCGATGTCGAGGCGAAAGCCGCGCGCGCGCGGGCGCTCGAACACCAGCGCGTCGTTGGTCTCGAAGAAATGATAGTGCGAGCCGACCTGGACCGGCCGGTCGCCGCGGTTCTGCACCGCGAGCGTGCGGCGCTCGCGGCCAGCGTTGAGCTCGATCTCGCCTTCGCCGGCGAGCACTTCACCCGGGATCATGCTGGTCTCCTTCATCGCGCTGCTCATCCGTGACTAGGCGATCGGATTGTGGACGGTGACGAGCTTGGTGCCGTCGGGGAAGGTGGCCTCGATCTGGACCTCGTGGATCATCTCCGGCACACCTTCCATCACGTCGCCGCGGCCCAGCAGGGTGGCGCCGTAGCTCATCAGCTCCGCGACCGTGCGCCCGTCGCGCGCGCCTTCCATCACGGCCGCGCTGATGTACGCCACGGCCTCGGGGTAGTTGAGCTTCACGCCGCGCGCCTTGCGCCGCTCGGCGAGCAGCGCGGCGGTGAACAGCATCAGCTTGTCTTTCTCGC
>Ga0190265_10003511_pt1 | contig 10699 bp, 10 predicted proteins | sample Popmic124T_FD_133135 | JGI IMG/M metagenome (GOLD analysis project Ga0190265, IMG submission 133135) | Populus adjacent soil microbial communities from riparian zone of Indian Creek, Utah, USA - 124 T | ecosystem: Environmental > Terrestrial > Soil > Riparian zone | place: USA: Utah | collected...
CCGATGGGTCCCGTCTCGGCCACCATCGGAACGGACTTCAGGCCCATGCGCGCGAAGGTGCGCAGATAGGCCACGAACATCCGGTTGTAGGCGTGGCGGCCAGCCTCGGGCGTCAGGTCAAAGGAATAGGCATCCTTCATCAGGAACTCGCGCCCACGCATCACCCCGAACCGCGGCCGCACCTCGTCCCGGAACTTCCATTGGATGTGATAAAGGTTGCGCGGCAGGTCGCGGTAGGATTTGACGCCATCGCGGAAGATCTGCGTGATCAGCTCTTCATTGGTTGGCCCATACAGCATCTCGCGCTCGTGACGATCCTTGAAGCGGAGCATCTCCGGACCATAGGCGTCATAACGTCCGCTCTCGCGCCACAAGTCCGCCTGCTGCAGCGTCGGCATCAGCAGTTCGACGGCGCCGGAACGGTCCTGCTCCTCGCGCACGATCTGCTCGATCTTCTTGAGCACCTGGAAGCCCAGGGGCAGCCACGAATAGATGCCCGCGCTCGACTGGCGGACCATGCCCGCGCGCAGCATCAGCTTGTGCGAGACGATCTCCGCCTCGCTCGGGGTCTCCCGCAGCACGGGAAGGAAATACTTGGAGAGGCGCATCGGGCCCCGTTGGCTTTGCGCAGAACCGTGCGGCCGGCCGAGAACGCTCACAAAATGGGCGCCGCATAGGCCCCGGACGCCCGCCGCACTGAGTGTTGCGCGTCATATCCGGTTCACGTTGGGGTGGCAACGTACGGCGCGTCCCATACCGAATTAATCAAGCGATAGAACGCCTATTTCCCAGGCATTCCAGCACCGGGCAACACATCCGGGCTTGTTCTTTGCCATTGTGGAAAATGTTCTTCCCATCACCTCTGCAGCCCGACTGCAGGGGGTGACAGAAGGCCGCGGGTTAGTTATTGTGCGCTGGCCGAGAAAAATAAAGGCAATAAGGCTCGCGTCGCAGGGCTCGGAAAGCCCAAGTCTGGGGATGAAGTTTGCGCTACCGACACGTGTAGCGGATCGCAAGTGGCAGATGTGTTGAGAGCAAGGCCTAGCGCCTTGCTCTTTTCGTTTGGGCGTCACAATTCGCGGCCGCGCCCGAGTATCGCGCCCAGATCGACAAGCCCGTAGTTGACCACCGCCCAGAACGCCGCGAACAACGCGGCGGACACGAGTGTCGTGATCACCACGATGCGCAGCAGACGCGGATGCGTCGGCGCACTCTCCGGCGTGCCGGGCACGACGACACCGTCTTCCCCCTGCGTCCGCACGCCAAGCGGCAGCACGGCGAACAGCACGGTCCACCAGATGATCAGATAGATCGCGATCGCGAATGTGACGCTCATGGCGCTCATGCCTGTTCGATCTCGACGAGCGTGCCGTTGAAATCTTTCGGATGGAGAAAGAGCACGGGCTTGCCGTGCGCCCCGATCTTGGGCTCGCCGTCACCCAGCACGCGCGCACCCGACGCCTTGAGGCGATCGCGCGCCGCGATGATGTCTTCGACCTCGTAGCAGATGTGATGGATGCCTCCAGCCGCATTGCGCTCCAGGAACGTGGCGATCGGCGAATTCTCCCCCAGCGGCTCCAGCAGCTCGATTTTCGTATTGGGCAAATTCACGAACACCACCGTCACGCCATGCGCCGGTTGCGGCAGCGGTGGCGAAACCTCCGCGCCCAGCGTGCCCTTGTACTGGGCCGTCGCAGCCGCGAGGTCCGGCACAGCGATGGCCACATGGTTGAGACGTCCGATCATTGGTGTGTCCCGTTCCTCAACTGGCCGTCGCGCGGGACGGGCGCGCGGCAGAGCGCCCATCCCTTTCAGGCATCCTACACCAGGCGCGCGCTTGCGCGCACCACACCTCGGCACATGGTCGTTTCAACGGGGAGCGCGCGTCACCAGCACCTTGACGATGGGCCGCTTGCCCCACGCCTGGTCCACCGCGGCGCGCACCGACCGGCGCACAGCCTCGCGCACCATCTCCACGTCCTTCTGGCGGTCACGCGGAATGCTGGCCAGCGTGCCTTCGATCGCACCCCGCACAATCTCCAGCATGGGCTCGCCATCCGCATCCGCGAGGGGGACGCCATCCAGCATCACATCGGCCTCCGGCGACATGGACCGGCCCGTATGTGCCAGGGCAATGGCAATGACGCCCGCAAATGCCAGTGCCCGGCGCTGCCGCACGGGGCCGTCCTCGCTCGGGATCAGCAGTCTGCCATCGCGGAAGATACGGCCCACGGGAGCGTCGTCCGTGATCTCGGCGGGCCCCGGCATCAGTCGCGCTAGGTCGCCATTGCGCATGGACAGCACTTCCTTCACGCCCGCTGTGCGGGCCAGCTTGGCGTGCTCGGCCAGATGCCGGGCCTCCCCGTGCATGGGCACGGCGATGCGAGGTTTCACCAACGCGTAGATCTCCCTCAGTTCCTCGCGGCGGGGGTGTCCGGTCACGTGAACCAACGCGTCTGTATCGGTGATCAGCTCGCAGCCCAAATCCACGAGCCGGTTCTGTATCTCGCCAACCCCGCGCTCGTTGCCCGGGATGGTGCGCGAGGAAAAAATCACCAGGTCGCCCTTGTCCAAGCTGATGGCGGGATGCTCGTCCGCGGCAATGCGAGCCAGCGCGGCACGCGGCTCACCCTGGCTTCCCGTGCACAAAGCCACCACCTCGTGCGCGTGGAAATCGGATATCCGGTTCTGATCCTCGTACCGGAAGCTTTCCGGCAAATAGCCCGTCTCCTTCGCCACCTCGATCATGCGATGCATGGCCCGGCCGGCAACGATGAGCGTCCGCCCTGATGCGCGCGTCGCCTCGGCAACCGCTCGTATGCGCGCAACGTTGGAGGCAAAGATCGTCACCACCACGCGGCGCCGCGCCTTCTTGATGAGGTCGGCCAGTGATGCGGCGACGTCCGCCTCCGACGGCGAGCGTCCCACCCGCAGCGCGTTGGTGGAGTCGCACACCATCGCCGCCACGCCCTCGGCTCCAAGCGCCGCAAGGCGGCCGGTGTCGGTCGGCGGCCCGACTTGGGGCGTGGGATCGAGCTTCCAGTCGCCGGTATGCAGCACGACGCCGAGCGGCGTGCGGATAGCCAGTGCGTTCGACTCCGGGATCGAGTGCGCCACGGAGATCATCTCAACTCCGAAAGGCCCCACGTCGAAACGGGCGTTCAGCGGCACCTCGCGGATCGGCAGCTTGAGCCCGCCGCCATACTCGGCAAGCTTGCTCTTCAGCAGCGAAGCCGTGAACGGCGTCGCATAGATCGGCACGCGCAGCCGCGGCCACAGCTCGATCACCGCGCCGAGATGGTCCTCGTGCCCATGCGTCAGCACGAGCCCCGCGAGGCTGGCGCGCTGCTCCTCGATGAAACGCACGTCCGGCAGGATCACGTCGATGCCAGGATCGTTCTCGCCCTCCGGAAACGTGATGCCGAGGTCGACCATCAGCCACTTCCGGTCGTCCGGCGGGCCGAAGCCGTAGAGGTAGCAGTTCATGCCGATCTCGCCGACGCCGCCAAGTGGCAGGAACACCACCTCGTCTCGCGTACCGGAACGGCCACCTTGGTCCGACATCAGCTTTTGCCTTCCGCATCCACCGGCAACAGCGAGACGTCGCCGAACGTCACTATGCGCTGGCGCCCAGCGCCATCCTTGATAAGCAGTGCACCGCTTTCATCGAGACCGGCGAACGCGCCCGCGATCCGTTCCGTTCCCGTATCGACCGCGCAAGGCTCCCCCAGTTGCCCCCCACGCTCCAGCCACGCTTGCCTGAGCGAGGCGAAGCCGACGCCGTTTCCCCACTCCGCCAACCGCTCCTGCATGGTGCGGGATAGGTCCTCCAGCATCGCATCGGGAGTGGTGGCGACGCCGTGCAAAGCCAGATGCGTCGCCTCTCGGCCGAGGTTGTCGGGGTGCCAGGACAAATTAATCCCGACGCCGATGGCCAACGTCGCAGCATCGCTGCCGATGATGCTTTCCGCGAGAATGCCCGCGCACTTGGCATTGCCGATCAGCACGTCGTTGGGCCACTTGAGGCGCAGGCCGGCAGGTGCGCGCCCTGCCGCTGCTTCCGCAATAGCATCGTACGTGGCAACGCCGGCCACCAGTGAGAGCTGGGCGATCGCCGCAGGCGGACAGGCCAATCGAACGAGCAGGGTGGCGTAGAGATTGCCGGGCTCGGAGGCCCAGCTTCGGCCGGAGCGTCCGCGGCCTGCGGTCTGGCGCCGGGCCATGATCCACAATGGACCACTTTCACCGGCAGCCGCGCGCGCCATCGCCTCGCGGTTGGTCGATCCGGTCTCGTCCAGAACGATGGTACGGACGCGCTGCCGCAATACGATACTCCGCCATGAACTCGGGAAGTCAGAACAAAGTCTTGGCCGCGGTGCCGGCAGCCTCGACCAGCGGATTCGGCCACGCCACGTAGAGCAGGATGTAAAAGGCCGTCACCCCCATCACGAACGCAGTCTTCGGCTGCACGCGCGCAAAGGCCGGCCGCGCGTCGTCGAAGAACATGATCTTGACGATGCGCACGTAATAGTAGGCGCCCACGACGCTCGCCAGCACGCCGATCACGGCCAGCATCCAAAGCCCTTCCTTCACCGCCGCCACGAACACGTAGAACTTGGCGAAGAAGCCCGCGAGCGGTGGAATTCCCGCCAGCGAGAACATCAGGATGCCAAGAACGGTGGCGAACCCGAGGTTGGTCTGCGCGAGCCCGGACAGTTCCTCGATATCCTCAACCGGCCCGTCCTCGCGACGCATTGCGAGCACGCACGCAAAGGCGCCGAGCGTCATGACCACATAGATCACCAGGTAGAAGATCACGCCGCGCGCGCCCTCGGGCGACCCGGACGCAAGCCCGATCAGTGCGTAGCCGATGTTGCCGATGGCGGAGTAGGCAAGCAGCCGCTTGATATTCGTCTGCCCGATCGCCGCGAACGCCCCCAGCACCATCGAGGCAATGGAAATCGCCGTAATCACCTGCTGCCATTGCGGCTTGACGCCGGCGAACGCGTCGAGCGCAACGCGCATGAGCAGCGCCATGGCCGCAACCTTGGGCGCAGAAGCGAAGAACGCCGTCACCGGTGTCGGCGCGCCCTCGTAGACGTCCGGCGTCCACATGTGGAACGGCACCGCTGAAATCTTGAACGCAAGTCCCACCAGCAGGAACACGAGACCGATGATGAGGCCGATGTCCTGCGCCGCGCCGCCCTGCGCGGCCGCCTTGGCAATGGCGGCAAATCCTGTGGACCCGGTGAAGCCGTAGATCAGCGACGCGCCGTACAGCAGCATGCCCGACGACAGCGCGCCGAGAACGAAATACTTCAGCCCCGCCTCGCTCGACCTGAGGTCATCGCGCCGGATCGCAGCCATCACGTAGAGCGCAAGGCTCTGCAGCTCCAGGCCGATGTAGAGCGAGATGAGATCGTTCGCCGATATCATCATCAGCATGCCGGCGGTCGCCAGCAGCGTCAGCACCGGATACTCGAACCTCAGCGCCCGCGCCTGCCGGAAATAATCGAAAGAAAGCAACAGCGCCGCCGCCGACGCCACCAGCGTCAGCACCTTCATGAAGCGCGCGAAACCGTCGACGACGAACGCACCCTCAAACAAGGTTTGCGTCTCGGCCGGCTGCCTCACGACCAGCCATGCCGCCACGCCAAGAGTGGCAATCGCCAGCCAGCCGATGACCTCGGCCTCCCGGTCGCTCTCCGGCCGGAACACGCCGAGCATCAAGAGCGCCATCGCGCCGACAACCAGCAGAAGTTCCGGATAGAGAGGCCAGTAGGACTGCAATTGTTCCATGGCCTACCGCCCCCCCGGCACATTCATCACCGTGGCCGCCTTGATCGCGGACTCATAGCCGGCGACGAGGTTCTTCACCGACACGGCGGTCACATCGAGGATCGGCGCGGGATAGAGGCCAAACAGGACCACGAGGATGACCAGTGGCGCGAACACCGCAATCTCGCGATAATTCATGTCGGGAATGGCCCGCAGTGCTGGCTTTTCCAGCGGCCCGAAGATCATGCGGCGATAGAGGTAAAGCGCGTAGGCAGCCGACAGGATCACGCCGATGGTCGCGAGGAAGGCGACCCAGGTGTTGGCCTTGAAGGCGGCCAGCAGCGTCAGGAACTCGCCGACGAACCCGGAAGTCCCCGGCAGGCCCACGTTCGCCATCGTGAACAGCATGAACACAAAAGCGTAGATCGGCATGCGGTTCACGAGGCCGCCGTAGGCCGCGATTTCGCGCGTATGCATGCGGTCGTAGACGACGCCCACGCAAAGGAACAGCGCACCCGAGATGAGACCGTGCGAGAGCATCTGGAAGATGGCCCCATCCACGCCCTGCACGTTGAAGCAGAAGATGCCCATGGTGACGAAGCCCATGTGCGCCACGCTCGAATAGGCAATGAGCTTCTTCACGTCCTCCTGCGCGAGAGCGACCAGAGAGGTGTAGACGATGGCGACGATGGACAGCACGAACACCAGCGGCGCGAACTCCTGGCTCGCCAGCGGGAACATCGGCAGCGAGAACCGCAAGAAGCCGTAGCCCCCCATCTTCAGCAGGACGGCCGCCAGGATGACGGAGCCCGCCGTCGGCGCCTCAACGTGCGCGTCCGGCAGCCAGGTGTGCACGGGCCACATCGGCATCTTCACGGCGAACGAGGCAAAGAACGCAAGCCACAGCCACCACTGCATGTCGGCCGGGAAGCGATGGGTCAGCAGCGTCGGGATGTCCGTCGTGCCCGCGTGCCAGTACATGGCCATCATCGCTAGCAGCATCAGCACCGAACCGAGCAGCGTGTAGAGGAAGAACTTGAAGCTCGCATACACCCGGCGCGCCCCGCCCCAGATCCCGATGATCAGGAACATCGGGATCAGGCCGCCCTCGAAGAACAGGTAGAACAACACCAGATCGAGAGCGCAGAACACGCCGATCATCAGCGTTTCCAGCACGAGGAACGCGATCATGTATTCCTTGACGCGCTTCTCGATCGACTCCCAGCTCGCGATGATGCAGAGCGGCATCAGGAAGGCCGTGAGCACCACGAACAGCACGGAGATACCGTCGACGCCCATCTTGTAGTTGATGGAGCCGCCGAGCCACGGCATCTCCTCGACGAACTGGAACCCTGCGATCCCCTTGTCGAAGTGCGCCCAGATGTAGAGCGAGATGCCGAACGTGAAGAGGGTCGTGTAGAGCGCGGCCCAGCGCGCATTGCCCTTGGCTTCCTTGTTGAGCGTCGCAATGAACAGCACGCCAGCCAACGGCGCGAAGGTAACGAGCGAGAGCACGCCGAACCCGCTCATCGTCCCACCCCGCTCAGCAGCGACCGGATGTCGTGGAACATGAATGCCGTGATGATCAGCGCCAGGCCGATCAGCATCGCGAAGGCATAGTGATAGACGTAGCCGGTCTGCAGCTTCACCACCCGTCCCGTGGTCTGCAGCACGCGGGCGGCAATGTTGTCAGGGCCGAGGCCATCGATGATGGCGCCGTCGCCCTTCTTCCAGAACAACCGCCCAAGCCAGAACGCCGGCCGCACGAACAACCAATCGTACAGCTCGTCGAAGTACCACTTATTGAGCAGGAACAGATAGACGGGCTGGAACATGCGCGCCGTCGCTGCCGGCAGTGACGGCACGGCAATGTAGTAGACGTACGACAAGCCAAAGCCCGCAAGCATGGCGAAGAACGGAGCCCATCCGACCCAGCCGGGGATCTCGTGCATGGCATGGCGGATGTGGTTGTTGGCCCCCTCGAACAGCGAAGCGCGCCAGAATTCCTTGTAGGCATCGCCGATGAAATAGTCCTTGAAGGCAAAGCCCGCCGCCACGGCACCCAATGCCAACAGGATCAGCGGCACCAGCATCACCCAGGGGCTTTCATGCGCATGATCGTAGGTATGGTGATCTGCGCGCGTTTGCCCGTGGAACGTCATGAAAATCAGTCGCCACGAGTAGAACGCTGTCATGAACGCAGCGATCACCAACAGCCAGAAGGCGTAGTTGCCCGGCGTATGCGCCGCGTAGGCGGCCTCGATGATCGCATCCTTGGAGTGGAAACCGGCGAAGCCGATGAGATGCGGGATGCCCACGCCCGTCAGCGACAGTGTGCCGATCAGCATCACGATCCAGGTAATGCGTATCTTCGGCGCGAGCCCGCCCATCTTGCGCATGTCCTGCTCGTGATGCATCGCATGGATCACCGAGCCGGCGCCGAGGAACAGCAGCGCCTTGAAGAAGGCGTGCGTGAAGAGGTGAAAGATGCCGGCGGAGTACGCGCCGACGCCGCAGGCCACGAACATGTAGCCAAGCTGCGAGCACGTCGAGTACGCAACCACCCGCTTGATGTCGTTCTGCACAAGGCCGACCGTGGCCGCGAAGAAGGCCGTCACGGCACCCACCAGCGTCACGACTTGCAGGGCAAACGGCGCCCACTCGAACATCGGCGACAGCCGTGCCACCATGAACACGCCGGCCGTCACCATGGTCGCGGCGTGGATGAGCGCGGAAACCGGCGTCGGGCCTTCCATGGCGTCCGGCAGCCACGTGTGCAGCAGGAACTGCGCCGACTTGCCCATGGCGCCCATGAACAGCAGCAGGCACAGCACCGTCATCGTATCGAGCTGATAGCCGAGGAACTCCATGGGTTGCCCGGCCATACTTGGCGCCGCGCGGAACACCGCATCGAAGCTGATGGTGCCGAACACCGCGAAGGTGCCGAAGATGCCGAGCGCAAAGCCGAAGTCGCCGATACGGTTGACCACGAACGCCTTGATCGCCGCCGCGTTGGCCTCCGGCTTCAGATACCAGAACCCGATCAGCAGATAGGATGCGAGCCCCACGCCCTCCCAGCCGAAAAACATCTGCAGGAAATTATCGCTCGTCACCAGCGCCAGCATCGCGAACGTGAACAGCGAGAGGTAGGAGAAAAACCGCGGCCGGCTATCGTCCTCGGCCATGTAGCCGATGGAGTAGACGTGCACGAGAAACGAGACGCTGTTGACCACGACCAGCATCACCGCGGTCAGCGTATCGATGCGGAAGGCCCAGGACACGTCGAGCTCGCCCGACGTCACCCAGCGCAGCACCGGCACGCGCGTCGTCTCGCCAGCGAGACCCACCTGCCAGAGCGCGACCCACGACAACACCGCCGCGATGCCGATGAACAGCGTGGTGATGATCTCGCTCGGCCTCGCTCCGATGGCGCGACCGAAGAAGCCCGCGATGAGCGCGCCGAGGATCGGCAGGAACACGATGGCGTGGTAGATCATCGTGTCTCTCTCAGCCCCGCATCATGTTCACGTCTTCCACCGCGATCGAGCCGCGGTTGCGGAAGAACACGACGACGATGGCGAGCCCGATGGCTGCCTCGCCCGCCGCCACCGTCAGCACCAACAGCGCGAACACCTGCCCGACGAGATCGCCCATGAAGTGCGAGAACGCGACGAGATTGATGTTCACGGCCAGCAGCATCAGCTCGATCGACATCAGGATGACGATCACGTTCTTGCGGTTGAGGAAGATGCCGAAAATGCCGAGCGTGAAGAGGATCGCCGCGACAGTCAGGTAGTGCCCCAGTCCTATTTCCACGGATTCGCCCTCACCAGCCCATCACGCGCACGGCGATCGCCAGTACGCCGATCGCCAGGATCGTCAGCCACACCCACCGGCTGCCACTGAGCAGGGACCCGAACAACTCCATCATGCCCTCTCGTCACTCCGCCGCCGGCGGGACCGTTGCCGTCCCCGGCGCAATCTTCACGATGTCGATGGCCGTCGCCTTGCCGCGCGCCACTTGCGACGCGATCGACTGGCGCTTCACGCCCTCTTTGTGGCGCAAGGTCAGCACGATGGCGCCCACCATGGCGACCAGCAGGATCAGGCCCGCGCCCTGAAAGAAATAGACGTACTTCGTATAGAGCAGCCGACCAATCGCTTCGGTATTGGTAATGCCGGAAGCCACAGACGGGATCGGCGCCGTTGCCGAGACGACAGCACCTGGCTTCACAAAGTAGAAGCCGATCATCAGCACCAGCTCTGCGAGCAGGATGAGGCCGACGGCGGCCCCGAGCGGCGCATTCTTGATGAAGCCAGCGCGCAGCTCCGCGAAGTCCACGTCGAGCATCATCACCACGAACAGGAACAGCACGGCGACAGCCCCGACGTAGACGACGACCAGGATCATCGCCAGGAACTCTGCCCCCAGCAGCACGAACAGTCCCGCAGCGTTGAAGAACGCGAGGATCAGGAACAGCACCGCATGCACGGGATTCTTCGCCCAGATGACCATGAAGCCCGACGCCACGGTCAGGAAGGCGAAGAGATAGAAGAAGGCGGGCGCCAGGGTCATCGTCGGATCACCGGTACGGCGCGTCGAGCGCGAGCATCTTGGCGATCTCGCGCTCCCAGCGGTCGCCGTTCGCAAGCAGGCGATCCTTGTCGTAGTAGAGTTCCTCGCGCGTCTCGGTGGCGAACTCGAAGTTCGGCCCTTCGACGATGGCATCCACGGGGCAGGCCTCCTGACACAGGCCGCAGTAGATGCATTTCACCATGTCGATGTCGTAGCGCGTCGTGCGCCGCGTGCCGTCGTTGCGGCGTGGACCGGCCTCGATGGTGATGGCCTGCGCCGGGCAGATCGCCTCGCACAGCTTGCAGGCGATGCAGCGCTCCTCGCCGTTGGGATAGCGGCGCAGCA
>Ga0190265_10003512_pt1 | contig 10698 bp, 7 predicted proteins | sample Popmic124T_FD_133135 | JGI IMG/M metagenome (GOLD analysis project Ga0190265, IMG submission 133135) | Populus adjacent soil microbial communities from riparian zone of Indian Creek, Utah, USA - 124 T | ecosystem: Environmental > Terrestrial > Soil > Riparian zone | place: USA: Utah | collected...
AGCTGACGGTGCCGGGGTAGTCGGGGAACTGGCAGGTCGTTTCAGCGGGATCGCATGCTACTTCGAGGATGGATTCGCCGCCGCGCGCGTGCGCGCCGGAGATCAGGTATTCGTCGGCCTCGGGCGACAGGTACTCAGGCCCCGCGGCGTGGTAGTCGGGGCCGGCGTCGATGTGGATCGAAATACCGGTCGATCCATCCGGGTTGGTCACCGGCGCGCTCTTGAACGCGTCGCCGACCATCTTTATGACAGGCGGCGCCGGGAGGTGTTTGTGTCCCGCGGTATCGGTGACTTGCGCCTCGGTGTCGCTCACCGGGGCATCAACCGATCCGTAGGTCGTGTTTGGTGCGGCATGCATGGATCCCACCTCGATGAACACGTTCCTGCGGGTGGACGTCGCGCCCATCGCGTGAAAATCGGGCAACGCCGCGCCGGCCGGATCCTTCAGCCCGCTCATGTCTTCGAGCTTGTCGATCAGCCCGTCGCTATCGGTGTCCTGTACCGTCGTGCTGAAGATGATTGCGGCCCAGGCGAGGCAGTCATACGGTGACGTGTTTCCGTGGTCCACCTTGGTCGTGACCTGTTCGCCAAAGCCCAGTTGTGGATCGTTGCCCGGCAGCAGTCCGCCCACGTTGAAGCTCGGATTCGACCACGCCCGATCCGAAGCGGGTCCCGAGGTCGTGACGAACGGATTGCCGATGAGCGTATTGCGGAACCACAGCCGGTCTGTCGCATTCGGCGCCCCGCTGCCGAGGATATGCGTCATCTTCGCGACCGGATTGGCGGACGACTGCAGGAAGCCGCGGATTACCTGCGTCGTGACCTGGCCAGGCTTCTGGATGTGAATCCCGTCGTACACCACGATGCTCGTCAGCGGCGCGCTCGGATCGCGATAGATCACGAACAGCGTGGCGCCGGCGCTTTGCGGTACCCGGTTGCCGGTCCCGGCCTCGGGCAGCGTCACCGTGTGCAGTGGCAGGTTCGCGTTTTTGAGGTCGGCGTCGTTGACCAGGCGCTTTCCGGTGGGAAGGCCGTCGGCATCGAGCTGGGGCGGCAAGTACCGCAGCACGTCGGCTCGGTACATGGACATGGTGTAGGTGGCGTTCGATCCACCGCCGCCACTCCAGCACGGCGACGTCGGACTATTCAGTGTGGCCGAGGACCCTTTCACGACATTGACGGGGATCCCCCGGAACTTCACGCCGTCGACCTGCGCCTTGTTGCTCGAGATCGTCTCCCAGTAGAGAAACGCCGCAAGGATGTCGGCGTTGGCGGGCACACCCGACATGGAAATCGCGCCAGTCACAAAGCCGTTGCTTCGAGCCTTGGGCCGGAGATCCACGCCGCCGACAACGTAGTTGCCGGTGACGGTATACCTCTTGGCGAACGGGAGCGCGTTTGCGACTTGCGCCTGTCCCGTGGGCTGCGAGAGCGCCGACACGGCGACGAGGGCACAGAGGACAGCGGCCGGGCGTACGAGTACAGTTTTTTTCATAGCAGTTTGCAAAACGACTTTGCCGACACCACCGGACGCCTGGGAGCGTCCGATAGTGGCGTGTGGGAGAAAGGGAGAAAAGTTTGGCTTATACGGACGAGCGAGGCAAGATCTTTTCCGTAGGTCCGTGATTTTTTTCGATCAGTTTTTCCCGCCTGATTACAAATGTGGAATCAACGGCCTGCGACGGGAAAATCGGCGCAGCAGGTCGCGCAGCGAGTGGCCTTGATCGGCACTGTCTCGCTGAGGCAGAACGGGCAGGTTTTCGTGGTTGTCGCCGCCGGCGGAGACTTCATGCGGTTCGCCTGCTTCACGAGAAGGAAGACGGCGAACGCGACGATGACGAAGTTGACGATCTCGTTGAGGAACGCGCCGTAGGCCAGGACGGGAATGCCCTGCGCCTTCGCCTCGGCCAGCGACGCCGGCACCCCCCTGGAAGAATCGAGCATGACGAACAGACTGGAGAAGTCGATGCGGCCGAGCAGAAGCCCGATCGGCGGCATGATCACGCCGTCGACCATGCTCGTCACAATCCTGCCGAACGCGGCGCCGATGATGACGGCCACCGCGAGGTCGAGCACGTTGCCGCGGGCGATGAACGCGCGGAACTCCTTGATCACTACTCTTCGATGATCGTGAGCTGCGTGAGGTGGTTCGGGAATGGCCTGAAGGTGGCCGTCCGGCCGAACGCATCCTTCGCCGTCACCGTGTAGTCGTAGGTGCCGGTCACCGCATCCTTCGGCACCTCCCACACCCCCGTCCACATCTCGGACGGCTGGCGCGGGTATTCTGCAGCCGGGAACCCGCCGACGCCGCGCCATCGCATCGGGATATCGATGGTCTTCCCCATGTAGTTCACATGGACGACCATCTCCGTGGTGTTCTCCGTCTCGCCGGTGCCGCCGTCAATGGCGGTCATGCGGAAGCCGGCGCGATTTCCCGCTTTGAAGCGGTTGGTGTTGAAGCAGCGTGGGGTCTGCGTGCCCGGGCGCGCCATGTCGCCCAGGTCGCCCCAAATGATGAGCTTGCCGGTGCCGTGTCCCGCCTGCTTCTCGGGAGGAGGCGGCGGGGCGCCGCGTCCACCGCCGCCGCGGCCCTGGCCGCCCGGCGCAGGAGGCTGTCCCTGGCCCGCCAGCGTGGATCCCATGAAGGCGATGAGACCGATCACCACGATTGCGCAGAGAGATTTAAGTAGCATCGTCACAGTGGGGGAGATATTAGCGGAAATTGGGGTCGGAGGTCATTTTTAGAGGACACGCCGAATGGCGATGGAGAGTGTCCTCTAAAAATGACCTCCGACCCCAATTTCCGCTCAGCGATTCAGCCAGTAGGCGACCTTGGCCATCAGGACGTGCTTCGAGGGGGCGCCGAACGCATCGCTGAGGTCACGCGCCGGGTTGAAGACGCCGGCGCGGCGCGTATCTTCCTGCGATATGTCCCACACGAGGAACAGCGTGCTGCCGCGCAAGTACTCCCACCTGAGGACGACGTTGCCGCGCACCGACTTGCGGTTGAAGTCCGGATCTGAATCGATCACCGCCGGCTCGAAGTCGAACGACATGGGGCGCGCCAGCCGCCGGATGTTCTCGTAGTCGCCGACCGCCACGAACGGCTGCATATAGGCCTGCAGGGTCAGGTCGCGATGGATGGAATAGGTGCCGCGCAGCGTGATGTCCACCACGTTGCGGCGCAGCGTGCCGTAGATGTGATCGTCATCCCGTCGCCGGTCGTGTCGGTGTTCTCGATCCACTGCGCGACATCGCGCCCCTTTTCGTAGCGCGTGGCGACGGAGAGCTGCAATCGCCCCGAGGGCTGCACCGAAATATTCGCGTAGAGTCCCCGCCCGGTGCCGCGCTGGGCGCCGCCGTTGCCATTGCCGCCGAAGTTCACGCGCCAGCTTTTGCGACTATCGGTCCCGGCGTTGAAGTAATAAAAGAAGCCCCGTGGATTCAGGATCGGAGGTCCGCCGCGCGTGTCGAGGTCGTCGTACGTCTGGAACCGGCGCGTGAAACCGCCGTTCACATACCAGAAATTGAGGAACGACACATTGGCGTTGGTGCACAGCCACTTATCGAATACCAGGCCGTCGGTATTCCAGGCGCGCCCGCCGCAGATGTTCATCCAGTAGCGCCGGAAGAGCCTGCCCGGGTCCGGCTGCTCCACAGCGAAGCCGCCGTCGATGTCGTTCCGGTTGGCGCGCGAACGGAAGAAGCCGATATCGGTGATGCGGAAGTCGCGGCCGAAATGATCGGCATGGGAAAAGACGTTCCAATGCTTCCGCGACATCCCGAAGTTGGTGACGCCGCCGCCGCTGGTTCGGACGCCGCCATCGCCCGGCGCGTGCGTGGCCGCCCAGTGGCCGTTCCAGTTCACGCGGTTCTGGTCCCAGCGCAGGTTGTAGTCGATGCCGCCCGTGAAGGCGTCATCCGCATCGTCGCGGAAGACGCCGGTGGCGAGCATGCCGACGTTCGATGAGCCGCCCAGCACGTCGCGCTGCAGGCGGGCGACGTTGTAGGAGGTCAGCGGCTCGGAGAGATGGTCGTAGCGTTCGCCGCTGTCTCTCTCGACGAGCGCGTGTTCGCGGCCCGTGGCGGCGGCCAGCGTACCGTAGGTCCACTGGCCGCTCTTGCCGGTGACCTTCGCGGCGCCGAGGATCGTCGTGTCGTCGGGCCTTTCGATCACCTCGTCGTCGGCATCGACCTTGAAGAAGTTCGGGGCGCGTCCGATGCGCCGCGAGTGAAAGAGCTGGAACATGTTGTAGGGCGGCACGAACGTGCGGCTGTCCTCGAGGAAGAAGGGGCGCTTCTCAGGATAGAAGGTTTCGAAGACGCTGAGATTGAGCACCGCCGGGTCCTGTTCCACCTGTCCGAAATCAGGATTGACCGTCGCAGAGAGGGTAGCCGCGGAGCCGAGACCGATGCGCGCGTCGGCGCCGAGCGCGGCGCCGAAGTCGGACGTCGTGCCCTCGTCCGGCGTCCCGTCCCGTTCGCCCCGCATCAGCGTGTAGGGCACCAGCTCGACGCGACGCGATGCCGCGAGCGGAGTCTCGAAGACCAGGTGGCCGAAAAGCGACACCTCGCCGCGCTCGCCCCGGGGCTTCGCCACCCAGGTGCCGCGCTCACCTTTTCGCCGGATCGACCGTTCCGCCTGGAAGCCCCACACCTGTCCTGGCCCCGGTGAGACCGCGAACCGCATCTGCGAGAACGGAATGCGGAACTCCGCGGTCCACCCGCGCTCGTCAATCTGCGTGCGGACCTCCCACACGGCGTTGTAGTCGCGGTCATCGCGGTCGTCGTCGGTGAACGCCAAATCCGCCTGGACCGCGGAGGGGTTCGTCTGGAACACGTACGCGGTGAGATGGTCGTGACGCGGATCGAATCCGACGCTGATGAAGTCGGTCGAGGGAAGCTCGTCGCGCCGGCCGAGGCCGGCGGCAATGCCGCCGGGTGTCCCGTCCTCGCACCGGATGGCGATGTAGATATAGCGGTCGTCGTAGGCGATCTGGATACGCGTCGCCTCGGTCATCGCCGCGCCGTTGTCAGGATCGCGCTGGACGTAATTGCCGGCCGAATCGGCCGTGGTCCACACCTCGTCGGTGAGAGCCCCGTCTATCGCGGGGGACGTCGCGCCAATCCTGGCGGCGCGGAGCACCTTGCCTTCTTTGAGTGCCCGCGCCGGTTCATTGGTGGAATCGACAGGGAAATCCTGAGCCGCCTCAGCGACCTCGCCCAGGAGGACGAACAGGACGACGAAGGCGGGAAGCAACGGACTGGTCGATTAGACGGCAGACCTGCCGGGAAAGTCGAATAATTTTCGTCGGATTCTGAGCTACTCGCCGGTGGGCAGCAAGGGGAGGATGGTCAGCCATGGGAAGACAGCCACGCCGAAATAGAGCCCCGTGGCGACAGCCAGCAACCGGTGAAACCCGCCGCAGAACAGAAGGTACCCGCACGCCGACGCCAGCAGCTTCGCTGACAGCAGTGCTCGCGCCGCGCCAATCGCCTCGATCGACGCCGCCAGCAGCAGATTCGCCTCGGCTGCGACACCCAGCGTGCTGACGCCCCGATACGTCAGCAAGCCGTCAAAGACTTGTGCCGCCAGGAACAGTCCGAGCACTGAGGCGGCCTGCCGTGAGAAGACGTTCGGCGCCGCATGTTCAGCGATGACCATGCTGATGCCTCCGGCAAGGGTGGTGCCGCATCGGATGGGTCCGCGGCTGGCCTGTTTTATTGGGAGATCGACGTGGACTGTCAGTTTTGAAATTCCGCATGACGGAGGGACGTCAGCCCGCAACGGATTACCGGCCGTGGATGGTGGTCGAGGTCGGAATGGTTCGACGATCCTGGTTGAAACTACCGACCGCGGCCTCAGCTGGACGACTGAAGTCGAATGACGGCCATCGAAGCGGACTGCAGCTTTAAGAAAGCCACGTACGAGAGACGGCCGGGTCTCGCAGGATCCATCGGCACCACCTTTCTTCTGCTTCCGGTCCCGCGGCGGATCCTTTGATCTCCTGCACGACCGATATCTACGGGTCCTTTACTTGAGCGTGCTTGCACGTGTCATGCGAAACATTGGTGTGCTAATTGCGCCCGCGCGCCGCCATGAGGCGAAATCTGTCTGCAGGCGCTTTGGTCGTTGCGGTGGGGCTCGCGACATTGCCGCTGGAGACGGTCCGTGCTCAGGCAGGTGTGACCGGCCAATGGACGACGTTGTCGACCCTCCTGCCGATCAATCCCATTCACGCGACGCTCCTGAACACAGGCAAGGTGCTCATCGTCGCGGGTTCCGGAAACCTGGCGACAGAAACGAATTACCGGGCCGCTGTGTGGGACCCGCAGACCGACAGCTTCGCTATCCAGCCGCTGGCATGGGACATGTTCTGCAACGGGATGGTGGTCCTGCCCGACGGTCGGGTGTTCGTCAACGGCGGCAACCTCCAGTACGACCCGTTTCGTGGCGAGCCGCGAAACTCGGCCTTCGATCCGGCAAGCCAGACCTTCACCGACCTGGAAAACATGGCGCACGGGCGCTGGTATCCGACGGTGACCGTCCTCGGCGACGGACGGGTGATGACGTTTTCGGGGCTGTCGGAGACGGGAAGCACCAACACCGCGGTTGAGATCTACACCGTCGGCTCGGGATGGAGCCAGGAGTATCCCGCCGGATGGACGCCGCCCCTGTATCCGCGCATGCACCTGCTGCCCAGCGGCAATGTGTTCTATTCCGGTTCAGGCCGAGGTTCGCGAATCTTCAACACGGCGACCAGGACCTGGTCGGCCGTCGTGGCCACGACCAACTTCGGCAGCAACCGAACCTATGGCACCTCGGTGCTGCTGCCATTGATGCCGGCGAACGGGTACAAGCCCCGGGTGATGATCTTCGGGGGCAGTAACCCCTCGACGAACACAACCGAAATCATCGATCTGTCGGTGCCCACTCCGGCGTGGCAATACGGCCCGCCGATGTCACAGCCGCGGATTGAGCTGAATGCGACGATTCTGCCGAGCGGCAAGGTGCTCGTGCTGGGTGGATCGAGGAACGACGAGGACGCGGCCACGGCAAGCTTGAATGCCGACCTGTTCGATCCCCAGACGAACTCGTTCAGCTCCGCAGGGGCGAACGCGTTTCCCCGCCTGTACCATTCAAACGCGCTGCTACTGCCGGACGCCAGGGTCCTGGTGAATGGCGGGAATCCTCAGCGGGGCAACTACGAACGGCGTCAGGAACTCTATTCGCCGGCGTACCTGTTCAACGGAGACGGCACCCCCGCCATTCGCCCTGTGATCTCGGACGTTGGTCCGGGTGCCCTCCGCTACGGCGGCACGTTCCAGGTGAACACGCCGGACGCGGCCGACATCGCGTCGATTGCTCTCGTGCGGCCGGGCTCGCCCACCCATGCGTTCGACATGGAGCAGCGAATGATCGGCCTGTCATACACGGCGGCCAGCGGGGTGCTGAACGTCACGGCGCCGCCGGACGGCAACATCGCCCCTCCTGGTTATTACATGCTGTTCATCCTGAACTCGGCGGGCGTACCGTCGGTGGCGACCTTCGTCCACCTGTCGTCGTCTGTGAACCAGCCTCCGACGGCCACGATTGACAGCCCTACCGGCAACGTCACCATCAATCCCGGCGAGTCAGTGCTGTTCCAGGGTTCGGGCAGCGACCCAGACGGAACAGTCGCCGGTTATTCATGGACGTTCCCAGGAGGCAATCCCGCGGCCAGCTCCGCTGCCGCGCCAGGTGCCGTCGTCTACTCGACGCCGGGAAGCTTCGTCGCCTCGCTCACGGTGACAGACAACGAAGGGCGTGCGAGTGCCCCGGCGACGCGCACGGTGACCGTCGCGAATTTTGCACTCTCGGCGGTCCCCTCGTCGCAATCGGTGATGCAGGGCGCATCCGCGAGTTACACGGCCACGGTTGCAGGGGGCGCCGGCTTCACGGGAACCGTCGCCTTCGACGTGACCGGATTGCCTGCCGGAACGACCGCCTCCTTCGCTCCCACCGCGGTCACCGGATCCGGCTCGACGACGCTGAGCGTCGCCACCAGCACCGGCACGCCCGCAGGCAGCTATCCGCTGACGATTAGGGGCAGGAGTGGAACGCTGACACGGACGTCCACGGTGACGCTGGTGGTGAACGCCAACGCCAACTTCACGCTTTCCGCGACGCCTGCCAGCAGCACGATCGCCAAGGGAGGCAGCACGAGCTACACCGTGACCGTCGCCGGCGCGCAGGGAACCGTCAATCTCACCATCGAGGGCGTTCCGCGGTTCGCGTCGGCGCGGTTCAGGCCCAACCCGGTGTCGGGCTCCGGAAACTCGACGCTCTCGATCAGCAGCAACAAGAACGTCGCTGCCGGCACCTACAACTTGACCATCAGGGGCACCAGTGGCAGCACCGTGCGCTCGGTCAACGTGACGCTGGTCGTCCAATAGGGTCGCATGCGCATCTCCCGCCGCGATCTGCTTCGACACTCCGCCGTCGGCGCCGCCGTGACGGCGGCGATCGCCTTGCCGGCGGAACACTCGCGGCTCGCCGCCGCCGGCGCGAGGCTCGGCGACGGCGCACCGCTGCGCTTTCCAATCCGGCTGAACAGGAATTGCAATGCGTATGGCCCGTCCGAGCGCGTCGTCGCGACGATGGCCGACGCGGCGAGAGCGGCAAACGAGGATCCGGACGACGAATTAGCACTGCTTCGGGGGCGGATTGCCGGCGCCCACGGCGTCACGTCCAGGCACGTCGTTGTGGAGAGCGGCTCGGGGGCCATTCTTCGCCTGGCCGTGGATGCCTTTGCAGGGCCCGGGCGAACGGTGATCACGGCCTCCCCGACCTTCGGCCTGATGGGCGAGCACGCCCGGCGCGCCGGGTGTCCGGTGGTCGCCATCCCGCTGCGCCCTGATGGCTCACATGATCTCGAGGCGATGCTGGCGCGCGCGGGGGCGGCGACCAGCCTTGTCTACATCTGTAATCCCAACAATCCGACAGGGACGCTGACGCGGCGGCCCGACCTCGAAGCATTTCTTCGGGCGCTCCCGTCCTCGGCGCATGTGGTCATCGACGAGGCGTACCATCATTATGTGGACGACGCGTCGGACTATCGATCGTTCATCGACAACCCGGTGGATGACGCACGGGTCATCGTTACACGCACGTTCTCGAAGGTTCATGGTCTGTTCGGCATGCGGATCGGATTTGCGATCACCAGCCCGGAGACGGCTGCGCGACTTATCGCCGATCGGCCAGCGGCCGGCGTCAACGTGATTGCCGCCCGGGCGGCCGTGGCCGCGCTCGACGATACCGGATACGTGCAGGCGAGCCGCACCAGGAACGCAGACGATCGCCAGGAGTTTCTCAATCAGGCGAACGCGCGGATGCTCCGGTGCCTCGATTCACAGGCGAATTTCGTGATGGTGCAGGCGAGTGGATTGGCCGAGGCCGTGGTTGCGCATTTTGCGGCCAGCCAGATTTCTCTTCCCCGTCCGTTTCCTCCCCTTGAACAGTACGTTCGGGTCTCGATCGGAACTTCCGTGGAGATGCACGAATTCTGGCGCGTCTGGGACCTGATGCCGGGGATGATGCATCACTAGGGTATGTAGAAGTTCCCCATTGGCCTGGGAAAATTTTTCCAGAAGCCGTCGATTGAATGCGCGGGAGCCTGACTAATCCGTCTTTTGCACGCGGCACGCGGCTTGCCACGGGCGGCAGCCGATGGGAAACGGAGGTCGGACCTCTCGCGCCGTACCGATCGTCCTGATCGTCGATCCCGACCCCGCCACACAATCGCTCCTCGAATGGGCGGCCGACCTCGAAGGCCTCAGGACCGTCACCGTGTCCTCAGCAGCCGACGCCTACGGTGTCCTGGCAGAGGAAACCAATCAGATCATCCTCCTCGTGCTGGACATTGCCCGTGGCAACGGGGACGCCGTCGCGGCGCGGCGACTGCAACTCGATGCCCCACGAGTCTCGAAAATTCCTGCGGTCGTCCTCAGCGACCGACCGCTGCTCGAGGCGGAACTCACCGCGCTGCGACCCGCCGTGACGGTGATGAAGCCCTTGCAAGTCGAGGAAGCACAGGAGATTATGCGCGGTGGCCGCTCTGCGATATGGCGCGAGAATGCGTTCATCCGTGGCCTCAGTGGCGGAAGCGGCGGCATCGTGCTCCACTAGGGCCGCCAGCGCACAGGGAGCGGACACTTACGCGATTTAAGGTGTCTACATGTTGACGGCCGAATTGCTGCACACGATCATGCCGCGCCTGCCGGACAGGCGGAACGGGGAACTCCTCCCGTTTCTCACCGCCGCGATGGCGGAGTTCGCAATCGACACGCCCGCGCGCGCCGCCGCTTTTCTCGCGCAACTGGCGCACGAGTCGGGCCAGTTCCGCTTCATGGAAGAGATCTGGGGACCGACCGACGCTCAGCGCCGCTATGAGCCGGTCACGAAGTTGTCGCAGGATCTCGGCAACACCGACGCCGGCGACGGCAAGCGATTCAAGGGACGCGGTCCGATTCAACTGACCGGGCGCGCCAACTATCGGCGCTTCGGCGATCTCCTCAGCATCGATCTCCTGGCGGATCCGCCGCGAGCGGCAAATCCGGATGTCGCGTTCAGGGTCGCCGGGCTCTTCTGGTCGAAGAAAGGCCTCAACGAGCTGGCCGACATGGCCACCGCCGACGCGTTCAAGGCGATCACCAGGC
>Ga0190265_10003513_pt1 | contig 10697 bp, 8 predicted proteins | sample Popmic124T_FD_133135 | JGI IMG/M metagenome (GOLD analysis project Ga0190265, IMG submission 133135) | Populus adjacent soil microbial communities from riparian zone of Indian Creek, Utah, USA - 124 T | ecosystem: Environmental > Terrestrial > Soil > Riparian zone | place: USA: Utah | collected...
GGGGCTCGCCGAGCCGGTCGCCGGCTCGAGCGTGATGCCCCACGCGGTCGGCACGCGCCCGTCGCCGCCGTCCATCACGATCGCGTCGCGGATCTCGCCGTCGTCGGCGCCATCCAGCACGTTCATCGGGACCGGTCCCGAGTCGTCGATGAGCCACAGCTCGTATGCCATGCCGTCGGGTGCTTCAGGGAGGTCGTCGGCGAGGAGCACCGCCCGCTCGGCGCCGCCCGACCACGCCACCCGCACCCGGCCACCACCGTCGCCGTCGAGCGTGACGAGCCTCGCGTCGGCGTGGTCGAACACCTTCGCGAGCTCGGTCGCGTACGCCGGCGAGTCGCCGCCGTCGACGACCAACGTCCCGGCCAAGAACAGCCCCGCCGCGACGGCGGCAACCATCACGGTCGCGATCGTCCGCCGGTGCCGGCGCCGCCGCTCGGCAAGATCCGTGACGCTCGCGGGGAGATGTGGTGAGAGCTGGCGGGTCTGGGCGATCTCGTCGAGCACGCGTCGCCTGAGATCGGCCGGAGGCGCCATTGCCTCGGCCTCGGCCACCACCGCCAGCGTCGAGCGGAAGTCGAGCACGTCGGCCCGGCACACCTCGCAGCTCGGATAGTGGGCCTCGAACGCCGCCCGCTCCCGGACGTCGAGGGCGTCGAGGGCATACGCGGCAGCGAGGTGGTGGATGTCGATGTCGCTCACGCCGCACCTCCTAGCTCGTCTCGAAGACGGATCATCCCGTCACGGATCCTGGTCTTCACCGTGCCCTCGGCGACCTCGAGCAGCACGGCCACCTCGCGGTACGTATGACCACCGAAGTATGCGAGCTCGACGGCCTCGCGCTGCACTCCGCTGAGCCGCTCGAGCGCCCGCCGGACCCGGACCCGCTCGAACCTCGACTCGACCTCGTCGCTCACGTCGTCGTAGTCGCGCACGATGTTCGACACCTGGCGGGCGACACGATCGCGCGACGACTGCTCGGATCGGACCCGGTCGATGGCCCGGCGGTGGGCGACGGTCGCCACCCACGACGTGACCGAACCGCGCGTCTCGTCGAAGCGGGCGGCCAGCCGCCACAGCTCGACGAACACCTCCTGGGTGACCTCCTCCGACTGGGCCGGGTCGCGGACGACCTTCAGCACGACACCGTGGACGAGTGGCGACAGGGAGTCGTAGAGCTCGGCGAACGCGGTCTGATCTCCGCGCCCGGCGCGGCGGAGCAGCACGGTCAGCGGATCGTCGGTGACCGTGTTGTCGCTGGTCGACGACCTCGCGGCCCGGCGGGCACGGAGGAACCGGCTCTCGGCCATGCTATGAGTTCGAAGCCGAAGGCCGTGCGGATTGCTGCGCCACCCGACTCGTCGAACGGTCCACCGTGACATCATGACGCGATGAGCTCGCTCACGATCGTCGCACCCACGTTCATCGAGATGGCCCACCGCATCGTGTGGTGTTCGGCCGCCACCGTCGACACCACGGGGCGACCCCGGACCCGCATCCTTCACCCGTTCTGGGAATGGGACGGGTCCGTGCTCGTCGGATGGATCGCCACCGGCAGGACTCCGCTCAAGGAGTCCCACCTGGCCGCTGCGCCGTACCTCTCGCTGAACTACTGGTCGCCGAACCATGACACGTGCAGCGCTGACTGCGACGTCGAGTGGGACGACGACGATGGGACGAAGACCCGCGTGTGGGACCTGTTCGCCAGCGGACCGGAACCTGTCGGCTACGACCCGGCCGTCATCCCGGCGTGGGCGGACGGGCCGCTCGGCGGAGCGTTCAGTGTGCTGCGACTCGACCCGTACCGGCTGCGGGTGTTCCCCGGCACGGCGTTGCTCGGTGGCGGCGGCGAGGTGGAGCGGTGGAGCCGGGAATGAGCCGCTCAGATCGCTGGCCCTCAGAGTTGGGCAAGGCACGGGTGGTCGACGAACTCGTCGAGCGCTGACGGATCGTCGAGGGCACCGGTCTCGGCGACGGTGCCGCCGTTGACGATCGTGCGCACCGCGATCTCGACGAGCTTGCCCGACTTCGTGCGTGGCATCCGGTTGACCTGGCCGATCGCGGCTGGGACGTGGCGGGGCGACAGCTCGGAGCGGATTCGTGCCCGCAAGTCGGCGATCAAACCGTCGTCGAGCACGACACCGTCGCGCAGCCGGACGAACAACACGATCACCTGGTCGTCACCGACGATCCGCGGGACGGCGATCGAATCGACGACGGCCGGGTGCCGGTCGACCGTGCGATAGATCTCGGCCGTGCCGATGCGCACGCCACCCGGGTTCAACGTGGCGTCCGAGCGCCCATGGATCACGAAGCCCCCGTCGGCCGTCCGCGTCGTGCGATCGCCCTGGTGCCAGCGCCCGGGGAACTGGTCGTAGTACGCGGCGCGGTACCGGCTGCCGTCGGTGTCGCCGACGAAACCGAGCGGTTGCGACGGGAACGGCCGGTCGACGACGAGCTCGCCCTGTTGCTCGACGACGCGCCGGCCGTCGTCGTCGACGACATCGGCCGCGACTCCGAGCGCCGGGCCCTGGATCACGCCCGCCCGCACCTGCTCGGTCGGGTAACCGGCGACGAGACACCCACACAGGTCGGTACCACCCGAGACCGATGCAAGGTGGGCGTCGGGCGCGACGGCGGCGTACACCCACGCGAACCGGTCGGTCGACAGCGGCGAACCGGTCGACGAGATCGTGCGCAGCGAATCGAGCCGGTTCGACAGCCGAGGCTCGAGCCCGTGCTTGGCGCACTCGTCGAGGTACTTGGCGCTGGTCCCGAACATCGTGACCCGTTCGGCGTCGACGACATCCCACAGCGCCGTCGGACCGGGATGGAACGGCGACCCGTCGTACGAGACGATCGTGGCGCCGGTCGCGAGTGCGCTGACCGCCCAGTTCCACATCATCCAGCCGGTTGTCGTGAACTGGAACACGACATCGCCGTGGCGGATGTCGGTGTGGAGCAGGTGTTCGCTGAGGTGCTTCAGCAGCACGCCGCCGGCACGGTGCACGATCGCCTTCGGCTTGCCGGTCGTCCCCGACGAGAACAGCACGTACCACGGATGGTCGTACGGGAACAGCTCGAACTCGGCGCACGGTGTCGCGCCGCCGACCCAGTCGTCCCAATGCATCCACACACCGTCGGACGCTGGTGGTGCAGCAATCATCACGCCGCGCCGCACGCCGAGTCGCTCGGCGAGCGTCGCGGATCTGGCGACGGTGTCGTGGCGCTTGCCGGCGTAGGAGTGTTGACCGGTCGTGACGAGCACCGCCGGGTCGAGTTGGCCGAACCGGTCGACGAGCGCGTCCTCGCCGAAGTCGGGCGAGGCGCTGGCGAACGTGGCCCCGACGGCGGCCGTGGCGAGGCCGATGACGACCGACTCGATCGAGTAGGGCACGACCGCCACGACCCGGTCGCCGGGACGCACACCGTCGGCGACCAGCGCACCCGCCGCGGCCCGTACGGCGTCGGACAGCTCGCGGCGGGTGAGCGCCCGGCGCGCTCCGTCCTCGCTGACGACGACGAGCGCGTCGCGCTCGGTCGGTTCGCCGAGCAGCGCGGCGGCGACGTTCAGGCGGCCGTCCGGGAAGAACGACGGCGCCGTGGCCACGCCACCGCTGACGTCGCCGAACGACCCACGGTGCGGACCGAGGCCACCCCGATCCCAGATCGCCGTCCAGAACGCCTGCGGATCATCGACCGACCACTGGTGCAAGACGTCGGCATCGGACGCGGCGCCGGGTGGTGCACCGTATTCGGCGACGGCGGTCGCCGCGAACCGCGACCAGTTGCTGGACGCGATCCGCTCCGGCGACGGCGTCCAGATGACGTCTCCGCGGGCGACCATGCCGGAAGCCGGTGGTTCAGCTGGCGGCCTGGAGCGCCGCCCACACCCGCTGACCGCTCAGCGGCATGTCGATGTGCTTGACCCCGAGATGCGAGACGGCGTCGACGACCGCGTTGTGAATGGCCGGTGTCGACCCGATCGTGCCCGACTCACCGATGCCCTTGGCGCCCATCGGGTTGCGTGGCGATGGTGTCTCGGTGTTCGACGCCTCGAACGACGGCAGCTCGGCCGCCGACGGCATCGCGTAGTCGGCGAGGTTGCTCGTGATCGGGTTGCCATCGGGGTCGTACGACACCATCTCGTACAGCGCCTGCGCAGCACCTTGGGCGATGCCCCCGTGCTGCTGGCCGCGGACGAGCAACGGGTTGAGGATCCGACCGCAGTCGTCGACCGCGATGTGGCGGAGCAGCTCGACCTCGCCGGTCTCGGTGTCGACCTCGACGAGCGCGATGTGGGCGCCGAACGGGAACGTGGAGTCGGTCCCGTCGAAGTCGAGCTCGTGGGCGAGCCCGGCCTCCATTCCCTCCGGACGACGCGCATCGTCGCCCGACGCCTGCGCCAGATCGGCCCACGACAGCGCATTGGCCGGCACGCCTGCGACGTGAAGCCCGCCGTTGCCGACGACGACGTCGGCCGCGTTCGCCTCGAGCAGGTGCCCCGCGAGCTGCTTCGCCTTGTCGAGCACCGTCTCGCTGGCGATGTGCACCGCTGATCCGGCCGTCTGCAACGACCGCGAGCCCATCGTGCCGGCGCCGCGCGGGATGTCGTCGGTGTCGGACTGCAGGATCGTGATGTCCTCCATCGGCACGCCGAGCATGTCGCTGATGATCATCGAGAAGGCGGTGATGTGCCCCTGGCCATGGGCGCTGGTGCCGACCCAGCCGGTGACCTTGCCGTCGTCGCCGACTGCAACCTTGCCGTACTCGACGTGCAGCCCGATCGGCGCCGTGACCTCGACGTACGCCGACACCCCGATGCCGAGTTGCTTGACGTCGCCGCTCGCCCGGCGCGCCGCCTGGTCGGCGAGCAGCGACTTGTAGTCGGCTGCCGCGAGCACGGCGTCGAGGGCCTGCTCGTATTCACCGCAGTCGTAGTTGGCTCCGCCCAAGGTCGTGAGCGGGAACGACGCCGCGGCGAGGAAGTTGCGACGTCGCAGCTCGGCCGGGTCGATGCCGAGCTCGTCGGCGGCGACGTCGATGACGCGCTCGAGCATCTGCGTCGCCTCCGGACGACCGGCACCGCGATACGCGGCGGTCGATGTCGTGTTCGTCACGACGGAGACGGCGTGGAAGCGGATCTTCGGGAAGTTGTAGACGCCCTGGCTCATCATCTGCGTGAGCACTGGAAGGAAGGCCCCGATGCCCGGGTACGCGCCCGCTTCGGCGACGACGTCGACGTCGAGCCCGACGAACGTCCCGTCGGCGTCGAGCCCGATCTTGGTGTTCATCACCATCCCGCGCCCGTGGACCATCGACACCATGTTCTCGCTGCGACTCTCCGTCCACTTGACCGGTCGTCCCAGCGCGCGGGCGAGCTCACTGATGAGGACGTGCTCGGTGTAGAGGCCGGCCTTGGGGCCGAAGCCACCGCCGACCATCGGCGCCGCGACGCGGAGGTTGCTGGCTTCCATGCCGAGCTGGGCGGCGAGCGCGTCGCGGACGGCGACCGGGTTCTGGCTCGGGATCCAGACGGTGAGCTGGCCATCGTCGCCCGGGATCGCGACGCAGCCGTTGGTCTCCATGGGAACACCGGCCAGCCGTTGGCTGACCGTTCGGCACTCCGCCACGTGGGCAGCACCCTCGAGCGGATCGCCGTCCTCGAGGCCGATCCCGGTCTCGAACACGACGTTCGAGCCGTGCTCCTCGAACAAGAGGGCCGCGCCGTCGACGATGGCCTCTTCAGGGTCGATGACCGCCGGGAGTGGATCGATGTCGACGACCACGGCCTCGGCCGCGTCCATGGCCTGCGCCAGGCTGTCGGCAACGATCACGGCCACGATGTCGCCGACGAGGCGGACCTTGCCCTTGGCGAGCGGGGGACGCGCGGTGACGGGTGGCATCAACGGGAACGACAGGAACGGTGCCAGCTCGAACGTGTCGGCCGAGTGGGCGGCGATCACGCCCGGCATCGTCGCCGCCGCGCTGACATCGACCGAGTTGAGCGTGCCGTGGGCGAACGACGACCGGACGAAGTACGCGTGGGTGAGGCCGTCGACGGCCATGTCGTCGTAGTACTTGTCGGCACCCATCAACAGCGACGGGTCCTCCCTGCGAAGCACCGCGTGACCGAGGATCGAACCTTCTGCTGGCATCGTGCACTTCCCCTTCTCGACGTTCCCGGGTCGGAGTATCGCGCACCAGCAAGCGGAACCTCTTCCCCGGGTCTTGTGTTCTGATATCGAACTTTCTATTCTGTCAACGAACGCAGCGGAGGAGAAGAGGGGGCCGATGTCGACCAGCCAAACGCTCGATCGCGGCCTCGCCGTCCTGGAGTCGATCGCCTGGGCCGCCGAGCCCCCGACGATCGACGAACTGGCCGGCGAGCACGGTGTGCACCGATCGATCACGTATCGCATCATCCGCACGCTCGAGGCCCGCCACCTCGTGCGGCGTGATGCGTCGGGGCGCTGCCACGCCGGCGTCCGGCTCGCCTCGCTCGCCCGCGGTGTGCGGGCACCGTTGCTGACCGCCGCCATGCCGGTGCTCACCGTGCTCGCCAACGAGCTCGCGATGACGTCGTTCCTCGTTGTGCGCGATGGTGACGACGCGGTGACGATCGAGAGCGTCGAACCCCACGCGAGCGAGGTCCACCTCGCGTACCGGCCCGGCATCCGCCACCCGGTCGTGCTCGGAGCGCCAGGGATGGCGCTGCTCGCCGGCGGGCCGCCGATCGCACGCGAACGACGCGAGGTCACCCTGGCCCGTCGCCGCGGCTGGGCGATCTCGGCCGGCGAGGTGATCGCCGGGCTGGCCTCGGTCGCCGCCCCGATCACCGACGGATCCGGCGTCGCGGCAGGTGCGGTCGCCGTCGTCCACCTCGCCGCAGCCGATGTCGACACCGACGCCGTCGGTCGTCGGGTGGCGGCCGCCGCAAGCGCGATTTCGGAGATGACATCGTGACGACGCCCGCCGACAGCTACCACCGGGAACGGGGCGACGTGCCGCCGCCACCTGCCGGTTGCCCGGTGCACCACACGTGGAGCCCGCTCGACGACGACTACCTGCGCGACCCGTACCAGATCGCGGCCCGCCTGCGCGACGACACACCAGTGTTCTACGCCGAGGAGCTCGGCTACCTCGTCATCACGCGCATGGAGGACATCGACGCGGTGTTTCGCGATCCGGAGGTGTACGCGTCGGCCAACGTCCAGGACCCGGTGTTCCCGTTGAGCGACGGGGCTGCCGAAGTGCTCGCCGCACCCGACTTCGACCCGATCGCCGTGATGTCGAACCGGCCCGAGCCAGACCACGGCCGGATCCGCGTGTACACGCGCCAGGGCTTCTCGCGGCGGCGGCTGAAGTCACTCGAGCCGTACGTGCGCCGCCGCAGCCACGAGCTGATCGACGCCATGCTCGCCGGCGGCGCACCGGCCGAGTTCATCGATGCCCTCGCGTTCCCACTGCCGGGCGAGACCGTCTTCCGCTTCATCGGGTTCCCCGAGGGCGACGACGACGCTCTCAAGCACTGGTGCAGCGACCGCAAAGCGTTCTCGTGGGGCAGGCCGTCGCCGGCCGAACAGGTCGAGATCGCCGAGAAGTTGCTCGCCTACTGGCGCTACTGCCGCGACTTCACGGCGACGAAACGTGACGCGCGTGACGATGACTTTGCGTCCGAGCTGCTCGACGCCCACGACGCCGACCCCGACGGGCTCACGTATCGCGAGGTCGAGTCGATCATCTACGGCCTCTCGTTCGCCGGTCACGAGGCGGTCACCAACCTGATCTGCAACTGCCTGGTCTGCCTCCTTCCTCGGCGCGATCAGTGGGACGAGCTCGTCGCTGATCCGTCGCTGATCCCCAACGCCGTCGAGGAGGTGCTGCGGTTCGAGTCGAGTCAGATCTCGTGGCGTCGGATCACCACCCAACCGACCACGCTGGCCGGCTACGACATCCCGGCCGGCACCCAGATCCTCATGAACTTCGCCTCGGCGAACCGCCAGCCCGATCTGTTCGACGATCCCGACACGTTCGACATCCATCGCGCCAACGCCGCCCAGCACATCTCGTTCGGCAAGGGCATCCACTATTGCCTGGGCGCCAACCTCGCCAAGTTCGAGGCCCAGCTCGTGCTCGAAGCGCTCGTCGAGGACGTGCCGTCGCTGCGGCTGGTCGAGGGCCAACGCCTGACGTCGTTCCCGAACATCACGTTCCGTGGTCCCGAACGCCTCGAGGTGACCTGGGACTGAGCATCGACAAGAATGCGCGCATGGACGGTGTGCGCTGCATGATCATCCGCGGCGGGACGTCGAAGGGTGCGTACTTCCTGCGTGACGACCTGCCGGCCGACGACGCCGCGCGCGACCAGGTGCTGATGCGGATCATGGGGACGCCCGACGCCCGCCAGATCGACGGGATCGGCGGCGCCCATCCGCTCACGAGCAAGGTCGCCGTGGTGTGGCCGTCCGACGACGATGATGTGGATGTCGAGTACCTGTTCCTGCAGGTCGGCGTCGACCAGCCGATGGTGACCGACCGCCAGAACTGCGGGAACCTGCTGGCCGGCGTCGCCCCGTTCGCGATCGAGCGTGGCCTCGTCGCGGCCACCGGCGCCGAGGCGTCGGTGCGGATCCACATGATCAACACCGACAGCGTGGCGATCGCAACGTTCGCGCTCGTCGATGGGATGCCCGTGTACGCGGGCGACACGGCGATCGCGGGCGTTCCCGGAACGGCGGCGCCGATCCGGCTCGACTTCACCGACATCGCCGGTGGGTCGTGTGGCGCGCTGCTCCCGACCGGCCACGCGGTCGACACGATCGCCGGCACCGAGGTGACGTTGATAGACAACGGGATGCCGGTCGTGGTGCTGCGCGCCGCCGACCTCGACGTGACCGGCTACGAGGAACCGGCCGAGCTGGAGGCCAACGAACAACTGCGATCGCGCCTCGAGGACATCCGTCTGCAGGCGGGCAAGCTGATGAACCTCGGCGACGTGACGTCGACGACGGTCCCCAAGCTCACGCTCGTGGCCCCGCCACGCGACGGCGGATCGATCAGCACGAGGACGTTCATCCCCCATCGGGTGCACGACGCGATCGGCGTACTTGGCGCGGTCTCGGTTGCGACGGCCGCACTCCTCCCCGATTCGCCGGCTCACGGCGTTCTCGAAGGCGGTCGCGACGGGCTGGTGGTGGTCGAGCATCCGACCGGCACGTTCGACGCCTCGATCGACGTCACGTTCGCGGCCGACGGCACACCCGAGGTCGGGCGGGCCGGCATCATCCGCACGGCGCGCAAGTTGATGGACGGCACGGTTTTCGCGCGCGAGTACTGATGGAACCGACGATCGCACCACCGCATCCGAATCCGCACGCGCCCTCCCGGTTCACGCCTCCTCCCGGCGCGTGCGACGCGCATTGCCACATCTTCGGTCCCGGCGACAGGTTCCCGTACGCCACGGATCGTGCGTATACGCCGCCCGACTCCGGGATCGACGACTTCCAACGTCTGCAGGAACGCCTCGGACTGTCGCGGGCGGTGTTCGTGCAGGCCAGCTGCCACGGCACCGACAACGCGGCCATGGTCGACGCGCTGCACCGTGGCCAGGGTCGCTACGCGGGCGTGGCGATGATCGACGAATCGTTCGCCGACGCCGACATCGCCGAACTGCACGACGCCGGCGTGCGTGGCACACGGTTCAACTTCGTCGCCCACCTCGGTGGAGCGCCCGAGCTCGACGAGTTCTGGCGGATCGTCCACCGCGTCGTTCCGTTCGGCTGGCACATCGTGTTGCACTTCGACGCCAAGGACCTCGCCCAGTACGCGTCGCTGCTCGACGACATGCCGTGCGCCTACGTCATCGACCACATGGCGAGGGTCGACGCCTCGGCCGGTGTCGAGCAGGCGCCGTTCCTCCAACTGCTCGAGTTGATGGGCGACGAGCGCTGCTGGGTGAAGATCTCGGGAGCCGAACGGCTGACGGCCGGCGGGACACCGCCCTACGACGACGTCGTGCCGTACGCGCGGGCACTCATCGCCGCTGCCCCCGATCGCGTGCTGTGGGGCACCGACTGGCCGCACCCGAACGTCCGCCACATGGCCGACGACGGCGACCTCGTCGACGTCGTCGCCGACTACGCGCCCGACGAGGCGACCCGCAACCGCATCCTCGTCGACAACCCGACCGTGTTGTATGAGTTTGGGCTGTAACGACTTCAGCTGAGCTCGCGAATCGCGTCGCCCAGCGCTTCGACGAGGCGCACCTCGTACGGCCCGCGCATCGAGTAGATCACGAGGTCGACGCCGGCCTCGAAGAACGGCTGCGCATCGGCGGCCATCCGTTGCGGATCGTCGTCGCCCGACAACGGCCGGTGAATCGAGCGCGTGATCTCGGACTGGTCGCGTCCGAGCTCGTCGCAGTACACCCGCAGTGTCTCGTCGAGGTCGCGCCAGAACGCGACGTCGGGCGGGAACGTGACGTCCCACTGATCGGCGTGGCGGGCGACGGTTCGCAGCGTGCGACGCTTGCCCTTGCCGCCGATCGCGATCGGCAGGTGAGCTTGGACCGGTTTCGGTTCACATCGCCCGTCGGTCACCTCGTAGAAGCGGCCGGAGAACGTCGTGTGCTCGTTGTCGAGCAGCGAGCGGATGATCTGGACGCCCTCGTCGAGACGATCGAAGCGGTCCTTCAGCGA
>Ga0190265_10003514_pt1 | contig 10695 bp, 13 predicted proteins | sample Popmic124T_FD_133135 | JGI IMG/M metagenome (GOLD analysis project Ga0190265, IMG submission 133135) | Populus adjacent soil microbial communities from riparian zone of Indian Creek, Utah, USA - 124 T | ecosystem: Environmental > Terrestrial > Soil > Riparian zone | place: USA: Utah | collected...
ACCTACACGGAAGTCTGGAATCGGCTCTCCAGCGGGAAAGCGCCGGAAAACCTCGCCACCCTGTACGAGCTGTTCCATGCGCTGTTCGCCGAGCGCAGCCGGCGCGGCGCGATCGACTTCGACACGCTCGAGACGCGCATGCTGTTCGATGCGCGCGGCAAGATCGAGCGCATCGTGCCCGAGAAGCGCAACGACGCGCACCGCATCATCGAGGAGTGCATGCTGGCGGCCAACGTGTCCGCCGGCCACTTCCTCGCCGCGCGCAAGCAGCCGGTGCTCTACCGCGTGCACGACGTGCCGGCGGCCGACAAGGTCGCCGCGCTGCGCGAGTTCCTCGCCGAGCTCGGGCTGCAGCTGCCCGGCGGCGAGATCCCGCAGCCGAAGGACTACGCGCGCCTGCTCGAGCGCATCCGCAAGCGCCCCGATTTCGGGCTGCTGCAGACGATCCTGCTGCGCTCGCTCAAGCAGGCGGTATACAGCCCGAGCAATCTCGGCCACTTCGGCCTCGCCTTCGAGGCGTACGTGCACTTCACTTCGCCGATCCGGCGCTATCCGGACCTTCTCGTGCATCGCGCAGTCAGGGCTGCTCTTTCCAACAAAACCTATGCTGAAGCTGATTGGGAGGAACTCGGCCGCCACTGCTCCGAGACCGAGCGGCGCGCCGACGACGCGAGCCGCGACGTCGAGAACTGGCTCAAGTGCTACTACATGCGCGACCACGTCGGCGGCACCTTCTCGGGCAGCATTACCGGCGTGGTGCCCTTCGGCTTGTTCGTGACCCTGGACGACTACTTCGTCGACGGGCTGGTGCACATCTCGGAGCTCGGGCGCGACTACTTCCAGTTCGATGCCGCGCGCCACATGCTGCTCGGCGAGCGCACCGGCAAGCGCTACCGCCTCGCCGACCGCATGACGGTGAAGCTTGTGCGGGTGGACCTCGAGACGCGGAAGATCGACTTCGTGCCGACATGAAGCGTGAGCGCGAGCCGAGAGTCGTGTTCGGGTTTCATGCCATTCTCGCGCGCCTGCGTGCCGATCCGAAGTCGGTGCTCGAGATCTTTGTCGACGAGACGCGCAACGACGCGCGCGGCAAGGATTTGATTTCAATCGCAGAACGCGCTGGCGTGCGCGTGATGCGCGTGCCGACGAAGCGACTGGACGGCTTCTACGGCGGCGGCCGCCACCAGGGGGTCGTGGCACGGGTCGAAGTAAAGAGCATGGCCGACAACCTGGACGATGTTCTTGATCAGGTTGAGAAACCTCTGCTTTTGGTGCTCGACGGAGTTACGGACCCGCACAATCTGGGCGCCTGCCTGCGCGTGGCGAACGCCGCTGGCGCCCACGCGGTAATTGCGCCGCGCGACCGCGCTGCCGGCATTACCCCGGCAGTCTCGAAGGTCGCCAGCGGTGCCGCTGAAGCGACGCCTTATCTGATGGTCACCAACCTCGCGCGCACGCTCGCGGAGTTGAAGCAGCGCAACATCTGGATCGTGGGCGCCGACGAGCGGGCCGACCAGACGATCTATGCTGCTGATCTTCCAGAACCAATTGCGTGGGTGCTCGGCGCGGAGGGCGAAGGCATGCGGCGCCTGACGCGCGAGAGCTGTGACCTCCTCGTCCGAATCCCGATGCGCGGCGACGTGGAGAGCCTGAACGTGTCGGTCAGCGCCGGCGTGTGCTTGTTCGAATCGGTGCGCCGCCGCAAGTGAAGTTCTAGACCCGGAGCCTTAAGCGGCCTAACATCCAATCCGGGGGGATACAAGCATGCGCGCGCTGATCATCGACGATCATCCACTGATACAGGAGATCGTGCCGACAGTGCTCGCCAGGGCGCTGGGGCAGGTTTCAGTCACCACGGAAGCGACGCTCGAAGGCGGCCTCGAAAAAGCCGCGGCCATCGAGCAGCCCGACCTTGTCTTGCTGGACCTCGGACTGCCGGGCTGCCAGGGCCTCGATGCGCTGTCGCGCTTCCGCAAGAAATTTCCCCAGGTTCCGGTGGTGGTGCTGTCCGCGACCGCGGACCGCCGCCTGATCCTCGCGGCGCTGGAAGCCGGCGTGCGCGGCTACATCACCAAGACCGCGAAGCCCGACGTCATGATCGCCGCGCTCAGGCTGATTGCGGCGGGAGGCATCTACGTGCCGCCCGAGGCGCTCGAGGAACCTGCGGCGCAGCCGCCGGCGCCGCGCCGCCGGCTGGCGCGGGAGTTCGACCTCACCGAGCGCCAGCGCGACGTCCTGCGCCTCATGCTCAAGGGCTACAACAACGAGCGCATCGCCGCCGAGCTGGCGATCGCGCCGAACACGGTCAAGCAGCATGCGCATGCCATCTTCATGGCGCTCGGCGTCTCGACGCGCGCCGAAGCGGTGATCGCCGCCACGCGCCACGGCCTGGCGGTTAGCTGATACGGTCAGCTGATACGCCGAACTCGCCCGGCCAGCCGCGGTCTCAGCGGCATGGAGAAACGCCGCAGCGAATACACCCCGCCCGATCCGGCAACGATCGACGCCGAGGACCCCGAGGCGCTCAGCTTCTGGGCGCGCACGCTGGAGACCAAGGAAGACAAGATCCGCCAAGCGGTGCGCAAGGTCGGCCCCATGCTCGACAAGGTCAAGACTGAGTTGGGAATCGGCGGCGTGGGCTAGCCACAACGCCCGGATTTTCCAGTACAATCCTCGCCCTTCCTGGTCGCACCGTTACGCATGACGGTCGGCCTCATTTGCCAAATGAGCCATAGGAAAAGGAGCCCTCAGACATGCGGCATTACGAGATCGTCTTTATTGTTCATCCCGACCAGAGCGAGCAGGTCCCGCAGATGGTCGAGCGCTACAAGGGCCTGATCGCGCAGCGCAACGGCACCGTGCACCGCCTCGAGGACTGGGGCCGGCGCCAGCTCGCCTACCCGCTCGCCAAGGTGCACAAGGCGCACTACGTGCTCATGAACATCGAGTGCGACAACGAGACGCTGAAGGAGCTCGAGCACTCGTTCAAGTTCAGCGACGCAGTGCTGCGCCACCTGATCGTGAGCATGCCGAAAGCCCACACCACGCCCTCGCCGATGATGCGCGAGGAGAAGTCGAAGTCGATGATGGGCGAGCGTGGTGCAGAGGGCCGGCCGGCAGAGGCGCCTGAACCGAGTCGAGCTGAGCGGCCGGCTGCTTGAGCTGGGCGCGCTGCGCTACACGCCGGCAGGCGTGGCCGCGGTCGAGTTCCGGCTCGGGCACGAATCCGAGCAGGACGAGGCCGGCGGCAAGCGCACCATCCAGGCCGAAGTGAACGCCATCGCTTTCGAGACGCAGGCGAAATTATTGAGCGGGAGGCCGTTGGGCAGTCCCGTGAGGGTGCAGGGATTCCTGGGCGTGAAAAGCAAGCGCTCGAAAAGGCTGGTCCTGCACGTGACCAACATCGAATTTGTTGAAGGAGAGAATCATGCCGCCGCCGCGCAGAGGTAAAGGCAAAGGCAAAGGGAAGTTCGGCAAGGACAAGAAGGACAAAGGGCAGCGGGCGCTGTTCCGCCGCCGCAAGTTCTGCCGCTTCACCGCCGAGAAGGTCGAGTGGATCGACTACAAGGACGTCGAGACGCTGAAGGATTTCGTCAACGAGACCGGCAAGATCATCCCGGCGCGCATCACCGGCACCGCCGCGGGCTACCAGCGCCAGCTGTCGGAAGCGATCAAGCGCGCCCGCTTCCTGGCGCTCTTGCCGTACACGGACCTGCACTGATATGGAAGTCATACTTCTCGAAAAGATCGCCAACCTGGGCGAGCTCGGCCAGGTGGTGAAGGTGAAGGACGGCTACGCGCGCAACTACCTCATCCCGCACGGCAAGGCCAAGCGCGCCACCGAGGAGAACCGCAAGGCATTCGAGGCGCGGCGCGCGGAGCTGGAGAAGGCGCAGGCCACGACTCTCGCCAAGGCGCAGGAGCGCGGCGCGAAGCTCGGCGGCCTCACGCTGCAGATCACGCAGAAGGCCGGTCCCGACGGCCGGCTGTTCGGCTCGGTCACCAACTATGACATCGTGGAAGCACTGAACAAGCAGGGCCACGAGGTCGAGCGTGCGCAGATCCGCATGCCGCAGGGACCGCTCAAGCAGGTCGGCGACTACCCGTTGGAGATCGCGCTGCACACCGACGTCGCCATCACGATCACCGTCTCGGTGCTCGGCGAACAGTAGTCGGCGTCTCGGCTAAACGAAAGGGCCCTCACGCGGGCCCTTTTTTGTTGTCAAGAAAAATAGTTTCCTTTTCTACAGCGCGATCCACAAGTTATCGACAAGCAATACATGAACAATCCACGAGTCGGTAGGCTCTGTAGCCTCTTGCTGATCAATTTTTGACCAGCTCCGTTACATTTTTTATTCACAGATGACGGCGTTTCGACCTATCAAATTGGCAGTCAATCCTTTCTGCTGTAATGAGCACAGCGCTCTAGAAACGCAAAAGCCCCGAGTCAGCGGGGCCCTTGGCGCGCTCGTGGGGCTAGGAGGTACAGGCCTTGCCGCCACATGCAAGGCTGCGCGGGTTCAACTCCTGCGGGTCCCACGTTTTCCGACATCCAGGAAAGCGCTTGAGGTCATCTTGCTTTTCCATCCGTAGACAGTCAACGGCAGAAGCAAAACATTGATGTGCGTTCGAGCTGCTTTTGCTTGTCAAGTCTGTGCCTTCTGCGTTTCGAAAGTTAGTGACAGGTTGTCAACAAGCCATGCACAGCGCTGGTCTTCGCAACCTGTGATTCCGAAACGAGTTGTTAGTGTCGCTGTGGATAACGAGCCCTTCGCGAAGATATTTTTTCCTGTTGTTCGACATGTTTGACTAGGATGTCGGCCCGGGGAGGGACGCAATAGATGGCCGCATTGCAGTCGTCAGCGCGTGCTGACAATTCCAATTCTGATCCGCAACTCGTAACGCTCAAGCTGCCGCCGCATTCCGTCGAGGCCGAGCAATCGCTGCTCGGCGCGCTGTTGCTCGACAACGAAGCATTCGACCGCGTCGCCGACCTCGTCGTGGCGGACGATTTCTATCGCGACGACCACCGCCGCATCTGGCGTCACATCGCGCGGCTGATCGAGGCGACCCGACCGGCCGACGTGGTCACCGTGCTCGAGTCGATCGAGGCGAGCGAGGACAAGGACAAGACCGGCGGCGGCGCCTACCTCGCGGCGCTCGCCCAGAACACGCCGAGCGCGCTCAATGTGCGCCGCTATGCGGAGCTGGTGCGGGAACGCGCGGTACAGCGGCGCCTGGCGCAGGTCGCCACCGAGATCGCCGAGGCGGCACTCAGTCCCACGGGCAAGGAAGTGGGGCAGATGCTCGACGAGGCCGAATCGAAGATCTTCCAGATCGCCGAAACCGGCGCGCGCAAGGACCAGGGCCTGATCGAGATCAAGCCTGTGCTGGCGCGCGTTTTCGAGAAGATCGACCATCTCTACCACCGCGACAGTCCCTCGGACGTCACGGGTGTTCCCACCGGGTACATCAAGCTCGACCAGATGACCTCGGGGCTGCAGCAGGGGGACCTCATCGTCGTGGCGGGTCGCCCGAGCATGGGAAAAACCGCGCTCGCCCTGAACATGGCCGAGCACGTGGCCGTCGATAACGGCCTGCCGGTGGCGGTCTTCTCCATGGAGATGAGCGCCAGTCAGGTCGCCACGCGCCTGCTCGGCTCCATCTCGCGCGTCGATCAGCACAAGATGCGCACGGGGCGCTTGAATGACGAAGAGTGGGGCAAGTTGTCGGACGCGATGGGCAAGCTTCACGACACGCCGATCTATATCGACGAGGGCGGCGCACTGACGGCGCTAGAGGTGCGCGCGCGGGCGCGACGCCTCAAGCGCCAGTTCTCCAAGCTAGGCCTGATCGTCATCGACTATCTGCAGCTGATGTCCGCTTCCAATCAGGGCGAGAACCGCGCCACCGAGATCTCGGAGATCTCGCGCTCGCTGAAGGCGATGGCCAAGGAGCTGGATGTGCCGGTCATCGCACTCTCACAGCTCAATCGCGCGCTGGAGCAGCGGCCGAACAAACGTCCGCAGATGGCGGACCTGCGCGAATCCGGCGCAATCGAGCAGGATGCGGACGTGATCCTGGCGATCTATCGCGACGAGGTCTACAACCCGGACACTCCCGACAAGGGCAAGGCCGAGGTCAACATCCTCAAGCAGCGCAACGGGCCGATCGGCACTGTGCTTCTGACCTTTCTCGGCCAGTACACGCGCTTCGAGAATTACCAGGACCCCGGCACGTTCTAGGAGATCCCATGGCCGCACCGATGATCGCGCAGAAGTCGCCGTATGTCGTGGAGCTCGCGCCGGGAGACTACTGGTGGTGCCGCTGCGGCCAGTCCAGGCGCCAGCCGTTCTGCGACGGCTCGCACAAGACGACTGAATTTACTCCGGTGAGATTCAGCATGAGCGAGCCGCAGAAGATCTGGCTCTGCGGCTGCAAGCAGACTGCGAACCGTCCATTCTGCGACGGTTCGCACAAGAAACTTCCAGTTACTTCGTAGCGGCTACTTCTTCGTTGCGCTCCACTTTCCTTCCGCGCCCTTCTCGTCGCGGAAGCTGCCTTCCATCTTGCCGCCGGAGACCCGGCCGGTGAAGTCGCGGCGCATGCCCTTCTCGTCGAGGTAGGCGAAAGAGATGCTGGTGCCGCGCAGGCGCGCATCGCGCAGCCCGGCGTGGATCGGGCCCAGTGTCACCGTGCCGCTCACCTTCTGGAAGGTCTGCTCAAACGTGAGCTCGGTCTTCTGCGCGCCGGCGTCCAGGTTCCAGCTCCCCATGACGTTGGCCGGCACCAGCCAGAAGTAGGCGCGGCGGCCATCCAGTGTCGAGATTTCGTCGGCCTCCCAGTCCTCCATGCTGAAGGAGTGCGACACCACGCGTGTGCCCGGGCGCATCGACAGGAGCATCGGCCGCAGCTTCATGTTGAGCGCGGGCAGGAGATACAGCGTGACGACCGTGGCCTGGCTGAAATCGGTGGCGAAGATGTCGCCGTGGCGGATCGTCGCCTTGCCCGCGCCGGTGCCGGCGACGCCGGCGCTCTGCGCGTTGGTGTTGGCGTGCTTCACCATGTCGGGGTTGTACTCGATGCCGGTCGCGCGCGCGCCGAACTTCTTCGCCGCCATGATCGCGATCTTGCCGTCGCCGGCGCCGAGGTCCCACACGTAGTCCTGCGGCGTCACCTGCGCCATGGTGAGCATGCGCTCGACCACGTCGTCGGGCGTCGGCACCCAGATCACGTCTTTCCCGGCCTGGCCGACCTGCGGCTGGAACTGGGCACAGGCGGGCGCGACAAAAGCAAATAGAAGGACGGCGGCGAGGCGAACGAAAGGAGTCATTGCGAGTTCCGGAAGGATGAAGGGGCAGCGAAATGTAGCAGAAACGCCGGGGCGGATGGCGAAACACCACCCGGCCCGGATTATTCCTTGGGGTCAGACCCCGGTTTTCTCGGTTGGGGTCTGACCCCGATTTCTACAGAACGTCGGCGGCGTGATCGGCGAGGCGCGAACGCTCGCCGCGCGCGAGAGTGACGTGCCCGGCGTGCCCCCAGTCCTTCATGCGGTCGACGACGTAGGTGAGGCCGGACGACCCTTCGGTCAGGTAAGGGGTGTCGATCTGCGCGATGTTGCCGAGGCATACCACCTTGGTGCCCGGCCCGGCGCGCGTCACCAGGGTCTTCATCTGCTTCGGCGTCAGGTTCTGCGCTTCATCGATGATCAGCCACTTGTTGACGAAGGTGCGGCCGCGCATGAAGTTGAGCGACTTGATCTTGATGCGCGAGCGCACCAGATCGCGGGTCGCGGCGCGGCCCCATTCGCCGCCGGATTCGTCCGAGGCGTTGAGCACGTCGAGGTTGTCCTCGAGCGCGCCCATCCAGGGCTGCATCTTCTCCTCCTCGGTGCCGGGCAGGAAGCCGATGTCTTCGCCGAGCGGCACCGTGACGCGCGTCATGATGATCTCGGAGTAGCGCTTGTCGTCCAGCACCTGCGTGAGGCCGGCGGCGAGCGCGAGCAGCGTCTTGCCGGTGCCGGCCTGGCCGAGCAGGGTGACAAAGTCGACCGCCGGGTTCATCAGCAGGTTGAGCGCGAAGTTCTGCTCGCGGTTGCGCGCGGTGATGCCCCAGACGGAATTCTTCGCGTGCGTGTAGTCGCGCAGCGTTTCGAGCACCGCGACGCGATTGACCGCCTCCTTGACCAGGGCATAGAGCGGCCGGTCGCCCGATTCGTCGTAGACGAACTCGTTCACGTGCAGCTTCGGCACCAGCGGGCCGCGCACGCGGTAGTAGGTATGGCCTTCCTTCTTCCACGACTCCATGTCCTTGCCGTGCGTGTTCCAGAAGTCGCGCGGCAGCGGGCGCACGCCGGTGTAGAGCAGGTCGGCGTCCTCGAGCACCTTGTCGTTGAAGTAGTCCTCCGCCGGCAGGCCGAGGGCGCGCGCCTTGATGCGCATGTTGATGTCTTTCGACACCAGCACCACCTCGCGCTGCGGCTCCTTTTCCTGCAGGTAACGCACCACCGCGAGGATCTGGTTGTCGGTCTTGCCGGAGGCGAGCGTGGTCGGCAGCTCGCCGTTGATCGCCTCGGTCTGCAGGAACAGGCGCCCCTTCGACTGCTGCCCGTCGCGGGTCTTGAGCGGCAGCCCGTGCTTGATGTCCTCGCCGGTGACGATCTCGTCGAGGAAGCGGCTCGCCTGGCGCGCGTTGCGCGACACATCCGAAAGGCCGCGCTTGTGCTGGTCGAGCTCCTCCAGCGTGGCGATCGGCAGGTAGAGATCGTGCTCGTCGAAGCGGAACAGGCTCGTCGGGTCGTGCATCAGCACGTTCGTGTCGAGCACGAACAGCTTCTTCACCTTGGGTTTTTTCGACGGGCGGGGAGACTTCACGACTGGGTTGGACTCTACCTCTACAGCGGGCGGCTCGACATCATAGGGCTTTAACAAAGTTCAATACCTCCTGGACGTGGCCCGGCACTTTCACCCCGCGCCATTCGCGCGCCAGCACCCCCTTTTCGTCGACGACGAAAGTGCTGCGCACAATGCCGCGGACCTTTCTCCCGTACATGTTCTTCATCTTGATCACGTCGAACAGCTTGCAGACCTGCTCGTCCTCGTCCGAGAGCAGCTCGAACGGGAACTTCATCTTCGCCTTGAAGCCTTCGTGCGACTTGAGGGAGTCGCGCGAGATGCCATAGATCTGGCATTTCGCCCTCGAAAAATCTTGGTATTGATCCCGGAAATCGGACCCTTGCTGGGTGCAGCCGGGGGTGTTGTCCTTGGGATAGAAGTAGAGCACCACCTTGCTGCCGCGGGTGGCCGAGAGCGTGAACGTCGTGTTGCCGGTCGATGGAGCGCTGAAGTCAGGGACCGGCTTGCCGAGCATTTCCAGAGGTTCTAAGTACCCTTCTTAGCAATGCGCCGTAACGTTTTCATTGAACATGTTTTTTCTTGTGATCGCAAGCACCGCGTAGAAGGCTGAAATCAAAGGCCTTTCAGGAAGCGCTGCAATTCGGCGAGCAGTTCTTTCGGTTTTTCCTCCGGGATGAAGTGCCCGCACTGCAGCGCCCGGCCGCGCACGTCGGTGGCGACCTCGCGCCAGTCGGCAAGGCAGTCGAACAGCGCCGCGATCACGCCTTGCCTTCCCCAAAGGGCCAGCACAGGCATCTTGATCTTGGTGGTGTTTTTTCGATCATGAACCAGATCGATCGTCGCAGCCGCCCGATAGTCCTCGCAGGTCGCATGAATCGTGCGCGGGTCCTTGAATGCCCGCACGTACTCGGCGACCGCGCGGCGGTCGAAGTGCTTGAGCTTCGAGGGGCCGCGGCCCAGGCGGGCGAGGATGTACCACGGCACGTGCCCGGCGAGCAGCCGCTCCGGCAGGGGCGCCTGCTGGATCAGGAAGAACCAGTGGTAGTACGCCTTGGCGAACGGCATGTTCGTGCTGCGGTACATCTTGAGCGTCGGCGAGATGTCGAGCACCGTGAGCGTCTGCACGCGCCGGCCGTGATCCCGCGCCATGCGGTGCGCGACGCGCCCGCCGCGGTCGTGGCCGACGACATGAAACTTGATGAAGCCGAGCGCTTCCATGACCTCGACCATGTCGAGCGCCATCGCGCGCTTCGAATAGTTGGCGTGGCCGGGAATGCCTTTCGGCTTCGAGGAGTCGCCGTAGCCGCGCAGGTCCGCGCACACCACGGTGTAGTCGCGCGCGAGCGCCGGCGCGACTTTGTGCCACAGGGCATGGGTTTGCGGATAGCCGTGGAGCAGCAGCACCGGTGCGCCGCTTCCGGCGACCTTGAGGTTGATCGTGGCGCCCGAAGTGCGGATTTTTCTGCCGGCGAAGCCGGGAAACAGGCTCATTCGAACAGCAACGCCGCGGCGACCTTGCGCTCCTCTGCGACCAGAATGTTGTAGGTGCGGCACGCGGCCTGCAGGTCCATGACTTCCAGGCCGATTCCGGCCTGCGCCAGGGCGGCGGTGAGGCGCGGGTGCGGAAAGCGCTGCCGCGCGCCGGTGCCGAGGAGAACGATCTCGGCTTTCAGGTCTTTCAGGAAAGCGAAGTCTTCCGCGCTCAACTGATCGAAGCCCTTCGCCGACCACTGCTCGATGCGATCGGGAAGGATCACCACGCTTGAATTGCGGCGCTCGCCGTTCACCATCACGTAGCCTTCGCCGTACCCGGTGATCGTGTTGACGCCGCTCGGGC
>Ga0190265_10003515_pt1 | contig 10693 bp, 7 predicted proteins | sample Popmic124T_FD_133135 | JGI IMG/M metagenome (GOLD analysis project Ga0190265, IMG submission 133135) | Populus adjacent soil microbial communities from riparian zone of Indian Creek, Utah, USA - 124 T | ecosystem: Environmental > Terrestrial > Soil > Riparian zone | place: USA: Utah | collected...
CGCTGAAGGCGATGCTGGTCGACAGCTGGTACGACCCTTATCTGGGCGTCGTCATCCTGATCCGGGTGATCGACGGCGCGATCAGGAAGGGCCAGCAGATCAAGTTCATGGCCGCGGGCACCACCCACCTGGTCGACCGCGTCGGAGTCTTCCGCCCCAAGATCGAGCAATTGAACGCGCTGACGACGGGCGAAATCGGATTTATCACCGCCCAGATCAAGGACGTCGCCGAAACCCGCGTCGGCGACACCATCACCGACGCCCGCAAGCCGACCGCGCAGGCGCTGCCCGGCTTCAAGCTGGTTCAGCCCGTGGTCTTCTGCGGCCTCTTCCCGACCGACGCCAACGATTTCGAGAAGCTTCGCGACTCCTTGTCCAAGCTTCGCCTCAACGACGCCAGCTTCAGCTTCGAGATGGAAACCAGCGCGGCGTTGGGCTTCGGCTTCCGCTGCGGCTTCCTGGGCCTTCTCCACCTCGAGATCATCCAGGAGCGGCTGACCCGCGAATATGACCTCGACCTCATCACCACCGCGCCCAGCGTCGTCTACCAGGTCCATCTGTCCAGGGGGAAGGACGCCTCCTCGACGGGATCGGCCCGGACGGTGGGGACGGACGAGGCCGGCCTTCGCATCGTCGAGATCCACAATCCCTCCGACTGGCCGGACCCCAACCAGATCGTCGAGATCGAGGAGCCGTGGATCGAGGCGATGATCTACGTGCCCGACGAGCATCTCGGCGCGATCCTGAAGCTGTGCCAGGACCGGCGCGGCATCCAGAAGAACCTGACCTACGTCGCGGGCCGCGCCCAACTCACCTACGAGCTTCCGCTCAACGAGGTCGTGTTCGATTTCTACGACCGGCTCAAATCGATCTCGCGCGGCTATGCGAGCTTCGACTATCACCAGATCGGCCACCGCGAGGGCGACCTCGTCAAGATGAACATCCTGGTCAACGCCGAGGCGGTCGACGCCCTCTCCATGATCGTCCACCGCGTCGCGGCGGAAGCGAGGGGCCGGCAGCTCGTCGAGCGCCTCAAGGATTTGATCCCGCGGCATCTGTTCAAGATCCCGATCCAGGCCGCGATCGGCGGCAAGGTCATCGCCCGCGAGACGATCGCGGCGCTGAGGAAGGATGTCACGGCGAAATGCTATGGCGGCGATATTTCGCGCAAGAAGAAGCTGCTCGAGAAGCAGAAGGCGGGGAAGGCGCGGATGCGGGAATATGGCAGCGTCAGCATTCCGCAGGAGGCTTTTATTGCGGCGCTTCGAATGGGGGAAGAGTGAGGGCCTTTTCCACGGGGTCATAGATCAAATGCGAGTTGGCCTTCTCCATCAGCCGGAATGGAGACTTGGGTCAGGACCAATTCTCCATCGTCGTTCATTGAAAGTTCAAAAGCAGCCTCGCTTCCAGGGACCTCGATCAAAGACTTCCTTCCGCTCGCTATCAACGCCAATCGCCCTGCCGGTATCGACACTCCGTGTCTATGTTGCCGTGGTCGCGTAATTTGCTCAAACGTCAGAGCTGATCCTGAAGCCCGGTCAGCTCCGCCGGTCCCGGTCTCAACGAGCACGTCTCCTCGGTCAAATCCTCCTAGTCTCTGCCGCTTTTCATCAGCCGCCACGGCGACCTCTGCCAATTCGAATGCCGCCCCCTCAATCCAACCGCGCAGCACCTCATACACATCAGCCAATTCCTCCAATCGCTCGTCGTCGTTCTGAGCCCGGAGAACCTCGAGTCCTTCCTCGATCATTTTCGCGAAGAAAGCGGGTGCGCGATCGTCCGAGGGCAGATTGAATGAAACCGGCCTTTCGCCCCCGTCGCCGATCTTCTCCACAACATGGTCTCGAACGAGCTTGCCGAACTGGCGCTTCTGGCGCACCCTTTCGTAGGCTGGCGCGAACGAAGAAAAGACTGTACAGCCGGCATGGCGAAGCAGGTAATATGCGTGAGCAAGGGGGGAGCCCTTTATCTCGACGGGGATGCTGTGTTGTACCGCGTAGGCTGCTACCGCCTTAATGAAGTCATGATCTCGGTAGTTCTGAATGTCAGGTTCGAGGGCAATAACGACCTGACGATCAACATCAATGCTTTCTAGATCTTCTACACTAGAAACGGATACTCGCTCTCGGCGCTTCTCGCGCTTGGCCTCGTAGGCGGCCACTTCGCGAGCCCGATACCAAGGCAAGACGTCCCCCATACCTGCCTCCTTAGGCAAGCCGCAGAAGAACATTATATGCACGTCGGAAGCCAAGCGTTCTGCAACTCCAACTGTTAAACTCGCAATCGAATTGAGCTGACCAACCGAAAGGACCTTATGTCGCGCAATTGACAAAGATACAGATTGGCGCGCCCACGTGCCATCTGACTGCTCTCGGACAAAGAATTCTTTAAAATGAACGCGACTGGACCATGACTTGGTTGCCAAGTCGAATTCGTATTCATCCGGCGTAAGAAACTGGAGCCCGTCTGGGAGTCCCCACAGAGCATGTACGCGAACCCGCCCCTCCTGAGCGCTATACATGGCCCACGCACTGGCGAGCGCAGGCACAAATGCATGAATAATAAAGCAGATCTTATCCAGCGGGATATCTAGTTTTCGCCAATATTCCACGCGGGCTTTTAAGGTGGTTAAGGCAGCCGACGAGTTGAGTGTGTCGCTTCGATAGAGATTATAGCCTGGGACGTCCGAGAGATCTGGATGGCGGTCTTCTCTTATCACTAATCGATCAGAGGTAAGCGCTTCCAACTCAGACTTGAGGTCCGCGCTCTTGCTCTTCAGGGCAGAGGCGATCTCCCTTGCAGTTGCGAAATATAGCTGATGTGGTGGTGAATATTGCTGGCTCGCGAAGTCGGAGATATTGGCTAGCTTCTGAAACGGAGTTGGGCTTCCAACGACGAACGGGTGAAAAAGTCGCGCAGCATCGGCGCACCCCTTTCGGAAAAGGAGGGGGGCTTCGTGGGGATTCACACCTCCTAGGTCCTTTTCAGCGTCAACTTGAACCAGGTAGAGTCGGGCATCTGCGACGACGGCTTCGAAGTGAACTCGAGGCGAGAATTTCTTATTAGCCCACCTGCCGACGCCTCGAAGCGTGGCTCGCAAGTCCCGCTTCAACTCTCCTCGACGTAGGGTAAGCGGCAGGTCCTCGGCGAGGGCTCGCGCCCTTGTCGAATTACAACCTTCCGGAGGGACGAATACACCAGAGGTGATAACCTGGGAGATCACCCATTCATTTTGTGTCTTCGACAGGCGCCGCTCATTCGAGAGGTGAACAAGCCGCTCTGTGGCGAGCGCCGTCTGAGCGATCACTCCAATCTGCCCGTGCTCGCCGGGGGAGCACATCAAAAGGCGATCAAAAAAGGAGCACAGGAGACCCGCCTCCAGCTCAGGGAGCGACAAACTTTCCAAGTCTCCCCGATGACCGATGTCTTCACCGGTCGAGCTCGACCTAAGGATGTAACCGGCAGGATTCCGTACGAATTCTGGCGAGACCCTGTCGAGCTTCGCTTTAAGGTCAGCGCTGATCCGCGCTGCCAATCGTCTGCGCTCTTGATCGGAAGCGACCATCCAAATCGAGTGAATGCTAGTCCCGACGACAATGAACGGAGGGGTCCAGCACAAGGGGAAGTCGTATAGACCCAAGGCCTTGCGCCCCACGTCAGAAAGCAACGGACGCCGCCGATCGTGTTCGATATGTCGCGACGCGAAGAAATCAATCTTCGTGGACCCGCCCACTCTCTCCCCTCTCATCATCAGTCGTACCGAACCATTTCCGAGCTAGTCTCTGCAACGCAGCCAAAACGTGGTCGGAAAAGTGTCCAATGAAAAAACCGAAGAACAGGGCAGCATAGAGGTTTGTAAAAGCGTTCTGATCCAGAAATGGCATTATTCCCGCAGAGATTCCGAAGCCCGCCGCAGTAGCCAGCACAGCACTGTTTACGGGAGCAATGAAACGCCACAGAATGCGATCTCGGTTCCATTCCGCCTTAGCCACCGAATGATACAACCATTTGGTTGCGAAAATGGCCCCTCCTGCCAGCGCGGCGAAGAACATTCCCGACCACGGCACCAGCGAACGCACAAGCGCTTCAAACGACGATAAGGTCGCTGGGGTGCAGGCGTTCTGACAGGGGGCTTGGCTGACGGCCTGGATCGACACGATTACGCCCGCCGTCGCGAGGGACACGTAGGCAAGCAGGATCGCGAGCTCGAACACGATTTGGAACCACGCCGTGGCACTATATCGAGTCGCGTAGAATCCCAACGGCCTGTGGTCGTTGGAATGACTCCCTATTGGCGGGTCTTCCCCGGAGCCTGGCGAGTTATCATCCGGCACGTTTTTCCGATGGATAGAAGGCAGCCATAAGGGTTGCCTGGGTTGCCTTCATATTTTCAGTAAACGGATGCGCATGGTAGTCCCATTGCTCGGGGCATCCTGCGGCATTAGCAACGACCCGCCGGAAGAACTGCGACACAGGCTGGCTAGGGAGGGCAACTTTGGAGTTGCCCGCAGCAGAATACCATAAATAGTCTACAGCAGTCTCATTCAACTCGTGGGGCAGCATGGCAATCGTGGGTTGCCAGTCATGTAATTTGCTCAAGGCAGCTTCAAAGCGCTCGGGCGGTATGGGGACCACGTGCAAATGCGCGTGATCCACGCCGCAACCTGTCGTGGAGCCGAATGCTGTTGCCCCATGCTCAAATAGACAGGTGGCCCCAAAGCGAGGTTCGAGCGCCGCGCGGATTTTGGCAAGGAATCGGGTTATGTCGGCCCCCTCCGACTCTGTTAGCGTCGCCAAATTGATCATTGGCCGCTTGGGAGTAATGAGCACCCAGCCTGGGAGGATGCTTCCAAGCGAAGCGACACAGCAAAAGTGGTCGCTTTCGGCCAAGGGCCGATCGAATCGCTCTTCGCTGAAAAATCGTGCGGGTTGGCTGGCAGTCCGGGCCCCACGCGACCGTGTATCTGCTATCACTCGTGTCGGCCTCCAATTGTAGCTTACCCTATGGGAGTCTGAGGGGCAACGGTGGACCCGACGTTGCCCCTCAGTTCATTCGAAACATGGGTTTTTATCTGGCTTTTCCAAGAGGGGCCCGACGGCAAAAGGCGCCTAAGACAGTCACCCCTTACTTTTCTCCTCCCCTGTGACCACTCCGTACAGAAGTTCGACGGCTGCGAACCACGCATGCCATTCAGGACGCGGCTAAAGCCGCCGCCGCTTGCGTCGCTCCGCCTCGTCGGCCGCCAGCAAACGCCGCTCCGCCACCACCGCTGCGACCGCCTCAGCCTTGCGGTCTTCGTCGGGCGCCGTGAACGGTGATTTGGGCTCGCGCTTCTTGTAAGTCCTTCGACCCTGTTCAGGAGAACGTTTGCGGGGTTTGGGTGGCGGGGCTTGGGGGTTTGGGGAGAGTTCAGGGACAGGCCCGTCCATGGCCTTCACCCGTTCGACAAGGTTCGGCGCCTCGGCCCCTCCACCCCCCTTCGGGCGGTCCCCCAAGCTTCGCCCTGCGGTGCTCGGATGTCCCCCGGACATCCTGCGCTCCTCGCCCCCGTTCCGGGGCGGATTTGCCGGCGCCCGATACCCTCCGTCCGTCCAGTTGCGCCAATCCAGTTCGGGGTCGTCGGCGCTCAGCTTCGGGAGCGCGGGGGCGGCCAGCGTCTTGTCGCCCGCCTCGCGCAGGCGTTGGCGCTTCGCTTCCTCCTCGGCCTCCTCCGCCGCGATCTCGTCCGGGGTTCGGGCGGCGCGCCTTTGTTCGATTTCGGCGACGATTCGGTCGATCTCGGCGGCGTTGCCGCCTTCGCCGAGGGCCTCCCAGCGATGCTCGCGCGATCGGCCCCGCCCGCCGGCTTCGCTTTGGGGGGCCTCTGGACAGTCGCCGGACCTGAACTCGATCTCGTCCTCCTCCTCATAGCCGGATTCGAGCGCGCCGAGGAAGGAGTGGGGCGCGTCCTCGATGGCGACGAAGGCGCAATCGGGGTCGTTCTCCGGATCGGCTTCGAGGGCGCGGCGGCGCTCGGCGCAGGCCTCGAGCGCGCGGTAGATTTCGGCCTGGGCCTCGGCATCGAGGGGGGCGCCTTCGAAGGCGTCGAGCGTGGCGGCGGCTTGGGTGTCTCGGGACTGGGGGCTGGGGACCGGGGGCTGGGAGATGATTGTCTTGACCGTGGTGGTCGAGGCCTCGGCCGCTGACTCGGCGCGGGTCTCGGGGCCCCCTCCACCACGCTGCGCGCGGTCCCCCTCCCCGTCCCGGGGAGGATCTTGGGTAGCCGCCGCGGCGCCGGCGCCCGCGGTCGCCCGGGTCGAGAAATAGTTGATGGTGGTTTTGCGGCCGGCGGAATCCTGGCCGTAATGGCGCAGGATGAACATCAGCAGGCGGTCGTTCTTCTTGCGGCGGAAGCCCATCAGCTGGCCGGCGGCGAAGACGGGGACGAGCTCGCCGTGGAGGGCGCGGTGGAAGGCCTCGTCCTTGACCTGCTGGAGGCCGAGGCTCTGGGCGGCCTCCCAGGCGGCGCGGAAGCTTTGCGCGCCGGGCTGGCGGCGGAGCTGATAGGCGCCGTCCTTCGACATGTTGACCATGCGCGCGGCGACGGCGACGCAGCCGGTGTCGGCGAGCGCCTCGATGAAGGCCCTTTGCCGCTCGACCGTCCAGCCGTCGTGGCGGGGGGATCGGCGCGGGACCGGGGCGAAATCGGGGAGCTCGCCCGGCGGCACGGCGCGACGGAGCGCGTTCCTGCTGGTCATGCGCGGAACGGAAACAGAACATATCCTACATTGCAAGGGCGCCGTATTCACCGCGATTTGCTATTGCGGGCGAAAGCGCCCACGCAATTGGCGACCCGGGAGCGCGAGCCGCGCGCCCGCCCCGTTCAGCGAAGGAATTCGAGATGACGACGACGCCCGAGGACTATCTGGCGAAGGCGGCCGACACCAAGGTCCAGCTCGAAGCGGCGACCAGCGAGGGCGAGCGGACGCGGCTCCGGCGCGCCCACGGCGTCTATCTGCGCCTGTCCAACCACGACGCCGAATCGGCCGCCCGCGCCGAGCTCGCGCCCGCGCCGAGGATCCGCCCGGAAAAGCCGAGCGCGGCGCCGCCCCGGCCGATGACCAATTATTTCAAATAGGCGATCGGCCGGCGGGGCGATGATCTCGCGCTGACGCCAAGCGCCGACGGCCGCGCTTCGTCGAAGGATCGGCGGGCCCCGTCGCAGGCCCTTTGCGGGCGGGGCGGGGCGCGGCCAGGGTGGCGGCGTGAAACAGCCGCTCGCCTCCTTCGCCGCAGTCGCCCTGATCGTGGGCGCGCCGGCCGCGTTCGTCCAGGGCGCGTCGGGCAGCGGCCCCGCGCCCGCCCCGGCCGCGGTCGCGCAGAACGCCACGCCCGACGCCACCGGCTGAGGCCGCTCGCGACCGGCGCCCTCCCGCTTCGCTCAGGATCGGCCCTTCGCTGGGGACGCGCCTTCGCTGGGGACGGGCCTTCGCTGGGGACGGGCCTCTCACTCAGGATCGGCCCTTCGACCTCGCTCAGGATCGGTTCACGCGGGGAGGCGTTTGGGCTAGGCGCCGCTTTCCCAGACCGGAGTTTCCGATGCGTTCGATCGCCTTTGCCGCCGCCTTGACCCTCGCCGCCTGCACCGTCAGCGAAGCCCCCGAGGACCAGGCGGCGCGCCGGACCGCGCCGGTGCTGACCGGCGAGGACGCCCGCGACGGCCGAAGCTTCGCCCGCCCGGAAGTCGCGCGCGTCACCCATGTCGCGCTCGATCTCGACGCCGATTTCGCGGCCCGGCGCATGGCCGGGACGGCGACTCTCGACATCGAGGCGGCCGCGGGCGCGGGCGAGATCGTGCTCGATTCCAAGGGGCTCGAGATCGAGGCCGTCACCGACACCGCCGGCGCCCCGCTCCAGCATGCGCTCGGCGCCGGAGACGAGGCGCGCGGCCGGCCGCTGACGGTTCGGCTGCCCGCCGCCTCCGGGCCCGACCAGGCGGCGCGGCGGATCCGGATCCGCTACCGCAGCGCGCCCCAGGCGGCGGCGCTGCAATGGCTGACCCCGGCCCAGACGATGGGCAAGCGCCACCCCTATCTGTTCAGCCAGGGCCAGGCGATCCTCAACCGGACCTGGATCCCGACCCAGGACAGCCCCGGAATCCGCCAGACGTGGGAGGCGCGGATCACCGCGCCGGCGCCGCTCAAGGTGGTGATGTCGGGCGAGCGGCTGACTCCCGAGGGCGAGGCTGCGCAGGCCGGCCCGAACGGGGCCCGCCGCGCCTATCGCTTCCGGATGACCAATCCGGTCGCGCCCTATCTGATCGCGATCGCGGCCGGCGACATCGCCTTTCGCGAGCTCGGCCCGCGCACCGGCGTGTGGACCGAGCCGGCGATGCTCGACCGGGCGGCCGCGGAGCTTGCCGACACCGAGGCGATGGTGACCGCGGCCGAGCGGCTCTACGGCCCCTATCGCTGGGGCCGCTACGACGTCATCGTGCTGCCGCCCAGCTTTCCTTATGGCGGCATGGAGAATCCGACCCTCACGTTCCTGACCCCGACCTTCATCGCCGGCGACAAGAGCCTGGTCGGCCTGGTCGCGCATGAGCTCGCCCACTCATGGTCGGGCAATCTCGTCACCAACGCGACCTGGTCCGATTCCTGGCTCAACGAGGGCTTCACCTCCTATTTCGAAAACCGGATCATGGAGGCGATGTACGGCGAGGCGCGGGCCCGGCAGGAGGCGGCCCTGAGCTGGGCCGAGATGGAGGGCGCCCTCGCCGAGCTCGGCCGCGAAGCGCCGGCGACGCGGCTGCACGGCTCCGACGATCCCGACGCGGGGGCGAGCGGAATCGTCTACGACAAGGGCGCGATCTTCCTGCGCACGCTCGAGCGGATCGTCGGCCGCGCCCGCTGGGACGCCTATCTCACGTCCTATTTCGACCGCCACGCCTTCAAGCCGATGACCTCGGCGCGGTTCCTCGCCGACCTGCGCGCCAACCTGATCCGCGGCGACGCCGACCTGGAGCGGCGGCTGATGCTCGACCAGTGGGTGTACCAGCCCGGCCTCCCGGCCAATGCGGCGCGGCCCGATCCCGCCGCCTTCGCGGCCGTCGACGCCGCCCTGCGCGCGGCCAATGAAGCTGGCACGGCCGGAATCCCTTATGCGCGCTGGACGACGGCCGAGCGGCTGCGCTTCCTCAACGGCCTGCCGCGCACCATGAGCGGCGAGCGGCTGGCCGCGCTCGACGCCGCCTTCGGGCTGACCGGGAGCGGCAATGCCGAGGTGCTGTTCGCCTGGCTTCAGCTGGCCCTCGCCAATCGCTACGAGCCGGCGGTGCCGGCGGCAGAGCGCTTCCTTGCCGAGCAGGGCCGGCGCAAGTTCGTCCTGCCGCTGTTCGAGACGCTTCAGGCCGAGGGCGAATGGGGCCGCCCGATCGCCCGGCGCATCTACGCGCGCACCCGGCCCTCCTATCACAGCGTCACCTCGACCTCGGTCGATCGGGCGCTGGGCGGGGAGAGCTGAGCGCCGGCCCTGCAGGCAGTCGAAGGCGGGCTTCCCGCCGGCTGAGGGTTGAGAAGCATGGCTTCGAATCCCGCCCGCATCGCCGGGAAAAGCGGCTCGCCCCGCGGATAGCGCCCGTGGATCTTGCGTCGAAACCCCATCAGTCATCGGCACCCATCAATAACTTAGACGCTTTGGCCTGGAGCCACGCAAGGCCTCCCGGGATACCGCCGCCAAGCGACGCCCCAAGAGGCCTACGACCGCCCCGGATCGTTGCGGTTCGCCGCTAGCGCGGCCGCCATTCGATTTCGCAATCTTGGAAAATGCGCGCGACGATCACCTCAGCCTGGGTCCGCACGTCGACGAAATGAACATTGGTGCTGCTAAATCGATCACGCCCGAAGTCATCGCGCGTAACTCCAGCGGCTCTGACTTGAGTTACTACTCGTCCCCCGAGCATAGAGCTCGGCCCGGTACCAGCGGTACCGTTAAGCCGTGCGCTCGCCATCCGCATCGCGACCTCATCCGAAGGGGCAACACAGTGATCCTGATTAGCCATTACAACCACCCATATGATGAAGAATATAAATCCGGCTGCAGCAATTGGCGCGATATTTTTGTTCGCAAGGATCCCTACATTCATCGCTGAGGCCCCTGGATTGCGATCCTTTGAGGACCATCGTCGGTCGTATAGGGGCGCGCAACCGCAGAGTCCGGGGTCACGCAGAGGCGTCGTTGGTGCGGGCGACGCTGGCGATCTGGCTCGCCGGATTGTGGCTGTAGCTCCAGTTGGAATCGTGGGCGGCGCCGGCGAGGCCGTGCATGATCAGGTTCAGCCGGCCCATGGGATCGTAGCCCCATTGAAGGGTGGTGCTGTTGGCGCGGCTGGAGCCAGTCAGCATGCCCGCCGCATTGTAGCCGAACGACTGCATCGCCGTGGCGCCATTGGCCCGTACCATGGTCGGCCGGCCGAGCACGTCATAATCGGAGGTGAAATAGACGTTGTCGGGATGGGTGATCCGGGTCCGGTTGCCGGCGGCGTCATATTGGTAGGCGAGCGTGCGCGTCGTCCCGCTTATGCTGGTGCCGGTCGACTGGAGGCGGCCGAGCCCGTCATAGGCGTTGGTGACGCCCTCGCCCGACAGGCTGTCGAACCGCGCCGACAGCAGCTGCCCGGCCAGGTCATAGGCGTAATAGACGTCGCGCTCATGC
>Ga0190265_10003516_pt1 | contig 10692 bp, 11 predicted proteins | sample Popmic124T_FD_133135 | JGI IMG/M metagenome (GOLD analysis project Ga0190265, IMG submission 133135) | Populus adjacent soil microbial communities from riparian zone of Indian Creek, Utah, USA - 124 T | ecosystem: Environmental > Terrestrial > Soil > Riparian zone | place: USA: Utah | collected...
CCCGGCGTCCACAGTGACCTGCGTGTCCGGGAGGCGCCGGCACAGCGCGTCGGCCAGCGTGACCGGGCCGAACCCGGGGTCGACGCGCAGTGCGTCGAGCAGCCGCTGCCGGTGCCGGGCGGCGCCGCCTGCCGGCCAGACCGGGACCGTGGCCGCGAGCAGTGCGGCCAGCTGGTCGGCCAGTGGGCCCGGTACCGGGAGCGCTCCGTCGTAGTAACCGGGATCCAGCTCCTCCGCGTGCAGCAGCACCGTGGGTGCCGACTGCTCCCAGGGGCCGGGCATCGGCTCCACCCCGTCCAGCCCGACCCCGATGATCAGATCCGCGGCCGCGAGCAGCGGGTGCTCGGCGGCCGAGTTCGTGAACAGGCCGCCGAACTCAGCGCACCGGGTGTCCACAGTGCCGGCCGCCTGGTACGTGGTGAGCGTCGGCACCCCGGAGCCGTCCAGCACCCGGCGCAGGGCGGTGGCGTGCGCGGCCGCACCGGCTCCGATCAGGACGATCGGCCGGCTGCACCCGCGGGCCAGCGCGAGCGCCTGCTCCATGGCCCCGGGATCCGGCGGCAGCGGCCGGGGCGGGACCGGCGGCCGGTCGCCGGGTTCGCCCGGGTCGTAGTCCAGGTGCACCGCGCCGGCTGGCGGTCCGAGCGCCAGCGCGGCCGCCGCGGCGACCGTGGCCCCCGGGTCGGTGTGGCCGAGCACCCCGTTCCAGCGGGTCACCGGGGCGGTCACGGCCAGCTGGTCGACGCGCTGGTGCCCGACCCGCCGCCGCTGCCCCGCCGGCACCCGATCGCTGATCAGCAGCAGCGGGGCGCGATCGAGGGTGGCCTGGGCGAGCCCGTTGACCGCGCTGGTCAGGCCCGGTCCACGAGTGACCAGAGCGACCCCCGGTGTTCCGGTCAGCTGCCCGAACGCCGCGGCCATCACGCATGCCGCCGTCTCGCCGTGGGCCAGGGTGAACGGGAGGCCGCGTGCCGCGGCCGCTCCGATCATCTCCAGGTTGGGCCCGCCGCCGGGCATCCCGAACAACCGCCGCACGCCGGCCGCCACCAGTCCGTCGGCCAGGCCCGCAGTGATTGATGCTGCAACATGGGCAGGGGCGGTCATGTTGTCTACGCTAACCGCATGGCGATCACCGTTGCGCGCTTCCTCGACGTGGCCGACGGGCTGCAGCCCGGCCAGTTCACCGTCGGCGACCACACGTCCGTCGCGTCGCTGTCCGATCTGGACCCGATCTACAAGCAGCTGCTGGACGAGCCGGTCACCGCGATCGTCGCGGTGACCGGGGGCGACGGACGCTCCAACCTGACGCCGGTCTGGTTCGACTACGAGGGCGACACGGTGCTGCTCAACCTGGCCACGCACCGCAAGAAGGTCGACTGGCTGCGCAAGAACCCGCAGCTGACCTTTCTGCTGATGAACCCGGCCAACACCTACCACTGGCTGTCCATCAAGTGCACGGTGGCCAGGGAGGTCTCCGAGGACGACCCCGCCGAGGGTGCGCGGGTCACCGCGCAGTTGAACAAGATCTACACGAAGTACACAGGGGACACCGGCCCGTACTCGCTGCGCGACCCGTCGATCGACGAGCGGCGTGTCCTGTTCGAACTCGACGTGGACCGGATCGCGACGTTCGGAAAGCCATAACCGATGGACGTGGCGGTGGTCGGCGGCTCACTCGGCGGCCTGACCGCGGCGTTGGTGCTCGCCGACGCCGGTTGCGACGTCACCGTGCACGAGCGATCGTCGTCCACTCTGGAGGCGCGCGGGGCCGGCATCGCGGTGCTGGACGAGACGGTGCGCTGGTTCGCGGAGCGGACGTCGGTCCCGCCCGACGAACTGTGCAGCTCGACCGGCCACATCCGTTTCCTCGACGGATCCGGCGCGCTGGTGCACGACCGCCGGCACCGCTACCGCTTCTCCTCCTGGAACACGATCTACCGGGCGCTGCTGGCCGAACTGCCGGCCGGCCGCTACCGGCTCGACCACGAGGTGACCGGCATCGAGCAGGATGCGGAGCGGGCGTGGCTCACCGTCCACGGCGCGCCGGTGCTGGCCGACCTGGTGGTGGCGGCCGACGGCATCGGATCGCCCACCCGCGCCGCGCTGCTTCCCGAGGTCGCCCCGACCTACTCGGGGTACGTGGCCTGGCGCGGCACCCTGCCCGAGTGCGAGCTGGCCGGGCCGACGTTCGCCGCGCTCGCCGACGCCATCACCTACCAGGTGCTGCCGGACAGCCACGTGCTCGTCTACCCGATCCCCGGGCCGGACGGCGCCCTGGAGCCGGGCCGGCGGTTGATGAATTTCGTCTGGTACCGGAACGTCGCGTCCGGCGCGCCGCTGCAGCAGCTGATGACCGACCGGCACGGGCAGGCCCGTCCGGTGTCGTTGCCGCCCGGCGCCACCCGCGCCGAGTTCGTGCAGGACCTGCGGGCCGACGCCGCACGGTTGCTGGCCCCGGTGATCGCCGACGTGGTGACCGCGGTGCCGGAGCCGTTCGTCCAGGTCGTGTTCGACATCGAGGTTCCGCGGATGGTGCACGGGCGGGTCTGCCTGATCGGGGACGCCGCGTTCGCGGTCCGGCCGCACGCGGCGGCCGGTACCGCGAAGGCCGCTGCCGACGGCTGGGAGCTGGCGGCCCAGCTCACCGCGGCCGACGGCGACCTGGACAAGGCCCTACCGGAGTGGGAGCGCCGCCAGCTCGCGCTCGGCCGGGACCTGTTGCGACGCAACCGGGCCATCGGGGAGGCGTCGCAGCGGCTCGGCACCTTCGTGCCCGGCGACCCGGCCCTGATCTTCGGCCTGCGCGGGCCCGGCCGCTAAAGCCTGTGAGTGCTGCGCCGCGTTAGAACACGGCGCAGCACTCACGACCTCAGGGGGCCAGCGCCGCCCGCGCCGCGGCCAGTGTGCGGGCCGCGTAGCCGCGCCCGAACAGCACGACGTGCACCAGCAGCGGGAACAGCTGGTGCAGTGGCACCCGCGCCGCCCACCCGTCGGCCAGCGGGGCCACCTCTCGGTAGCCGTCCAGGATCGTCTCCCGGTGCGGGCAGCCGAACAGGGCGAGCATGGCGAGGTCGGTCTCGCGGTGCCCGCCGTGCGCGGCCGGGTCGATCAGCCAGGCACCATCGGCCGACCAGAGCAGGTTGCCCGACCACAGGTCCCCGTGCAGCCGCGCCGGCGGCTCGGCGGGACCGGCCAGCTCCGGCAACCGGTCGCACACCCGCTGCACCGTCCGCGCCTCGGTCTCGCCGAGATGACCGGCGTCGCGGGCCTGCCGCACGTAGGGCAACAGCCGGTCGCTCGCGTACCAGCTCGCCCACCCAGCGGCCGCCGCAGCAGGCACATTGCGCATCGGTGCGCGCCCGATCCACGCCCGGGCCGAGCCGCCGGGCGGACCGGCTCCGAAGCCCGGCGCCCCGGCGGCGTGCAGCACGGCCAGCCGCCGACCGAACTCGGCGGCGCTGGCGGAACCGGAACCGGAACCGGAACCGGAGTCGGAACCGGTCGGGACGAAGGCGGTGACCAGCCGCTCCGGCTCGACGTCCAGCACCTGCGGGACCGGCGGCCCGCCGGGCACCCGCAACCAGCGCAGGCCGGCGGCCTCCGCGGCCACCGCACCGGGCGGGCCGGTCTTGACCAGCACGGTCCGCCCGTCGGTCAGCCGCACCCGGCTCGCCCCGCCGCCGAGCGGGACGGCCCGCAGCACGGCCACCCCGAGGACCGCCGCCGCTGTCACCGGTTCACCGGTGCGCGCGCACCCAGTCGAGCAATCCCGGCATCGCGGCCCGGATCATCGTGAGCACCTCCACGAAACCGTTGGCCCCGCCGTAGTACGGGTCGGGCACCTCGGCGCCGGGCGGTGCGGCCGGGTCGAACGAGCGCAACAGCCGGACCCGGCCGGGTTCGCGAACCAGCGACCGCAGCCGGCGGTGGTGGCCGTCGTCGAGCGCCACGATCAGGTCGGCGGCCAGCTGCTCGGCGTCGACCTGCCGCGCCACGTGGGTGTCCGGATACCCCTCCGCCCGCAGCAGCGCCGCGGCGCGGTCGTCGGCCGGCGACCCGACGTGCCAGTCGCCGGTTCCGGCGCTGGAGACCTGCACATCGTCGATTCCGGCGCGGTTCAGCTCGTCGACGAGGACCTTCTCGGCGATCGGGGAACGACAGATGTTCCCACTGCACACGAAACAGATCGACAACGGCTTCCGCACGGCACGCACGATTCCATTCTGACGAATTGCGCCGAACCAGGAGCTGCTAGGCCACCTGGTGCGTGGCCGTGCTGCGGCACACGTCCCGCCAGGCCGCCAGCATCGTGACCAGCGGTCCCGTGCCGCCCGGGATCCGGCCGAGGCGCAGCACCTCGACGAGGTGGTCGTCGGCGAGGACGGCGTGCATGTCCCCAGCCGGCGGTTCTTCGATGTAGACCATGATCAGTGCGCTCCTCCTCATCCCGACTCGACGAGATGCGCCGCTCCCCGTACCTGCTCGGTTCCTCTCGGTTGTAGGTGTGTGATCGCACGGAGATCGTCCGGTATTAGCGGTCGCGTCCACGACACGCCTGTATGAGCGATCTTTGTGCGTGGCGCCTTGACGTATCCGACTCATCTGTCACTCTGTGCGCCTTTACGCGTACGCATCGTTGCGAAGTAGGGTTGCCCGGTGCCTGACGGTGAGCCGGATCTGCGCCACCACGGCGACGTCGATGCCGAACCCGGGCTGCTCGACTTCGCGGTGAACGTCCAGGGCACCGGGCCACCCGAGTGGCTGCGCGAACGGTTGGTCGCCGCGCTGGACGATCTCGGCCGGTACCCGTCGGCCGCGCTCGATGCCGCGGCCCGCGCCGCCGTCGCCGCCCGGCACGACCGGCAACCGGAGCAGGTGCTGGTGCTGGCCGGCTCAGCGGAGGGCTTCGCGCTGCTGCCGGCGCTGCGGCCACGGCTGGCGGCGGTGCTGCACCCGGGGTTCACCGAACCGGAGGCGGCGCTGCGGGCCGCCGGGGTCGACGTCGTGCGGGTGCTGACCGACGCGGCCGACAGCCACCGGCTGCACCCCGACAGGGTGCCCGTCGAGGCCGATCTGGTCGTGATCGGGAACCCGACGAATCCGACCGGGGTGCTGCATCCGGCCGCGGCGGTCAGGGCGCTGTGCGCCCCCGGGCGGGTCGTGCTGGTCGACGAGGCCTTCGCCGATGCCGTACCGGGCGAGCCGGAGTCGGTCGCCGGCACCGCCCACCCCGCGCTGCTGGTCTTCCGCAGCCTGACCAAGACGTGGGCGCTGGCCGGGCTGCGCGCCGGCTACGCGCTGGGCGACCCGGCCGTGCTGGCCCGGCTGGCCGGCCCTCGACCGCCCTGGCCGGTGTCGACGCCGGCGTTGCATGCGGTCATCGCCTGCTGCCAGCCGGCCGCGGTGGCCCGGGCCCACGCGGCGGCGGAACGGCTGGCCGAGCAGCGGGCGCACCAGGCCGCCGCGCTCGGCGGCGTTCCCGGCGTCGCGGTGCTGCCGGGGCAGGCGCCGTTCCTGTTGCTGCGACTGCCCGACGGGCGCGGCGAGCCGGTGCGACACGCGCTGCGTGCGGCCGGCATCGCGGTGCGCCGCGGCGACACGTTCCCCGGCCTCGGGCCCGACCACATCCGGGTCGCCGTGCGGGCACCGGAGCAGGTCGCCCGGCTGACCGCTGCCCTGACCGAGGCGCTGCGCGAGCGCGCCGCATGATGCCGTCCGTCCGAGGAGTGGACCGATCTTCAGCAGAACCGATCTCCAGCGGGGGAGCGCGGTGAGCCCGACCGTCGCGGACGTCATCTCCGTACTCGAATCCGCCTACCCGCCCGCGTTGGCCGCCGACTGGGACGCCGTCGGCCTGGTCTGCGGCGACCCGGCCGAGCCGGTGCGGTCGGTGCTGTTCGCCGTCGATCCGGTGCCGGAGACGGTGGCCGAGGCCGCCGGGGCGCAGCTGCTGGTCACCCACCACCCGCTGCTGCTGCGCGCCGTGCACGGGGTCGGCGCCGACACCCCGAAGGGCGCCCTGCTGCACCGGCTGATCCGTTCCGGCACGGCACTGTTCACCGCCCACACCAACGCGGACGCGGCCGACCCCGGTGTCTCGGACGCGCTGGCCGCCGCGATCGGGCTGGACGTGCACGCCCCGCTCGTCCCGGCCGCCGAACCGGCGCTGGACAAGATCGTGACGTTCATCCCGGTCGGGCCGGACATCTCGACCGTGCGCGACGCGCTGGCCGACGCCGGCGCCGGCCGGATCGGTGACTACAGCCACTGCTCGTTCGCCACCGCCGGCACCGGGCAGTTCCTGCCGATGACCGGCGCGAACCCGACGATCGGCGAGGTCGGCCGGCTGGAAAGGGTCGCGGAGACGAAGCTGGAGATGATCCTGCCGCGCGAGCGGCGGGCCGGGGTGGTCGCCGCCCTGCGGGCCGCGCATCCCTACGAGGAACCGGCGTTCGATGTGCTGGAGATCGCCGAGCTGCCGTCCCGATGCGGGCTGGGGCGGATCGGCAGCCTGCCCGCGCCGGAACCGTTGGCCGCCTTTGCCGAGCGGGTGGCCGGCGCGCTGCCGGCCACGGCAGCCGGGGTGCGGGCGGCCGGCGACCCGCAGCGCGTGATCGAGAAGGTGGCGGTGTGCGGCGGCGCCGGGGACTCGGCGCTGGATGCCGCGATCGCGGCCGGGGTGGACGCCTACGTCACCGCCGACCTGCGCCACCATCCGGCGTCCGAGCACCTGCTGGCCGGCTCGCTCGCCGGTCGCCCGACCCCGGCGCTGGTCGACGTCGCGCACTGGGCGTCGGAGTGGCCGTGGTGCCAGCAGGCGGCGGACGTGGTGCGCGCCGGTCTGGGCGGTAGCGTCGACGTGCGCGTGTCCCGCCGCCGGACCGACCCGTGGACGGTGGCGCCCAGCGCGGGGAGGACGCCATGAAAGCCGATCCCGCTGTCCAGCAGCGGTTGCTCGACCTCGCCGACGTCGACGCCGAGCTGTCCCGGCTCGCCCACCGGCGCCGCACCCTGCCCGAGCACGCCGAGCTGGGCGTCGCCGAGGCCGCGGTGCGGACCGCGAAGGACAAGCTGGTCGAGGTGGAGACCGCGGCCGGCGACCTCGACCGCGACATCCGCCGGCTGGAACGCGACGTGGAGGGCGTGCGGGCCAGGGCCCAGCGGGACCACGCCATGCTGGCCGGCGCGGGGGTCGGGGCCAAGCAGGCCAACGACCTGCAGCACGAGCTGGAGACGCTGGCCCGCCGGCAGCGCGTGCTCGAGGACGAGCAGCTGGAGGTCATGGAGCAGCGCGAGGCGGTCGGCGCGGACGTCGAGCACTCCCGCGATGCGCTGGCCGCGGCCGAGCGCGAGGTGGCCGCCGTCGCGGCCCGGCGGGACACCGAGCTGGCCGACATCGACGCCGCCGACACCGGGCGGAAGCGGTCCCGGGACGAGGTGGTCGCCGACCTGCCGGCCGAGCTGCTCGCCGCCTACGAGCGACGCCGTGAGCAGCGCGGGATCGGCGCGGCGGCGCTACTGCAACGGCGCTGCCAGGCCTGCCGGCTGGAGCTGGACCGCACCGCGCTGAGCGAGCTGCGCGCGGCTCCGGCCGACGAGATCGTGCACTGCTCGGAGTGCGGGGTGATCCTGGTGCGCACGAACCAGTCCGGCCTGTGATGATCGCGTGATGAGGTCCGACCCCGCCGCGCAGCCGGTGGCGGCAGAGCCCGCAGCCGAGCCGGTGCTCGTGGGGCCGGAGCCGATGCCGCCCGCCGCGGCCGCGCCGGACTCCGCCGCGGCCGCCTGGACCGGGCAGGTCGGGGAGCCGACCAGGCTGGTGTTGCTGCGCCACGGCCAGACCGAGCTGTCGGTGCAACGCCGCTACTCCGGCCACGGCGACCCGGAGCTGACCGCACTGGGGCACGCCCAGGCCGCCGCGGCCGCCGCCCGGCTGGCCGACCTGCCGGAGGTGGCCGCGGTGCTCAGCTCGCCGCTGCGCCGGGCCCGACAGACCGCGTCGGCGGTCGCGGAGGCCACCGGCGCACCGCTGCTCTGTCGCGACGCGCTGATCGAGACCGACTTCGGGGCCTGGGAGGGGTTGACCTTCGGCGAGGCCAAGGAGCGCGACCCGGAGCTGCACGCCTCGTGGCTGGGCTCGGAGCAGGTGTCGCCGCCGGGCGGGGAGAGCTTCTTCCAGGTCGGGCGGCGCATCGAGGATGAGCTGAAGCAGGTGCTGGCCGACTACCCGGGCGCGACCGTGGTGCTGGTCAGCCACGTCACGCCGATCAAGTGCGTGCTGCGCCAGGCCCTGCAGGGCGGCCCCGGCATCCTGTACCGGCTGCACCTGGACCTGGCCAGCATCTCCATCGTCGACCTCTACCCGGACGGTGGCGCCAGCGTGCGGCTGGTCAACGACATCAGCCACAGCCCCGCACTCGGTTGATCGCGTCTGGGTGGTGGCGTTCTCGGCGACGTCATGCAGGTTGCGAGCGGCGTGACGTCGCGCTCGACGCTGTCGGATCGGACGCATTCCGGTGCGCGAGCAGGCCATCCCGGCCCATCACGTGAGCAACAGGTAGACCCCGACGGCGAGCCCGAGGATCACCACCGACCAGCGCAGCACGGCCTCCGGGAGCCGGCGGGCGAGCTTGGCGCCGAGGAAGCCGCCGATCAGGGTGGTCGGGGCGAGCAGCGCGACCGCCGTCCAGTCCACCGGCGCGCCGATCGCGAAGATCACGACGGTCACGGTCGCGATGACCAGCGACAGCACCCCCTTCAGCGCGTTCAACCGGACCAGCCGGTCGTGCGCGGTCAGCGACAGCGTGGCGATCAGGATGACTCCGAGCGCGCCGCCGAAGTAGCCGCCGTAGATGGCGGCCACGAACACCGCGGGCAGCAGGGCGGCCAGCCGGTCCGGCGCTCCGGGCTCCGGGGTACCGACCCAACGCTTGATCCGCGGCGAGAGCGCCAGCATCGCGCTGGCCAGCAGCACCAGGACCGGCACGATCGCGTCGAACACCGCGTCCGGCAGGACCAGCAGCAGGCCGCATCCCACCGCGGACCCGGCCACCCCGGCGGCCGAGGTGAGCAGCATCCGGCGGCGCTGCCCGCGCAGCTCCTCCTGGCCGCCGACGACCTGCCCGAGATAGCCCGGCCACTGCGCCACCGAGTTGGTCACGTTCGCGGCCAGCGGCGGGAACCCGACCGCTAGCAGCGCCGGGAACACCAGCAAGGAGCCGCCGCCCGCGACCGCGTTGACCCCACCGGCGACCAGCCCGGCCAGCAGCAGGAACGCCAGGGCACCCGGCGAAGCATCGATCACGGTCGCACGCTATCCCGACGGCCCGGTGGCACAGGCAACCCGCGGGCCCGTCGAACGTCCTGTCGAGTAGGCGATGCGTGCTCGAGGGGGAGGCGATCGTGCCCGGTTCGATCGGACCGCTGCGCCGGGCCACGGTGTCGATCGCGGCGGCTCTGGCCGGGCTCTGCCTCGGCTGCGCACCCGCGGCGCCCGCTCCGGGACCACCCTCGGCCACACCCGCCGCGCCGACGGTAGCGGCGCCGACGCCGGCCAGGACGTGTCCGGTCGGCTGGGGGAGCGAGCAGAAGTCCCTGCCGGCCATGGGCACGGCACCGCTGCGGGTGGTGCGGGCCGGCACCTTCGAGTGCGCTGACCGCGTCGAGTTCGAGTTCGACGGTCCCGCGGCGGGCTACTCCGTGCGCTACGTCGACACGGTGATCCAGGACGGCTCCGGCGCCGAGCTCGCCGTGCCCGGCGGCGCCCGGCTACAGCTGCAGCTGCACCACCCTGCCTACGACGACCAGGGCCGGCCGACGTTCTTCCGGCGGGTCGGCGAGGCGGCGGCCGACGTGCGCGGCTACCCGACGCTGACCTCGGCTGTCTTCGGCGGCAGCTTCGAGGGCTACACCACCATCGGGATCGGTGTCCGTGCCCGGCTGCCGTTCCGGGTGTGGGTCGAGGACGGAGTCCGGATCGTCGTCGAGGTGGCACACCGCTGGTCGTGACCGTCACGATGCGCGCAGGATGGTGCGGTGGCCGACGAACCCGAGGGCGGTGACCCGGTGTGCTGGCTCGAGCGGCTCTGCCCGCAGTGCCACGCCATGCCCGCACCCGACACGGCCGTGTGCTGGCGTTGCGGAGCCCCGCCCGACTCCGAACCGGACGCGCAGCTCGGCCCGGATGCCCGCGGCGTAGGATGACCGACGCGGACGAGCTGGCCGGGCGGCCGCGTCACCGGGTTGCCTCTTCGGGGCCCGGTGCCGAGGAAAGTCCGGACTCCGCAGGGCAGGGTGGTTGTCAACGGCAACCCGGGGTGACCCGCGGGATAGTGCCACAGAGAACAGACCGCCCCGTGCGCGAGCGCGGGGTAAGGGTGAAACGGTGGTGTAAGAGACCACCAGCACCCCGGGTGACCGGGGTGGCTCGGTAAACCCCACCCGGAGCAAGACCAAGAGGCCCCGCCTGGCGGGGCTGCGCAGGCGTTCGAGGGCGGCCCGTCCGAGTCTGCGGGTAGGTCGCACGAGCCTGTCGGCGACGGCAGGCCGAGATGGATGGTCGCCGATCGGTGCGCCGCAAGGCGCCCGGGAACAGGATCCGGCTTACAGGCCAGCTCGTCCGCCCTGCCGCCCTGCCGCCGTGACCCGTCGGCGCCTTGTCGATCCTCGTTCTCAGCCGCCGGCGATCCGGTC
>Ga0190265_10003517_pt1 | contig 10692 bp, 8 predicted proteins | sample Popmic124T_FD_133135 | JGI IMG/M metagenome (GOLD analysis project Ga0190265, IMG submission 133135) | Populus adjacent soil microbial communities from riparian zone of Indian Creek, Utah, USA - 124 T | ecosystem: Environmental > Terrestrial > Soil > Riparian zone | place: USA: Utah | collected...
GCGCGCGCTTCGCGCGCATCTCCTCTTCTCCACGCCTCCACGCCTCCTGTTCCCTTCCGCTTTTCAGAGCGTCTTGATGAAGGCTTCGACGTCCGCCGGTGTGCCGATGGCGACGGCGGCGAGCTCCTTGTCGATGCGCGGAGACCGCGACCTGGCCGCCGCGGTCCGCCGGGCGACGGGGGTGGAACGGTTCGACGAGCTGTTCTCCACCGGGACCCGGCTACGTCGGGCGGACGTGCTGGACCTCGTCCGCGACGGTCTCCGGGTTCCCGTCACCTCGTCGCGGTGAGCCGCACAGGTGGCAGAGACGGGGGCGGTTCCGACGGGCCCGGCCACCGCGAGCCTCGACTGTGCGGCGGCCTGCACCAGCACAGGTGTCAGCTCAGGATCTGCGGCGCGATCGCCTCCTTCAGTCCTTCGGAGGCCTGCACGTCGAGCGCACGAGCGATCTCCTGGGAGTCCTCGAAGACGTCGAGCTCGTGGATCCTTCCCCACTTCAGCGTGATCACATGGATGGCGTGCTGGCTGTACGGCCCGCCGTCAAGCAGAGTGGCGCTGCCGTCCCACTGGACGAACACGGTGGTGTTCCACGGCCAGCCCTTCACCCAGATCCGGTTGATCGTCAATCGCAGGTCGGGCAGCACGCTGGCCAGTCGCTCGAACCAGAGCCGCAGCGTGTCGCGGTCGTGACGCTCGCCACCGATCGCATGAGCGCCGAGGAAGCGGTGGCGGACATCCGGCGCGATCGAGCCCAGAAGCTCGTCCCATTGACGGTTGTTGACCTGGTCGAAGCTCTGCCTGATCCGACTCTTGACTATCAGGCTGTAGATCATGGCGCTCTCCTCGATTCCCGGAGTCCGGGCGACGTGCCGTGAACGGGCAGGCGTGGACCGCGTTGACTGGGAAGCGATGCCACTCGTGCAGATGGGCCTGATTCCTGTCCCGGACGAACTCGAGCCCAGACAGGGAGTTCCGTGCGTCACGAACCGGTCGGTGGCGGGTGATCAGCCCAGCCTGCTGAGCGTCCCGTGCCGGTAGTGGTGGATGTTCGTGCCGCCCTGCGCTGCGATGACGGCGGCGATGTCCTCGGGGACGTCGTGCAGCACTACCGGGACCTGGACCACGTACCGGCCGGCGCGGAGTGCACCGTCGTAGCCGGCGAGCACGTTCGCGTCCTGCCCGCCGAGGTTCGTCCAGGAGCGGATCGCCCGCGCCCACCAGCCCTGCTCGGCGCCGTTGACGTCGAAGGCACGCACTCCTTCCGGTCCGTGCAGCACGATCGCCTGATCGACGTCGACGCCGAGGGCTCGCAACCCGCTCGCGCTCCGCACCCAAGCAGACTCCGAAGGGAGCTCGGCGGTGATCGCGTTCTCCGGACGTCCCACCTTCACAACCTCGTTCTGCCGCCCGCTGGTCATCGTGCCTCCAGGAACTCGTGGGCTATCGGGGGATGGATCGGCTCAGGACTTCACGAACTCGAGCAGGTCCGCGTCGAACTGCTCGGCATGCGTGGCGAACAAGCCGTGGGGCGCCCCGGGGTACACCTTCAGTTCCGCGTTCTCGACCCGCTGCACGGTCAGCCGGGCCGAGGCGCCGATGGGCACGATCTGGTCGTCGTCGCCGTGGATGACGAGCATCGGGACGTCGATCTTCCGCAGGTCCTGGTCGAAGGCGCTCTCGGAGAACTCCTTGATGCAGTCGAAGGCCGCCTTCACGCCGACCTGCATGCTCATCAGCCAGAAGTGGTCGCGGACGCCTTGCGACACCTGCGACCCGGGCCGGTTGGCGCCGAAGAAGGGTGCGCTCAGGTTCGCGTAGAACTGCGACCGATCAGCGAGCACCTTCGCGCGGATGTCGTCGAAGGCCTCGATCGGCGTTCCGGACGGGTTGTCCGCCGTCTTCAGCATGAGCGGCGGGATGGCACCCACGAGGACCACCTTGCTCACGCGCCCCGTGCCATGACGGCCGATGTAGCGCACCACTTCCCCGCCGCCGGTGGAGTGGCCGACGAGCACGACGTCGTGCAGATCGAGTCCGTCGAGGACGGCGGCGAGGTCGTCGGCGTAGCCGTCCATGGTGTTCCCGTCCCAGGACTGGCTCGATCGGCCGTGCCCGCGCCGGTCGTGCGCGACGACGCGGAAGCCGTTCGACGCCATGAACAGCAGCTGGGCATCCCAGACGTCGGCGCTGAGGGGCCAGCCGTGACTGAAGACCACGGGGCGGCCCATCCCCCAGTCCTTGTAGAAGATGCTCGTTCCGTCCGTCGTGGTGACCGTGGGCATGGCGCCCTCCTCGTGCAGTTGCCCTGTGGACGAACGAGACGATCCGCGACCCGGGAAGCCCCTGCATCAGTCACATGACTGTCGTTCGCCGCCGGCGGCATGGGCGGGCACCGACCGACCTCACTGCGCGGGATCGCCTGGCCTCGAGCTCAACGCGTCGCGCAGCGCGGCCCGGGTCGTGATGCCCAACTTCGGGAAGATCCGGTACAGATGTGCCGAGACGGTGCGCGACGACACGTACAGCCGGCCGGCTATCTCCCGGTTCGTCAGACCCGTGGCCGCGAGCAGGGCGATCTCACGCTCATGCGCCGTCAGAGCCGCAGCGCCGCTGTCGGCCGACGGATGGCGGGTGGGGGCGGTCGCTGCGAGTTCCGTCGTCGCCCGGCGCGACCAGGGCCGGGCACCGAGCCGCTCGAATCCGTCGCGGGCGGCGGCGAGCTCGGCGCGCGCGTCCCGGATGCGGCGCATCCGTCTCAGGCGCTCGCCGTGGGCGAGGTGGACCCGGGCCAGTTCGAACGGCCAGTCCTGGACGCCGGGCATGGCGAGTGCCGCCTCGAACAGGCCAGGCGCCTCGTCGTCGGCGGCGACCATCGCCCCGGCAGTCGCGGTGACGAGGGCGAACCGCGGTGACAGCCGGCCGAGGTCTGCGCGTCGCATGGCGTCGGCGTGCGCTCTCGCCTGATCCGTTCGCCCCGTGTGCAGCGCGGCATCCACCAGGTCCAGGGCCACCCACAGGGCCTGCGGATTGTGGGACGCGAACGTCCCCGGTCGGCTGATCGTCGCAGCCAGCGCGTAGCACTCCTCGAACTCACCGACGGCGAGCGCGGCCTGAGCGAGAGCGTGGTGGGCGAAATCGGTGAGGCGGCCCAGCTGACGCGGCGCCGCCCAGTCGAGCATCGCTGTACAGATGCTCCGACACGCCTCTCGGTCCCCTCGATTGCCGGCCAAGAGGGCGAGCGCGTAGCGACCGGCCCATTCGTAGAGGCGGTAGCCGCGTTCTGCGCACGACGCCGTGGACTCTTCGGCGAACTGTTGCGCCTCATCCCATCGTCCGGCGCTGAGGTGGTCGTAGCCGACCATGGATGCCGCCATCATTGCCGAGCCGACCGCGCCCCCCTCTCGTCCGTCGCGGACGACACGGAGAAGCGCCTCGCGGCAGCCGGCCAACCGGTCGGCGTAGAACGCGGCGATCGCGGTCCGGACGATGACTGCGACCTCCTGGGTGTCACGCAGCCGCTCGACCTCGTGGTCCAGCTCTGCGAGCGCCTGGTCCGACGCTGTGACGGGGTCGGCGAAGGTCTCGGCGAGCAGACGCACCTCTGCCGGCGCCGTCAGGCCGAGTAGGTCCATGGCCTCGTGGAACGGCGCCCAGTACTCCGGGCGCCCGGCGTAGTGGCAGACCAGCACCAGCGTGTACAGCGCCTCGGAGAGCCCGTCGCGGTCCCGGTGCGACTCGCGCAGGGCCGAACCGATCGCATCGGTCAGGAGCCGGTGCGTCGTCTCGGCGTTGCCCTCGCTGTTGAGCAGGAGGTAGGCGGTCGCGACCGCCGCATGGAGCGTCTCCCCGAGCGTCGGATCCCGGCGATGGGCGTCGCGCAGAAGCTCCGACGAACTGTCGAGCCGGCCGGCGGTGTGGGCGCCGATGTAGGCCGCGTCGGCGAGCCGTCGACTCCTGTCCGCTTGCTGCGGAGTGAGCTCAGCGGCCCGCAGCAGGCGCGAGATCGCGCCGACGACGTCGCCGCGTCGCAGGGTGCGGTGCGCGCCGGCCTCGACGGCGGCCGCGATGTCCTCGTCCGGTGCGAAGGCCGCTTCGGCGAGGTGACCGCCCCGCCGGTCGGGTTGATCCGCGAAGAGGTCGGCCAGCCGCTCATGGGCTGCGCGCCGTTCATCATGCGTGGACCGTTCGACGACGACGGACTTGATCATCGGGTGCCGGAACGCGAGCTCGCCCCGTCGGTCGTCCACCACGACGAGGTGGTCGCGTTCGGCCGGACCGAGATCATCGAGTCCTTCCGACCCGGTCGCCGACGCCAGGACACCCAGGTGGCCGGAGCCGTCGAGCGCGGCGAGGAGGAGCAGCTTGCGCGTCGGCTCGGGGAGCCGGTCGATCCTGGCTCGGTACAGCAACCGCACCTCTCGGCTCGAACCGGAGGCCGGCGCGATGGCGGTATCTCGGCTCTCGCGAGAACCACCCGCGGATCCCGCGAACTCGAGCAGCGCCAGCGGATTGCCTCGTCCCTCGGCGGCAACGCCTCGCAGGACGCGGGTCGGGAGGTGGGTGAACTGGCGGGACAGCAGCTCCATCGCCGCTGCGTCGGGCAAAGGCGCGACGTCGATCTCCGGCAGCCCCGCCCGCTCGAAGAATCCGCCCACGTCGGGCCGGATCGCACCGAGGAGTCCGATACTGCTGCTCCGGAGCCGCCGACCGACGAAGCCGATGACCGCTCCGCTGGCCCGGTCGAGCCAGTGCAGGTCGTCGACGACGATGAGCAGAGGGGCGCTCGATGCCGCTCGACGGAACAGCGCCAGCGAGGCGCTCAGCACCGAGAGACGGTCCGGCGCAGGGCCCGGGCCGAGCCCGAGCGCGACCTCGATCGCCATCGTATGGGATTCCGGAAGGTCGGCGAGCTCGACGGACAGCGGGTCCACGAGTTGATGCAGGCCGGCGAAACTGACGTCCGTCTCGTACTCGACCCCGCTCCCCGCCACCACCCGGAAACCGGCTCTCCTGGCCATCTCTGACGCCGCGGCGAGCAACGCCGTCTTGCCGACACCGGGCTCACCCGTCAGCAAGAGCGTCGCGCCTTCGCCGACGGCCTGGTCGAGGAACGACCCGAGGACCGCCAGCTCCCGGTCGCGGCCGACGAGACGCCTGGTCCAGACGTCGGCATCAGCCACGGTCGTCGTCCTCCCAGGCCCCGTGCCCGCTCGGTCGTTCGTTCGACTGATGCTAGGGCCAGGACGACGAAGGTCCACGGCACAGATTCCTCGGTCCCCGGTCCCGTCCCACATCGGCCAAGCCCTAGCCTCCGTGTCATGCGTGCTGTGCAGATCACCCGCTTCGGCGGTCCCGAGGTCATGGACATCGTCGATCTCCCCGACCCCACCCCCGGCGACGGACAGAAGCTCTACGAGGTGAGCTCCTCAGGAGTCAACTTTGCCGACACCCACCAGATCGAGAACTCCTACCTGGCCCAGCAGCAGCTGCCGCTGGTCCCGGGCGCGGAGTTCGTCGGCACCCCGGTCGGCGGCGGGCAGCGGGTCGTCGGGCTGCTCGACGGTGGCGGGTACGCCGAGAAGGTCGTCGCGCACGACTTCCTCACCTGGGCGGTGCCCGACGGTGTGAGCGACGAGCAGGCGCTGGCCGTCGTCCTCCAGGGCGCGACCGCGTGGCACCTGCTGCGCACGAGCACGCACCTCGCGGAGGGCGAGTCCGTGGTCGTCATCGCCGGTGCCGGCGGCGTCGGCAGCCTCGCCGTCCAGCTGGCCAAGCGGTGGGGCGCCGGCCGCGTCATCGCCACCGCGTCCAGCGCCGAGAAGCGAGCGCTCTGCGAGGAGCTCGGGGCCGACGCCACTGTCGACCCGGCCCTCGCCGAGGAGGACCCGAAGAACTTCACCGCCGCCCTCCGCGAGGCCAACGGCGGCAAGAAGATCGACATCGTCCTCGAGATGACCGGCGGCAAGGTGTTCGACGGCTCGATGTCGGCGCTGGCTCCGTTCGGCCGGCTCGCCGCCTACGGCATGGCCGGCCGCGTCCCCCCGAAGCCGGTGCAGGCCCCGTCGCTGATGGGCACCAGCCGCGCCGTCATCGGGTTCTGGCTGGCGCACTGCATGGCGCGGCCCGCGATGATGGACGCCGCGATGCACGACCTGCTGCCGATGGTGGCCGACGGCGAGCTCAAGCCCGTCGTCGGCGGCCGCTACCCGCTGTCCGACGTCCGCAAGGCGCACGAGGACCTGCTCGCCCGCCGCTCCACCGGCAAGCTGGTCGTCGACCCCCGCAGCTGAGTGGCGCGGGCCCGCCCGGGAGGCGATCTGTGAAGTCGGACGACGACGTCGACCTGCTGTTCCGTGCTCCGCGGAGCACGCCGGAGTCGAGGGCGGGCCGCCCCCCGCGGTACCGCGAGGAGTACCGGCCCGGGATGGTGATCGAGCGGGACGTCGCCGTCCCGGTCGGTGACGCCGGCGAGCGGATCTACGTCGACGTCTACCGGCCGGACACCGGCGTCCCCGCGGCACCGCTGGTCAGCTGGTCGCCGTACGGCAAGCACAACCCGGCCCCCATCGGCGTGATCTACCCGGCCGCCGGTGTGCTGCCCGAGCACACCGGCGAGCTGACGACGTTCGAGGCCCCCGACCCCGACTACTGGGTGCCGCACGGCTACGCGATCGTGATCGCCGACATCCCGGGCACCTGGTACTGCGAGGGCCGGGCGACCTACTGCTCCCCGCGGGAGGCTCAGGCGTTCGCCGACCTGATCGAGTGGGCGGGCACCCAGCCGTGGAGCGCCGGCAAGGTCGGGCTGTCCGGCGTCTCGTACCTGACGGTGTCGCAGTGGCGGGTCGCCGAGCTCGCCCCGCCGCATCTCGCGGCGATCAACCCCTGGGAGGGGTGGAGCGACACCTACCGGGAGGTCGCCCGGCACGGCGGTATCCCGGAGACCTCGTTCTGGCCCTACATCTGGGAGCGCTGGGGCGCGAGCGTCACCGAGATCGAGGACCTCGAGGCGGAGACGGCGGCACACCCGTTCTACGACTCGTTCTGGCAGTCGAAGAGCGCCCGGCTGGAGGAGATCCAGGTGCCTGCGTTCGTCGTGGCCAGTTGGTCGGACCAGGGCCTGCACACCCGCGGCACCCTCGAGGGCTTCCGGCGGATGTCCTCACCCCAGAAGTGGCTCGACGTCCACGGGCGCAAGAAGTGGGCCTACTACTACGAGCCCGAGCAGGTCGAGCGGCAGCGGGCGTTCTTCGACCATTTCCTGCTCGGCAAGGACACCGGGATCGAGGACTGGCCGCGCGTGCGCGTGGAGGTGCGCAACTCCTACTACGACGGCTCTCACCGCACCGCCACGGAGTGGCCGCTGGAGGACGTCGACTACCGCACGCTCCACCTGCGGGCCGGCGACGGCTCCCTCGGCTGGTCACCCGTGGAGGACGAGGAGAGCGTCGGCTACAGCGGGCTGGGCAGTGGGCTGGACCCGCACCGGGCCACCTTCGAGATCGCGTTCGACGAGCCGGTGGAACTGGTCGGCCACATCACGGCCGCGCTGCACGTGTCCACCTCCGAGGGCGACGACCTGGACGTCTTCGTGGCGCTGTTCAAGCTCGACGCCGAGGGCCGGCCCGTCGGGTTCCCCTACTACGCGCAGTTCGAGGACGGTCCGGTCGCCGTCGGCTGGCAGCGCGCCTCGCACCGGGAACTGGACCAGGCACGCTCCACCTCCTACCTCCCGGTGCTCGCCCACCAGCGCGAGCTGCCCGTCCTCCCCGACGAGGTCGTCCGCCTCGACATCGAGGTCCTGCCATCAGGAACCCGCTTCGAGGCGGGTGAGCGGCTCCTGCTCGTGGTCCAGGGCAGCGACGTCATGCGGTACCCGGAGCCCCTCACCTACGCCCGCCACGAGGACACGGTGAACCGGGGCACCCACCGGGTGCACACCGGCGGTCGGTACGACTCCCATCTCCTGGTGCCCGTCCTCCCGCCGGCCGAGCTCAGATCAGGCGGTTGGTCCAGAACAGGCTGAGGCAGGCGCCCAGCAGGGCCAGCAGGACGCCGCCCCGCACGAACCAGTAGCTGACGTCTTTCGGCTCGGTGGTGTAGCCGATCTGGCTGCCGAGGTCCGCGTAGACCTCCTCCAGCTCGGCGGCGCTGGCCGCCTCGCTGTAGCTGCCCCCGGTGGCGTCGGCGATCTCCTCGAGCGTCGCCCGGTCGACCGGCACCGGCACCGTCTCGCCGTCGAGGTCGAGGGTGCCGTAGTCGGTCCCGAAGGCGATCGTCGAGACGGGGACGCCGGCGGCCCGCGCGGCGTCGATCGCCTGGGTGTCCTCCCGGCCGACGGTGTTGTAGCCGTCGGACAGCAGCACGATGCGGGCGGGCGCGGCCTCCTCCTCGGCGGCGTCGAGCGAGGCCTGGAAGTTCTCGATCGCGGTGAGCGACGTGAACACCGCCTCGCCGATCGCCGTCGCCTCGGCCAGGTCCAGGTTGTCGATCGCCCCCGACACCTGGGCGCGGTCGGTGGTGGGCGGCACGACCGTGGTCGCGGTGCCGGCGAAGGAGACCAGCCCCAGGTTGATCCGCTCGGGCAGTACCTCGACGAACTCCTTGGCCGCTGTCTGCATGGCCCGGAAGCGGTCGGGCTCGATGTCGGTGGCCTGCATCGACAGCGACACGTCGACGGCCATCACGACCGTCGCCCGCTCCCGCGGCACCCGCACCTCCGTGCTCGGCACGGCCAGGGAGACGACGAGCGTCGCGATCCCGAGGGCGACGACGGCGAACGCGAGGTGCCGCTTCCACCCGGGCCGCTTGGGCACGAGCGTGCCGAGCAGCGCCACGTTGGTGAACCGCGCGGCGTAGGCCTTCCGGCGCAGCTGCAGCACCACGTAGAAGGCGACCAGCGCCGCGACGGCGAGCAGCGCCAGCAGCCAGAGGGGTGACTGGAAGGTCATCGGGACGCCCCTCCGCTGCCGGCACGCCGGCGTTCGGCGACGAATCGGACGACGTCCATCAGCCAGTCGCGGTCGGTGCGCAGCCGCAGATGCCCGGCCCCGGTCCGGCGCAGGGCCGCGGCGACCTGCTCGCGCTGGGCGGCTGCGCCCTCGGCGAACCGGGCGCGGAACTCCGCGTTCCCCGTCGGCACCTCCAGCGTCTGCCCGCTCTCCGGGTCGACGACGGTCAGCAGCCCGACGTCGGGCAGCTCCAGCTCGCGCGGGTCGACCACCTCGACGGCCAGCAGCTCGTGCCGGGCCGACAGCCCGCGCAGCGGCCGCTCCCAGTCGCTGTCGCCGAGGAAGTCCGAGATCACCACGACCAGCCCGCGGCGACGCTCCGGCCGGCGCAGGGTCTCCAGGGCCGCCGCCAGGTCACCGCGGCGGCCGCTGGTCGCCCGCGGCGTCGCCACGACCGAGCGCAGCAGCCGCTCGGCGGCCAGCCGGCCGGGCATCGCGGGGTAGCGGTCGACCCGCTCCCCCGTCGTGACGACGGCGCCGAGCCGGTTGCCGCCGTGGACGGTCAGGTGGCCGACCGCGGCGAGGCCGGCGATCGCGAGGTCGCGCTTCTGGCAGTTGGCGGTGCCGAAGTCCAGGCTCGCGGACAGGTCCACGACCGCCCACGTCTCCAGCTCGCGGTCGGCGATCGTCTCCCGCACGTGCGGCACCTGGGTGCGCGCGGTGACCGGCCAGTCCATCCGTCGGACGTCGTCCCCCGGGTGGTAGGTGCGGGAGTCCCCCGCCTCCGACCCGGACCCCGGCACGAGGCCCAGGTGGTCGCCCTGGAGCAGCCCGTCGAGCCGCCGTCGCACCGTCAGCTCGAGCCGGCGGAGCAGGACGTCGGCGGGGCCGTCGGTGAACCGGGGCGGGGCACCGTCGCCGTCGCCGCCCGCGGCGTCCACCCCGGACCCCGGCGTCGCAGGGTGCAGCAGCAGACCCGGGTGGTCGGGCCCGGGCTGGGCCTGCTCGGGAGCGCGACGACGCAGGATCACGCCGGGTGGGGCCCTTGCGCGTAGCCGTTGGACGACGGGCCGTCCGGTCCTGGGCCGACGCCGGGCGCCTGCTGCGGCGGGCCGAAGTGCGGCACGTGCGGACCACCCGGTGTCCCCGGCCCGAAGCCGGTGGCGTTCTGCCGCGGGGCGACCTGCGGCAGCGGCACGGTCTGGACGATCCGCTTGACGATGTGGTCGGCCGGCACGCCGTCGGCGAGCGCGTCGTAGGACAGCACCAGCCGGTGGCGGAGCACGTCGACGGTGACGTCGAGGACGTCCTGCGGCAGCACGTAGTCGCGGCCGCGGACGAGGGCAAGCGCCCGGCTGGCGGCGATCAGGCCGAGGGAGGCACGCGGGCTCGCGCCGTAGGACACCCACGTGGCGACGTCCTCCATGCCGTGCTCGCGCGGAGCACGGGTGGCGACCACCAGTCGGACGACGTAGTCGACCAGCGCGTGGTGCACGAACACCTGGGAGGCGGTCTTCTGCAGCCGGCGCAGCTCGTCGGGGCCGAGGACCGTCTCGGCGACGGGTGGCTCGGCGCCCATCCGGTAGACGATCTCCCGCTCCTCCTCGGGGGTCGGGTAGTCGACGAGCACCTTCATGAGGAAGCGGTCGCGCTGGGCCTCGGGCAGCGGGTAGACGCCCTCGGACTCGATCGGGTTCTGCGTGGCCAGCACGAGGAACGGGTCGGGCAGCGGGTGGGTGAC
>Ga0190265_10003518_pt1 | contig 10691 bp, 17 predicted proteins | sample Popmic124T_FD_133135 | JGI IMG/M metagenome (GOLD analysis project Ga0190265, IMG submission 133135) | Populus adjacent soil microbial communities from riparian zone of Indian Creek, Utah, USA - 124 T | ecosystem: Environmental > Terrestrial > Soil > Riparian zone | place: USA: Utah | collected...
GCTCGGCGAGACGCAGCGGAGCTCCGTCGAAGCCTAGAATCACTTGTACGGAGTTCCGAGCCTTTTGCTCGGCGAGACGCAGCGGAGCTCCGTCGAAGCCTAGAAGGAAACGGTTCCCCGGCACACCTCGTCGGTCCTCAGGTTCCGAGCGCTAGCACGCAACCTATCGACTCCAGCGTGGTTGTTCACCTTTCGTTCGATGTCGAACGACCCGCTGCGGCCCCCGGTAACTCTCGTGCCCTTGAAGAAGCGGTTCCCGTCGTGGAACAACCTCACTCTCCAACGATCGCCATTGCGGTTCTGATCCACCTCGTACTCGGCTTCGATTCGACCATCATCCGCCTTGGCCTTGTACTTCCAGTCGGTCCCTCCGCTGCAGTTTCCCCTTCGGATGACCTCTCGGTCGCCGCCGGCGGAAGCAGGTACGGCAGCCAGGATTCCGATTGCAATGAGTCCCGCCAGAAGCAGGGTGAACATTCTCTTCGACACGTTGACTCCTTCGCCTATGACTGTCGAGGGTTCAACGAGCAGGTGCGCAGCGCGTTACGCGCTCGGGCGCGATTCCGCATCGAGAGAATTGCCGAGCACGCATTAGGGTCCTGGTGATGTCACTCGAAACTGAACTCGACAGGTTCAAGTCGCTGCTAGACGCTCCCTCACCAGCAGTCCTAGCCACTTATCGACGAGATCGGACGGTAAAGCTATCTCCGGTCTGGTTCCGGTATTTCCGCGGCTTCTTTGAGGTAGTCATCGCCGACGGCGACGTGAAGCTCAAACACCTGTCTCGGGACCCCACGGCGACGCTTCTCGTATTCGAGTCCGTGCCTCCGTTCCGAGGCATTCAGGTATCGGATGAAGTTGAGATTTCCCGTGCCAACCTTGACGAGACTCGTCGGTCGATTACCTCCCGATATCTCGACGATGAGGCGTCGAAAACATTCACAAAGAGCCGGACAGGGAGCGGAGTCGTTGTCCGCATCCCCGATCAGTCCGCTAAATCGTGGGATCTCGCAGCCATCACAAGGAGAACTCCAAGTTGACAGTGAAGATTGCCTCCGTCACTTTCGATTGTGCCGACGCCCTCACGGTCGGCCAGTTTTGGTCGGCCGCGCTGGACCGCCCCCTCGACCCCAAAGCATCCAGTGACTTCGCCACCATCGGTTTTGCAGGACGTCGTAACAGTGTCGGGTGGGCGCCGGTGGAGCGTGATGACGATCCGACGTGGATGTTCGCGAGGGTTGCCGAGCCGAAGAGCGCTAAGAACCGCATGCACCTCGACCTCATGACAACCGTCCCCGAAACGGAGATCGCCCGCCTCGTCGGGCTTGGCGCCACTCGGGTCGCGGACCTGGAGGAGTACGGATACGAGTGGACGGTCATGGCCGACCCCGAGGGAAACGAGTTCTGCATCGCCAAGGCCACGTGAGCGTCGACAAGGACCGTTGAGAGTCGAGTTCGAAGCGTGGAGTGCCCACGCGAAAACCGCAGGCAAATAGCAGGGCGGGAGGGATTCGAACCCCCGGCCACTGGTTTTGGAGACCAGCGCTCTGACCAGACTGAGCTACCGCCCTAACGGTGTAGCAGTTTAGTCGCGCCGGCGCGCGAATCACACCCGAAGACTGGGCGGCTCAGGCTGTGGCCAGCCGGCCCTTCGTCGCTCTGCGCGAGCCAGATGATCGCTCTCGATTGCGCCAGAGCAGGGCCCCCGCGGCGCCGACGACCGCAACAGTGGCAGCCGCTCCGCCGGCGTAGGCGGCTCGGTTGCGAGATACGTGAGAACGCACGTGGTCGGCCCGGGAGGCCTCTCTCGGGATGGCAATCAACTTCGCCGCCAACCCCACGGGTGCATCCACGGGACGAGCTTCGAGGCTTTGCAATGAGGCGAGCATGGTGCGATAGGTCTCGAGCTCCGAACGACAGCCTCGACACTTCGCAATGTGGCGACGGGTGGCCAGCGATGGCTCGCCCTCGCCCGCGAAGGCTGGAATCGTCTCTCGAACTTCAGCGCACCTCATCCTGGCTCCCAATCATTGTCGACTCTGGCTCGCAACCCATCCGACTACTCGTCTTGTTCCATGGTTACGAGCTCCTTCAACTTCTTGCGGCCCCTGTGAACACGGACCTTCGCTGCTGTCTCCGTAATCTTCAGCTGCTTAGCAACCTCATCCATCGACATCCCGTACACATCCCGGAGGACGAGCGCCGCCCGGTAGTGCTCGGGCAGCAACTGCAACGCCGATTCGACCGCCTCGAGCTCTATCCTGGCCCCCGCCAGCCCCTCGGTTGAAGCCGTCGACGGCAGCTGGGACATCACGTCGTCATCCGTACCCACTTCGTGCTCGCGCTTTCGTTTCCGCTTTCTCTGCTTGCTGATCGCAGAGTTGGCTGCCACGCGATACATCCACGTCGTGAACATCGCATCGCCGCGAAACGCGCCGAGAGCCCGCCATGCCTTGAGGTACGCGTCCTGCGTCGCCTCGGCAGCATCATCGGGGTCCCGAAGGATCCGCAGACACAACGAGTACACCTCTCGGTGGGTCGCTCCCACGAGCTCGGCCCATGCCGCCTCGTCGCCATTCTTGCAACGTTCGACGAGTTCGGGCGAAACGAGTTCACGAGGAGCTTCGCTCCCACCGCTTTTATGACGCCTCACGACCCCGAAGGTTACCGGGCGCTGGGGTTACGGGGGGAGGCGGAGTGAATGTTGCTCTAGCGGGGGTCGAACAGGGTTTCGAGCTGGCTCAGCATCTCTGCCTTGTCCAACAGATGCACTCGTTGTGCGGCGAGCTCCGCCTTCGTGCTCGTGAGCACGGTTGTAACGGCCTCGCTCAGTTCCGCCGGATCGAAAGGTTTGGTCACGTAGTAGTCGGCCCCCAGTCGGAAGCCCTCGGCCCAATCGGTCTCGGCACTCCGTGCGGTGACCATCAGGACCTTGACGTTCGAGATGCCGGCCTCGGCCATCCCTTTAAGCACGGAGAAACCGTCCATGTGCGGCATCATCACGTCGAGCACCACGAGATCGGGTGCATCGTTCAGAATCGACTCGAGCGCTCTGCGCCCATCGGCTGCGGCCGCGACCTTGTGTCCCTCGTCGATCAGGATGCCGCAGAGCAGCCCCCTGAGGTCTGGATCGTCGTCTGCCACCAGTATGCGAGCGGTTCCCACCGTCGTTCCGTCCATGGCCATGGTCTTAGCCTTCTCCCAATATCGATTCGAGCTGCGACAACAGTCTCGATCTGTCCAGCTCCCTCTCCCTGCTTGTTTTCAGTTCCTCACTCGAAAGAGCGAGCAACCTTTCCACCTGTGTGACGACCTCTACCGGGTCGAACGGCTTGGTTACGTAGGCATCCGCGCCGAGCTCGAAGGCTCTCCTCGCGTCTTGCTCCGAACCCTTGGAGGCGAGCATCAGCACGCGGGTTAGATCCCGGAAACCCGACTCGTTGAGTTCCTCCAGCACCACGAAACCGTCTTTCACGGACATCGTTACGTCCAAAAGGATGAGATCCGGTGTTACGCCGAGGAGGGCTTCGATCGCCCGGTGGCCGTCTCGCACGGCTGCGACCTCGTGGCCCCGATCAACGAGCGCGATCACGAGACTCTGCCGAACATCGGCGTCGTCATCCGCGATCAGAATGCGTGCCATGCGTTAAGAGGCCCCTATGCGCTAGTCGTTCCCTCAGGTCATCTGATCTATGGAATCGGCCAACTGGGGCTCTTCCTTGAGTTTCCGGTTCCTGCCTCTGCGCTACCTGCTCGCCCTGGCTCTTGACAGTCAATAGCACGCTATGTAACTTTTCCATAGCAAGCTATCTACAGGAGATGAGGGCATGACATCAAAGAGCTCAGGACGACGATTGACACCTAGACGGGTGCGGGCTCTCGAGCGACTGATGCACCTGGTCACCGGCCTCGCGCTCGTCATCCACGTCTACGCGACTCCCGGGCCTGGGTCCTCGTTCACGGTAGGGATCAGGTGGCTCGTCCCGATCGTGATCTCTTCGGGTCTTGCGATGTGGCAGGGGCCGCGGGTTCGCCGCTACTTGCGCCGCCGTGGAGCCTCAGCGTGAACGACGAGACTCCTTCCCTCCCCCGACAGTCCTCGCTCGGCTATCAGGTCAACCACCTGGCGCGCCTCATGGCTCAGGCCCTGAGAGCACGGATTGCCCCCCTGGGAGTGGTTCCCGGCCAGTTTGCTCAATTGCTTGCTCTCTACGAGCAGGACGGACAGTCGCAGATGGAACTATGCAAACGGGTGCGCGTAGAGCAACCAACGATGGCAAACACCCTTCGTCGCATGGAGCGGGACGGCCTGATTCGGCGCCTTCCGGACCCGAGCGATGGGCGCAGGGCTGTGGTGATGCTCACCGAGCGAGCGCGCGGTCTGGAGGACGCTCTCATCGATGGCGCTCGCTCAGTCAATTTCGAGGCGACAAGAGACATCAGTGATGACGAGATCGCCGCGTTCATGGCCACGATGTCGCGCATCATCCACAATCTCGCGGCCACCGCCGGTTGACCCCGCGGGTCCACCCCCGGGCGTTCAGCTAGCCTCCCGCGACCGCCGGAATGATCGAAACCTGTGCCCCCTCCGACAGGGTGGTCCCGAGGCCATCCAAGAAGCGAACGTCCTCGTCGTTGACATAGATGTTCACGAATCGACGGAGCTGACCCGAATCATCGAGCAACCGATCTCCTAAGCCAGGGTGGCGCGCGTCGAGGTCCTTGATCAGCGAGCCGATGTCATCTCCGGCCCCCGAGATCTCGCTCGCTCCGTCCGTAAGGGTCCGCAGCTGGGTTGGAACCTTCACCTTGACGCTCATACCGCTTCTCCTCTCAGGCCCAAGGCCGCGTCGACATCCTCAACCCGCGGCCGAATCGGTGTGGTCGCCTCCGGTTCCCCGAGGGCCTCGATCGTCTTCAATCCGATGCCCGTGATCAAGACGACGGTTTCCTGGTCCGGCGAGATGGCGCCGCTCCGAACGGCTTGTTCGAGCCCCGCGATGGTTACTCCGCCGGCGGTCTCGGTGAAAATACCCTCGGTACGTGCGAGCAATCGCATACCTTCGACGACCGACTTCTCGGGAACATTCTCGATCGTTCCTCCCGAGGAACGGGCCTCGCCAAGGGCGTAGTAACCATCGGCGGGATTGCCGATGGCCAGTGACTTGGCGATCGTGTCCGGCTTCACTGGTTGCACATCGTCTGCGCCCTGGGCGAAGGCCGTGGCCACCGGCGAACATCCCTCGGCTTGAGCACCGTGGAGCTGCATGTGGGGTTCGGGAGCCAACCCGACTGTATGGAGCTCGCGCATCCCCTTGGCCATCTTCGTGAACAACGAGCCGGACGCGATTGGAACGACAACGGCGTCGGGAGCTCGCCAGCCGAGCTCCTCGGCGATTTCAAATGCGAGCGTCTTGGAGCCCTCGGCGTAGTAGGGACGCACATTCACGTTGACGAACGCCCACGGGCGACTGCCCGACAGCTCGGCGCAGAGGCGGTTGACGTCGTCGTAGCTCCCGTCGACGGGAATGACATCGCCGCCGAAGATGACGGTGCCGGCAACCTTGCCCGATTCGAGGTTCGAGGGAATGAACACGACACTGCGCATCCCCGATGCGGCCGCATGAGCCGCGACGGCGTTCGCGAGGTTACCGGTCGAGGCACAGGCGACGACCTCGTAACCGAACGAGCGGGCGACGCTGATCGCAACGGAGACGACCCGGTCCTTGAAGGAATGGGTCGGGTTGCCGGCGTCCGACTTGATCCACAGCTTCCTGAGACCTAGCTCGGCGGCGAGCCTGGGGGCCGGCCGCATCATCGTTCCACCCGCTCCGATGTCGATGACACCCTCTGCCGGTGTCGGTAACAGGTCCGCGTAGCGCCAGATCGAACGGGGGCCGGAGGCGATCGATTCCCTGGAGATCGACGAGGCGATGGCCTCGTAGTCGTAGCCGACCTCGAGAGGTCCGAAACAGAACTCGCAAACATGCTGCGGTCCTATCGGATACTCCTTGCCGCATTCCTTACAGAAGAGTCCTCGAACGTGCTTCACCTGACCGCCTCATTTCGATCATCAGACCTTCGTAGCATGGCCCTTTAACGCATGCACCCGCTTACTCTCGACGGTGATGAGAAGCGAGTTTCAGCATCCCGAGATTCTGGATTGGTTCGATCGCCGCACCTTTGGACCGTCGAACCCTGGGCCCTTCATGCCCGATCCCAGCCAGCTCGCCGAGCTGAAACGAGAGTCGGGTAAGCGGGTAAGCGTATGCCTTCCTGCCCTAAACGAACAAACGACCATCGGTGACATGTGCACGAGCATCCGGGTGGAACTGATGGAGAAGGTCGATCTCGTCGACGAGCTGGTGGTCGTCGACTCCGGTTCGGAGGACGACACCCTCGAGGTGGCCGAGGCGGCCGGGGCGGAGATCCACAGGGGCCGCGACGTCATGCCCCAGATGGGGCACGTGCTCGGCAAGGGCGAGGCCCTGTGGAAGAGCCTCGCGGTGACGAGTGGTGACCTCATCTGCTGGTGCGACTCCGACATCCGAAACTTCAATTCCAGCTTCGTCGTCGGGCTCCTCACGCCGCTGCTGCTCGACGCTGACATCAAGATGTCAAAAGGCTTCTATCGACGTCCACTCGATGGCGATCCCACAGGTGGGGGCCGGGTAACTGAGCTTGTCGTTCGGCCGCTGCTGCATCTGCTCTATCCCAAGCTGACGGGGCTCGTGCAGCCACTTTCGGGTGAATACGCGCTACGGCGTGACGTAGCGCTCGAGCTTCCCTTCTTCACCCACTACGCGGTCGACATCGGGCTGTTGATCGACCTGGTCGAGCGATACGGGTTAAACGCGCTGGCGCAGGTTGACCTCGGCGTGCGCCTGCACAGGAAACAGGACACTCTGTCGCTCGGAAAGATGTCACATCAGATCATGAAGAGCGTCCTGCACCGCTTGGACGAGCTCGGGCGCATCAAGCTCACTGAGGATCTCTCTGATGCTCTCGTGCAGTTCATCCCAAAGGAGAACGGTCCCCTTGCGGTTCGCTTCGATCAAGAGATAATCGAGCGACCGGCAATGGCTAACTTCCTTATTCAGTCTTGAATAGCGATCAACGACCGGACACGGACGGCGTTCTCGAGCTTCTGCGACAACGAGGCCACCGCATGACCGCGCAACGTCGTGCGATCGTGCTGGAGATCATGAGCACTCACGGCCATATCGTGCCCGCTGACATCGCAGTTCGTGTGCAAGAAAAGGAACCGGGTGTCAACGCTTCAACCGTCTACCGAACCGTGGAGCTGCTTGAAGAGGTTGGTGTGTTGACCCACGCCCACGTCGAACGGGGGCCGGAGTATCACCACTCAGGTGAGCACAACCACGTTCATCTCGTCTGCTCGAACTGTGGCGCGGAGCGCTCGCTTCCCGTCGGTCTGCTCGACGTCGTTCGAGATGACTTCGCCGCGGCCACGGAGTTCGTTCCCGACTTCACTCATTACGCGGTCAAAGGCCTCTGTGAGAAGTGCGCGAGTCAGCGGCTGAAGGACGGATCGAAGCCGTAGGGAAGCTCAAGCCGGTTGGCTCGCATCAAAGGCTCGTCAGCGAGGATCTGGTGCGTTGGACCGTCGGCGGTGATGGTCCCCCGGTTCATAACCACAGCGCGTTCACACAGCTCGAGTGCGTACGGCATGTCGTGCGTCACCATCAGCATCGTTAGATCGAGACTCTGCAGAATGTCCGCGAGCTCACGCTTGGCCGCCGGGTCGAGGTTCGATGTCGGTTCGTCCATCACGAGAATCTCTGGCTCCATGGCCAAGACAGTTGCCACGGCCACCCGGCGCCGCTGGCCGTAGCTGAGGTGATGAGGTGGGCGATGAGCATGCTCGGTCATTCCGACGGCGGCGAGCGCATCGTGGATCCTGGCGTCGAGCTCGGCCCCCCTGATACCCAGGTTGGCGGGACCAAAGGCAACGTCTTCTCGAACCGTTGGCATGAACAACTGATCGTCGGGATCCTGAAACACGATCGCGACGCGCCTTCGTATCTCCTTCAGGTTGGCTCTGTTGAGCTCGAGTACCCCGACGTGGACCGATCCGGCCCCCGCGGGGAGGACCCCGTTCAGGTGCAGCGCCAGCGTGGTCTTTCCCGCGCCGTTCGGACCCAGCAGGGCCACGCGCTCTCCCCGCGAGATTGTCAGGTTGACCCCGAACAGAGCCTGGAGGCCGTCGGGATAGGCGAAGGCCAGACCACGTACCTCGAGCGCGTTCACAGCCACGCCGCCGCACAGGTCATCGCTGCCACTGCCGGGATGAGGAATGCCGTGAACCAGTCCTCGGCCGAAGCCTCGACTACATCCAGTTCGGGCATGGCTCCTGCATAGCCACGAGACATCATCGCCAGGTGAACGCGCTCGCCCCTCTCGTATGACCGGATGAACAACGTTCCAGCGGAAGATGCGAGAGCGCGCGCCTGCCACAGAACCCGAGGCTCGTACCCACGCGATTGGCGGCCGACTTTCATTCTTCGCATCTCGGATGCGATGACATCCATATAACGGATCATGAATCCAGCGATAGCAACGATCACCGACGGGACTCTCAGTTTCTGAAATCCCTGAAGGATCGATGTGATGGGCGTGGTCGACGCAAGCAGCATCATCGTCGCCGCACCGAGAGTCGCCTTAACAAAGATGTTCCACGCGCCCCACAGACCCTCAACGGAAAGGCTCAGGCCGACAACATCGATTCGCTCGCCGCGCGCCAGGAATGGCAGACCGACCACAAAGATCAAGAAGGGCGCCTCGACCGCAAGTCTGCGGATGAGCGTAAGGAGGGGAACTCGCGCACCGAGGGTTAGGGCCACGATGATCGCTGCATAGAGGCCATATGCCCAGAACGCTTCACGCGGGGTGAGGACCACGACGAAAACGAAAACAAGCGCCCCAGCAACCTTGCACTGGGGCGCGATCCTATGAAGTCGGCTGTGTCCGTGGACGAACAGCCCATGTCCGTGTGTATGCCCGCCGCTCAGGGTCGTTCCTCTCTCACCTGAGTCGGATCCGACTCGTTGCGCCGCCTCACGAATGCGAATAAAGCCAGACCCAAAGCAAAGGTAGCGAGGATGCCTATGACGCCCGAGAGGCCCTTGCTGATCCCCTCGTTGTTCAGGCCGCTCACCTCGTAGTCGGCCAATGGACTATCGCCCAGACTGTGATCGGTTTCCGTATCCGCGAAACCCTCGTCCAGGGCGACTCGATTGAGTCCATCGGGGTTCGAATTGGCGAACGGACTAACGAACAGTACGAGAGCGAACGCGAGCAGCAGTCCTGCGAAAAGGAACAAGCGCGTGCTTGATTGCCTCTTCACGAAACACCTCCCGCGGCGCCCAGCCGAGGCTTCAACTCGAGCGGAGTAGTGAGGTCCCTTGCTCCGTAGACCAGATCGGGTCGCACGCTAAGGACAAGCCCAACTGTTGCGGCCGTGATCACACCCTCGCCGACACCGATGAGCGCGTGGACTCCCACCATGGCTGCGAAGACCGAGCCCAGCGGGATGTCGACTGTGCCTCCAATGGCGAACTGGAGGAAGAAGGCGAGAGCTGCCAGGACCACCGAGGCCCCCGCTGCGATTCCCGAAGCGACGATGACGGACGACCTCTCGTTCGGAAGGACTCTCCGCAGGCCGGCGAAGATCGCGTAGCCGCCCAGGGCGGTCACGAAACCCATGTCGAGGATATTGAGACCGAGTGCCGTGATACCTCCGTCCGCGAAGAAGGCTTGGACGACCAGCACCACTGCCACGCATAAAGCACCGGCCCAGGGGCCGACGAGAATGGCCGCCAACACCCCTCCCAAGAGGTGGCCGCTCGTGCCGGCTGCTACGGGAAAGTTCAGCATCTGGACAGCAAAGACGAAGGCGGCCGTCAACCCGGCGAGGGGGACGCGTCTGTCGTCCATGTACTTGGAGGTCTTCTTGACGGCTACTGCAACTCCGCCGGCCGCGATGACCGCTGCTCCGGCCGAGGTTCCGGCGTCAATAAACCCGTCAGGTATGTGCATGCGCCCTCCTCCCAAGACCCGGTGTCTTATTGCAATTAATTGCATTAACCCTACCGACTTGGGGTTCGGAAGCGCAACGCCGCGCGGATTGCTTGGTTCAGTGAGACGGGCTCGAGGGTGTCGTTTCCGGTGTGGTTTCCCCCGATTTCTCGTCGGATTCTTGCGGAGGTTCGACGATGACCGAGGGGAGCTGCCCTCCCGCGGGTGCGTAGGGCGCGACCTCGGCCCCCAGGACGCGAGTTGCCCACAGGTGACTCAAGACGAGTTTCACGACGGCGACCGCGGGCACCGCCAGCAGGATTCCCCAGAAACCTGCCAACGCTCCGCCTGCGAGCAGCGAGAGCATGACCGTCACCGGATGGATCTGCACCGTGCGCTTCATCACGTTGGGGCTCAGGAAATGGTTGTCGATCTGCTGAACGATGACCTCGACCACTGCGGCCTTGAGACCGAGCCCTACTCCCCCGTAAACCGTCCCGATGACGAAGCCGATGCCTCCGCCGATGAAGGGTCCCACAAGGGGGATGAGGTTGAAGAACCCCGCGATGGCTCCGATCACGAACCAGAACGGCAGACCGATTATGGCGAACCCGATCGCGGACATCAGACCGACGAGTAGAGCAACAAGCAGC
>Ga0190265_10003519_pt1 | contig 10688 bp, 10 predicted proteins | sample Popmic124T_FD_133135 | JGI IMG/M metagenome (GOLD analysis project Ga0190265, IMG submission 133135) | Populus adjacent soil microbial communities from riparian zone of Indian Creek, Utah, USA - 124 T | ecosystem: Environmental > Terrestrial > Soil > Riparian zone | place: USA: Utah | collected...
CGCTGAAGGCCGATCTCGTGGCCGAATACGTCTGCCGGCTGCTCAATCACATGGACGCGTTGGGTCAGCGCCAGATGGTGCCCGAGCGGCGCGACCCCGAGGTTGAAGAGCAGCCGTTCCTCGACTTCGAGGCCGGCTACGTGCTGCGCTCGCTGCACAAGTTCCCCAAGCAGGGGTCCAAGCCGCCGTGGCGGCTGAACCAGAACTACCCCGTGGACCTCGTGGCCCTGCGCCACGGGTCAGTGGCCGACGATCAGCTGCGCTTCTCCAGTCAGGGAGGCGCAGCGCCTTAGCACGCTGAGCGTGGTCCCGAGCGCCGGCCGGCGGGCGGCGCCGCGACGGACGAGGGCGCTGATCTCGCGCTGCGGGGGCGCCGGTGTGACCCTCACGAAGCGGACGTTCTCGGACCCCGAGCACGCGAGCGCGGGCAGCAGCGCGATCCCCAGTCCCGACCCCACGAGGGCTTGGAGCAGCAGGGCGTCGTCGGCCCGGTGCACGATGCGCGGGGCGAAACCGGCCGAGCGGCAGGCCTGGTCCAGGGCGGCGGCGAACTGCGTGCCCGCCAGGCCGGCGATCCACGGGGCGTCGGCGAGGGTGCCTAGGGCCACGGGCTCGGGAGCGCCGTCTCCCCTCGGGAGGGCGAGCCAGAGCGGCTCCTTGAGGAGTGGATGCGATTCGAGCCCGCCTGCCGGCGCGGGAGCCACGCCCTCGTAGCTCTCCGACACCAGGAGGTCGAGCTCGCCGGATCGCAGCAGCGGGATGCCGTCCTCGGGCTCGTGCTCGAGCACGGTGCAGGAGACGTCGGGGTGCTCTCGCGACAGCTCGAGGGCGGCCGGCACGGCCAGCCCGGCGGCCGCGCTGGGAAACGCGCCGATGACGATCTCACCGCGTATGGCCTGGTGCTCTGCGGCGAGCTCCGCCTCGGCGGCGTCGAGTTCGTCGAGGACCTGGTCGGTACGGGTCACCAGCCCCCGTGCTGCCGGTGTGAGCCGCACGCGGCGCCCGTCGCGCTCGAGCAACACCACCCCCACCTCGCGCTCGAGCTGCGCGAGCGATTGCGATATGGCCGATGGCGTGTAGCCCACCACTCGCGCCACCTCCGCAATCGTGCCGCGCCTAGACAGCTCGCTCAGTAGCCGGAGTCGCCGCAGATCGAGCATTGTTCAGCTGAGCTTACGCCCACCGCAAGGTATCGGTGCTTGTGCTTTGGGACGGGTGGCTCGATAGTCGGGGGTTCGCCATCGCCGGGAACTGAAGGAGGACGCCTCATCAAGACGGTCAACTCGAGGGACGGCACGCCCATCGCCTTCGATCAATTGGGCGACGGTCCTCCGGTGGTCGTGATCGGCGGAGCCACCTGCGATCGGGCGAGAACCCGGCCGCTCGCCGAAGAGCTGGCCCAGCATTGCACCGTGATCAACTACGACCGCCGCGGCCGCGGCGACAGCGGTGACACCGCGCCGTACGCGATCGAGCGCGAGATCGAAGATCTCGGCGCACTGATCGGCGCGGCCGGAGGCGCGGCGGGGGTATACGGCCATTCATCGGGCGCGGGCCTCGCACTGCACGCGGCGGCCGCAGGCCTTCCCATCACCAAGCTCGTGATGCACGACGCCCCCTACACGCCGGGCGGAGATGAGGATCGCCGGCTGGCGCGGGAGTACGGCGAGAGCCTCCAGGTGATTCTGTCGGAACGCCGGCATGGCGACGCGGTCGAGCTGTTCATGACGGTGGTCGGTATGCCCCAGGAGATGGTTGACCAGATGCGCCACACCCCTGCGTGGGCGGGGTTGGAGGCGATCGCGCCCACGCTCGCCTACGACTCCGAGGTCATGGGCGACATCAGCAGGGGTGGCACGATTCCCGCCGACCTGCTCGACAAGGTCGCCTCGGTCGCCCTCGTGCTCGTTGGCGGGGCCAGCCCCGAGTTCATGACCGACGTGGGCAGGCAGATTGCGGACGGTCTGCCTGATGGGCGCCTCACCGTCCTCGAGGGCCAAGACCACGTCGTGCCACCCGGCGTGCTGGTACCGGTGCTGGCGGAATTCTTTGCCGGCACGTCTGCCCCTACGCTAGGAGCGTGATCGAACTTCAGGCCCACTCCACCGTGTCCGATGGCGAACTCGAGCCCGGCGCAGTGGTGGCTGCGGCCGCTGCCGCGGGCGTGACAACGTTCGCCCTGTCCGACCACGATGCCGTGGATGGCCTGGCGGAGGCCCGCGAAGCCGCCGACCAGCACGGAATCGAGCTGGTGCCTGCGGCAGAGATGTCGTGCGCGCATCCGGTGGCCGAGGAGCTGCACATGCTCGGGTACTGGATCGATCCCGACGCAATGGGCGACGCGTGCCGGAAGGCTCAGCAGGAGCGCGTGAACCGGGCCGAGGAGCTGGTGGCCAACCTCAATGCGGCCGGCGTGGAGGTCACGCTGGAGGGCGCGATCGCCCAGGCGGGCGACGCCGCGTCGGTCGGGCGTCCGCACATCGCCAAGGCCGCGGGGGTGACCGAGATGGGCCCGTTCTTCGAGAAGTACCTCATCCCCGGGTGTGCCACCTACGTCCCCCGGCGCTGGCCCAGCACGCCCGAGGCGGTGGACCTGATCCACGAGGCCGGCGGAGCCGCGGTGCTGGCGCATCCGTTCTGGGACCTCGATGACCCGGCCACGGTCGGAGAACTCATCGCAGAGCTCGATCTCGACGGCGTGGAGGTGTTCTACCCGTCCCATACGCGCGAGCAGGTCCAGTTCCTGGTGGACCTGTGCCGCGACCGCGGGCTGGCCACAACCGCGTCGTCGGACTTCCATGGGCCCGATCACAAGATGTTCGCCCGCTTCGGCGCCTACGAGACGTACGGGCTCGGCGAGCCCGAGGTGCCCTCTCCCCGCGGCTGAGCGGCAGGGCTACTCCTCCGTCAGTTTGATGACCAGGGCCGCGAACACGGCCTGAAAGGGCAGCCGGGCCCAGAGCGTCCACTCCGGGACGGGTGGGAGGCCCTTGATCTCGTCGGGATGCAGCGCCATGTGCACGTTGGCCGGGAAGACGGCCACCAGCACCGCCAGCAGCCACCAGCGAGCGGGCTTCTCGAGCCCCGGCGTGAGCAGCATCAGTCCGCCGGCGGCTTCGGCGGCGCCGCTGACCATCACCATCTCGCGGTGCGCCGGGATGTAGGGCGGCATGATTGCCTCGTAGGTCCGGGGGATGATGAAGTGCAGCGCGCCGGCCAGCACCCAGATCACGCCGAAGATTTTTCGCGGAGTGCTCATCCGTCCGCGAACGGCTGGATGGCCATCCCGTGGTCGGTCTCGCGCATGCCCAGCTCGTAGGCGGCGCCACCGTCGCAATCCAGCTGAATCGAACCCCGTCCTGGACGCGAGACGGCGAGGCGCATGTCGGCCACCGAGCAGTTCACCGTGTTGTGCTCGGAGCCGTCGGGATCGGCATACACCCAGCCCACGAAGTCGTCGCGGGGGGCCTCCAGCGTGCCCTGGACCGTGAGGCCGCTGCCGGGCAGCGTGAAGTCGCATCGCGTCGGGGCCTCGGACACGTCGGTGCTTCGGATGCGTGCCGGCCCCCCCAGCCGCAGCCGCTCGCCGCCGATGCTCAGCACGCCGTTGGCGATCCAGGGTGTCATGTAGCCCCCGATCCTGATTCGGCCCAGCCCAGCGTCGAGCCAGGCCTCCTCGTCCTGGGCGAACCCCGCGCCGTGCATCCAGATCCACCGCTCGGCGTGCTCCGCGCCCCAGTTGTGCCCCACCATGCCCCGCCAGCCGTCGAGCTCGACCGCCTGGCCGTCCACCTCGACGCGTCCGCTGAACCGCGCGCCGGGATGCGGGCTGAGCAGCTTCGTGCGCGGGATCGGCGCCCGATACATCCACGGCCGGGGCAGGTGGTGAAGCGCCTCCTCCTCCGTCTCGAAGCTCAACTGCCAGGAGGCGCTGCGCCCCTCCCCCTCTGCCTGTCCGGTCACCGTTCCCGGCGTGAACACGCTGTCGCCCACGTGGATGTACTCGCTCTCCAGCGCCCCGACATCGGTGGTGGTCTGCTTCACCGCCCACGGCGAGTCCTCTCGGGAGCGATCGAACAGCGTGCACCACAGCGACCCCTTGGGCCCCTCCCCCGGCCGCTTGTGCACCGTGTAGCGGATCCATACACCCAGGTGCTGCGACGGGTGTGAGGCCTTCATGTAGAAGCTCTCGTAGTGGCCCGCCGACCGGGCCACGGCGGGAAAACGCGCACTCGAGCGCCGGGGCACGGCCATGGGCGGGCAGCCTATTGGTAGAAACCCCGCATGGCCGACCACCCCGTACTTCTCATCACCGGCGCGAGCAGCGGCATCGGCGCGGAGACCGCGCGCCACGCCGTCCGCGACGGTTGGCGCGTGGCGCTGGCCGCGCGCTCGGAGGACAAGCTCGCCGAACTGGCGTCCGAGCTGGGCGGCGAGGAGCACGCGATCGCACTCCGCTGCGACGTTACGAGCTGGGAGGACCAGCAGCGCATCGTCACTGACACGATCGAGCGCCACGGCCGGCTGGATGCCTTCTTCGCCAATGCGGGCTTCGGCGCAGCCCGGGGCTTCCTCGAGGAGTCCGTGGAGCACTGGAAGGCGATGGTCGACACCAACGTGTACGGCTGCGCGCTGTCGATCCGGGCGGCCCTCACCCACTTCCGCGAGCAGGACGCCGGGCACATGCTTCTCACCGGTTCAGTCGCAGGCCGCAGAGCGCTCCCAGGCTCGCTCTACTCGGCCACCAAGTGGGCGGTCACCGCGATGGGCGAAAGCCTGCGGGCCGAGGTGGCCGACACCCCCATGAGGGTCACGTTGATCGAGCCCGGGATGGTCAACACGCCGTTTTTCGACGAGCCCAAGGAGAACGCCCTCCAGTCCGAGGACATCGCCCGCGCGGTGATGTACGCGCTCTCACAACCCCCGCACGTGGACGTGAACGAGATCCTCGTGCGCCCGGTCAACCAGCCTCAGTAGCCGCGGCGCCTAGAAGGAGTGGACCGCTCTCGCGGACTCCTGCACATACGCCACCTGGTCGCTGCGGACCACCACGCTGCCGCCGCGGGTGGGCGCCTCGAACTCCGGCCACTCGTCGCTCTGCAGCTTGCGGCGTACCTCCGCCAAGTCCTCTTCGACCTCAAGGGTCAGGTCCTTGCTGAACACGATCCGGGTGGCCACGCACGCACAGTATGCCGTCGATGCCGGCACCTACCCTGCCACTGTGCGGAACTCCTCCGATTGGCCCCGCGTGATCGCTCACATGGACATGGACGCCTTCTATGTGAGCGTGGAGCTCCAGCGGCGCCCGGAGTTGCGCGGCCTGCCGGTGGTGGTGGCGGGCAGCGGGCCCCGGGCCGTGGTGACCACGGCCAGCTACGAGGCGCGCAAGTTCGGCGTGTTCTCGGCCACCCCGGCCTCGCGCGCTCGAAGGCTGTGCCCGCAGGCGGTGTTCGTGCAGCCCGAGTTCGACCACTATCGCGAGCGCTCGGAGGCCGTGATGGAGACGGTGAGGGAGCAGATCGAGACGGTGGAGGTCGTGGGACTGGATGAGGCCTACCTCGACCTCACGCCGCTGCAGAGCCCGAAGGCCGCCGCGCGGCGGATGAAGGCCGCGGTGCGGGAGCGCACGGGGCTCGTGTGCTCGATCGGCGTCGGCCCGAACAAGCTGGTGGCAAAGGTGGCGTCGGACGCCGGAAAGCCGGACGGATTCCTGGCTCTCACCGCGGCGGAGGCGCGGGAGCGCTTCAAGGGCCACTCCCCCGGGCTCATCCCGGGCATCGGGCCCAAGAGCGTGGAGCGGCTGCACCGGCAGGGCATCGACACCTTGGGGGTGCTCGCCGAAGCGCCGGACGCCACCCTGGCCGAGTGGTTCGGCACCAGGCTGGGGCCTCATCTGGGGAGCCTCGCGCGGTTCGAGGACGAGCGCCCGATCGAGACGGCCCGGATCCGGAAGTCCGAGTCGCGCGAGACCACCTTCGACCGCGACCTGCGCGGCCTCGAGGAGCTGGAGCCGGTGCTGGAGCGCCTGACGGCGCAGCTCTCAGCCGATCTGGAGCGCCACGGCCGCCGCGGGCGCACGGTGGGGATCAAGGTGCGGCTGGACGACTTCTCCACGCTCACTCGCGCGCGGACGCTCACGCGCCCGGTGAACGACACACCGACGGTGCTCGGGGTGGCGCTCGAGTTGCTGCGGGTGCTCGACCCTCAGCGCCCCGTGCGGCTGCTGGGCGTGAGGGTGGCCGGACTCGACGCCGAGCCGCTCGTGGATACGAGCGCCGGCGCCGAGTCCCAGCTAGAGCTCACCCTGTAACAAGGCTGGGGGCTCGCGCCCCCAGACCCCCGTGGCCGGTAACGGCCGCCCTATCGCGTGGTTCGAACGGTCCCGGTGGAGCCGAAGCGCAACTTGCGCTTGAGCGCCTCCGTGAGGTCCCACTCGCGACCGGCCACGTACGGGCCGCGATCGATCACGCGAGCCGTGACAGAGCGCCCGCGATAGCGGAACGTGACCTTGGTGCCGCACGGCAGCGTCTTGTGCGCCGCGCCCACGGTGCTCGGCGTGAGCGTGCCGCCGCAGCCGAGGGTGTTGCCGTACAGGCCCGGGCCGTACCACGAGGCATGGCCGGAGCGGTAGCTGTTCACCCGCAGGCGGTCCCCCGCAGCGGCGGCATAGCGGTCGCCGCCGGCGCGAAGTCGCAGCCTGTGCCGGCCGGGGCCGGTGGCCCGCCACGCGGTCCGGACGCGCCCGCCGCGGCCGGTGCGCGACACGTCGACGGTGCGCCACTTGCGCCCGCTGCGCACCTGCAGCTTGACCTTGCGCCCGCGGATGGCGGGCATCAGGCGGCCGCTTGCACGGACCTTGCGCCCCGGGGCGGTGTGGCGGGTGGAGGTACGAGCCTTCAGCGAGCCCACAACCGTCACCCGCTTGGAGGCGCTGGCCTGGGCACCGCCGGACAGGGCGCGATATGAGCCCGAGCGGCGGGCACGCGGGCCGAAGCGGTAGGTGCCGTCAGCCGCGGTGGTCGTGGTGGCCACCTGCTTGAAGGCACCGCCGCGCTGGGCGTACTCGAGGCTCACGCCGCGGCCGCCGCCGGCAGGCGAAACCGTGCCCGCGACGCGGATGCGCTTGCCGTATCGGACCTTGTCGGATTTCTTGCCCGCCATCTGCACGGACGCGCTGCTCTGGCCCGCCTCGGGCTGCTGCGATGTTGCCGCCTGGGCGGTTGCTACTGATGTGCACACGGTGAGGGCGGCAAGGGCCAGCCCGCGCCCGCGCGCGGTCCATTGCTGTCTCAGGATTTCCTTTCCGGGACACGCCTACGGGGTTAGCTGCCGGGCTCGCGACGCTGTGCCGCTACGGCCGGGGGTCGCCTTGCGACCTGCGGCCGATTCGCCCCAGCCGTCCAGAAGGACGGCATTGGGTTCCCCGCCGGGACGCTGAAAAGCGCGCCGCTCGGCGTGACCAATCGAACAACCGTTCGGACCCTATGGGTGTGGCACGCCGCCTCTGTGCGCCAGGTCACACTTGGGAGTGGCCGTGCATGGGCGTCCCTGTCGCGGGTACCCCACCAGCGACCCGTTTCAGAGAGGGAGAGATGTCAGACCGGCTCACCGCGCTCGACTCGTCGTTCCTGCACCTGGAGGACGACTCCGCGCACATGCACGTGGCCTCGGCCATGATCTTCGACGGCGATGCGCCGTCACACGAGGAGGTGCTCGAGTCGATCGAGCGGCGCCTTCACCTGGTGCCTCGCTACCGCCAGAAGCTGGCCTTCGTCCCGCTCGCCCAGGCGCGGCCCCGGTGGGTGGACGACCCTCACCTGAACCTCGGCTATCACGTGCGCGCCACGGCCCTGCCGTCCCCCGGCACCGAGGAGCAGCTTCGTGCACTGGCGGGGCGCGTCTTCGCCCAGCAGCTGGATCGCGACAAGCCGCTGTGGGAGATCTGGCTCGTGGAAGGACTGGAGGGCGGGCGCTTCGCGATGCTTTCCAAGACCCACCACTCGCTCGTTGACGGGATCTCGGGCATCGACATCCTCAGCGTGCTGTTCGACACCTCGCCGGAACCCGCCGCGCCCACGGACCCGGGCCGGCGGTGGCTGCCGCAGCCGACCCCCTCTCGCGCCCAGCTGCTGGGCGAGGCCCTGATCGAGCGCGCCACGATGCCCGCCGAGGCCGTGCGCGCCGTGCGCGCGATCTTCCGTACGCCGCGACAGATCGTTGGCTCGCTCGTGGGTGCCGCCGCCGGCGTGGGCGCCATGGCGTGGGCGGGCCTGAGCCCGGCCCCCACCACGCCCTACAACCAGCCGATCGGCCCCCACCGGCGGTTCACGTGGGTTCGCACGAGCCTCGGGGACATGAAGGCGATCAAGAACGAGCTGGGCGGCACCGTGAACGACGTGGTGCTCACCTCGGTGGCCGGCGCGCTGGGACGCCACCTGCGCCGGCGCGGCGAGCGCACCGACGGCCTGGAGCTCACGGCGATGGTGCCCGTGAGCGTGCGCACCGACGACCAGCGCGGCGACCTCGGCAACCAGGTGGCGGCCATCATGGCCCCGCTGCCCGTGTGGTGCCAGGAGCCGGTGGCGCGCCTCGACGTGGTCCGCGAGGCGATGGCGGACCTCAAGGAGGGCGGCCAGGCGCTGGGTGCCGAGGTGCTCACCAGCCTCAGCGGCTTCGCACCGCCGACCGTGATGGGCCAGGCCTCCCGCCTGATGAGTCGCCAGCGGTTCTTCAATGTGGTGGTGACGAACGTGCCGGGTCCGCAGTTCCCGCTGTATCTGATGGGGCGCGAGGCCCTTGACCCCTTCCCGATGGTCCCGCTGGCCAAGAACCAGGGACTCGGCGTGGCGATCATGAGCTACAACGGCCACATGAACTTCGGCCTGGTCGGCGACTACGACGTGATGCACGACATCGACGACCTGGCTCGCGACATCTATGACTCGCTCGCCGAGCTGGCCGATGCGGCGGGCGTGGAGCTCACCACCCAGCCCCCGCCGGTGGTGCGCGACGAGATGGCCCCCGTAGTCTGAGTCGCACATGCGACAGAGGGTGATCGACACGGCCCGAGAGCTGGGCCTCGAGGTGCACGTGCGCCGGCTTCCCGAGGCAACCGCCACGGTGGCCGACGCCGCCCGTGCCGTGGGGTGTGAGGAGGCCGAGATCGCCAAGTCGCTGGTGTTCGTGGCCGACGGCGACCCGGTGCTGTGCATCGCCTCGGGCAGCCACCGCGTGAACCTCGGTCTCCTCGCGGATGCCTTCGACGTGGCCGAGGTGCGCCAGGCCACCCCGGACGAGGTGCGGGCCGCCACGGGCTTCTCGGTGGGCGGAGTGCCGCCCTTCGGCCACGACCTGCCGGTGGTGTTCGACGAGTCCCTGCTGAAGCACGAGCGGGTTTATGCCGCCGGTGGCGACGGCCACAGCCTGTTCGAAGTGGACCCGCGAAGGCTGCTGGAATGCACGGGCGCCGTGGTGGCGGCCGTTTCCCACGACGGCAACTAGCCGCGGGCCCGGACCCCGAGCACGATGGTGTCGGCCGCCGCGATTGCGCCGACCCCGAGCAGCACCCACGCGGGCCAGAAGTACCCGCCGCCGGCGAGTGCCCACACCACCACGAGGAAGCCGACGATCACAGCAGCCACGGCGCGGCGCGTGGCCACCCCGCGCCGGGCGGCCAGCAGGCGGGTGGCGAGCGGGGCCGGCGCGGCCACCTCGGCCACGGCCCCGTGGGTGATCACCGGCCTGGCGAGCGCCACCCAGCCGTGCAGCACCAGGGCGGCGAGCCACACGGAGAGCGGCCACGCGGGCCAGAAGTAGTCGCCCCGCGTGAGCAGCCAGATGGAGATGAGCACTGCGGCTCCGGCGCCAAAGGCCAGCGCGTGGGCGCGCAGCAGGCTCGCGGCGCGCGTGCGCCGATCATCGGCCGCGGCCTCGTCGAGCACCTCAACGCCGTCCGCCGGCCCGGCGGCGGGCTCCACCGTCTCCTCGGTGATGGGAAGGGTGGCGTGCAGCACCGTGCCGCCCTCGGGTGGGCTCTCGATCCGCACCTTGCCGCCAAGCGCGCCGGCCCGGTCTGACAGGCCCTGAAGCCCGGAGCCGTCCCCGGCGGTGACGCCCCCCACCCCGTCATCGGCCACGCGCACGTCGAGCCGCGGGCCGTCGGTTTGCACGCTCACCGTGGCCTGCTCGGCCTTGGAATGCTTGGCCACGTTTGCCAGCGCCTCGGACACGATGAAGTAGACGGCGGCCTCCACGGCCTGCGGCAGCCGTTGCTCGGGCGCCGACTCGATAGTGACCGGCACCGTGGAACGCGATCCGAGGTCCGCGAGGGCGGCCGAGAGACCAAGGTTGGTGAGGATCGCCGGGTGGATGCCGCGCGCGAGGTCGCGGAGCTCTGACAGCACCAGACGCGCCTCCTCCTCGGCCCGGGAGAGCAACTCGCCGGAGCCCTCGCCGGGGCGCTTCTTGGCCATCTGCAGCGTGAGGCTGAGCGAGACCAGGCGCTGCTGGGCCCCGTCGTGGAGATCGCGCTCCAGCCGCCGTCGCTCGTCGTCGGCTGCCGCGTACACGCGGGCGCTGGCCCCCTCGAGCTGGGTGACGCGCTCGGTGAGCACGGGATCGGCCGAGCTGCCGAGCAGCGAGGTGGCGAAGCCGCCCCATACCCGGGCCAGGCGCTCGATCGCCCACGC
>Ga0190265_10003520_pt1 | contig 10685 bp, 4 predicted proteins | sample Popmic124T_FD_133135 | JGI IMG/M metagenome (GOLD analysis project Ga0190265, IMG submission 133135) | Populus adjacent soil microbial communities from riparian zone of Indian Creek, Utah, USA - 124 T | ecosystem: Environmental > Terrestrial > Soil > Riparian zone | place: USA: Utah | collected...
GGAACGCCCGTACGGCTGCGCACCGGGCACACCACGCCACGGCGGGCCGGCTGCTGGACGGACGCGCAGCTTGCGGGGACGGCCTCCGTCACCTACACCTCCACCGACCGCTTCCACGCGCTGGAAGAGGTGCTGGAGCTGGCGCTGCCGGAAGCCGCGGCCGTCGAACTGCACCTGAGCAGAAGGGCGTCGGGCTCCCCGGTCCTGGACGCCGGGACGGGAGCGGTGCTCGCCGTGCTCGGCACGGCTCTGCACGCACCGGACCGCACAGCGGTCTTCGCGGTGCCCCTGCGCGCTGCCGGACTGTGGGAGCCGGAGGGGCCGTTGAGCGCGCTGCTGGCACGCAATGCGGCGACCGTGCCCGGGTTCGGGCCCGATCTGAATCTGGCGGGGGCGCTGCGCCTGACGGAGGTGTCGCTGAGGCCGGCCGTCGAACGAGTCGCACTGCACGTGCACCGGCCCCAAGTCGCCGATGCCCTGAGGCGGTTCATGGAGAGCGATGCCTCCGCGGTGGCGCTCGTGGGGGGAGCGGGAACGGGGCGCAGCACGGAGCTGGCTGCCTTCGCCGCACAGCGCGCCGGCGAGGCCGTCCCCGCGCCCACGGTGTGGCTGCGGGGTGCCGACGTGAGGGCGGGCGACGGCAGCGTACGGGAGGCGGTGGGCCGGGTCTTGGCGGAGGCGGGCCGTGTGGTCGCCGCGTCGGGGCCGCCTGGCGCTGTCAGGCACACACCGGGGGGCGAGTGTGCGCCGAGCGCGGATGTCGTGGCCCGGCTGGCGCGCGACGCGAAGCGACCGCTGCTGGTGCTGCTGGACGCACCCGAGGAGATGCCGGCCACGCTCTTCAGCGAGTCGAGGCAGGAGCTGAGGCAGTGGACGACGGGCACAGCGGGCTGGCTGCGGGCGGCGGGCGCGCGCATGGTGATCGCGTGCGGGCCCCAACTCTGGGAACAGGCCGGGGCGTTCTTCCCGCACGCGATGCTCCACGAAGGGCGCGGCGAGAGCACCGGGGGAGCGCAGAGCAGCGCGGCACTGCCCCCGTGTGTGCCGCTGGGTGACCTGCCTCCCGAGCAGGCGGCGCGCGCCCGCGAACGCTACGGACTCGATGCGGATGCCCTCTCGGAGGCGGACAAGGGACACCCGCTGGCGATGCGGATGCTGGCGGAGGTACGGGCAGCGCTCGGCGCCGAGCCGTCCTCCGGGCTGTGCGACGGCCGTACCGCCTCAGCCGACGACCTCACGCTCAACTCCGGTTCGACACCTCCGAGTCGGTCCGGGATCCTCTCCGCGCACCTCGACCTCGCCGCTCTGCGCATCGCCCGCCGTCTGGCCGCCGCGCAGGGCCGTACGGCACGCAGCGGCGAGGTGCGGCGGCTGGCAGCACGGGCCGCCGGTGCGCTGCACGAGGTGGCCCGGCGCTGCCTGGGGCCGGGACGGGGAGGCGTCGGGCGTGCGGATTTCGAAGAGGTCTTCCCGGAGCGGGGCGGCTGGGCCTCGGCAGTGCTGACCGAGGGAGTACTCGAACCGGCGGGAGAGGGATTCCGTTTCGCCGACGAGGAGTTCGCGGACTGGCTTCAGGGGCGGCACCTGGAAGTCGACGCGGCTCTGGAGACGCTCGTGGACGGTCAGGACGAGCCGGGGGCGACGGCCCCCGTGCCGCGTCACCGGATCGGCCCGGTCGTGCAGGCGCTGCTGCTCTGTGCCGAAGCGGGAGGTCCTGAGGCGCTCGAGAGCCGCCTGCTGAGGCTGACCGGTGCCTCCTTCGCGGACGCCAGGCCCGAAGGCGTCTGGTGGGCCACACATCTGATGGAGGAAACGCTGCTGCGCGTGCCGGACGCGCGACCGTACGGCGGTGTTCTGCGCGCACTGTCCGAACGCATCAGCGCCGACGGGCACACCGGCGGGCACACCGGCGGGCACACCGGCGGGCACATGGGCGGCTTCGGGCCCTGGTTCTGGCGGAGGCTGGCACTGCCCGCGGCCCGGAAGACCGAACTGCTGCGTCTGCTGCTGCCTGCCGACCCTCCGCACGGTGCGGACAGCAGCCGCGGCCGCGAGCGCTATCTGGACGTGGTGGACGAGCTGGTGGCCGCCGAGCCGAAGGCCGTACAGCCGCTGTTGTGCGCCTGGTTCACCGACCGGCGGCCGCTCAGCAGCCGCGCCGACGCGAGCGACTCCGCGGACGCCGCCGGGGACGCGGACGGGGAGGGTGTGCCGCGGCCCACCGTCGCCTCCGCTGCGCAGGCACTTCTGTACGCACACCGCGGGCGTGCCACTCAGCAGCTGCTGGATCTGCTGATCGACGCCTGCCATCCGCGTGCCGACGAACTGCTCGGCGAACTCTCCCAGGACGAACCGGCTGCGCTGTGCCATGCCGTCGAACGCTGGGCGAACGACGAACGCAGCCTGCGGTGGACCGCCGCCGCCGAGTACGGGCTGCGGATGGTCGTGAAGGCCCGTACGGACGCCGACCGGGAACGCCTGCAAAGGGCTGCGGCGGCACTGCTGAGCCGCCCCGGTGAGCCCACGCAGCACGACTCTGCTGTCGCACTGCTGCTGCGCCTCTCCGCCGACCGCGAGCAGTATCTCGATGTGGCGCTCGACCGGCTGGCCGCCACCGGAGCACCGGAACTTTCCGATGCGCTCGCCGCAGCACTCCGCGACCGCCCCGAGCCCGTACTGGCCGCGTTCCGCGTACGGCTGTGCGAGCCGGGCAGTGGCGCACGCCACTTGGTGCAGTCGCTGGCGGACGTGCAGGACCCGGATCTGGCACGGCCGACCGCGGAGCTCGTGCGCGAGTACGCCGAGCTGCGACCGGAGAGGGCGGGCGAGGCGCTCGCCGCGTTCGTACGCCTCAGGCTCACTCACCGCGCGGAAGGCCGCGCAGGGCTGCAACTCCTGACCGACGCGCTGCTGAGCACGCCGTATGCACCGCTGCGGGCAAGCCTCGCCCGCGCGTTCGCCGCGGCCAGGCGCGGTCCTGTGCGTGACGAGCTGCTGGACGTCCTGCTGCTGGGCGAGTGCGACTTGGGCGTACTGGACGCGGCGCTGGTGGCCGTGGTGCGGAGGGACGCGGACGAGTCCGGGCGAGAGCAGGAAACGGAGCAGGACCAGGGCGAGCTCGTACGGCGGATCGGGCTGCTGATGGCACGTACGCCCGAGGGCCTGGCCTGCTTCGACCGTCGCCTTGTCGGGCTGTCCCGCGAGGTGCCGGGCTTCGGCGGACTTCTGCGGACCTGGGCAGCCGCATCACCGGGAGCGTGGACGGCGGTGGCAGGGCCCGGTGCACGGAGCTTGTGCGAGTCCCTTGCGGACCGCGGGTAGTCGCGGGTCCGGTGCGGGTGCTGCTCAGCGGCATGGCACCCTTGGACCGGCGAACATAGGCATCGGCGAGAGCAGGAGCAGGACGTGCAGCGCTGGCGTGGCTTGGAGGACATCCCGGAGGGCTGGGGGCGCAGCGTCGTCACCATCGGCTCCTATGACGGGGTGCACCGCGGGCACCAGCTGATCATCGGCAGGACGGTGGCACGCGCCCGTGAACTGGGTGTGCCCGCGGTAGCCGTCACCTTTGATCCACACCCGAGCGAGGTCGTACGTCCGGGCAGCCACCCTCCGCTGCTTGCGCCGCACTCCCGGCGGGCCGAACTCATGGCAGAACTGGGGGTGGACGCGGTGCTGGTGCTGCCGTTCACCGCCGAGTTCTCGCAACTCTCGCCCGCCGACTTCGTGGTCAAGGTGCTGGTCGACAAGCTGCACGCTCGCGGCGTCGTCGAGGGGCCCAACTTCCGCTTCGGACACAGGGCCACGGGCGACGTCACCTTTCTCGCCGAGCTGGGCGAGACCTACGATTACGAAGTGCTCGTCGTCGACCTCTACGAACGCGGTACGGCAGGCGGCGGAGAGCCCTTCTCCTCGACGTTGATCCGGCGGCTGGTCGCCGAGGGCGACGTCGGGGGAGCAGCCGAGGTCCTGGGGCGTCCGCACCGCGTCGAGGGTGTCGTCGTGCGTGGCGCACAGCGCGGTCGTGAACTGGGCTACCCCACAGCGAACGTCGAGACGATCCCGCACACCGCCGTCCCCGCCGACGGTGTCTACGCAGGCTGGCTGATCGCTGACGGCGAGAGGATGCCCGCGGCGATCTCCGTGGGCACCAACCCGCAGTTCAACGGCACCGAGCGCACTGTCGAGGCGTACGCGATCGACCGTGTGGACCTCGATCTGTACGGGATGCACGTCGCTGTCGAATTCCTGAAGTACATCCGCGGCCAGGAGAAGTTCGACACGCTCGACGCCTTCCTGGGGCGGATGGCCCAGGACGTCGAGCAATGCCGTGAACTCGTGGCGGAGGCCGCCGGGGACCCGGCGGTCTGACCGCGGCGGACTGACCGCCGGGGGCAGCTGCGGAAGACGGGACGCATGGCGCCGGAAGGCCGGTCCGAGGAGAGCTCTCCTCGGACCGGCCTTCTGTTCGTGCTCGGGGGCCGCTACTGCTGCGGTGGCACCTGGCCGGGGGGCGGCTGTTGCGGCCAGCCCGCGCCGGGCTGCTGATACGGCTGCTGGCCCGGCTGGGGCTGGGGCGGCTGGTGTTGCGGGTAGGGCTGCTGACCGTACGGCTGTTGCTGCGGATACCCCTGCTGAGGACCGGGCATCGGCGGCGGCATCTGCGCGGGCGGGTTGCTGCCGTTGCCCGACCACAGGCCGTGCTCCTGCTGCTGACGCGCGAAGTCCTCCGCGATGAGCGCCGAGAGGTTGAAGTACGCCTCGCGGGTCTTCGGGCGCATCATGTCCAGATCCAACTCGGCACCCGCGGAGAGGTGTTCGTCGAACGGGATGGTCACGACGCCTCGGCAGCGCGTCTGGAAGTGCGACACGATGTCCTCGACCTTGATCATCTTGCCGGTCTCGCGGACGCCGGAGATCACAGTGATGCTCCGCTGCACCAGATCCCCGTAACCGTGGGCGGAGAGCCAGTCCAGAGTGGTGCTCGCACTGCTGGCGCCGTCCACGGACGGGGTGGAGATGACGACCAACTGGTCGGCGAGATCGAGGACTCCGCGCATCGCCGAGTAGAGCAGGCCCGTACCCGAGTCGGTGAGGATGATCGGGTACTGCTTGCCGAGCACGTCGATGACGCTGCGGTAGTTCTCGTCGTTGAAAGTGGTCGAGACGGCGGGGTCGACGTCGTTCGCCAGGATCTCCAGGCCGGACGCCGCCTGCGAGGTGAACCGGCGGACGTCCATGTAGCTGTTGACGTACGGGATCGCCGACACCAGGTCCCGGATCGTCGCACCCGTCTCGCGCCGCACACGGCGGCCGAGAGTGCCGGCGTCCGGGTTGGCGTCGATCGCGATGACCTTGTCCTGCCGCTCCGTTGCCAGCGTCGAGCCGAGCGCGGTCGTCGTCGTGGTCTTGCCGACGCCGCCCTTCAGACTGATCACCGCGATGCGGTAGCAGGAGAGCACCGGTGTACGGATCAGGTCCAGCTTGCGCTGCCGCTCGGCCTCTTCCTTCTTGGCGCCGAACTTGAACTTCCCGCCGAGAGCCGGGTTCTGAGAGCGCGGCTTCCTGCGGTTGTTGACCAGCCGGTCCGAAGACAGCTCGACCGCGGCCGTGTAACCGAGAGGGTTGCCGCCCTGGCTCTGACGGCGCGCGTCCTCACCCGGCATCTGGCCGGCCATGGCACCGGGGTCACCGGTTGGCGGCTGCCCGCCTTGCGGGGGCGGGCCTGCGGGGCCGGGCTGACCGGGCTGCGGATAGCCGTACCCCGGAGGGGGCTGCTGCCCGGGCTGCTGTGCCTGCGGCGGCTGCTGTTGTCCGGGCTGGGGGTAGCCGTAACCGGCTTGCGGGGGTTGGGCGTTGGGGATGCCGGGCTGCTGTCCCTGCGGCGCCTGGGGCTGTTGGGCCTGGTAGGCCTGGTCTCGCGGGTCCGGCTGAGGGTAGCCGTACCCCGGTTGCGGCGCAGGCTGCTGCTGACCCTGCTGAGGGGGAAGCGGCTGGGCCGGCTGCCACGGCCCGCCCTGCTGTGGCTGCTGGGGCTGTTGCTGTCCGGGCTGGGGGTAGCCGTAACCACCTTGCTGTCCGGGCGCGGGCTGCTGCTGCGGGTACCCGTAGGCGCCCTGCTGCGGAACAGGTGCGGGCGTGCCCCCTGCGGGTGCGGGCGTACCGGCCGCGGGCGTACCCGACGCAGGCGCTTCGGCCTCGGGCTCCGCGGGCGGGAACGCAGGCGGAAGGGGCGGGAGTTCAGCGGACTGCGAAGCGTCGTCGCCGCTGCTCGGCGCGGGCAGCCAGGGAGTGGCCTGCTGGGGAGACGACGGCGGTTCCGCCCGCTCGCTCTCCTCCGCCTGTGGCGTCCCGGGAGCGCTTCCGGTGGCATCCCCTGTCGCCGCGTCGTCGGAGGCGCTGTCTGCGGGGACGCTGTCCTCGGGTGTGCCGTCCTCGGGCGTACCGTCCGCGGAACCGCCTGCGGTGGCGCCGCCGTCCGTCGAGTCATCGCCGGACAGACCGGGCTGGCGCGGACCGGAGCCACTTTCGGCACCGTCCTCCTCCTGGCCCGCGGACCGCTCCGCGGCCTCCGCCGAAGGCTCCTGCGAACCGGGCAGACGGCTGCTGCCGGCAGCCGGTCGATTCATCTCGAGGCGCGTTGTCGCGCTGCCCTCGAGGTCACCGGCGCCGCCGGGGACGCCCGACGTGTCCGAAGTCACCGGGAAGGCGGGTGGGTTGGGCTCGGTACCGCCTCCGGTGCCCGACGGGCCTGACGCCGTTATCGCGGTGTTGCGCGGTCCGTGGAGCGAGATCTGCTGCGTGTCGTTGCGACCCGGTGCCTGGTGATCCTGGATGGCCGGGGGCGGCGTCGGGGCCTGCGGCGGCGCCGGTGCTACGGGCGCCGGGGCCGGGGGCGCCGGTGCGGGTACGTCCGGCTGCACGGGCTGCGGGGATTGCGACCCAGGCAGCGGCTGCGGAGGTCCCTGCACAGGAGGCGGAGGCGGCGTCGGACCGCTCGGATTGTCACCTACACCAGGAGTGTTGGGAGCGGCTGCGCTGTCCGCGTCCTGCGTGTACCAGGCAGGCGGCGTGTAGTCGATCGTGAACTGACCCGTCGACTCCGTGTCGTGCTCGGGAGCGCTGTCCGCATCGCCACGTTGGCTATCGGGCTCCGTTCTGCCCCAGCGGATCTCGTCCCGATCGCTGCTCACAATGCCTCCTGCTGCGTGGTCGCACACCCCGGTTTGTTGCGCAGTAGCCCAGCCTAATCATCACAACTCCGGGCACGGCACGGTGGCCCCGCCGGTCCTCGGTGCCCGGGGCCACATTGTTCGACACGTTCCGACTCAACCAGTCGAAGGTCTCAGTCCAGTCTCGGAGCGCACCGTCTGCCGGTCAACTTCCCCTGGGCACAGGCCCAGGCGTCCATGAGGTGACCGCCGACCACACAGTCGGTACGGCCGTCAGTCCGCCGGTCGGCACTTCAGACGAGCCGGCGCGCCACCACGACCGTCGGCAACGGTCAGTCGAGACGTCGTGCGACGCCGAGCAGGCCTGCCTCGGCATCGGTCGGCTGCGTCAGCGAGTAGTAGCGGTCCTTGCGCGTGCACCAAAGGGTGACACCGTCGCCCAGCGTCGAGAGGGTCTCCCTCTCCTCGCCCGGCAGCCGCATCGTCCGCGCCAGGTGGGCCGCCTCGTCAGGTGACACCCGCTGAATGCCGACGAGTGAAGACGTCTGCAGCAACCTCGGGGCGGCGGGGCTGAGATAGGGCAGCAGCGTCACCACGGACTGCCACGGTGCCGCGGTCACCCGACCACGCGGGGGCTTCATGCCACAGTCGCGGATGATGACCACCGGGCTGCTCACGGACGGCCCGAGCGACGGCACGTGGCCGACTTCGTACATCGTGATGCACTGCTGCTCGGCGCCCGCCGCCCGCACCAGCGACGTCCATACGTGCGCGCGGCCCGTCTCGACGGCGACCCGTGCACCCGTACCCGCCGCACGCAGCGCCAGCACCTGCGCCGTCCACAGGCCGCCGATCAGCAGCACGTCGTATGCCGTACGGCGGCTGAGTCCGAGGACGGCGGGCTGCCGCTGCGCGTCCGTGCCGATGACGACGCCGTCGTCACCGAGAGGGACGCCTATGGCGGCGAGTTGATCCACGGCGACCTTGTGCCGCAGATGGCGCGGCCCGCGGAGGCCGAATCCGGGACGGCGCGGCCGTGCCGACTCCTGGTCGGCCTCGTCGTCGCGGCCGAAGACCGGGATCATCCCTGTGTCGTTCGGCGTTGCGACGTGACGCGGCTGCGCGGGTTCGTCGGATCCCTGGCCGCCCTGGGGCTGCTGGCGGCCGAGGCCCGCGCCGGGCATGCCTGTCTGCCTTGGCATCATCGGAGTGGACATCAGCTGGTGCCTCCGAGGGGCAGGGTGGCGAGTACACCGGGCACCTGTTCCCGGTCGAGCGGAACGAGCCCGGTCTTCGCCCGGCCCGCAGTGCGCAGCAGTTCACGCCGTGCCGTGGACAGGTCGCGCTCGCTGTGAGTGACGATACGGACGTGCCCGGCGATCGACGCCGACCGCCCGTCGTCCTGGCCGAGCGTCAGGCTGAAGACGGACGTGAACACACGCAACGAGGTGAGGATCGAGGCCAGATGGGCCGCGCTCACCGCGTTCGGGCCGACCTGGGGCCAGCGGCTGATCCAGTAAGTCGCGTGCCAGCGGTCGTCGCAGCGCCATCCCCGCACCGACTCCTCCGTACGCCGCGGGGCGGGGCGGCGGTCTGTCGAAGTCGCGTTGCTGGCACGGGGGTTGAGACAGCTGGACGTGGCGAGCGCCTGAACGACGTCCGCCTCGTTGAGCACTGTGGCGCTGAATCCCGCGCCTTCGAGCCGGCTCGCGAGCTGGTCCGCGGCGCGCACCAGGGAGCGCTGCGCGCCGCCGAGTCCGCCTCCGCGCGCCTCCACCGCCTCCGGCGTGAGCTCCGGCGTGAGCTTCAGTGCCACCCAGGTCATGCGGAGCGAGGGGATGCCCGCTGCTTCCTGCAAAGACCCGTAGGACCGGGCCACCACCGACTGTTCGGGCAGATGCGGTGCCGGAGCCGGCTGCGTGTGCTGGACGATCTGGACGGACTCCAGCCGGATGTCGTCGGTCGTCAGGGCATCGTGCAGCACGTCCAGCGGCACAGGGCGCTCGACGCGGCCCGTACGGCCCGGGCGCAGCGGTGTGTCCTTGCCCTCGACCGCGATGAGCGCCGTCAGGAACGTACCGTCACCGACCATTCCGACCGCGCGGTCCTCACGCGTCACATACGTGGACGTCTGCACGGCGGGATCGCACTCGACGACCGGAACGAGACCGGGATCGGTGCCGACAGGAAGCGGAAGCTTCGCTTCGCGCTTGCGGCGCCGCAGTGAGCGCTTCAGGTCGTACCACTCGGACAACGGGTGCTGCCGGCGGCGCACCAGAGCGAAAAGCGTCAGCAGCCCGGCGACGACAGCGGCCGGAACGACCAGCCAGGGCTGCGCGATCCATGCGACCAGCAGGAGGCCGGCGGCGATTTCGATCAGCACAAGCTGCTGCAGCCGCACCGGACCGAAACTGCCGGGTTTGCTGCGCAGCCGGAGCGTCGCCGTGGTGGGGCCCTGCGAGGCGGACGCTGAAGGCTGCTGCTCGGCGGTCCCCTGGCGCGGATCGCGCCGGTTACCGGACCGGCTGCGGGTGGCGCTCGTCATCCCCCGTATTTCCCCTTCAAGATGTCATCTGCACTGCTGTCGGCATCAGTTGCCGCTTTTCCGCGTACGGCTTGCTGGAAGCGGTTCAGGCTGCGGTGCTTCCCGTGGCCGTCGGCCGTGCCCCGGTTCGGCGCCTCCCCGGTGCCGCGGATCCTCCGGCTGTGAAGTCTGCCCGGTGTACCCGCCGAACAGCCACGTACCCTGACCGTCCAGCACGCGGAGCCGAACCGGCCTGCACCGCACACGGACGCCGGCCGGACAGCCAGGATACTCATCACGTACCCGGCTGACAGCAGGGCCCGTGAGGGCCTTGTGCGGATACCGCGACCTCCCGTGCGACCCGGGCGTTTGCGTACGCACCGTGGGGCGGCATAGTAGTGCAGCCGGGGGAGTTGGGCAGACCGGACGTGGCAGCCGACAGTGGCGCGCCACCTACCGGACGTGAGCACCAGGCAACCACCAGCACACCGGGAATCACCAGCACGGGAACGGGAGAGACGGGGATCGATGGCGACGCGGCGGGACGAGCTCAGCGCCCACACCTTCGCGCGGAAGCGCACGCTTGCAGCCTTTCTGCAGCCGGAATCGAGAGTGTCCGACGAGGAGGCTCCGCGTCCTGTACGGGCGCTCATGCCCAGCATCGTGGTGGGACTGGTGCTGGTGGCGGGCAGCATCGCCTGGGGCGCCATAGCACCCAGCGCGCCCAAGGGCTGGGACACGGCGGGTGAACACATCATCGTCGACAGCGACTCGACGACGCGGTACGTCGTCCTCCCCAAGAAGACCAAGAGCGGCAACAAGATCAAACAGCTGCACCCCGTGATGAACTTCGCCTCTGCCAAGCTCGTGCTGGACAAGGGCAAGGGGGAGGTCATCGAGGTCTCCGGCAAGGACATCGACGAGAGTTCGATGGCCCGCGGCGCCACCATCGGCATCCCGTACGCACCCGACCGGCTGCCGAGCAAGGAAGA
>Ga0190265_10003521_pt1 | contig 10685 bp, 9 predicted proteins | sample Popmic124T_FD_133135 | JGI IMG/M metagenome (GOLD analysis project Ga0190265, IMG submission 133135) | Populus adjacent soil microbial communities from riparian zone of Indian Creek, Utah, USA - 124 T | ecosystem: Environmental > Terrestrial > Soil > Riparian zone | place: USA: Utah | collected...
CGCGCAAGCAGAACATGCGCCTGCACGGCATCCGCGTGCTCGGGACGATCGGCGACCTGCCCGGGCTCCTGCGCGAGACCCGGCCCGACGAGGTGATTCTCGCCATCCCGTCCGCCGGGGGCGAGCTCCGTGAGCGCGTTGTGAACCTCTGCGCCGAGGCGGGCGTACCCGTGAAGACGCTGCCCGGCGTCTACGAGCTCATCTCGGACGACGAAATCGACCTTGCCCGGCAGATCCGCGAGGTCGAGATCGAGGATCTGCTCGGGCGCGAGCCTGTCCGGCTCGACCTCGCCTCGATCGCCTCCTACCTCGGAGGCGAGACGGTGCTCGTGACCGGCGCGGGCGGCTCGATCGGAAGCGAGATCTGCCGCCAGATCCTGGCCGCCGCACCGAGGCAGGTCATCCTCGTGGACAACTCCGAGACTCCGCTCGTCGAGATCCACCGCGAAGTCGTCCACGAGCGGAGGTTCGCCTCCGCGGTTCCCGTCCTCGCCGACGTCGCAAACGCGACCTCGATGCGGCAGATCTTCGAGGAGTTCCGGCCCGGGGTCGTGTTCCACGGGTCGGCGTACAAGCACGTTCCGCTCGTCGAGTCGAACCCCATCGAGGCGGCGCGCAACAACGTCCTCGCCACGAAGGCGCTCGCCGAGGTCGCATCCGAGCTCGGGGTGCACCGCTTCGTCCTCGTCTCGACCGACAAGGCCGTGGAGCCGACCAACGTCCTCGGCCGGACGAAGGCCGTGTGCGAGTGGATCGTCGCCGCCGCCGCGAGGCAGGAGGCGAACGGGACCGAGTTCATCGCCGTTCGGTTCGGCAACGTGCTCGGCTCGTCGGGCAGCGTCATCCCGCTGTTTCGTAAGCAGATCGCGGCCGGCGGCCCGGTCACGGTCACGCACGAGGCGATGACGCGCTACTTCATGACGATCCCGGAGGCGGTGCAGCTCGTCATCCAGGCCGGTGCGCTCGGCAGAAGCGGGGATGTCTTCGTCCTCGACATGGGCGAGCCCGTGCGCATCGTCCATCTCGCGGAGGAGATGGTCCGTCTCTCCGGCAAGGACCCGGGCGTCGACATCCAGATCGAGATCGTCGGGATGCGCCCCGGCGAGAAGCTCCACGAGAAGCTCTGGGCCGACGACGAGCGCGTCGCGGAGACGAGCCAGCCGAAGATCCTCCGGTGTTCCTGCCGCCCCGTCGACCGGGCCTGGCTCGACGACGAGGTCACCGAGCTGGCGCGACGGGTCGCAGCGGGCGACTCGGATGGGGTCGCGGCGAAGCTCGAGGCGATGCTTGGCGTGCCTCGGATGGCTGGCGCCCGCGCCACCGAGACCGTCTAGCGTCCTCAGACGTGATCCCGGACGTGACCGTCTCCGTCGTGAACCACAACGGGCGCGAAACCCTTCTGCCGCTCCTCGCGTCGGTCGAGCGCGAGTCGGCGGGGCTCGAGGTCGAGACGGTGGTTCTCGACAACGCCTCCGAGGACGGCGCCGTCCCTGTGCTGCGCGAGCGCTTTCCGGCGGTCCGCGTGGTCGAGCAGCGCTTCCGGGCCGGCTTCGGTGCGAACCACAACCGCGTCCTCGCCGCGACGACCGGCCGCTACCTCCTGCTGCTCTCCCACGACGCAGAGCTCGGGCCGGGCTCCCTGCGCCGGCTGGTGGCGTTGCTCGACACCACTCCGCGGGCAGCCGCGGCGGCGCCGCGGCTGCGGTATCCCGACGGCCGCGCCCAGTCCTCCGCGTGGCGCTTCCCGTCGCCGACCGCCTCCGTGCTCGGCCTGCTCACGCTCGACCGGGTCGGAACCGTTCAGTCACGGGGCGACCGGCCGCATCCGGTCGACTGGGCGATGGGCGCCGCGCTCCTGCTGCGGCGGGCGGCGCTCGACGAGGTCGGCCCGTTCGACGAGTACTTCTTCATGTACTCCGAGGAGACGGATCTCTGCCGCCGTCTCGCGCACGCCGGCTGGGAGACGTGGTTCTTGCCGGAGGCGGTGGTCGTGCACCACGAGAGTACGCTCAGGACAAACGCCCCGGCCGAGCGGATCGCCGAGGAGTGGCGCTCTCGCCACTACTACTGGCGCAAGCACCACTCCCGGGCGGGGGCCCGGGTCGCGGCCGTGTCGACGGGAGCCCGGTACGCCGCGCGGGCGGGGATCGCCGCCGCCGTCCGCCGGCTGCGCCCGGGGCGCTACGACTCCGACTTCCCCGCCCGGATGCGCCGACACGCGCTCGCCGCCTGGCGCGGCCCGCGTGGAGAGGGTCTGCGCGAGCTGGCGGACGCCTGGAACACCAACCATGCGCGGGCCGAATCGGAGGTCTCGTGACGACGATCGCCGTCCGTCCGCCCCCCCGCGTCGGCCGACGCGCCGTCTCGCACGGCGAAGGGTCGCGGGCTCTCGACGTCCTTCTCTTCACGACGATGTTCTTCGTCACCTTCGCCAAGGTGCGGATCACGCCCGGCGGCGAAAACCACCTCGTCATCTCCGACGTCACCGCGACCCTGTTCGTCCTCGGGTTCCTCGCGTACCGGATCGGGCGGCGAGACTTCTCCGTCTCGCGAACGGCCGCGCTCACGGGCCTCTTCGTCCTCGCGTTCCTGCTCGTCTTCCTGATCGGCTTCTTCAACATCGCGACGGAGGTCGACCGCAACCTCCTGCTGAAGGGGATCGGGAAGCGGAGCATCCACTTCGCCCTCCTGTTCTGCGGCGTCGCCTATCTGGGACGCCGCTCCGTGCGCGTCTACTGGCAGGCGCTCGGCGCGTTCGTCGCCGGTATCGCGGCGAACGCGGCCTACGGGATCCTCCAGCTCGTGCTGGCCGAGACGAGCGGGGCCAACCTGGACGAGCTCCTGCTCGGACGGCTCGGGACCTACGACGGGAGCAACATCAATCGGTTCGGCGCGGTCGGCGGCGCCGAGGTCTACCGGACGAATGCACTGACGCTCGACCCGAACCATCTCGCCGTGATCCTTGTCGTGCCGATCCTCGTGGTTCTTCCTCTCTACCTCCGGCTGGACCGGGGACACGCCGCCCGGACGCCGCTCGCCGTGCTGCTCGGGTTTCTCGCGCTCGTCGAGCTTTCGACGCTGTCCCGCAGTGGTCTCCTCGGGCTCGCGGCCGGCCTGCTCGTCCTCGCGATCCCGTATCGTCACCTGCTGACGCGGCCGCGCGCGCTCGTGCCGCTCGCGGCTCTCGGCCTCGTGCTCCTGCTCGTCGTCGCGTCGCGAGCCGACTTCTACGGAACGGTCGTGAGCGCGCGGACGCAGGTCGGCGGCAGCTCGGCCGAGACGCACCTTGCCTTCTACTCGCTCATCCGTCCGGCGCTCGAGCAGCACCTCCTGTTCGGGCTCGGTCACAACACGTTCGCGGGCTACTACGAGTTCCTGACGGGCAGGGAGAACTACGGCCCGCATTCGTTCTGGGTCGCCGTCCTCACCGAGACCGGTGTCGTCGGTACGACGCTGTATGCCGCCTGGCTCGTCTTCCTTTTCTCCCAGCTTTCCAGGCTCCGCCGGCTCGGACGCCGCCTCGCGCAGGCCGGCGACGCTCTCGAGGCCCGTGTCCGCCCGCTCGGCTGGGGGCTGACGGCGGCGCTTGTGGGGACGATGGCCGCGAACCTCTTCTACTTGACCATGACCATGTACTACTTCGTGAGCTTCGCGCTCCTGCTCCTGGCCGCGCCGGTCGTCTTCGGTCGGGCGGCGGCGAGGCGCGCACGCACGGCGGATACGGTGCGGCGGTGATCGTCCTCGTTGTCCTCTTCGCGGCCAGCGGCGGGCTGCTTCTCTGGACCCACGTTGCGTATCCGCTCACGGCAGCGGCGCTTGCGCGAGTCCGACCGCGCCCCGTGCGCAAGGCACCATGGACGCCACGAGTCACGGTCGTCGTCGCCGCGCACGACGAGGAAGACGTGATCGGGCCGCGCCTCGAGAACCTGCTTACGCTCGACTACCCGCCCGACGCGCTCGACCTCATCGTCGCCTCGGACGCGTCGACCGACCGGACCGACGAGCTCGTCGCCGCCGTCGCCGCGCGCGAGCCCCGCGTGCGCCTGCTTCGCTGTCCCCGCGGCGGGAAGGTGGCCGCCCAGAACCTTGCCGTACGTGAGACGGACGCGGAGGTGATCGCGTGCACGGATGCGAACGCGACCTGGTCGCCCGATGCCCTTCGCTTGCTCGTGCGCAGCCTCGCGGATCCAGACGTCGCGTACGTCTGCGGGCAGCTTCGGCTCCTGCGCCCCGACGGATCGAATCGCGAGGGCTTCTACTGGCGCTACGAGATGTGGCTACGCAAGCAGGAGTCGGTGCTCGGGTCGATCACCGGCGGCAACGGCTCCGTCTACGCCGTCCGTCGCGAGGATTGGATCGACGTCGACCCGCGCTTCGGACACGACATGTCCTTCCCGTACAGCCTCGTGCAGCGCGGCCGCAGGGCCGTGTACGACCCGGAGGCGCACGCGTTCGAGAAGCCGGCGCGCGACATCGAAGACGAGTACCAGCGCAAGGTACGCATGTTCGAGCACGCGTGGCTCATGCTCTTCCGGGGTGGGATGCTGCGCGGCGTCGGGCCCTTCTACGCCTTCGAGCTCGTCTCCCACAGGCACCTGCGCTACGCGAGCGGGTTCCTTCACCTCATCTTCCTGGGCACGAGCGCGGCGCTCGTGGCGGCGGGACCTGTGTACGCGGCGGCGCTCGCCGCCCAGCTCGGCGTCCTCGCCCTCGCCGCGCTCGGCCGCCTCCGCCTCCCGGTCCCGGGCGCGGGCGCCGCCCTCTACTACGTCCTCGTCAGCGCGGCGACCGTCGTCTCGTGCGTCCGCTACCTGCGCTTCGGCGTCCCCGCAGTCTGGGAGAAGGCCGTCGGAACCCGATGAGCGGCCCGCCGCTCATCCTCCTCGGTGTCCGCCGCACAGGGACGACGCTCTTTCACGTCATGCTCGACCGCCACCCGGAGGTGGCGATCCCGGACGAGTCGTACTTCGTTCCCCAGCTCGTCGACCGCCACCGAGACCACGTGCACGTCGAGCGCTTCCTCGCGGCCGGGTCTTACAGCTAGCTCTTCGCCTTTGACTTCGCCTTAGCGTTCGGCTTGCGGTCGCGGACGGCCTCGAGCTTGGGCGAGTTCTTGCCGCGCTTCACGACGAGCAGCCCGCTGAACGAGAAGTAGTAGAGCCGGTCGGTGGCCACGCCTGGGATGAAGTGCCCGCCCCCGTAGCGCCAGGCCGTCTCGCCCGAGCGGACGTCGAACGCGAGCGTTCGGCCCATCGTCGAGACGAACACGAGGTTCCCGACGACGAGCGGCGCGGCGGCGATAGGCCCGCCGACCGCCCGGCGCCAACGCTCGTGACCGGACGCGGCGTCGAACGCGTGGAACGTCCCGCCGCGTCCGCCCGTGAAGACGAGGCCGTGCGCGACCGCCGGGGTCGCGTACCCGTAGCCGGACGTGTACTGCGTCCAGAGGACGCGCCCCGAGCGCGCGTCGAAGGCGACCACCTTGCCGGTGCGCGCGATCGTGTAGATCCGCCGGCCGTCTGTCGCCGGGCTGGCATAGAAGCTCTCGTAGGAGACGGCGTTGCGGCGCACGTACGTGCTCCAGAGCTTTGCGCCGTTCGAGCGGCGGAGGCAGAAGACCGCGCCGCCGTAGTTCGAGATGCAGATCCGGTCGCCCCATACGGACGGGCTCGAGTTGACGCGGGCCCCGGTGTCGTAGGCCCACCGCACCGCTCCCGTGCGGACGTTGACGGCGAAAAGGCGGCCGTCCGTCGCCCCGAAGTAGGCGATGTCGTCGATGACGACCGGTGACGACTCGATCCGCGCGCGCGCGTCGATCTTCCAGAGCACCTTGCCGTTCGCCGCGTTCAGGCCCTGCGCCGTCCCGTCGTGGGACGTGACGACGAGCCGCGGCCCCGCGATCGCGGGCGAGGACGGCTTCGCGCCGCCCTTGCGCGACCAGAGCAGCCGGCCGGTGCGCGCGTCGTACGCCCGCGTGTGGCCCTCGAGCGTGTTCACGTACACGCGGCCGTCGCATACGGTTGGCCCGTACTCCATGAGCCCGCCGGTCCCTCGCGCCCAACGCGCTTTCGCCACGGGCCGGCCGAGGTTGGCCGGCTGGAAGTTCGTGCGCTGCGGGTTGCCCCCGAACACGCTCCAGCAGCTCTCGGCCTTCTCCTCGGGCTCGTCGCGCGCCTCCGTCGTCGTCTCGGCCGGCTCGTCGAGCGTGTCTGTCGCGGGATCCGCCGTCGAGACGGAGATGTCGGTCAGGCTTGTCTCGAGATGACCTTCCGGGCGGTCGTTCAGACGCAGGAGGTACGCCGCGCCGGCACCGGTGACGAGCAGGACAAATGCGAGGAGTCCTAGGAGAATCTTCTTCAGCATGGGGGCGCCGTGGGGCGAGGCTCTACTATGCCTGCCGCGCGCCCGCGGTCGGCGCAGGTGCCTCGCCGCTCGCCGCGAGCGCCGCCGTCATCAGCCCGAGCGTGCCCCACGTGAGCGGGTCCTCGAAGAACCCGCTGTCGAAGAGCGAGTGCACCAGCAAGACGAGGAGGAGCGCGGCGAGGCAGAGCGCGAGCGGGCGGTCGACACGGCCGAGTCGCGCGAGCGCGCGCCCCGTGGCGGCGAGGAGGAGGAGGTATGCGGCGACGCCGAGCGCGCCGGGCTCCGCGGCGACGGTGAGCGGCGGCGTGTGCAACGGCTTCGACAGGAGCCCGCGCTTCTCTCCCTCCTCCCGGCTCGCCTGCTCCTCGCCACCGATGCCACCGATGCCGACGCCGACGAGCAGGTGCGCGGCGATCACGTAGGCGGTGTTCGTGACGAGCTCGGAGCGGCCGCTCGTCGCCTCTCGCAGCGAGTCATTCGTCGCGAGCGCAACGACGGCGCTGATCGTCGCCAGTGCGGCCCCGACGCCGGCGACCAGGATCCGGCGGGCACGCCGCCCGGCCGCGACGCGGCTCACCAGACCGCGGAGGCGAAGAGCGCGAGCATGCCCGACTGCGAAGACGAGCGCTGCTCCTACGCGCGGCCGCGCGCGGCCGGCCTTCGCGCCCGGTCGAGCTTGCGCCGCAGGACGTAGCGCACCTCGCGCCCGCGTTCGGCGACCAGGCGAAGGCGGACGAAGTTCGCGGCGCGGAGCCCCGCGTCGTGGGCGCGGTACGCGGCCTCTGCGAGCCGTGACGGGCGCGCGGGCGGCGTCAGCTCGTATCCCATCCCCTCGAGCTCGGGCCCTGCGAGCGCCGCGAACACGGCGCGGTCGTGGGGGGACATCTCCGTCTTCCACTTGCCGACCGCGGAGGTGTTGATCCCAGTCCACATGTTCGTGAACCAGCCGGCCTGGTCGGTCAAGATCTTGCCCCGGTCGGCGCGCTCGATCGCGAGCATCTCGCGGTCGTAGGAGAGGTCGAGGAAGCGACAGATCCGCTCCACCTCCGTCTCCGGGGCGGCGACGACGTCCTCGTAGCGCGCGGTGAGCACGCGGCCAGGATGGCGGCGCTCCGCCTCGAGCCCCAGCCGTACGCCCCGCGACCAAGCGCGGGCGGCCGCCCAGACGTTGTTCGGCCCGAAGGTCACGCGAAGGAGGGAAAGTGCGACGTCGCGCCCGTCGCGCACGAGGACGACGAAGCGCGCCGCCGGCCAGACGGCCGCCAGCTCGTCGATCGAGGCGAGGTAGCGGGGGGTCTTGTCCGCCCACCGCTCCTTTCCCTGCGCCCTCGCGTACGCGAGGAACGGGGCCTCGACCGCGAAGCGGTACGCGTCCGCGTGCGAGAGCCCGGCCGGGACCCGGGGCGGGTCGCCCCCGACGCCCCAGAGGCGTACGCGGGGATGCTCCCAGACCCGGCGCACGAAGGCCGCGGCCGCGGCGGGATCGGAGAGGTCGCCGTTCCGGCGGACGCCGTCCAGGTCGGCGAGGAACATCGACTCCGGCGGGATCGCGACGTCCCCGCGGTCGAGGACGAGGCGCAGCATCGTCGTTCCCGAGCGGTCGACGCCGACGACGAAGAAGGGCGCGTGCTCGCGGGTCATGGCACCCGTCAACTCTACGGACGCGAGGCCTCGGTCCCGCCGGCTGCGAGTGGGTACGCTCCTGCGCGGGATGCGAATCGTGATCCTCGATCCACCCGGGTTCACGCCTCCGTACGACGACGCGCTGGCCTCGGCACTCGCCGCGCGGGGTCACGAGGTCCACCTCCTGACGGCGCCCGATGTGAACGGGGCGGCCCGGGGGCGGAACGGGTACGAGCGGCACGAGACGTTCCTGCCCGTGAGCAGCCGCCTACTCCGCCGCCGGCCCAGGACGCGACTCCGGCTCGCCGTGAAGGCGGCGGAGTATGTCCCCAGCGTGCGCCGCACCGTGCGAACGGTGCGTGGGCTCGCCCCCGACGTCGTCCATGTCCAGTGGCTCGGCGCCGCCCCGTACGACGTTCGCTGGCTGCGCCGGCTCGCGCGCGCGACGCCGCTCGTCCTCACCGCCCACGACCTCGCGCCCCGCCGCCGCCTGAACGCGGCCGGTTGGGATGGGGTGCTCCGGCTCGCCGACCGGGTCGTCGTCCACTCGGATCACGCGCTCGCGCGCCTGGCCGAGCGCGGCGTCGAGCGGCGCCGGCTCGCCCGGATCCCGCACGCGGTCTTCGAGCCGCCACCCGGATACGTGGCGACGGAGCCCGCCGGCGAGACGCTTCTCTTCTTCGGGCTCATCCGCGAGTACAAGGGGCTCGACGTGCTCTTGCGCGCGCTTCCGGAAGTGGCGCGCACCGTGCCCGTCGTGCGGCTCGTGGTCGCGGGCCGGCCGCTCATGCCGGTCGAGCCGCTGCGCACGCTCGCCGAGCGCCTCGGGGTTGCCGACCGGATCCAGTGGATCCTTCGCTTCGTACCCCCGGACGAGGCGGTCGGGTTTTTCGAGGCGTCGGCGGTCGCGGTGCTTCCGTACCGGGAGCTCGAGTCCTCCGGGGTCCTCGCGACCGCGCTCGGGCTCGGCCGCCCCGCGGTCGTCACAGACGTCGGCTCGCTCGGCCCGATCGTGCGCGAGTACGGGGCCGGTCGGGTGGTCCGGCCGGAGGATTCGGCCGCACTTGCGGCGGCGTGCACCGAGCTCCTCGCCGACCCGGCCGCGCTCGCCGCCGCAGCCGCCGGTGCGCGCGCCGCCCGGGACGCCCTCACCTGGGAGTCCGTGGCCGAGCAGCACGAGCGCCTCTACGAGTCCGTCGTGGCGGAGCGGCGATGATCGGCGGGTTCGCGCGCCATCCCGTCCAGGCTCGCGTGAAAAGGGTGGCGGATCCGACCCTCGCGGCGCTGCTCCTCTTCGTGTTCTCGCCCGTCATGTGCGCGATCGCGGTTTGGATCCTCCTCGAGAGCGGCCGCCCGGTGCTCTTTCGCCAGCATCGAGCCGGCAAGGACGGGCGTACGTTCGGGCTCCTGAAGTTCCGCACCATGGTGGCGGACGCAATCGAGGTCGGCCGCCGCCTGCACCTGAGCGAGGACCCGTACGGCCTCGTCGAGCGCGACCCGCGCATCACGCGGAGCGGGCGCTTCCTACGCCGCACCGGGCTCGACGAGGTCCCGCAGTTCGTGAACGTTCTCCGCGGCCGGATGAGCCTCGTCGGCCCACGGCCGGATCTCGTCGAGCAGGCCGCCCACTACACCGCGGAGGAGGCGCGCCGCCTCTCCATTCCGCCTGGCATCACCGGCTGGGCGCAGATCCATGGGCGCGAGGACTTGACCTGGCCGGAGCGGTTCGCGTATGACGCCTGGTACATCGAGCACTGGTCGCTCAGGCTCGCCCTCGTCATCCTCCTGCGGACACTCGGCCAGTTCTTCCGGCCGGAGCCGGTTCCGGCCGCCGACACGTTCAACATCGAGCGCGCGCGGGCCCGGACGGCGGGGAAGGATGCGGAGCGGTGAGCGGCGCCGTCCCGGGCCGCGACCGCCTCGTCGAGGTCGAGCGGGACCGCTGGGACGAGCTCCTCGAGCGGCTCGACATCGCGGACGCGTATCTCTTGGCGGGCTATCTCGAGGCGTCGGCGGTGATCGAGGAGGGACGGCCGGCGCTTCTGCACCTGGCGGGTGTTGGAGGGGACGTCGTGTTCGCCTGCCTCGTCCGCGACGTCCCCGGCGCGGACGGAGCGCGCGACGTCACGACGCCGTACGGCTACGGCGGCCCCGTTGCCGCCGGCGGCGACCCGCCGGTCGAGCGGTTCCACGAGCGCTACGAGGCCTGGGCCGCCGAAAACGGCGTCGTGACGACGTTCGTCCGCTATCACCCGCTCTTCGAGAACTGGCGTCGCGCCGCGCCGAAGGCCGAGCTGGAGCGGCTTGCCGACACGGTCACATGGCCTTTGCGGCCGGGCGCCGACCTCTACGAGGGGATGCACGCGAAGCACCGGGCCGACTGCCGCAAGGCGGAGAGGGCCGAAGTCGAGGTGAGCCTGCAGGTCTCGCCCGCACTCGAGGAGTTCGCCGCCCTCTACGAGCGTACGATGCGCTCCCGGGAGGCTTCGAGCTTCTATCTCTTCCCGTCCGCGTACTGGAGCCTGCTCGGCGAGCGGTTCGGCGCCCGGCTCCTCGTCGCTGATGCGCGGCTCGACGGCGATCTCGTCGCCTCGACGCTCTGCCTCGCGACCCGGCCCTGGCTCCATTACCACCTCGCCGCGACCGACGACGCCGGCCGCGCGGTCGGGGCGAGCAAGCTCGTTCTCCTCGAGGTCGCC
>Ga0190265_10003522_pt1 | contig 10685 bp, 8 predicted proteins | sample Popmic124T_FD_133135 | JGI IMG/M metagenome (GOLD analysis project Ga0190265, IMG submission 133135) | Populus adjacent soil microbial communities from riparian zone of Indian Creek, Utah, USA - 124 T | ecosystem: Environmental > Terrestrial > Soil > Riparian zone | place: USA: Utah | collected...
CGACGACGTCGCCCTCTTCCACGGCCTCGGTCAGCGGGTGTCGCAGCTCACGTACAACTCCCGCAACCGCATCGCCACCGGCTGCAAGGAGCCGGGCGACGGCGGCTTGACACCGTACGGCGCGGAGATCGTGGCGGCGATGAACCGCTCCGGCATGGCCGTCGACCTCTCGCACGCCGCCGAGCGCACCACTCTCGAGGCGATCGCCGCCTCGCGCAAGCCGGTCCTCCTCACCCACTCGAACTGCCGGGCGCTGGTGCCCCACCCGCGTTGCGTCTCCGACGCCGTGATCCGCGCCCTGGCCGCGCGGGGCGGCGTGATGGGGATCACCGTCATCCCCGCCTTCGTGCGCTCTGGCCGGGGAGCCGCGCTCGACGACGTCCTGAACCACTTCGAGCACGTCGCCCGGCTGGTCGGCATCGAGCACGTGGGCCTGGGCAGCGACGCCGACGTCGACGCGATCGACCCGCGGACGGGCCGCGTCCGCGAGCGCTACGTCGTTCGCGGCCTCAACCATCCCCGCCGGGTCTTCGAGGTCGCCGAGGGCCTCATCCGGCGGGGCTACGGCGACCGCGAGATCGAGATGGTCCTCGGCGGCAACTTCCAGCGCGCCCTGACGGAGATCTGGAGCCCGCCGCACCCGTCGCAGACGCCGCAGACGGTCCCCCCGATCGTCTGAGAGAGCGGAGCCGCCGGCGCCCGCGCTGGCGGCTCCGTCCGCGTTCCGCTATGCTTCCGCGCGATGTCCGACCCTGAAATCCCTCCCGGCGGCGAGGTCCCCGCCGATGAGCCCGGCAGCGGAGCGTTGCGCTCCTTCCTGGGGCTGTTCGTCGTCCCCCTGCTCGTGGTGATCCTCTGCGTCGCCGTCTTCATCGGCTTCGGCTGGATCGCCTACGACCGGCAGACGACTTCCGACTATCTGAACGACCTGCAGGCGTGGTGGAAGCCGCGGCGGGTCCAGGCGGCCTACGAGCTGTCGAAGATCCTGGTCTCCGACCCGCAAGCGCTGGACGAGGAGCCGGGGGCGCGCGAGGAGGTGCGGCGGCTCTTTCGCGAGGCGGAAGACCCGGAGATGCGCCAGTACCTCGCTCTCGTGCTCGGCCGCACCCGGGACCGCGAGGCGGTACCTCTCCTGACCGCGGCGCTCCAGGACCCGGACGACAAGACCCGCATCTACGCCCTCTGGGCGCTGGGCTCGCTCGGCGATCCGGCCGCCCGCGAAGCGCTCGAGAGCGCGCTCGCGGACCCCGACCCCGGCATCCGCAAGACCGCCGCCTTCGCCCTCGGGGAGGCCGGCGACCGCGCCGCCGTCCCGCTGCTCGTCAAGGCGCTGGACGACGCCGTCGCCGACGTGCGCTGGAACGCCGCGCTGTCGCTCGCCCGGTTGGGCAGCGGCGCCGGCGTGCCGGTGCTGGAGACGATGGCGGACCGCCGCCTGCTCGCCCAGGTGCCCGGCATCACCCCCGAGCAGCAGGAGGAGGCCATCATCAGCGCCGTCCGCTCGCTCGCCGTGGTGGGGGGGGCGGAGCATTCGGCCCTGTTCGAACGCCTCACCGGGGACCCGAGCCTCAAGGTGCGGCAGGCGGCCATCGAAGCCGGGAAGGCCCTGGCTGCGCGCCGCGCCGGGGCTTGACACCCTACGCCCGGTTCCGCTAGAACAAGGCCCACTTTTCCATAAGACCCGGGATCAGATGTAGCTGGCAAAAGACGTTTACGAAAGGGGCCAAATGGCTGACGAACCCGAGGGCAGCCCCTCGCCCGAACCCAACGTTCCGGCAGGGCCGCAAGCTTCCACCACGCCTCCCGCCGCCGCGAAGCCCGCGGCTCCGGTGGCACCTGCTGCCCGTCCCGCCGTCGCCCGTCCCGCCGCGCCTGCGGCCGGAGACATGTCCCGCCGCGGCTTCTTCTCCTGGGCCGCCGTGGCCTGGGTGGGATTCACCGTGGCGATCGGCGGCTGCGTCACGGCGATGGGCCGCTTCATGTTCCCCAACGTACTGTTCGAGCCGCCGACCAGCTTCAAGGTCGGCCGGCCGGCCGACTTCGCCTCGGGCGTGGTCGACACCCGCTTCGTCGACAAGTACGGAGTGTGGGTCGTCAACGACGGGGGCCGCATCTTCTCGCTGATCGCGATCTGTACCCATCTCGGCTGTCCGCCCGCCTGGCTCGACACCCAGAACAAGTTCAAGTGCCCCTGCCACGGCAGCGGCTACTACAAGAGCGGCGTCAACTTCGAAGGCCCGACGCCGCGGCCTCTCGAACGGGCGCGCATCTCCGTCAGCCCCGACGACGGCCAGATCGTCATCGACAAGGCGCTGAAGTACCAGTACGAGCTGGGGCAGTGGGAAGACCCCAACTCCTTCATCCCGGCCTGACCGCGAGAGAGGATCCATGATCGACAACCTGTCGAAGAGCATCACCAAGAGTCAGATCTGGAAGTCCATCTTTCGGGTGGGCATCCCGACGGACAACAGAAAACGCGCCCTCGCGATGCTGGGCAACGTGGTGCTTCACCTGCACCCGATCAAGGTGAAGAAGTCCGGCATCCGGATGAGCTACACCTGGTGCATGGGCGGCACGGCCTTCTTCCTCTTCCTGCTGGAGACGATCACCGGCCTGCTGCTGATGTTCTACTACCGCCCGACCGTCGAGTACGCCTTCGTCGACATCGTCGACCTGCGCGAGGCGGCGGCCTTCGGCATCATGCGCGAGCTGCACCGGTGGGGAGCGCACGCCATGGTGATCGCGGTCTGGCTGCACATGTTCCGCGTCTTCATGACCGGCTCCTACAAGCCGCCCAGAGAGTTCAACTGGAACGTCGGCGTCATCCTGCTCGTGCTGACGCTGCTGCTCTCGTTCACCGGCTACCTCCTGCCGTGGGACCAGCTCGCGATCTGGGCCATCACCGTCGGCTCGAACATGGCGCGGGCCACGCCCCTGTTAGGCAACGAGGGACCGGGTGCCGCCTTCCTGACCTTGGGAGGGCAAAAGCTGATCCACGTGGGCAGCGACGCACGCTTCGCCCTGATCGGCGGCCGCACCATCGGCGGCGCCACGCTGATCCGGTTCTACGTGCTGCATTGCGTCGGCATCCCGCTCGTCGCGGCCTTCCTGATGGCCGTTCACTTCTGGCGCGTCCGCAAGGACGGCGGCATTTCGGGACCGATGTAGTCGGGGGACGCGATGGAACTGATCAAGAGCGTCGTCAACTTCCTGAGCTACCCGCAGTGGTCGTTCACGCTGTCGCTGGTCGCCTTCTTCCTGATGTTGCGGTCGAGGTCCCCGTGGACGAAGCGGGGCGGCGTAGTCCTCCTCGCGGTGGGCACCGCCTTCTTCGTCCTCTCGCTCCTCGACCGGAACTTCTTCCTCATCGTGGCGAAGCCCGACAACGTCCCCATCGTCATGATGGTGTTCCTGGTCGGCTTCTTCGTCTGGTACTCGATGCACAAGGCGGTCAAGAACGACATCGCCGTCGAGCGCGGCGAGCCGCTCTTCGAGAAGACGGAGGTCGAGGACCGCATCTTCACCTGGCCGGACCTCGTCTTCTCCGAGTTCATCTGCATGGTCCTGCTCACCGTGGGCATGGTGGTCTGGTCGATCGTCCTCAAGGCTCCGCTCGAGGAGCCGGCCAACCCGGCGTTGGCGCCCAACCCGTCGAAGGCGCCCTGGTACTTCCTGGGACTCCAGGAGATGCTGGTCTACTTCGACCCCTGGCTCGCGGGTGTCGTGCTGCCCGGGTTGATCATCGTCGGCCTGATGGCGATCCCCTACATCGACACCAACCCGAAGGGCAACGGCTACTACACCTTCCGCGAGCGCAAGGTCGAGATCGGGATCTTCCTCTTCGGCTTCCTGATCCTGTGGAGCCAGATGATCGTCATCGGCACCTTCCTGCGCGGTCCCAACTGGAACTTCTTCGGCCCCTACGAGTTCTGGGACCTGAACAAGGTCGAGGCGCTGGTCAACGTCAACCTGTCCGAGTACTTCTGGATCAAGCTGCTGGGGGTTGGTCTGCCCGAGTTCTGGCTCGTCCGCGAGCTGCCGGGCATTCTATTGGTCGGCTTCTACTTCCTGGCGCTGCCGGTGCTCCTCGGCAGGACGAAACGGATCCGCAAGTATTACGAAAAGATGGGCCCCGCCCGTTACTACGTCGGCATCACCCTCTTCCTGGTCATGCTGCTGCTGCCGATCAAGATGTATCTGCGGTGGGTTTTCAACCTGAAGTATTTCGTCTACATCCAGGAGTACTTCTTCAACATTTAGACGTGTAGAAGTGGGAGGAGCTCCAAGGTGACGCCACCGAACACACCGCCCGAGAAGCGGCCCGACCGGCACTACAACTTCGGTCGCATGAACATGGTTTTCGCCGTGAGCGCCCTGGCGCTCCTGGCGGTGACGCTGTGGATGGCTTTTGCCGACTACGCGCAGCCGTGGAAGCGCCTCCAGGCCGAGTTCCGCAGCCTGGAGCGGCAGAAGCTCGTCAAGGAGGCCGAGGCGGAGCGCGGGCGTCTGAACCAGACCGAGATCGCCCAGCTCCAGAAGGACATCGCGGCCCAGGAGGCGAGCCTCAAGGCCGACAAGGGCGAGATCGAAGCCCTGGAAGACAAGATCCGGGATCTCACCAGCCAGAGAGACTCGGCCGACGCCGACTGGCGCGCGGCCAAGGCGAAGGTGGACGAGCACCGCTTCCTCTACGACAACGCCCTCCAGGCGGCTGGCGCGGCTGGTCCGGGCGGCGCTCAGGAGGCCGGCAAGGGGTTGGACGCGGCGCGCACCACGCTGCGCGACGAGAAGAAGCGGCTCGAGGAGGCGGAGGCCCAGCGTAGCGCCGTCCTGGCCCAGCTCGCCGAAAAGCGGGCGGCGGTGACCGCGGCGGAGGCGAGGCTCAAAGCGTTGAACGAGGGCCTCGACAACATCGAGACGCGGATCGCCAAGCTGAACAAGGGCGTCGACTACTTCGTCTTGAACGCCCCCCTCATGGACTTCATCCTGCCGAGCCTCAAGGTCGAGCAGGTCATCCTGCCCGGCCTCGTCCACAACATCAACTTCGCGAACATCGACCGGGTCGACCGCTGCATGACCTGCCACGTGGCGGCGAACCGCCCGGGCTTCGAGGACGATCCGGCGACGACGGACGTGGCGGAGTGGAAGGAGCCCTTCCGCAGCCATCCTCAGCTCGACCTGTTCGTCGGCGACGGCTCGCCCCACCCCTACACCCGCTTCGGCTGCACGGTCTGCCATGGCGGCCTCGACCGGGCGACCAACTTCGCCCGCGCCGGCCACAGCCCGACCTCCGAGGAGCAGAAGAAGGAGTGGGAGAAGAAGTACGGCTGGGAAAAGCAGCCGTTCCTCGAGTACCCGATCCTGCCCAGCGGCCTCGCCGAGGCCGGCTGCGCCACCTGCCATGCCGGCGACGTCTGGACGGCGAAGTCGGAGACTCAGGACGTCGGCCGCGAGCTGGTCTCCCACATGGGCTGCGCCGGCTGCCACACCATCAACCTGCCGGCCTACCAGGGGCTGCGCAAGGCCGGGCCGTCGCTCGATCGCATCGCCGGCAAGACCAACCCGGGTTGGGCCTACAAGTGGATCGAGGCGCCGCGCGACTTCCACCCGACGACCTACATGCCGCACTTCTTCTTCCAGGAGAACACCGAGACCCCCGAGAACAAGGGGCGGCAGCGGGCGGAGATGGCGGCCATCGTCTCCTATCTCTGGGCGAAGTCCGACAAGCCGGTGTACGACGACGCCGCGGTTCCCGCCGGCAACGCGGCCGCCGGCAAGCAGATCTTCGAGAACGTGGGCTGCGCCGGCTGCCACATCCTCGACGGCAAGGCCAAGCGGGACGACTTCTACCCGGTGGTCAACCGGCTGCACGGCCCGAACCTGGTGCGTACCGGCAGCAAGGTCGGCCGCGGCTGGCTCTACTCCTGGATCCGCAACCCGAAGCAGTACTACCCGGAAACCAACATGCCCGACCTGCGGCTCACCGACCAGGAGGCGGCGGACGTCGTCGCCTACCTGACCGGGAGCCGGGATCCGAAGTTCGAGAACGTCCGGATCCCTCCGGTGGACGGCAAGCTGCGCGACGGCCTGCTGCGCGAGTACCTCCAGAACGTCAACACCATCGAGCGCAGCCAGGCCAAGCTGGCGTCGATGTCCGAGCAGGACAAGAACGTCTATCTCGGCGAGCAGACGATCGCCAAGTACGGCTGCTACGGCTGCCACGACATCCCGGGCTTCGAGAACGCCAAGCCGATCGGCACGGAGCTGACGCAGGAGGGCTCGAAGCCGGTCCACCAGTTCGACTTCGGGCACGTGCACGACGTCCCGCACACGCGCCACGACTGGATCCGCACCAAGCTCCTGCGCCCGCGCATCTGGGACGAGGGCAAGGAAGAGGTCAAGGACTACAACGAGCTGCTCAAGATGCCGAGCTTCGGCATGTCCGAGCGCGAGGCGCAGGCCGTCCTCTCGAACGTCGCCGGCTTCACCAAGGAGACGGCGATCGCTACCCGCCGGGCCGGCGGCAACGCCCGGGCGGCTTCGCTCGCCGAGGGGCGCAAGCTCATCACCCGCTTCAACTGCCAGGGCTGCCATCTCGTCGAGGGGCACGGCCAGGCCATCAAGAGCATGATCGGCGACGATCAGGCGAAGCTGCCGCCCAACCTTGCCTCCGAAGGCGCCCGGGTGCAGGGCGACTGGCTCTTCGCCTACCTGCACGACCCCAGCCGGGTGTCCATGCGGCCGTGGCTCACGGTCCGCATGCCGACCTTCGGCTTCACGGACACCCAGGCGAACACCGTCATCTCCTACTTCACCTCGCGCGAGGCGCGCTCGCCGTTCACCTCCGAGCCGCCGTTGCCCGACGCCCGCAGCCTGGCGGTGGGCGGCATCGTGTTCAACGCCCTCCAGTGCGCCCGCTGCCACCCCTCGGGACCCGTGGTGGCGGGGGGGGCGTCGGCGGACCTCGCGCCCTCGCTGCTGCTCGCCCACGACCGGCTGCGCTACGACTGGGTACCGGACTGGATCAAGAACCCGCAGGGTTGGGTCCCGGGCACGCGGATGCCGAACTTCTTCAACGAAACCAAGCCGGGCGAGTTCACGTCGTCCGTCGCCCTGATGTTCGCCGCGCCGACGTACGCCGCCCAGAGACAGCAGATGCTGCAGTACTTTGGGTCCGAGGCGGAGATGAACGCCTACCTGTCGGACACCGACAAGGTGACCGCGGCGATGCGCGACCACATCTGGAGCCTGTCGCGGGGAGGCCGTCCGGCCTCTCTGGCGACGACCCCCGGGGGTACCAACCCCGCCGCGGGGGCGGCCGGGGCTGCGGGCGGACGGTAAGCCCGCGAGCGATGACTGCGATGGAAGCCGGCCGCTGTGCGATAATGCGGCGGTCGGCTTCTTCACCCGGCGTATCAGCAGGTCAAAATCCACATTCAGAACGCATCGTTCATTTTGCAAGGAGATTTTCGTATGACTAGAAATAAGCTCGCTGTGCTCCTCGGCCTCTGCCTGCTGCCCGTGCTGGGCGCCTGCGGTGGCTCGGAGGAGGCCCCCGTCTCCGAGACCCCGGCGGCCGAGACGGCTCCCGTCGACACGGCCAGCGCCGGCACGGTGACCGGCGCCATCACCTACGCGGGCCCGGACACCGACACCCCGATCGCCATGGATGCCGACCCGGTCTGCGGCGGCCTGCACCCGACGGCGGTCGACACCAACAAGATCGCGGCGACGGACGGCAAGCTCGCCAACGTCTTCGTCTACGTGAAGACCGGGCTCGAGGGCCGCAGCTTCCCGGCCCCGGCCGAGAAGGCGGAGATCGACCAGAACGGCTGCCTCTACAGCCCCCGCGTTCAGGGTGTGCAGGTCGGCCAGGCCGTCCTGATCAAGAACAGCGATCCGACCCTCCACAACATCCACGCCCTGCCGACCACCAACACCGAGTTCAACCAGGCGCAGCCCAATGGTCTGCCGCCGATCGAGAAGACCTTCGACAAGCCCGAGGTGATGGTCCACTTCAAGTGCGACGTCCACCCCTGGATGAGCGCCTACATCGGCGTGCTGCCGCACCCCTACTTCGCGGTGAGCGCCACGGACGGCACCTTCACGATCGACAAGCTCCCCGCGGGCAAATACACCCTCGAGGCCTGGCACGAGGACCTCGGCACGGCGACCCAGGACGTCGAGGTCACCGCCAACGGCACGGCCACGGTGAACTTCGACTTCAAGCCGAAGGCCTAACCGCCACCATACGAACGTTTCAGGCCGCCCCCGCGCGCGAAGGCGCCGGGGGCGGTTTCTTTTCAGGCGGCTATTCAGGAACCTCGAAGCGCAGCGTAGGTTTGTACCTCGCTCTCTTCACATAGGCGGAAAGGCCGATCACCATGTCGAGGCAACTCCGCTCGGCCTCCACTGCGGCCTTCCAGACGGCGAGCGCCGCCAGGACCTCCCGGTGGATCTGCTGTGAGGAGAAGATCGGGACCATCTCCTCGACGAGGCGTTTCAACTCGGGAGTTCTGCCCTGATCGGCGTAGAGCGAGGCGAGATCGAGCGATATGACGGCAGTGTCGTAAGCGGCTCCCGAGGCGAGGAATCCGTTGCGCGCAACGAGAAGGTGCTTCTCAGCCAGCTCGAGCCGGCCGAGTCCGAGAGCGATTTTACCCTCGACCCATCGGCGCGGGTTCTGCCAGGAGGGTTGCGGGAACTTCTCATAGAGTGGGCGGACTTTGGCGAGCAGCCGCTGGGCCTCCATGAAGTGCCCGGTCTCAACGCAGTCGTCGATGAGGTTGTGCCAGGCACACAGCATCAGGCGGGGCTCGCGGTCGGAATCGATCAGCCCCAGTGCCTGGTTGAGGACTGCGGTCGACTTCTCGGGCTCAGCCATCGCATGGTGCACGGTCGACATCTTGACCAGAGCGCGCCCTGCCCGGTGTTTTTCCCCAGCCTCCAGGTAGATGGTGACCACACGCCGGAGAGCGCTAAGCGCATTCTCGAATCGGCCTTGTGCACGCAGCAGGGAGGCGCGGAGATCGAGGAATTGCGCACGCTCCATCGGTTCCCCGGTCCCTCGCCGCAGATGAGAGCCGGCACGGCCGAAAGCTTCCTCGGCGCCCCGCAGGTTGAAGCGCAATCGGCGAGCGTTGCCGAGATAGCTGCACGCGCGAGCCCGCAGATCTTCGATCCGTTCATGCCCGTAGCGTTCGGCCTCGAGGTAGTCCGTTAGCTCGAGGCCGAGTGACCCCAGGTCTTCGCCGAGAGCCGCATCATCCAGGCTTCGTTCATGACCTCGCCTGAGCAGCAGATCGCAGAAGCTCCAGGTGTGGAAGCGCTGGCTGTTGCGCACGAGGAGCCGCCAGCGCTCCATTGCATGAGGCGTCAGTTCGGCCAGCAGCGCTGTCGCTTCGGATCGTTCCCTCGAGTAGGAGACCTCAAGGTGCTGAAGTTGGAACGTGGCGCGGTCGAGGACCGGACTGTAGTCGACCGTGGACAAAGTCCCGCGATCGAGCCGGATGACCTTCTGGGCCAGCCGGCTCGGCCCGGAGCGCACGAACACCTCCAGCCTCCTCTGGCAGTCCGCGCATTCGACCAAGTGGTCGATCACTGCTTCGTGTTCGTCGAGCGGAGAGGTGATGAGCTCCTGGAGAAGCACATCGTGCGGATGGATCTTCATAGACGCAACCCTCACTCAAAACATGACATTTTTCGACCAGGATGATGCTCGCTAGCACCCCCTCATAAGATATGGATGCTCCGAAGGGCCCAAAGCGGGACAAAAGGCGCCGGTCGGCAAGACCGGCGCTGTGCTGATGACCGAATGAGACCTACGGTTCACCGTCCGGATCGACGTGGCTCCTCTCTTTCCTGAGGATCTCCGGTAGATCCTCAGGACGTTCAATACCTAGCAGAGAGCGCATCCAGTCCAGGGCAGCCTCGACGAGGCCCTCCCGCTCTACGACGGTCTGCTCCGGACTTGGCAGGAGCGGCACGGCTCCTGCGGCGCCGCTTGCGGCAGCGGAGACGACGAGGACGGCGACGATGAAGCGGATCTTCCAACGCATGGACAGTCTCCAATGGGCGATCCTCTCCGGCGACCCCCATGGCCACCGTGGGGCTCTCCCTCCAAGTGACGATTTTTATACTTATTCTACCTGGAAGTGGAGACGAGCTCGCGTCCGCGCAGGAACTCCGTCATCAGGTCCCACAGGCGCTCCTTGCGATCGGTGAGACGATGATCGCCGTCCGCAAAAAGGTGCAGGTCGATCTCGCCGTAGGAGCAGCGGGTGGCGAAGTCGGCGACGCTGCGCCAGGAGACGGAGTCGTCCCTCTTGCCCTGGAGCAGAAGGGTCGGGGTGCGGTAGGTCGAGAGCAGGGTGTCCGAGGTGTAGGAGCGGAGGTCCTCGATCAGGCACCAGCCGAGCTCGCAGGAGACGAGGTCGTTCCGGAAATCGATCACCCCGCTCTCCTCCCAGGCGCGCGCCCTCTCCGGCCCGGCCCAGGCGAGGAGCCCGCGGTCCATCTCGAGAGCCGGGGCGATGTGGAGCCCGGCCACGATCCCCTCGGGATGGAGCGCCGCCTCCCACAGGCCCGTGCCCCCGCCCATCGACGAGCCGAGGAGGATGAGGCGCTTCTGACCGTGGGCACGCAGAAAGTGGCGGATACGGGCGATGTCGGCCAGGTTGCGGGAG
>Ga0190265_10003523_pt1 | contig 10684 bp, 15 predicted proteins | sample Popmic124T_FD_133135 | JGI IMG/M metagenome (GOLD analysis project Ga0190265, IMG submission 133135) | Populus adjacent soil microbial communities from riparian zone of Indian Creek, Utah, USA - 124 T | ecosystem: Environmental > Terrestrial > Soil > Riparian zone | place: USA: Utah | collected...
ATCGGCAAGCCCGGCAAGGACATCCCGAAGGAGAGGGCGCGCGAGCACATCTTCGGCTACACCATCTTCAACGACTTCTCCGCGCGCGACGAGCAGTCGAAGGAGATGGCCGGGCAGCTCGGGCCGGGCAAGGGCAAGGACTTCGACAACGCCAACGCGATGGGGCCGTGCCTGGTGACCGCCGACGAGATCGGCGACCCGTACCGCCTCGAGATGGCGGTGCGCGTGAACGGCGAGGAATGGGGCCGCGGCAACTCGCGCGACATGCACTGGAAGTTCGAGGATTGCATCGCGCACGCCTCGCGCTCGGAGACGCTGCACGCCGGAGAGTTCTTCGGCTCCGGAACCGTGGGCAACGGCTGCGGGCTGGAGCAGATGCGTTTCCTCAAGCCTGGCGATCTCGTCGAGCTCGAAGTCGAAGGGATTGGAATTCTGCGCAACAAAGTCGTGAAGTGAAGATGTGGAACCGCCTGGTCTCGTTCGCGCTCGGCGAGGGGCCCAAGGGCACGCCCCCCGAGCGCGTGCGCTGGCTGATCGTCGAGCAGCAGGTGCGAAGCGAGATCCTGATCGGCTGGGTCGGCTTCGCGCTGGTGCTGTTCTTCCTGGTGCTCTACACCGTATCGCCCAAGACCTCGGCGGGCACGCGCTTCATGCCGGTGCCCTGGGTGCTTGGCGCCTTCCTCGGCGTCACGGCGCTGCGGCTCGCGCTCGCCTATCGGCGCTGGCTCAGTCCACCCTTCCTGATCGCCGGCGTGTGCCTCGACATCGCCCTGCTGCTCGGGCTCATCTGGAGCTTCCACCTGCAATACCAGCAGCCGGCGCCGTTCTATCTCAAGGTGCCGACGCTGCTCTATGTCTTCATCTTCATCGCGCTGCGGGCGCTGCGCTTCGAGCCGGTCTACGTCATCGCCGCCGGATTGTCGGCTGCGGCCGGCTGGCTGGCGATGCTCGCCTACGCAGCGACCTCCAGCGAGATGGTGGTGACGCGCGACTACGTGCGCTACCTGACGTCCAACAGCGTGCTGATCGGCGCCGAGATCGACAAGATCATCGCCATCCTGATGGTCACCGGCGTTCTCGCGCTGGCGCTGGCGCGCTCGCGCCGCATCCTTTATCGGGCCGTGCTCGACAGCGTGCTCGCCAAGGATCTGTCGCGCTTTGTCGCGCCGGAGGTGGCCGCACGCATCAGCGCCTCGGAGCGCGGGCTGCGGGCCGGCGAAGGCGAGGTGCGCGAGGCGACGGTGCTGTTCACCGATATCGAAGGCTTCTCCACGCTGGCGGAGAAGGTCTCGCCGGAGCAGCTGGTGATGCTGCTCAACGAGTACTTCGAAGCCGTCTCCGGCGCGGTCGAGCGGCACGGCGGCGTGATCACGCAGTTCCAGGGCGACGCCATGCTGATCACCTTCAATACGGTGCGCGACGATCCCGACCACGCGGCGAAGGCGGTGCGCACCGCGCTCGAGATCCAGGAGCTCACGCGCGAGCGGCTGTTCGGCAACGCGGTGCGCATGCGCACGCGCTGTGGCATCAATACCGGGCGCATCGTCGCCGGCGCCGTCGGCTCCGCCGAGCGACTGCTCTACACGGTGCACGGCGACGAGGTCAACATCGCCGCCCGGCTCGAGCAGCTGAACAAGAAATACGGCACCTACCTGCTGGCCTCGGAAAGCGCGGTGCGCGCGGCGAGCGGCGCATTTGCGTTCAGGCTCGTCGACGAGATCGCCGTGCGCGGCCGCGCCGCGCCGACCCGGGTCTATACGCTCTAGCGGGTGCGAGGAATTTTGCCGCGCGTCCGATCGGATGCATTCGCTATACTCCCGCTGGCTTTTTTGATCGACATCCAAGGGGGAAAAAATGATAAATCGACTCGGGATGCTGTTGCTGGTTGCCGCCCTGGCGGCTTTGGCCGGCTGCGCCGGCGGGGGACACGGGCGCGACATCAACGATCCGAGCAACTCGCTGGTGTTCGGCTTCGTCGACATGTCGGATGCGCCGACCAAGGTGAGCGGTGCGCAGATCATGCAGGTCGCGCCGCCCACCGAGAAGCCGTACTGGGGCACCGATGTCAAGAACGGCCTGTTCTATACCTACTACCTGCCGCCGGGCTCGTATCGTCTTGCGACGCTGCACGGCTCGAGCTTCCTGGGCGGCGAGCACCAGTACAACTTCCCGCGGCAGGGCGGCGGCGATACGACCGCGCGCATCGAGAAGCCGGGCATCTACTTCCTGGGGGCCTACAAGTACAAGCCGGTGCGCACCGGCATGTTCCAGCAGGGCAAGTTCGCCATCGAGCGCGTGTCGACCCCGAGCGAGGCCGAGCTGCTGCAGCGCCTGCTGGAGACCGACGGCGAGATCAAGGGCTCGGTGTGGGCCGACAAGATCCGCCAGCGCATCGCGCGGCTGAAGAAATGATCAGGTCAGGCCTGGTCAGCGCACTGGCCCCTCTGCTGGTCCTGACGCTCGCGGCCTGCGCGCCGCCGCCGCGCGCGCCGCTCACCTCGCTGGATTCGCTCGGACGCGAGGAGGTGGTGCTGGTCGGCAAGGTGGAGCTGGTGCCGGCGCTGCGCAAAGGCGAGCAGAAGATCCGCGGCATGGTGGTCGGCGATTTCGAGAACCGCATGTATCTGATGATGGACGAGAAGCTGCGCCCGCTGCCGGAGGAGCCGCGCATCGCCGACTATGCCGGCCGCATCGAGGCGCTCATCGGCAGCACGTTCTTCGTGCGCAGCAAGGCGGTCGCCTCGTACGTCCTGGGCGGCGTGCTGTTTCTCGACATCGGCGGCAGCAGCCAGCAGAAGGCCTATTTCCCCGGCGGCTTCCAGGTGGCGGCGAAGCCCGGCGACCGCGCCGTGTACATCGGCACCCTGCGCTACCACCGGGACGAATTCTTCGAGATCACGCGCATCACGATCGCGGACGACTACCGCGAGGCGAGTGCGCAGTTCGAAGCCAAGTTCGGCAAGGGCCAGATCTTGCGCAAGGCGCTGTTGACCCGGGTGAAGCAGCCCTAGTGGCATGAGCCGGCGGCTCCAGGCCGCGCTTGTGCTGTTGCTTGCCGGCTGCGTTCAGACGCCGGCCCAGCCTGCGCCGGACGGACTCGCCGGCACTTCGTGGCAGCTCGTGAAGTACCAGGGCGGGGACAATAGCGCCCTTATGCCCGACGATAAGACGAAGTACACCCTGGCGTTCGGCGCCGACGGCTTCGTCAGCGCTCGCCTCGACTGCAATCGCGGACGCGGTGCGTGGAAATCCGCCGGAAAGGGGCAGCTGGCGTTTGGACCCATGGCCACGACCCGGGCGATGTGCCCGCCCGGGTCCCTGCACGACCGTATCGTCGCGCACTGGCCGTACGTGCGCTCCTACGTCATCAGGGGAGGGCATCTGTTCCTCTCGCTGATGGCCGATGGCGGCATCTACGAGCTCGAACCGGCGAACAATTGAAACTGGTTGCGGCATGGATTGGGGGCGTGGCCGTCGTAGTCGCCATCGCGGCATACGCCGCGCTGGAGCTCAGCCCGTGGCCGGCGGCGTTCGTCTACCGCTGGTTCATGAACCACGGCGGCGAAGTCCTGAGCCAGTCGATGCAGAAGCACGTGCCGGCCGGCATCGCGAGCCGCCTGGACGAGCGGTACGACCCGGACGATCCGGACGCGTTGCTCGACGTCTATTTCCCGGCAACCGCCGCTCGGCCGCTGCCGACCATCGTCTGGGTGCACGGCGGCGGGTTCCTGGCGGGTCACAAGGGCCTGGTCGCGCCCTACCTGAAGATCCTCGCCGCGCGCGGCTATACCACGGTGGCCCTCGGCTACTCGCTCGCCCCCGCGCGCCAGTATCCGACGCCCGTGCGGCAGGCAAACGCCGCGCTCGCCTATCTCGAGAAGAATGCCGAGCGGCTGCACGTCGACCCGGAGCGCTTTTTCCTGGCCGGAGACTCGGCCGGCGCGCAGGTTGCCGCGCAGCTCGCGAACGTGATCAGCGTCGCGTCTTACGCCCGGACCGTCGGCATATCCCCGTCCATCCAGCGTCGGCAGTTGCGGGGCGTGATCCTGCACTGCGGCCTGTACGACCTCGGGCTCGCCAGGTTCGACGGCCCCTTCGGCCACTTGATGCGCACCATCGTCTGGTCCTACAGCGGGCGCAAGGAGTTCGGCGACGAGGCGCGCCCGCCGGCGCTGTCGATCCCGCGCGTCGTCACCGCGGAGTTTCCGCCGGCGTTCATCTCGGCCGGCAACGACGACCCGCTGCTCGCGCATTCCAAGGCGCTGGCCGATGCGTTAGCGGCGCGCGGCGTGCAGCTGGACACGCTTTTCTTCCCCGAGGACTACAGGCCTAAGCTGCCGCACGAATATCAGTTCAACCTCGACTCGGGTGCCGGGCGCGAAGCGCTGGAGCACACCCTGAGGTTCCTGAAAGCTACAGCTTACTAAGGGCAGATTCTCGAGTTGTACGGGAAGGGCGCCGTTGGCTGGTCGATCAGCAAGCTGCTGCTGTCGCCAGGGGTAGTGGAGCAGGCCGCCACGCCCAGCAGCAGCAGGGCGCTTATGAGTCGGATCAGGCGCATGAGCACCTCCTTGCCGGGCGAACAGCAAGGAGGCGCGGTTTGTTCCGCGCTAGACGCGGTAGGTCAGCTTCTCGAACGAGCGCTCTTTGAGATGGTCGTCGAGGCCCCAGCGGTTCACCTGCACCATCACTTCGTCGAATTCGCTGCGCGGCATCGGCTTGAAGACGAAGCGCTCGCCGCGCGTGAACCTGGAGAAGTCCCACTTGTGCACGTCCTTGAACTCCGGCGGCACGCATTTCTCCCAAAGGTGCAGGTACCTGGGGAGATCGGCCTCGAGCGCAGCTTCGGCCTTCTGCAAGCCATTCAGGTAGGCACGCACGTCGTCCTTGTCCGCGGTCTCGGGTACCCACCACAGCGTGTGGAACTCGTCCTCCATCACCATGCGCAGGCCGAGCTGGCGCGCCATGTCGATCTGCGGCGGCAGCAGGCTGGCGGCCTCGACCTCCTTGTCGAGCAGCGCGCGCAGGCGCGCGCCGAAGCCGCCGCTGTTCACCACCTTGATCTTTTCCAGAGGCAGGACTTTCTCCAGCCGGAAGGGCACGTTGAAGTGGCTGCCGGCGCGCATGCCGACAGAGACCGGAACATCGGCGAGATCCTGCGGCTTGCGGATCTTCGAATCCGGGCGCACGAAGATCGCCCACGGCGACACGCCGTAGCAGTCGGGCACGAAGCGGCCCATGCCGGCGCTCGCGTTGGAGATGCTGCCCCAGACGCAGGCGCACTGGATCAGGCCTTTCTCGCCTTCCGCGTAGGGCTTGTCCTGCGGGCGCTGCTTGTAGTCCAAGCCCTTCCAGCTCGCCTGCGTGCCGCGGAAGGTCTTGATGTCGAACTCGACCTCGATGCCCTCGTCTTCGAAAAAGCCTTCCTCCTGAGCGACGAAATCGTTCAGGCCCATGCCCTTGGGGGCGACGCGGACTTTGCGCATGACTCCTCCTATCGGAATTGCTGAATGCGAGTTTCAACCTGCTGGGCTTCCCGCGTCAATGCTTCCAGCCGGTCCAGCTCGGCGGCGCGCGCGCGCGGATTGGGGATGCCGTCGGTCAATGCTTTCCTGCTTCGCGCGATCTCGCTTTCCAGAGCGCTCAGCTGACGGTGGAGCTCGTGCAGCTCGCGGCCGCGCTGGTAGGCGCCCAGGAAATGGCCGGCCAGCGGCTCGGGACAGCCGGCGGCATAGGCATGGCCGGCGCGCCCCTCGGAGTAACCGCGCTCGGGCGTGCAGTAGGACTTCAGGCCTTCGTTGCGCCCGGCGAGGTAGCGCTCGGCATTGGGCGCCACGTTGTGCTTCGCGCAGGCGCGGCGATGGTCGCCCAGGCGCTCGATCGCCCGTCCGCGCGCGCCGTCCTCCAGGCCGATGGCATACCAGTCGGCGCTGCGGCATTCGTCTTTGTCGAGCGTGGCGCAGGCCGCCCCCATCAGAAGAGCAATAAGGCTAGAAGCGGTACGCAAGCCCGATGCTCAGGTAGTAGTTGGTCTTTTCTTCGGTGATCGGGCTCGACGCGGCGTCGCCGTGCAGCCGGCGCACGTGGGTGCTCGCGAGGATGACCCACTGCCGGCTGAGGTCGTAGGCGCCTTCCACGCCGAGCGCGCTGTAGAGCAGGCCGCCGCTGCCGGCGGTGTAGTAGGAGCTGACCCAATCGTCGGTTGCCCACGTACCCTGCGCATAAAGGCCGACCCGCAAGCCGTGGCTGCCGTACACGCCCACCGTGCCGCGCAGGTCGGTTTGCGCGCCCAGATCACTGTCGAGATGCTTGCCGGCGCGCAGCAGCACGTTGACCGGGGCCGGGCCAACCGCGGTGTCCCATTCGAGATGCACGCCCAGCGCCGCGCCCGGGTCGACGTCCGTGCGGTCGTTGCCGCCGACGTAGGCAAGCTGCACGCCGGCGTGCAGGCCGCGCGCGATCTCCCAGCGCGCGCCGCCTTCCAGCGTGCCCTGCGTGGTGCGCGCGAAGAGGGTGCGGCCGTAATAACGCACGACCGGAATCAGCTCGAGCTCCTGCTTGCTCGAGCCGTCGTATTCCGGCAGCGAGCGCACGCCGAGGCCGAGCAGGGTGTAATCGTCCTGCGCCAAGGCAAGGGTGGGAATGGTCAGTAACACCGCGAGAAGGCGCATGCGCCTCTTTTTAGCATCTTTCGCCGCGGAATTCCTGTCGCCCGGCGCTGTTAGCCCGGTCATGAAACTACCCCTGGCATTCGTCGCGCTGGCCGTCGCGGGCTGCGCCAGCAGCGCGGACTGCGGCTCCGACTGGCGCTCGACCGGCGAGCGCGACGGCCGCCTGGGCGCAGGCTCGCAGGCCGAGCGCTACGCCGCGCGCTGCGGCGTACCGGTGGATGCCGCGGCCTACGAGGAGGGCTATCGCCTCGGCTTTTCGCATCGCCCGATCCCGAGCTGGTAGATCGGCGAGCCCGAATCTGCTGGAATACGACCATGAGACTCGCTTATGGTTGGCTGACGGTCCCCCTGCTTGCGGCTTGCGCCGCCGGCACCCCGCAATGGGAAAAAGCTGGCGCCGGCCAGACCGCGATCGACGAGGAGCTGCAGCGCTGCCGCGTCGAAGCGCGGCTCTCGCCCCCGCCTCGCCTGGGCGGACCAAATACAAGTACGTCGGATTCGCCGCTTCTCGAGCGCGGGCAGGAGCGCGAGGCGCAGGACGGGCAGCGCATCGCCAAATGCATGCAGGACAAGGGCTACAGCGCGAAGCGCTAGGTAGCTCAGCTGGTGACGGCGCTCGCCACGCACTGGCCCTGCTTCTCGAACCAGTACACGAGGTTGCCGGCGACGACGATGCTTCCCGAGACGATAGCGCTCGCGGCACTGACGGCGCCGAGCGCTACGAGGAGGTACGCGCAGTCGCGGTGATTGCAGGAGCCGGCGAATTGCGCGACCTGGTAGGGCTGCAGGGACATTTCCCGGTAATGCACGTCGCATTTTTCGTCATAGACGGTCGCGGTGTGCGGCAGGTAGACGCATCCTTGCAGGAGCATCGCCAATAGAGCGAGAAGTCGCTTCACGGGCCGACGGTATCATGGAGGTCCGATGAAAACCCTGCTCGCCATGCTGTGCGCCGTGCCGGCGCTTTGCTCCCTCCCTGCGGCTGCGCAAACCTACCGCTCCAACGAGCACTCGTTCCGCGTGGTCACGGTGGTCGAGGGGCTGGAGCAGCCGTGGTCGCTCGCCTTCCTGCCCGACGGGCGCATGCTGGTCACGGAAAAAGCCGGCCGGCTGCGACTGATCGCCGACGGATCGCTGCATCCGACGCCGATCGGCGGCTTGCCGGAGGTCACCGTGCACGGGCAGGGCGGACTGCAGGACGTGGTGCTGCATCCGCAGTTCGCCAACAACCAGCTGGTGTACTTCTCGTTCGCGGCGCGCGGCAAGGATGGCGTGGGCACCGAGCTCGCGCGCGGCCGCCTGGCGGGACATCGCCTCGAGAATGTCCAGGTTCTTTTCCGGCAAGCGCCCAAGGGCTCGCGCGGCCAGCACTTCGGCGGCCGCATCGTCTTCGACCGCGCGGGCCACGTATACCTCACGCTCGGTGATCGCGGCGAGATGCAGCGCGCGCAGCGTCCCGACGACCACGCCGGCTCGGTGATCCGCCTGCACGACGACGGGCGCGTGCCGAAGGACAACCCGTTCGCCGGGCGGCAGGGCTGGAAGCCGGAGAAATTCACCATCGGCAACCGCAACATGCAGGGCGCGGCGCTGCATCCGCAGACCGGCGTTCTGTGGACGCACGAGCACGGCCCGCAGGGCGGCGACGAGATCAACGTGATGCGCGCCGGCGTGAACTACGGCTGGCCGGTGATCACCTACGGCGTGAACTACGGCATCGGCACCAGGATCGGCGAGGGCACGCGCAAGGAAGGCATGCAGCAGCCGCTCCACTACTGGGTGCCCTCGATCGCGCCGTCGGGCATGGCGTTCTACACCGGCGACAAGTTCGAGCGCTGGAAGGGCGACCTCTTCGTCGGCGCGCTGCGCGACCAGATGCTGGTGCGCGTCAAGCTCGACGGCGAAAAGGTGGTGAGCGAGGAGCGGCTGCTGAAAGGCGTGCTCGGCCGCATCCGCGACGTGCGGATGGGACCAGACGGTCACATCTATCTGTTGACCGACGAGACTAACGGCAAGCTGGTTCGGCTCGAGCCGGCTTCCTGACCCCCTGTGAAGGGGGTCGTGAGCCGAAGGCGAGCGGGGGGTTTGGCTTTTTTAGTTTCCGACCTGTGCACCGGTACGCACCATGCATCGTTAACGAAGGGATGCCGCCTGCACGTCCCTTCTTCCGCTATCGACGGGATCTCAAGGCGCGCGCTCGCGATCTGCGCCGAGATCCGACGCCCGCCGAGCGCAAGCTCTGGTTCGAGTTCCTGTCGACGCACTTCGAGAAGTTCACGCGCCAGAAGCCGCTCGGCCGCTATGTCGCGGACTTCTACTGCGCACAGCACAGGCTCGTCATCGAATTGGACGGTGATTCGCATTTCACCGATTCGAGCGAGCAGTACGACAAGGCCAGGACGGACGCGCTCGCCACTTGGCGCATCGCCGTTATTCGGTTCACCAACTCGGAGGTTCTGCAGCAGTTCGAGTCAGTGTGCGCGAAGATTGACGAAGCGCTTGCGAATTGTTCGGCGCCGTAAAACTAAACCCCCCGCTCGCCTTCGGCTCACGACCCCCTTCACAGGGGGTCAAGCCGTGAGCTTGCGCGCGAGCGCGGTGAGGGCGCCGTGCGGTGAGGCCAATTCTTCCAGCACCGTGAAATGATTGCGGCCCGGCACGGCGACGGCGTTCGTGCCGATCAGCTTGGCGTAATCCTCCGACTGGCGGCACAGCTCGGGGAGCTCGTCGCCGCCATAAGCGATCGAGAGCGGCTTGTCGGTGCGCCCTGGCGTGCAGCGCCGCTGCTCGCTCTCGTCCAGCCGCAGCTTGTCGTTGATGTAGCTCAGGCGCATGGGCTCGAGGTCGTAGATGCCGCTGATGGCGAGGCCGCCGCGCACCGCCGGGTGGCTCATCGCCATCGCGGTGAGATGACCTCCGGCCGACCAGCCTGAAACATGTATTGCCCTCCGGTCGCCTCCGAGCATCGGCACCGATTCATACAACCAAGAGAGCGAGGCGTTGATCTCGGCGACGATGCCGTCGAGCCGCTTCTGCGGTGCGAGCGTGTAGCCGACCAGCGCGACGTTGATTCCCCACGCGAGCGGCCCTTGCGCGACGAAGGCGAACAGCTCCTTCGCGCGGTTCTGCCAGTAGCCGCCGTGGATGAACATCAGCACCGGGCCGTCGCGCCGCGCGGCGAAGTAGTCGATGCGGTTGCGCTCGTCCGGACCGTAGCGCAGGTCCATGCCGTCGGGATGCGCGGCGCGCAGCTTGGCGCTGCGCGCTTCCCAGTCGGCGACGATCTGCGCGCTGTCCTTGACGGCGGCGCCGTTGTTGTACGCGGCGTCCAGCGCCGCTCGGTCCATTCCTCGGTACATCAGATTTTGAACGAGGTCAGTGTCTCACGGGCGAACAGCTCCTCGGGCGCGAGGCGCCGCTTCGACAGGCCCTGCTCGTGGTGGTAGCGCAGGAAGGTGTCGAGCACGGCGCGGTTCGCCTCCAGGCCGTAGGGCCACCAGTCCTCGCCCATTTCGCGCTTTGCTTCTTCGATTTGCGCAGTGAGCCAGGGCACCATGACGGGGAGTGCTGCGGTCTGGTTGTACAGCTCGTAGGCCTTCGCCTTGGCGGCGCTGAAGGCCTTGTAGAGCGACTGCGCGACCCAGGGGTTCGCGTCATAGACGTCGCGGCGGATCACGATGGTGTGCATGATCGGGAAAAGCTTGCTGCGCCGGTAGTATTCCTTCTCGACCTCCACGTAGTTCGGGAACAGCCTTTTCACCTTGTCCGGCTCCTTGTGGAAGGTCGACGGCGTCCGGGCCGTCACCAGCGCGTCCAGCTCGCCTTCGGCGAGCATGCGCGATAGTGTTTGCTGTGGACCAATAGGCCTTAGACGAATTTCTGCGGGTAAGTTAATTTTCAATTTCTCGTCGCGGCCGGGCTCTTCCTCGCCGCCCGAGAGGTGCTGCACATCGGTGACCTTGACGCCGTAGTCGTCGGAAAGGATGCCGCGGATCCACACCGGGGCGGTCATC
>Ga0190265_10003524_pt1 | contig 10682 bp, 9 predicted proteins | sample Popmic124T_FD_133135 | JGI IMG/M metagenome (GOLD analysis project Ga0190265, IMG submission 133135) | Populus adjacent soil microbial communities from riparian zone of Indian Creek, Utah, USA - 124 T | ecosystem: Environmental > Terrestrial > Soil > Riparian zone | place: USA: Utah | collected...
CCGATGCCCACGCTGGTCGAGACGCCAAGGCCCAGTTCCTTCAGTTGGGCCGCCGCCTCGTAACCCAGCGTGCCCGAGCGGCTGACGATGCCCACATGGCCGGGCAGGTAGATATGGCCCGGCATGATGCCCAGCATGGCCTTGCCCGGGCTGATGACGCCGGCGCAGTTGGGCCCCACGAGGGTGCTGCGGCGCTCCCTGGGGAAGCGGAACAGGTAGCGCTTCACCATCATCATGTCCTGCGCCGGGATCCCGTCGGTGATGGTGACGATGAAGCGGATCCCCGCATCGGCCGCCTCCATGATCGAGTCGGCACAGAAGGCCGCGGGCACGAAGATGATGCTCGCGGGGGCGCCGGTCTCCCGCACCGCCTCCTTCACCGTGTTGAATACCGGCCGGTCGAGATGCCGGGCTCCGCCTTTGCCCGGGGTCACGCCGCCCACGATCTTGGTGCCGTACGCGATCATCTCGCGGGCGTGGAAGGTCGCCTTGTCTCCGGTGAATCCCTGCACCAGGACCTTGGTGGTCTCGTCGATGAGGATGCTCATGGCTGTCCCTTCAGGGCGGCGACGACCCGCTCGGCGGCTTCCGAGAGCGTGTCGGCGGTGATGATCGGCAGGCCGCTCTCCTTCAGGATCCGGCGGCCCTCGTCCACGTTGGTGCCGGCGAGCCGGACCACCAGCGGAATCTTGAGCTCGGTCTCGCGGGTCGCCTGGACCACGCCCTGCGCCACCCAGTCGCAGCGGTTGATTCCCGCGAAGATGTTGACCAGCATCGCCCGGATGTTGCTGTCGGAGAGCACCAGCCGGAAGGCGGCGGCGACGCGGTCCGGCGAGGCACCGCCGCCCACGTCGAGGAAGTTGGCCGGCGTGCCGCCGGCGTGCTTGATCATGTCCATCGTGGCCATGGCGAGCCCGGCGCCGTTGATGATGCAGCCGATGTTACCGTCCAGCGCCACGTAGTTGAGCCCGTGTTCCGCCGCCTGGGCCTCGCGAGGGTCCTCCTCGGCGTAGTCCCGCAGCTCGCTCACGTTGGGCCGGCGGAACATGGCGTTGTCGTCGAAGGTCATCTTGCAGTCGAGCGCGAGGAGCTGGCCGTCCGTGGTGACCACGAGCGGGTTGATCTCGACCATGGTCGCGTCGAGGTCGCGGAAGGCGCGGTACGCGCCCAGCAGCGTGGTCACCGCGCGGCTCACCTGCGCCGGCGTGAGGCCGAGGCCGAAGGCGATCTCCCGCGCCTGGAACGCGGTCATGCCGACCGCCGGCTCCACCACCTCGCGCACGATCGAGTCGGGCGAGTTGCGGGCGATCTCCTCGATCTCCATGCCACCCTGCCCCGAGGCGACCACCATGATCCGCTCGCTCTTCCGGTCGAGCACCAGGCCGAGATAGATCTCCCGCTCGATCGGCACCGCCGCTTCGACGTAGAGCCGGTGCACCACCCGGCCCTCGGGGCCGGTCTGGTTGGTGACCAGCCGCTTGCCGAGCAGCGCCTTGGCCGCGGCGCGCACCTCGTCCTCGCTGCCGCAGAGCTTGATCCCGCCCGCCTTGCCGCGCGCGCCGGAGTGGATCTGCGCCTTCACCGCCCAGCGCTCGCCGCCGATCTCGGACGCCCGGTAGACGGCCTGCTCCGGGCTGTAGGCGACACCGCCGCGCGGAATCGCAACGCCGAAGCCGGCCAAGAGTTCCTTCGCCTGGTATTCGTGGATATCCACGTGGACCTCCGTAGGGTCGACCTTCCACCTCATCCCGAGCGCGCGTCGGCGTCTACCGCTTCCCGATCGCCGCCGCCATGTCCACCACGTTCTTCGCCATCCGCGCCGACGCGGCGTCGATCATCCGCCCGTCGAGCTGCGCGGCCCCGCGGCCTTCGCGCGCCGCGTCGTCCAGCGCGGTGAGGATCCGCTTGGCCCGGTCCACCTCCGCCGGCGGCGGGGTAAACACGTCGTTGGCGAGCGCGATCTGGCTGGGATGGATCGCCCATTTCCCCTCGATGCCGAGCGCCGCGCCGCGCTTGGCCCCCGCGATGTACCCGTCGGGATCCTTGAAGTCGCCGAAGGGGCCGTCGATCGCGCGCAGGCCGTACGCCCGGCACGCTACCACCATCCGCGACAGCGCGGCGTGCCACTGATCACCGGGATAGTCCGGATTCAGCCCGCCGATGCTCACCGTGCGGGCTCGGCAGCTCGCGGCGTAGTCGGCCACGCCGAAATGCATCGCTTCCAGCCGCCGGCTCGACTGCGCGACCGCCTCGACGTTCGCCATGCCGAGCGCGGTCTCGATCAGCACGTCGATGCCGATGCGGTGCGGGATCGCCTTGGCTTCCTCGATCTGGGTCAGCAGCGCGTCCACCAGGTACACATCCGCCGGCACCCCGACCTTGGGAATGAGCACCGTGTCGAGCCGGTGCCCGGCCTGCTCCACCACATCCACCACGTCGCGGTACATGTAGTGGGTGTCGATCCCGTTGATCCGGACGCAGATCGTCTTCCCCGCCCCGCGCCAGTCGTGCTCCAGCAGCCCCTGGATCACGTTGCGCCGCGCCTGCTCCTTGTCGCCTGGCGCCACCGCGTCTTCCAGGTCGAGGAAGACGTAGTCCACTTCGCTCTCGAGCGCCTTGCGGAAGAGGGCCGGCTGCGAGCCCGGCACCGCCAGCTCGCTCCGCTGCAGCCGCTGGCGCGCCGGCTCGTAGCGGGTGTGGCTCATCGGCTCGCGCCCGCCGTGGCCTTCGCCTTGGCGGGCTCCGCCGCCGGCTGCGCGTCGGGCGCCCGGGACGGCAGCTCCCGCTTGGACAGCGGCTTCGAGGTGCCGCGCCAATACTCCTGCGCCGCCGCGACGCCGCTGCCGGGCGTGACCTTCATGCCGACATCCCTCATCGCCATCTCCGCCCCGGCGATGCCGCCGAGCAGCATCAGCTCGTTGAGATCACCGAGGTGGCCGATGCGGAACAGCCGGCCCGCCATCCGCGCGAGGCCCGCGCCGAGGGCCAGGTTGTAGCGCCGGTAGGCGATATCGATCACTTCCGCGCCGTTGACGCCGGGAGGCACCATGATGGCGCTGACGGTGTCCGAGTTCCACTTCGGCGAGCGCGCGCACAGCTCGAGCCCCCACGCCTTCACCGCCGCGCGGGTCCCCTCGGCCAGCCGGTGATGGCGGGCGTAGACGTTCTCCAGCCCTTCCTCCTGCAGCATCGCCAGCGACTCCCGCAGGCCGTACAGCATCGGCAGCGACGGCGTATAGGGGAAATAGCCGGTGGCGTTCGCCTTGCGCATGTCGCCGAAGTCGAAGAAGCACCGCGGCAGCTTCGCCTGCTCGTACTGCGACAGCGCCTTCTGGCTGGCGCACACGATGCCGAGCCCGGCGGGAAGCATGAGTCCCTTCTGGCTGCCGGTGACGGCGAGGTCCACGCCCCACTCGTCCATCCGGAAGTCGATGCTCGCGATCGAGCTGACCCCGTCCACCATCAGGAGCGCGGGGTGCCTCGTGTCGCTGAGCGCCTGGCGCACGCCGGCGACGTCGCTGGTGACGCCGGTGGCCGTCTCGTTATGGGTGAAAAGGACGGCCTTGATCTCGTGACCCTTGTCGGCCGCGAGCGCGTCGCGGTACCGCTCGATCGGCGCGCCTTCGCCCCACTCGGCGTCCAGCACCTCGACCTCGAGGCCGAGCCGCTGGGCCATGTCGATCCAGAGGTGGCTGAACATCCCGAACCGGGCCGCCAGCACCTTGTCGCCAGCCGAAAGCGTGTTGCCGAGCGACGCCTCCCACGCGCCGGTGCCGCTGGCCGGGAAGATGAACGCCTGGCCCGTCGTGGTCTTGAAGACCTTCTTGAGCTCCTCGAAGAGCGGAGCCGCGAGCGCGGGAAAATCGGACGAGCGGTGATCCTCCATGCCGCGATGCATGGCGCGGAGGATACGGTCGGGCGTGTTGGTGGGCCCGGGGACGAAGAGGAAGTTGCGGCCGGCCATGCGCAGACCCTCGTGCTGAGTAAAGAGAGGCCGGGCGGGAGGGACACTCCCACCGGATACGGCTACTATTGAAAGGTCCGGGTGCTGCATAACTATGCGCCCGCACCGCTGTATATAACGCCTTGCACCTTTTTTCACAAGCCCCGGAGCGTCGCCTGCCCCGCCGCGAGACCCGGCCCGATCCCCACACGCTCCTCCGCGAACTCTACGCGGTCGCCACCGCCGCGGCGGACCCTGGCCCCGCGCTGGCGCACCGGCTTCGGAGCGCCGCATCCGAGCTCGAGCGTCCGCCCGCGATCATCGCCCTCGGCAAGGCGGCGCTGCCGATGGCGCAGGCCGCCGTCGCCGTGCTCCGGGAGCGCGGTCTCGAGCCGGCGGGCGGCGTGATCGTGCCGCCCGCGGCGGCCGACTCGCCCCATCCCTCGTTGCCCGTCGTTCCCGGCGACCATCCGGAGCCCGGCGCGGGCTCGCTGGCCGCCGCGAACGCGCTCGCGAAGGCGGCGGCGCGGGCCCGGACCGCCGACGACGTCTGGGTCCTGCTCTCCGGCGGCACCACGAGCTTGCTCGGCGCGCCGGTCGAGGGCATCGCGCCAGGCGAGCTGACCCGGATCTACTCCCTGCTGCTGGGCTCCGGCCTCGACATCACGGCGATGAACCGCATCCGCAAGCGCTTCTCCCGTTGGGGCGGCGGCCGTCTCGCCCTGGCGCTCGCGCCGGCTCGGGTTCGAGTCTCCATCGTCTCCGACGTGATCGGCGACGACCTGGCGTCCATCGGCTCCGGCCCCTGCGTTCCCGATCCCGCGACCGCCGCGGAGGTGCGCGGCCTGCTGCAGCACGCCGGGCTGTGGGACCGCTGGCCCGACCCGGCGCGCCGGCAGCTCGCCGAGGCCGAGGCGGGACGGATGGCCGAAACGCCGAAGCCCGGAGACCAAGCGTTCGCGCGCGTGACCCTCGAGCTGATCGCAAGTAACGGCCTGGCTCTCGAAGCTGCGGCCAAGCGGGCGGCAGAGTTGGGCCTCGAACCGGTGGTGTCCACCACGCCGCTCGCCGGGGAGGCGTCGACGGCCGGAACGAGTGTAGCCGCTACACTTCTGCAAGATTGCGCGGGCCGTGACATCCCGCAACCGGATCGAAAGCGGTGCTGGATCTGGGGTGGAGAGACGACGGTGACGCTGGGCGCGTCGCCTTCCGGACTGGGGGGGCGCTGCCAGGAGTTGGCGCTCGCCGCGGCCCGAACGCTCGCGGGCGCCCCACCGGGCGTGGCGCTCCTCGCCGCCGGCACCGATGGCCGCGACGGACCGACCGACGCCGCCGGTGCCGTCGTGGACGGCCGCACCTGGGCGGCGGTCTCCGCCGCCGGGCGCGATCCCGCCCGCGACCTGGCGGCGCACGATGCCTACCGGGCGCTCGATGCGGCGGGGGTGTTGCTGCGGCCGGGGCTGACGGGGACGAATGTGATGGATGTGGTGTTCGGGGTTTGCCTGGAAGGGTGAAGCAGAACGACCACGATTGTCACCCTGAACGCCGTGAAGGGGACCATGTGCGGACATGGTCCCCTTCGCTGCGCTCAGGGTGACATCTGCTGATTACGGCATCCGGTCCCTGACCCGATAATCCTGGCCCAGCACCACGCTCACATCCACCCGCCTGAGCGTATCCACCGCCACCACCACGATCCCCGCGCCGAGCGCCCGCTGCACCTCGCGGCCGCGCCCCGGGTCTCCCCGGCGAACGATGATGCGCGTGGAGTCCGCCGCGGCCTCCGCGTTGCCGAAGAACACCACGTCGATCCCGCGATGGCGCAGCATCCGGGTCGCGGCGCGGGCCACACCGGCGCGCTTGGTGCCGTTCAGCACCTCGACCGTGATCCGGTTCCCGAACGAGGGGATCGGGTAGGCGTGCTCCGCCGGCTTCGGGGGCGGTGGAGGCACCAGCCACCACACCGCGGCCGCGAGCGCCAGCACCGCCGCGCCGATCAGGACGCCGCGGAGGATCCGGCGACGAGGCTGTTCCAGAATCGGACTGTCGGTTCGAGGAGCACGTGGCCGGAGCTGACGAGATATCCCACGCGGGCGCGCGCGACCTGCCGCAGGATCAGGGAGGGCTGGGATGGAAGCCGCGCGGCGAGGTCGGCGCGCCACTCGCGCTCCTGCCTGCGGCCGGGCTCGAGGTAGTCGGCGCAGTAGAGAATGCGGCCGACCATGTCCCATTCGGCATAGCCGATAGAATGATAGCGAACGGCGTCGAGCACGCCGGTGTCGCTCTCGCCGTCCGCTCGGGCGCGCTCGGCGCTGGCCGGACCGTGACGAAGATCGCGCGGCCCGGGCGCGGAGGGCGCCCAGCGGGCCAGCTCGTCGTCGGAGGCGTCCCGCAGCGCGTCGTGCAGCCACACGGCGCGAAGCCAGCGGTTCCGCTCGCTCTCCGGCACGCCCATCTCGATCGCCCAGCGCCCGGCGAGCGCGGCGACCCGCTCGATGTGCTCCAACCGGCGCGGCGACACGACCGCCCATTCGGGAAGCGACGGCCTGAGCCCCGGGGTAAACGCCGGCTCCGTCAGGCGACCCCCTCGCCCAGCACGACGTTGTCGATCAGCCGGGTCAGTCCGACCCGCGCGGCGACCGCCACGACCGTGGTGGCCTGCACCTCCTGGACCGGCTCGAGGGCCTCCGGCTCCGCGACCGCGAGATACTCCACCTGGATGTCGGGATACGCGTCGAGATAGCGGCGGGCTCGCTCCTCGATCGCCTTGGCGCTCCGCTCACCGCCGCGCCAGGCGACGTGCGCCTCCTGCAGCGCACCGCTCAGCGCGACGGCCCGCTTCCGCTGCTCCGGATCGAGATAGGCGTTGCGGCTGCTGAGCGCGAGGCCGTCGGGCTCGCGCACCGTCGGCACCACCGCGAGCTCGAGCGGCCAGTCGAGATCCCGCACCATCTGCCGGATCAGGACCGCCTGCTGCACGTCCTTTCGTCCGAAGCACGCCACGTCCGGCTCGACCAGGTGAAACAGCTTGGCGACGACCGTCAACACGCCCGCGAAGTGGCCCGGCCGTGCCGCGCCTTCCCACCGATCGGCGGAGCGTCCGGGAATCACCCGGATCTCCGAGCCCGGCGGGTACATCACGGCCTCGCTGGGAACGAAGATGGCCTCCACGCCGCGGGACGATGCGAGGCGGCGATCGCGCGCGAGATCGCGAGGGTAGCGGGAGAGATCTTCGGTGGGGCCGAACTGGAGCGGATTGACGAAGATGGTCATCAGCACGACGTCGGCCCGGCGCTTCGCCTCGTCCACCAGCGCGAGGTGGCCTTCGTGCAGGAAGCCCATCGTGGGCACCAGGCCGATGCGGCGGCCTTCCCGGCGGCGGCTCCGCACCCAGCCCTTGAGGTCGGGAATACTGGTGAGCTCGATCATGAGCGATCTGTCATCCTGAGCGAAGCGAAGGAGCCATCGCCCAACATGGCCTCCTTCGCTTCGCTCAGGATGACAACGCAACCCAGCACAACAATGCGGCGCCAGATCAAAAGCTGTGCTCGGGCCCAGGGTACCGTCCGGCCCGCACGTCCTCCGCGTACACCCGCACCGCGTCGCGCACCGAACCGCCCAGCTCCGCGTAGCGCTTGAGGAACTTGGGTGAGAAGGATTCGTTGAGCCCGAGCATGTCGTGCAGCACCAGCACCTGTCCGTCGCAGTCGGCGCCGGCGCCGATGCCGATCGTGGGGATGGTGAGTCCGCTGGTGATCCGTTTGGCGACCGCCGCCGGCACCAGCTCGAGCACCATGCCGCAGGCACCCGCGGCTTCCAGCGCCCGGGCGTCATCCAGCAGGCGATCGGCGGCTCCGGACTCGCGACCCTGCACCTTGTACCCGCCGAGGGCGTGCACCGACTGCGGCGTGAGACCCAGGTGACCCATCACCGGAATGCCCCGTTCCACCAGCGCCCGCACGGTCTCGGCCATGTGGCGGCCGCCCTCGAGCTTCACGCCGTTGGCATCGGTCTCCTGCAGCACGCGCCCCGCGTTCCGGATGGCTTCGGGAATCGACACCTGGTAGGTCAGGAACGGCAGGTCCACGAACATGAGCGCCTTCGGCGCGCCCCGGCGCACCGCCGCGGCGTGATAGATCATCTGGTCGAGCGTCGCGCTGAGGGTCGTCTCCTGCCCCGCGATGACCTGGTTCAGCGAGTCGCCCACCAGCAGGATGTCTACCTCCGCCCGGTCGAGCACCCGGGCGAACGCGGCGTCGTAGCAGGTCAGCATCACCAGCCTGCGGCCGGCCGCCTTCCAGGCGAGCAGGTCGAGGACCGATCGGGGACGTGCGTCAGCGTTCATGGGCCTCCAGCTCGGCCAGCTCTCGGGTCCAGAAGTCGCGTTGGGACAGACCGGGGTGCGGAATGATAAGGTCGGGGTCGTCCATCCGGCGATGGCCGAAGCGGACGATGTCGAGATCGAGCGTGCGCGCGCCCCACCGCTCGGTGCGCACCCGGCCGCGGCTCCGCTCGATCGCCTGGCACGCCGCCAGCAGCGCGCGTGGCTCCAGCGCGGTCTCGAGCAGGACCATCTGATTGAGGTAGGGCGGCTGATCCATGGCGCCGAGCGGCGCGGTCTCCTCGACGGCGGAGGCGGCGACGAGTCGCGTGCGCGGCAGAGCGTCGAGCGCGGCGCGGGCGGCGGCGAGATGCTCCTCGCGGTTGCCCAGGTTGCTGCCGAGCGCGACGTAGGCGCGCTCCGGGGTGGCCACCGCGCTCAGGTTTCGACGGCGAAGTGCCGCGCGATCCGCTGAAGGTCGGTCGCCACGTCCCCCAGCTGCCGGATCGCCCGCTCGAGCTCCGCCTGCCCCGCGGCCGCGTCCTCCGCGCGTTGCGCCAGCTCGTCGGTCTCGGTCCGGGTTCGGGCCGACCCCGCGGCGACCCGCTCGATCTGTTCGCTCAGTCCGGTCACCGCGCCGAGCTGCTCCGACGCGGTGGCGGCGATCGCTTCGGCGTGGCGGCCGGCCTCGCTGGTGGTGCCGACGATCGCCTCGAGCGCCTGGGCGGCGTTGGCGCTCAGCTCTTCCACGCCGGCCACCGCTTCCCGCCCGCGCTCCATCTGGTCGGAGACGGTGGTGACCTGATTGCCGATCTCCTCCAGCAGACCCCTGGCTTCCCGCGCGGCATGAAGGCTCTGCGCGGCCAGATCGCGGACCTCGTCCGCCACTACCGCGAAGCCGCGGCCCTCGCGGCCCGCCCTCGCCGCCTCGATCGCGGCGTTGAGCGCGATCAGGTTGGTCAAGTCGGCGATCTCGCGGATGGTTCCGATGAAGCCGCTGATCCGGGTGGTGAGCTTTCCCAGCTCCGCCACCTGCTCCACGCTGCCCGACACGAATCCCTTGAGCCCGATCAGCCGCTCGATCGCCTGGCCGATGACCACCCGGTTGCGGCTCGCCACGGCGGCGGCGGTGCCGCTCGCCTGCGCCGCCTGGGCCCCCTGCGCGGCCATCGCCCTGGTCGCGGTGGAGAGCGCGTCGGTGGAGCGGAGCCCGCCGGCGACGAACCGCTCGAGGTCGGCCGTCTCCTGCCGCATGCCGCGTGAGACCTCCGCCAGCGCGGACGCCGACCCGCGGAGTGACTCGGTGACCCGCGCCAGCGTGGAGACCTGCTCGCCGATCTGCGCCACGGTGCTGAGCAGCGGCCGCCGCAGCTCCGCGATGTGGATCGCGGTGGCCATCTGGTTCGCCAGCGTGCTCAGCGCCACCATGTCCTTGGATCCGTAGGCGTGCCGCTTGGGATGGTCCACTTCGACCACGCCGAGCAGGTCGTCACCGAACCGGATCGGATGCACGATGGTGCTGCCCACGCCCTGCATCACGTGCGCGATCCGGGGATCGCGCCGGACGTCGCGCACCATCACCGGGTGGCCCGAGGCGATCGCCTCGCGGCGGAGCTCGAACATCTCGACCGGCGGCTCGCCCCGGTCGGGCCGGCCGTAGGTGCCGCGGTAGGCGAGGGTCAGGGCGTCACCGTCCACGCGGTACACCCGGAAGTCGCCCCAGTCCAAGAGCCGGTACGCGAGCCGCTCGATCTGATCGAACGAGCCCTGGAGCGTCGCGTTGCTGGCGATGGCCGTCTCCATCAGATGGACCTTGTTGAGGTCCTCGGCCCCGATCGCCTCTTCGATAATCTTGCGCGTCAGCAGCCCCAGCACGCCGAGCGCGAGGCTCACGGCCACCCAACCGACGGGCGCGAGCGCCTGCACCGCCGCCACCGCGACCACCGTCGCGATCAGCGTCAGCAGGTAGGAGATGATCTCCCAGCGAAGGATGAGGATCTTCTCGGCGTACTCCAGCTTGTCCCGGACCAGCAGCGTGAAGTAGAAGAGCGAGCGGGTCGAGAAAAAGTAGAGGCAGACCAGGATCGCGGCGGCCGGCAGGAAGTCGAGCGAGAGCGCCGGCCTCCCGCTGAAGTAATGCACCGCGGCGTAGGGCCCGAACGCGGCCACGAACCCCGTCACTTCGCGGCCGGCGTTGATCACCCCCGCGCGGGGCAGCTTCCGAAGCCACACCACGTCGGAGCCGAGCACGCCGAGGTACAGGCCGAGCACGACCGGCGTCGGGCCGACCGTCACCGCACCCACCAGCACCGGGATGCCGGTCTGAGTGAGGTAAGAATATTTGCTGAGCCGGATGGGAGCCGCCCGGAGCGCGAACACCATCGCCGTCAGCAGCAGGACGGCCACCGGCTGATCCAC
>Ga0190265_10003525_pt1 | contig 10680 bp, 8 predicted proteins | sample Popmic124T_FD_133135 | JGI IMG/M metagenome (GOLD analysis project Ga0190265, IMG submission 133135) | Populus adjacent soil microbial communities from riparian zone of Indian Creek, Utah, USA - 124 T | ecosystem: Environmental > Terrestrial > Soil > Riparian zone | place: USA: Utah | collected...
CAGTAAGCTGCGTTGCAGTGGAGGCCGTATCTGCCCAGGATCAGCACTCCGGCGTCTGCCCGCATTTCCACGCTGCGATCGAGCTGATCGGCAAACGGTGGACGGGGGCGATTGTCTTCGCCCTGACCGAGGGGCCGCTGCGCTTCGGCGAGCTGGCAAAGGCGGTCCCCGGGCTCTCCGACCGCTTGCTCTCACAGCGCTTGCGCGAGCTCGAGCAGGAGGGCCTGGTCGAGCGCGAGGTCGAGGGCGGCTCTCCGGTTCGCGTCACCTACTCGCTGACCGAGGCTGGGGTGGAGCTGGGACCGGCGATCGGCGAGCTCAAGTCCTGGGCTCAACGCTGGCGCTCCGGATAGCCTCAGGCAGGTGGAAGAGCTACCCGGTCCGTTCCCAGTCGGGCGCTATGCCCGCAAGCTGCAGGAGGAGCTGCGCCGCCGGGCGCGGGTGCGGCTGGTCGGCGAGGTGACCGGCATCTCGCGCAGCAAGGTTCAGGCCTACTTCGAGCTGCGCGATCCGGAGGGCGCCGTGCCCTGCGCGATCTGGCTCGACGACCTGGAGAAGGCCGGCCTGCCCGAGGGCGGCTTGCGCGACGGCGCCGAAGTCGTGATCGGCGGCGGTCCCGACTACTACCCAGGCGGTGGCCAGGCGTCGCCGAGCTTCGCGTTCCGCGCAACCGATGTCCGTCTCGCCGGTGAGGGCGATCTGCTCGCTCGGCTCGAGGCGTTGCGCAAACAACTGCGCGCCGAGGGCCTCTTCGAGCTGCAGAAGCAGCTCGCGCGGCCGCGCCTGCCGAAGACGATCGGTGTGGTGACCGCGGAGAGCGGCGCGGCGCGGCGCGACCTGCTGGCCGGGCTGCGGCGGCGTGGCTGGGCTGGGACCGTCGTCTGGGCGTTCGCGCCGGTGCAGGACCGCCGCGCGGCGCCGGCGATCGCCGCGGCGATCCAGGAGCTGGCGGCGACCCCCGCCGTGGAGGCGATCGTCGTCGCTCGCGGCGGCGGCAGCCTCGCCGACCTCTGGGCTTTCTGCGACGAGACCCTCTGCCGCACCGTGGCGTTGCTGCGCGTCCCGGTCGTCAGCGCCGTAGGCCACGAGCGCGACTCGACCCTGATCGACGACGTCGCCGCCGTCGCCTGCTCGACCCCGACGCACGCCGCCGAGGCCGTCGTGCCGCTCGATTGCAACACCGCCCGCGCCGCCCTCACCCGCAGCGCCGGCGCCCTGCGGCGCGCCGGCGAGGGCGCGGTGGGGGCCCGCAGCCGTCACCTCGTGGCGCTCGCCCGCGGGCCGGCGCGGGCGCTGAGGCGGGAGCGGATCGCGCTCAACCAGAAGACGCGGGAGATCCGCGCCTCCTCCGAGAGGGGACTGGCCGAGCGCCGCGCCTTCCAGCGTCGTCTCGCCCTCGTCGTCCTCGCCCGCGCCGCCCGCCGAGCCGCCGGGGCGGAAGCTGCCAACAGGCGGGAGGCGCTGCGCCGGGCAGAGGTGGCGTTTCGCGCCCACGAACCCGAGCGCACCCTGGAACGCGGTTACGCGCTCGCCGAGGACGGTGAGGGGGCGCCGGTGACCAGCGCTGCCGGCGCGCTCGCCGCGGGGCGCGTCAGACTGCGCTTTGCCGACGGCCGCGTCGGCGCCCAGATCGACGAGCATGGAGAGAGCGATGAGCGAGACGCCTGAGTCCTACGAGGCCGCCGTGGAGCGGCTCGAGCAGATCATCGACCGGCTCGACTCCGGCCAGGCCGGCCTGCGCGAAACGCTCGAGCTGTGCCGCGAGGGCCGCGAGCTCGTCACCTACTGCTCGAGCGAGCTGGACGCGGTCAGCGAGGGACTCGAAGAGCTGCGTCTCGACGAGCTTGCGGCGAAACTGGAGACGACCCCGAGCGAGAGCTAGCGAAAGGACTCACCTTGACTTCCCAGGCCCCACTCATCACCGGCGCCGACTTCATCACCGTCGCGACTCAGGACTTCGATCGAGCGATCGGGTTCTACGGCGGCGTGCTCGGCCTGCCTGAGTCCAAGCGCTGGGGCGATATGCCCGGGGTCGAGTTCGAGACCGGCAACCTGACGATCGCGATCATGCAGTCGGACGCCTTCGGTCTCGAGTTTCGCGCCAACAATCACCCGATCGAGCTGCGCGTCGACGACGTTGCTGCCGCCCGCGCCGAGCTCGAATCGCGTGGCGTCGCCTTCGAGGCCGACACGCTCGACTCCGGCGTCTGTCATCAGGCCTTCTTCTCCGATCCCGACGGCAACGCGTTGGCGATCCACCATCGCTACGCGCCGGCCGACGCGCCGGAGCCCACTTAGGCGGTCCGGTGGCGACCGCCGACATACGGCGGGCGGGGCCGGGGGACGCGCCCGCGGTGGCGCGCCTGCTGCACGACTTCAACACCGAGTTCGACGAACCGACGCCCGGGGTCGAGGCGCTGGCTGAGCGGGCGCGGGAGCTGATCGCGGCCGGCGTCATCGTCGTCCTCCTCGCTGGCTCGGGCCCGGAGGGGCTTTCCCAGTTCCGCTTTCTGCGCTCGGTCTGGAGCGAGGGCCTCGACCTCTATCTGGAGGAGCTCTACGTCGTTCCCTCCCGGCGCGGCAACGGCATCGGCCGTGCCCTGCTCGAGGCGACGATGGCCGCTGGACGGGAGGCTGGCGCCACCCATATCGATCTCAACACGGGCGAAACCGACACGGCGGCGCGGGGGTTGTATGAGAGCGCCGGCTTCACCAACCGCGAAGGCGGGGAGGACGGTCCGGCAATGCTCTACTACGAGCGCGACCTCTGAGGCCGTCTGACCGGCGCATCTCTGCGTCCTCGGTCGGTCGGCTGCGGGTCACGCGCTAGAGTGCGCTCCCCTTGCCGGCCTCCCTGCGTCCTTGATCTGCTTGGTCAGACGGCCTCAGGGCCAGAGCAAAGGCGGCCCAGCGCCGGACAACCTCGGCAGAGGTCCCAGTGGCGGTCTTCCACAGCGGCAACCGGGAACTCGCCGGCGGCGATGCGGCCGATCGTCGTCTCGAGCTCGGCTCGGCCATGCGCCATCGCCTCGCCGTCGAGCAGCTCGACCACCGGCGCCTCGGGCCGCTCGAGGAAGACGTAGGCGACCTCGACCACGGCGGCGTCGCGCGCCTCGGCGACCGCCAGCGCGTAGACGGTCCGCTGCGTCGCGTACTTGGCGGCGCGCTGAGCGGGGGCCAGGCCGCCCAGGCGGTCGGTCTTGTAGTCGACGACGAGCGGCGGCGCTCCCTCCCGCTCGACCAGCAGGTCGATCGAGCCGCGCAGGGTCGCCCCGGAGACGCCGAGGAGCAGCGGCGCCTCGGCGCGGACGGACGCATCGCCGGTCACGATCCGTTCGCGCAGCATCGCCGAGCCGAGCCAGGCGCGGACCGGCGCCAGCAGCTCCGCCTCGACTTTGCCGCCGGGGTCCAGGCCTGCGGCGACCGCATGGCTTCGGACTAGATCCACCGCTGGCTCGCGCCAATCGTTTGCCTGGCTCCACTCGAGCAGCGAGTGGACGGCGGCGCCGCGGGCGGCTGCTTCGTCTCGGGAGCCAGCCGAACCTTCGCCGTTTGCGTTCGCTTCCTGTCGCGTTGAGGGCGACAAAGAGCGAACGCGCTCTCCCAGATCGAGGACTCGCTCCATCTGGAAGCGGTAGGCGCATTCGTCATAGGCGGCGAGGGCGGTGTAGGAGAGCGGACGGTTGGGAACCGTCGGTGGGCGGCCCTCCAGCAGCGGCGCCTGTCCGGCGCCCGGCGCCCTGGAGGCGCCGGGATCGCGCCGCGTCCTCGTCAGCTCGACTGCGCGTTGCGGGGACGGGGCGTTGAGCCGCGCCTCGATCTGCGAGAACTCGAAGCTCGCCGCCAGCCCCTCGCGTGGCTGCGGCGCCGGAATCGCGATCGCCGAGTCACGCTCGCGGTCGACCTCGAAGCCGTCGAGGATGCGCTCGATCACCGGGGTGCCTGGCTGCAGGCTCCGGCCCGGTTTCGGCATCGCCACACCGCTGAGGATCAACCGCTCGCGCGCTCGGGTCGCAGCGACATGGAACAGCCGCAGCTCCTCGGCCGCTTCCCTCTGCTGAGCCTCGGCGCAGAGCGCCTCGTGGGCGTAGAGATTGATCGAGGCGGCGCCGAGGCGGCGCAGCTGCATTCCCACCCGCGGCGCCTCGCTCTCTTGGCCGAGCATCAGCGGCGGTAGGCGCGAGCCGGCCAGCAGGCGCCGCGAGAGGTGGGGGACGGCGACGACGCCGAACTCGAGGCCCTTGGCGCTGTGCGCGGTCATGATCCGCACCCCGTCGTGCCCCTCGATCGCGCTCGCGGCTTCGGCCTCGGTGTCGGCATCGGCCCGCGAAGCAAGGAAGTCGAGCAGGCCGCGCAGATCGCGGCCCTCGCGCGCTTCGAACTCTCCCGCCAGCCGCATCAGCTTGCGCACGTTGGCGAAGCGCGCCTCGCCCGACGGGCGCATCAGCACCGCCAGGTCGTAGCCGGTCTCGGCGATCGCCGCCTCGATCAGGCCGGGGAGGGTGAGGCGTCCGGCGCGGTCACGAAGGCTGGTGATCGTCGACGCGAAATCACGCAACAGATCCAGCTCAGACTCGGGGATCTCCGCCAGGCGCTCAGGGGCGTCCAGCTCGGCCTCGCCCAAACCCGCCACCGTCTCCAGAGCCGGCCAGACATGGCGCCGCCGGCCCGCCGCGGCGCGCAGCAGCCAGAGCGTGTCGGGCGCCGCGGCGCAGGCTGGGGAGGCGAGGGCGCCGAAGAGGGCTTGGTCGTCGAGCGGGTTGGCGATCGTCGCCAGCAGGGCGCAGACGTCGGCGACCTGTTGCTGGGACCAGTAACCACGGCCCCCGATCGTGTACGGGCGCAGGCCGGCGCGCTCCAGCGAGTCCTCGTAGGCGTCGAGGTGGGTGAAGGCGCGCAGCAGGACGACCATCTCGCCGCGCTCGACGCCGCTCTCGGCCAGCTCGCGCAGCCGCTCGGCGACGAAGCGCGCCTCGGCCAGGTGGTTGGGTGGCGTATCGGCGTCGGTCGCCGGCGTCAGGTCGATTCCCTCGCCGTCCCAGCCGTCGCGGGCGGTGAGCAGCAGCTCGACTGCGGGCCCGTCGCCGGGCGACTCGGGTAGCTGCGGCAGCGCGCCGACACGCAGGGGATGGAAGGCGTCGCCGAGCAGCCGCTCGCCGATCGCGTTGACGGCGCCGATCACCTCCGGGCGCGAGCGGAAGTTGCCGCTCAACTCCATCGCCACGGCATCTGGGCTCTGTTCAACGGCGCGTCGCTGCTCGCGGAATACGTCGAGGTCGGCGTGGCGGAAGCCGTAGATCGACTGCAGCTCGTCGCCGACGACCATCAGCTCGGCGCGCGGACCGCGCAGCGCCTCGATCAGCCGCAGCTGCAGGCGGTTCGTGTCCTGGAACTCGTCGACAAGCAGGTGGCTGAAGCGCGCCCGGTAGGCGTTGCCGATCTCCTCGCGTTCGAGTAGGCGCACGGCGCGCAGCTGCAGGTCCTCGAAGTCGAGCCCGCCGCGCCGCTCCTTGACCGCCTCGAAACGCCGCCCGAAGAGCGTCAGCAGCTCGGCGATGTGGCGGTAGGCCTCACCTCCCTCGCCGGCTGCGGCGGCGTGGGAGACGGCCGCGTCGATGGCCTCCCGGTAGGCGCTCATCGATTTCGCCTTGCTGTCGGTCCGCAGCGCGACAAGCTGGTCGAGGTCGGGCGTTCTGGCGCCGGCTTTGAGCACAGCCAGCGCCCGCTCGACCAGCTCACGATTGGAGTTGGTCGGCTTCAGCTCCTCCAGGGTCTCTGCCGCCACGGCCGCGGCGTGCCGAACGCCCGCCTCCGGATCCGGCTGCGGCGGCTCGGGCAGGCGAGGCGCCGCGACCCCGCGGCTGCGCAGCTCTGCGTGGATGCCGCTGACGATCGCCCGCAGGCCGTCGATCTCGAACGCGGCGACGGTCTGCTCGTGGGCCGCCTCGCCCTCGGCGAGGAACTCGCCCAGGGCCTCGTCGAAGGCCTCACGCGCGGCCCGCTCGGTCTCGGGCCCGTCGAGGACGCGGAAGCGAGGATCGATCCCGGCCGCCACCGGGCGCCCGGCGAGGAGCCGGTTGCAGAAGCCGTGGATGGTCGTCACCCAGGCGCCGCCGATCGCGCTCAGCAGCTCGGCGGCGCGCTCGGATCCCGCTGCGGCGCGCAGCTCCAGCGCGGCGCGGATGCGCTGCCGCAGCTCGGTCGTGGCCTTGTCGGTGAAGGTGAAGGCGAGCACGGCGTCGGGGGGGATGCCGAGGTCGCAGACGAGGCGGCAGTAGCGGTCGACCATGACGCCGGTCTTGCCGGTCCCTGCCCCGGCCTCTACCAGGACGTCGTGACCACGGGCGTCGATCGCCGCGGCCTGCTCGGGCGTGGGGGAGCGCGGCTCGCTCACAGCGCTCATCGCTCTTCGTCCTCGTCGAGCAGGGCAGGGGCTCGGTCGCGCCGGCAGATCGGGGCGAAGTCGCAGAAGGCCGGGCAGATGTCGTGGCCGCGCAGGCCCTCGCGCGGCCCCGGGTCGCGGCGGATGTCGCCCCGCCGCATGCGGCCGACGATCTCGCCGGCGCGGCGGCGGGCGTCGGCCAGCATCTGATCGAACTCGGCGCGGTCGACCACGTCTTTCTCGTAGAGGCGGTAGGGGGCGAGCCCGGCGGCGGCGTCCTCACGGACGGCGCCGCGCGGACGACGGGAGGAGGTTCCGCGCAGCGGGTGGTAGAGACCCCCGACGGCTTCGGCCCCCCAGTGCTCGGCCACCGCGATCAGGTAGAGCTGCAGCTGCAGCTTCGCCTGCTCCTCGAACTTCTCGCGCGGGGTGACCGTGCGGGAGAGCTTGTAGTCGAGGACGAGGGCGCGGCCGGCGGCGTCGCGGTCGACCCGGTCGATCGCCCCGTGCAGCCCCCAGCCGTCGATCTCGAGCACGGGGCGCTCAGTGCTTTCGTCCTCGCCGAAACCGGCCTCCAGCAACCAGGGTTCGAATCCACCCGTTTCGCGCTCGGCCTCCTCAGCGAGAAAGCGAGCGAGCAGCCCCTCGACCCGCCGCGCGATCGCCCGCTCAGCCGGGTGGACGCCGAGTCCACGCTCGCCGGTCACCTCGGCGACCAGCTCCCGCGCCCGCGCGATCCAGGCATCGAGCGAGCCCGGGCGGGGGAGGGGGTCGCCGCCGGGGCGCTCGCGAAAGAGGCGATCCAGCACCGCGTGCATCAGCCCGCCTTGCACGAGCGGGTCGGGCGCGGGGTCGAGCGGCCGCGGATCGAGCTCGTGCGAGACGAACCAGCGGTAGGAGCAGACGTCGAACCCCTCCAGGGTCGTGCCGCCATAGGCCGGGACGGTGGCGAGGGAGGCGAGCACAGCCGGGTTGGAGAGCGGCCCGGGGGCACGGCTGGCGGCCTCGGCTCTCCGCGCCCTGGCCAGCTCGGCCTCCGATGGGGCCAGATGGCGCGGCAGGCGCACGTCGGTCAGGCTGCGGACAACGGTCAGCTCCGCCTCGACCGGATCTGCGGCCTCGTCCGGCGCCGGCGCGAGCATCCGGCGCACCTCGTCGAGAAAAGGCGAGCGCGGCTGCGCGACCCCGTTCTCGTCACTGTCGCGGTAGGAGAGGAAGATGCGCTTGCTGGGCAGCGCCAGGCAGGAGTGGAAGAGGTAGAGCTCCTCGGCATCGGGGTCGCGGCGCGGCGCCAGACCGAGCTCGAGCCGTTGCGCTTCGGAGAGGAACGGATCTGCTGCGCCGTCCCGGCGCGGGAACTCGCCGTCCTGGAGCGAGGCGACGAAGGTGTGCTCGAAGCGCGAGGCGCGCAGGCGGTAGGGGCTGGCGATCCGCACCCGTCCCTCGACCGGCCCGCTCCAGGCGCGGAAGCGGAGCTCGCGCAAGGTTGCCGCCATGTCCTCAGGCCGTGGCGCCAGCTCGGGCAGCTCGGCCAGGTCGCCGAGCGCGGTGGAGATCTCCGCCGCCGCGCGCAGCTCCAGGCCGTCCCCTCGCTCCGGCGTTGGCCCGTCCTCGCCGGCGCCGATGGGGCGCGAAGCCATCGTCCCCGCGAGGCGGGCGACCGCTGCTGCGAGCTCACCGGCGCCCGCGCTTGCGGCCTGCCGCAGCCGCTCTAGGTCGCCGGGCAGATGCTCGTAGCGCTCCTCCCAAAGGCTCAGCGCGGCGGCGGCGCTCTGCAGGCGACGGCGGCGAACGGCGCGCTCGAACCAGTCGACTTGCCCTGCGGGGATCCCCGATGGCCCGCGCAGGAAGCGCAGCAGATCGGCCGCTCGGCCGGCGCCGAACTCCGCTTCCAGCAGCGCGATCAACGTTCCGCCGACGGAAGTCCCGGCGACCGGGATCTCTGCCTCCAGGGCGACGCCCACACCGTAGGACTCGAGCACCGCCGCCAGCAGCGGCCCCCGCCGTGCCGGGTCTCGCACTGCGATCGCGATCCCAACCGGATCGGCGCCGCTCGCGATCAGCTTCGCCGCCTCCGCGCCGATCGCCTCCGCCTCGCTGCGCTCGCCGGCAGAGCGCAGCAGGACCAGGGCGTCGCTCGGTGGCCGCCGTGCCGGCTCGGCCCGGCCGAGCTCGCGCTGCAGGTGGACCAAGAGGGGGTCGATGCCGAACGGCTCGCGCTCTTCGGGCCCGCTCAGCGTTTCGGTGGCAGTAGCGATCGCGCTCAGCTCCCGCATCAGCGAGGCGCGGGTGACGAGCGCGGCGTCGCCCTCCTGGTAGGCGAGCGCGACGGTCACGTCGGCGGCTTCGCTCAGCGCTTCGAGCAGCCGGTTCTGGTTCGGGGTGAGGTCGCCCGGCTCGTAGAAGAAGACCGGTCGCTCTCCCCAGGCCTGCGGCGCCGATCGCAGCGACTCGATCGCCGTTCGCGCGACCCCGTGCGCGTCGAGCAGGCCGAGCCGGTCCCGCGCTTCGGCGTAGGCGCCGAACAGCCCGGTCAGGTCGCCAAGGTAGGCGGAGGACTCGAGCGTCTGCGCTCCCGACCCCAGCGAGTCCGGCTCGAGTCCGGCGCTCTGCAGCTCGTCGAGCAGGCGCTCGAAGGAGATCGCAAAGCCCGGGCGCCCGGCGGCGCGCCGCAGCGGCCCCAACCTCTCGCGGTGGGCGGCAATCCCAACTGAGACCGCCGCCTGGCGCTGGGCGGGGGTCAGCTCATCGCCGGGTGGGGCGCCCGTGCAGCGCGCCACCTCACGGAAGAGGTCGGCGAAGGTCATCACCGAGCCGCCGAGCGTGGCGCCTGCTTCGCAGAGGCTGTGCTCGAAGCGGAAGACGTCGTCGAGCGTCGGCAGGACCAGGATCGGGTTGCGGTCGAGCGCCTCGCGGAAGAGGGTCTGGATCCGGCCAGCGCGGCCGGAGTTGGGGGGTCCGTGGATCAGCTTCAGTGGCATAGCGGCAAGCGACCCAGCATAGGTCCGGCCGCGGCGTGCCCGGAGGCGCCGGGAAGCCGCGACGGGAAGCCGCAATTGGCGCGTTTCCGGCCCCCGCTTTGCCGTCTACCGTCCTCTCTAGATTGAGCGCAACAGATGTCTCTTTGCTTTGTAGACCCAGCAGATGCGATCCGTGCGATCTCCGACTCGATCGGCCGCGAGGCACGCCGGCAGCTCCTCGGCGAGGCGGTTCGCGCCTGGGTCGACGAGATCCCCGACGACGAGCTCGAGGTCCACTACGCCAAAGCCCTCTCCGAGCTCGACGAGCACGACCTCTCGATGCTCGCCGCCTGGCATGGCTCGCTGGAGCTTGGCCAGCCGGTCCCCAACCGCGACTTCCTCATGGGCGCCTTCGGCTCTCTCGGCGAGAACCGCCGCGAGGCGCTGAAGCTGGCGGCCGGCTTCCGCGGCGAGGAGGCCGTCGACTCCGGCGTCACCGAAGACGACGCCCTCGAGCTGGTCCTAGGCCTGCTCTCCCAGCCGCGCCAGATGGAGCTCGCGGTAGAGGCCGTAGAGCTCTACATCTGGGACCGCGCCGGTAGCGACAACTAGGCGAGCGCCGAGCGCACGCCGACGATCGCCTGCTCGTTGTCCTGGAAGTGGACGGCGGTCATGCCCGCCTTCTCGGCGCCTTCGCAGTTGACCAGGACGTCGTCGACGAAGAGGCATGACTTGGCAGCCAGGCCGAGGCGGTCGAGGGTGATCTCGTAGATCTGCGATTCGGGCTTGCGACAGCCGACGAAACCGGAGTCGACGACGGTCTCGAAGATCTCGTCGACCGGCAGCATCGGGCGCCACAGCGGCTCCCACTCCTGCACGTTGTTGGTCAGCATCGCCATCCGGTAGCCGCTGTCCTTCAGCTCGCGCATCAGCTCGATCATCGCCGGGTTCGGCTGCAGCGCCTCGAAGTAGATCTCTTTGAAGCGGTGCATCTCCGGCTTGTGCCCGAGCAGCGGCTCGAGGCTGTCGGTGAGCTTCTCCAGGAAGGCGACCTCGGTGATCTCACCGCGCTCCATTTCGAAGAGGGGGTTGTCGCCGTTGGCCTCGGTCGCCGCCTGCATGCCCTTGCCGAGCACTTCGGTCGTGATCCCCGTCCGGTCCTGGAAGGCCATGAACGACTGCACCAGGGGACTGGTCAGCACGCCGCCGAAGTCGGAGATCACCGCTTCGATCTTGCCGCCCGGCTCAGGCATCGCCGCGGACCAGCTCGTAGTGGCCGAGCCCCTCACGGCCCTCGACCGACCAGCGGAAGAAGGCGATCTCGGAGACCGTGCCCGG
>Ga0190265_10003526_pt1 | contig 10679 bp, 8 predicted proteins | sample Popmic124T_FD_133135 | JGI IMG/M metagenome (GOLD analysis project Ga0190265, IMG submission 133135) | Populus adjacent soil microbial communities from riparian zone of Indian Creek, Utah, USA - 124 T | ecosystem: Environmental > Terrestrial > Soil > Riparian zone | place: USA: Utah | collected...
AGAATTTTTTAAACAAATTACACTATCGACAAATGATCTGATCATTTCAAGAGCTATACTAAAAGAGGTAAAAGCTCGCCTACAATTTCTATTGGATGTGGGCTTAGACTATCTACAGCTAAAACGTACGGTATCTACATTGTCAGGAGGTGAATCACAGCGAATCAGATTGGCTACTCAAATTGGTTCGAATCTTTCTGGGGTGCTCTATGTCCTCGATGAGCCAACCATTGGATTACATCAGAGGGACAACGCAAAGCTCATTGCAACCCTGAAGAAACTTAGGGAGCTGGGGAATTCGCTTATTATAGTCGAACATGATGAGGAAGTGATAAGGAGTTCTGATTGGGTATTAGATCTGGGACCGGGAGCTGGCAACCATGGAGGCAAGGTAGTAGCAAGCGGGTCTGTAGAAGACGTTTCTAGGTCGATTGAATCCATTACTGGCCAATATCTGACTGGCTCATTGCATGTCACAAAACCGATAGATAAGAGAAAGAGTGCCAATAAATTCATCACTGTCCATCGAGCAGAAGAGAATAACTTGAAGAGTATTGATGTCTCCTTCCCATTGGGTTGCCTGACTGTGGTTACGGGTGTGTCTGGTTCAGGAAAGTCTACTCTAGTCAATGATATACTATTCAAGGAATTATCTACCCATTTCTATAACTCTCGAGAACAGGCCGGAAAACATAAAGGAATTACTGGATTAGAAATGGTAGACAAGGTTATAGGAATCGATCAATCTCCAATTGGTCGTACGCCGAGATCGAATGCTGCAACGTACGTAAATGCATTCACTCCGATAAGAGAACTATTTTCAAAGACCACGATGGCAAAGGAAAAAGGATTCAAGCCTGGGAGATTTTCATTTAATGTTCCCGATGGTAGGTGCGAAGAATGTGAAGGTGTAGGAGTAAAACGGATTGAGATGCAGTTCCTTGCAGACGTATATATTACGTGCGATACCTGCAAGGGTAAAAGATACAATTCAGAAACGCTAGGCATTACCTTCAAAAAAAAGACAGTCGCAGATATCTTGGCCATGACTGTGGATGAAGCGCTCGAATTCTTTTCGAATATCCCAAGCATATTCAGAAAATTAGGCTTCCTTAATAACGTTGGGCTAGGTTACTTGCGTCTAGGTCAACCGGCGACAACGCTTTCAGGTGGGGAGTCCCAAAGGATCAAACTTGCAGCTGAACTATCGAAAAAAGACACAGGCAATACCGTGTATATACTTGATGAGCCTACTACGGGGCTTCATTTCGCAGACGTTAGCAAGCTGCTTTATGTCCTGCAAAAATTAGTTGACCTTGGTAACACTGTGATCATTATAGAGCATAATTTAGATGTAATTGTCTCCGCTGATTGGATAATAGATCTTGGACCGGAAGGAGGACAATTGGGAGGAAGGATAGTTGCATGCGGAACACCAGAAGAAATCTCACGAAGCGATAGTAGTCATACAGGCAGGTACCTCAAATCAAAATTGTTTCCGAACCAGGTACTCAATACAATAATAAGAGAACAGGATACAAGGAAATGAGTTTAGAGCAAAAAATCGTTCGCGTTCCCGACGGCCCAGGTGTCTATTTCATGAAAGATCAAACTGGTCGAGTGATATATATTGGCAAAGCAAAAAATCTAAAAAAAAGACTAAAAAGTTACGTTGTGAACAAGATTGATGAGGGTTATCATGCAATCAAGACTGCACGGTTACTCTCAAGAGTTGCAGCCATTGATTTCATTGTCACACTCAACGAAACTGAAGCATTTCTTCTCGAATCAAGTTTGATAAAACAGTACAGACCAATATTTAATATTGAGCTGAAGTATCAGCAAAAATATACCTATCTGAAAATAACACAAGAGGAATTCCCTCGCCTTCTTGTTGCGCGAAGGAACAGGAACGGGGATTTTTTTGGTCCTAAGGGAAAGGTCTATGGTCCATTTGTTCATGGGAGCTCGAAGATATTGTCCACAGGATCGTTAAGAAGATTGTTTAAGGTAAGGATTTGTAAAAAGTTGCCTAAAAAACCTTGCCTAGAGTTTTTTATCAAGAATTGTGATGCTCCGTGCATTGGTAATGTTACACGGGAACAATACATGGACAAAGTGACGATGTTGCATGAAGTGCTTACCAGAAGGAACAATATGGAAGAACTAAAAGGTAGATTGAAAGAAGACATGACTCAAGCATCAAGAAATCACAAATATGAACAAGCAAAGGACCTCCGTGATACTATACAAGGACTCGAGAATATAACTGTGAAACAAAAAATGGAAATTAATGCAAATCGAGGTGCAGATGAAGAATTCTTTGGGATCATAAAGAACGAAGATATGGGAGTTGCACATGTACTTACCTTGAAGCGTAGAAAAGGAGTAATTATGGACAGAAATCACGCTAGTTTCGATCTCGTAGGGGATAATTCTTTATCTACTTTCATATCACAGTACTATAGTTCTGATAGTATGGTTCCAAGATACATATATACGAATGAAGAGATTCAAGAGGCCAATGTACTTGAAGGGTACTTAGAATCTATCGCCGGGCATAAAGTAACAATCCTGCCGGTTCAAAAGGGAACTCATCATGGCGACAGAAATAAAATTATTGATCTAATTGAGACAAATTTATTGCTCTATGTCGAACAGGAATATCATCCTTCGCTTCTAAATCTTAGGAACAAACTAAAACTAAATTTTATACCATATGTTATCGACTGTTTTGATGTATCAAATTTAGGAACAAGTATAGCAGTGGGCGCATGTGTACGGTTTGTAAATGGCGAATGTTCGAAATCCGGATATCGGAGATTCAGAATACAAAATAAGGGAATACAGAATGATTTTGCAATGATAGAAGAGATAGTTAGGAGAAGATATCGGCCAGAATCTATGGAGAATGTAGGCAAGGGTTTGCCACTTCCTGATTTAATACTTATAGATGGAGGCAAGGGGCAACTGAACTGTGCGGTCAGAACTTTGAGATCTCTTGACCTGGATATTCCATGTCTTTCTCTTGCCAAAGGCAACGAAGAAATCTATACAACTGATAGGAAATACCCGCTCATTCTGTCTGCCAATGATGAAGGGTTAAAGCTACTTCGATATGTAAGGGATGAATCTCACAGGTTCGGCCTTAAATATAACATCAAAATTCGCAAAAGCACGATTAGGAATCTATGACAACGAACAATATTTCGGTTGGACGTTTATCTAATTCAACTTGAGCCGCATTTCTACGAAAACTGGATTATGAGGTGAACAGGTACTTGTTGCAAAAGCCAGCGATTGTTATTGCTGGAACAACTAGTGGAGTAGGAAAGACAACGGTATCAATGGGAATTATGCGTAAGCTTGTAGAATGTGGATTCATGGTACAACCGTATAAGATTGGTCCAGACTTTATTGATCCTTGTTACCATACGTTCGTTACTGGTCGTCAGTCAAGGAACCTCGATCTCTGGCTAATGGGAAAAAAAGGAGTAATGGAGTGTTTTGAAAGAAACTCTTGGGATGCGGATGTCTCAGTAATAGAGGGAGTAATGGGCTTATTTGACGGAATTTCTGGAAAGAGGAATTTCGGGAGCACTGCTCATATCTCAAAGATGCTCGATGCACCAATTATATTAGTTGTAGATGCTGCCAAAACTTCCCAATCTGTAGCTGCTATGATTCTTGGATATACAAAATTTGATCCTTGCCTGAACGTGGCCGGGATTATCATAAACAATGTGGGTAGCCAAAAACATTCAAGCATGATACATGATGCATTGAGCATTCAAGTAAAGAAAAAACTTCTTGGGATCATTTACCGAAATGAGGAGATCCGATCTGTCGAAAGGTATTTGGGGCTTATCCCCCCTATTGAAATCAAAGGCAATGGTAAAAATATTATCCTGAATTGTGCGAAATATGTTGCTGATCAGATTAACCTTGATAGCATACTGTCCCTCAAACGTATCAAAAGAAATCAAAAAGGATCTCAACTGCTACCTAAAAATGAAAGTAAACCTATATGTAAAATTGCTGTCGCATTTGATGAGTCATTTAATTTTTATTACTACGATAATCTATATTCACTTAGGAAAAATGGTGTTTCTCTAGTCTTTTTCAGCCCTATCAAAGAAAAGTCAGTACCGAGGGATGTTGACGGACTCTTGATAGGTGGTGGTTTTCCTGAAATATTGGCACAACGACTAGAAATGAACAACTCAATGAAAAAGTCAATACATAAATCGATTGTCAATGGAATGCCTACACTGGCGGAATGTGGAGGTCTAATGTACCTCACTAAAGTAATAAATGACAATAGAAGAAAGAAACATAGAAGATATTCGATGGTCGGTATATTCGATACAGAGACATCTATGACCAACCGAGTTACAATTGGGTACACGGAGGCCAAAGGCAAGGGTGAAATAATGGGTAATATTTCTCAGGTTCACGGCCACGAATTTCACTACTCTGAATTAGTAAACATCTCTTCAGATTCTCAATTCTCATTTAGCATGCAAAGAGGTCGAGGGATAAATGGGCAGTTCGATGGTTTAACATATAACACATGTGTTGCATCCTACATGCACTTGCATTTTGCGGACACTAGAATACTTGGAAGAATTGTAGACAGGTGCGTACACTATAAAAGAAAGTAAGCTTCGTTAATTGTAATTATTTGTAGAGGTTTTGATAATCCGCAGTACTCGTGAACTAGAATCATTTAAGTACATTTTTGACTTGTTATTCTCTATTAACCACAGAGACCCTGTGCCTAGAATAAAAATACAATGAAGTATAGAAGTACTCTCCCACTTGTAACTTACTGTTAAGCTGACAAACCTATGGTGTATAGCCTCTGCTTCAATACCTTTGTTACGAGTACGGATGTAAGATATACATGTAGCCAGCTCAATCGTTATGTGTATGGAGTAGATTGAATTAACAAATCCGAATGACACGTTTTCAAAACAAAAAATCCGATCTTCTCCGCCCACAACCGGTTAATTGCAGTGAAATATAGGCTAGTTATCTGTTAGTTGATATCTATCAGGATAAATATAGCGAACATGCCTTATGTAAACTGAGGAAGAATCCCCCTAGCTGTACGTACCCATTGATCTGATAGTTCTTGCCCCCGAGTCTTCATTTTCACTTGAATATCCAGACTGATCATTTCACTAAATCCCTCCTACTGTAGTTTGTCTTTTATCGCTGATACGGTATGTGGGTAAATTCAAGTAACGTAGAGATCGCCTTTACGAGATTTCTAAACTTTCCTAGTTTTGACACGCGGAATGTGATGAACCTGGAAAGCTTGAATCGGCCTCTTGATGGCTCCATGTTGTGAATGATTGAGCGAATTGTTTGGGGCAAGTTTGTGTCATTTTGTGGGTTACTCTCTGAAGGCAGCATATTTCGATGCAGTTCTCGAACTATAGGCAGAATACTGTCGAATAAGAGCATCGAAAATAATCAATAATGGGTTGAATCCAGATATTACTCGTAATCTGATAACGTTCAGAGTTACTAGTACTCAGCCAAATTAAAAACTGGCAATGGTCGTTTGGCCGATGACTGAGGGCAGAGATCCCTGCAAGGATATGTCTTTCGTTAGTAAGGTTGAAAAATATGTTATGACCAACAACAAGTTCATTACTTAGTCATCAACTTGAAATGAAAAATCTATTCAAAACTCTCTGCTCTTATTTTTAAACTAGAATTCATCAGCTGAAAGCTTTTCCATATATCATTGAACATTCTGGCATCCCCCAAATATGCTCCTAAACCTTTGAATATCTCTTTTTGAGTAAAGATTGACTCATGACCTTCATTTTCTTGGATTGTAAATATATGCTCTCCATTTAATATTAAAGGGAGAAGAGCCTTTCCATGCCATCTCAATTCTGTTGGGGGATCCACCTTTGTAATTACGGGGCGATAAACACGAGTCTTTTGAGCTGCAGTCCTTAATTCTATTTTGATCTTCTCTCCCTTCGTAGGAGACCCAACAATCCCAACTATGAATGGGTTCCAATATTTATAGAGTTGAAAATCAGTTAATACTTTCCAAACCTTCTCGGGGTTTGATCTAATTTCTATGCTTGCAATTATCTCTTTCAAGAGTAAGATGTCTCCTTTTCAATGGCAAATCATTTCTTAAGAGAGGGAGTAAACGTTAATTGCGTATTACAGAAGCTTGGCCACAGACATTTTCCGACCAACTCTTAGGCTCATTTTGTCTTTTGTTGTTCCATCAATGATTCAAGGATAGCAGCATTAACTTCGTCCAAATCCATGTTTTGCCTTAGATAGGTACTGAGATCGCTTGTGGTGAGTATGCCAACCAGTGTACCCGTATCCTTTATCAACAGATGCTGTATTTTGTTATCAACCATCTTCCGAGCTGCTTCCTCAAGGGTTGCTTTATTGTCAATGTACACCAAGGGGGAAGACATTATGTCGCTTACTAATACCTCATTACTCCTTTTGTTCTGGAGGCAGACTTTTGAGACAAGGTCTTTTTCGGTTACTATGCCAACGTGCTCATCTGATTCATCAACAACTAACAATGAACCTATCTCTTTATGCTTCATTTTCTTAGCAGCTTCCTGAGCCGTTTCATGTTCACGAATTACCTCCAACTTGTTGGTCATTATCTTCTTGATTGATTCCAGCGTTAACATCGATTTATGGATGTTGAAACAAGTATATTATGGATACGATCGATTGATATCTACATCGTTCGAAACCCAAAATACAGAAAATAATAAAGTGATCCTCACTTTCAATCCAGGCAAAAGAAAGAACGATCACTTATCTTAGTTAATAAAAATTTCTCAGATCGTTAGAATGTTCAACTAATTCTACCGTACTCTGCTCTTATGAATTAACATTAGCGCATTGATTATTGAAGAGGCAGCTGCGCTACCCCCTTTGCGCCCGATATTGGTAATGGACGGAATGGGGGTGCGCAATAATTCTCTCTTTGATTCGAGGGCAGAGATGAAACCTACAGGAATTCCTATTACGAGAGCAGGCTTTACTCTGTTTTCCCTAATCATGGATATTAGTTGAAACAGTGCTGTTGGAGCATTACCTATAACCACTATGCCGTTTTGAATCTGCGCTGCTGAAAAATCCATTGCCACTTGAGATCGGGTCAGGTTATTGTCACGAGAGTATTTAATGACTGAAATATCCGAAATCCTACACAAGGTTTTCAGATTTAATTCCTTGGTCAATTGCTTGTTTATACCTGAAAGTACCATTTCTACATCACAGAGAATGTGGCATTCATCCTCAATCGCTTTGAAAGCTGATGCGAATACGTCTCCATGAAATGTTATTTTTTCTTTCCGTGCAAAATCAAAATCAGCCGTTGCATGAATTACCCTTCTTACGATTGCCCATTCAAGTTCATCATAGGTATGTACTCCCACTTCGCTATCTATTATGGCGAAACTCTCATTCTCGATCTCAAATGCTTTCGTCGACATCTTGCGCAGACCATGATCTGCGTTGTAGTAATTAGGTTTGGGGTAAGATTCCTCGCTCAACTTCCATTGCCCTATCCAAGACTATATCAACTAACTGTCCGTCAGCTCCTAAATGCTCTGTGAGGTACATGTTAGGTGGATTTTGTTCCCTGATCGACGTACCGATTTCTCGCACTATGTCATATTTAATGTGAGCTCCTTTGTGCAAGAAATATGGAACTATTAAAAGACATTTGGGTAGAGCGGCCAAGGAACCCCTTATTCCCTCCATAATATCAGGTTCGTCGAGCTCTAGGAAACAGAAACGGACACTTCTAAAATTAGGTCTAAGCAAATCAACCATGTAGTCGAACGCTTCTCTAGCCCTTCTATCACTACTACCATGACCAATAAGCAATAAGTCGCACTCAAAGTCATACAACTGTAGGGAGAACTCTCGCTTAGTTTCGTGAACTCTTCTTAATATAACTTCGACCATCTTTGTGTTCTTGCTAAGTGGCTTAGCGATAGCAACACGAACATCCTTACTCCTCGATATGGATGCGACTTTCTTCACAGAATCTTTTAGTTTCATACCGGGGTATAGAAAATACGGAATGATAGTGATGAAGTCGGCGCCGTTGGCTATGCAGTTTGAAATTCCATCCTCTATACAGGGCGGAACCACTTCCAAAAAACAGTATGTTGTATAACTGTACATGCCAGGATAATTCCTGCTAATGGCTGAACAAATAACTTCTAGCTCTTCTTTGACTTCTGGCTCTCTGCTGCCTCTATCTACAATCAGCATCGCTTTATTCAACTATTTAAATTCCATCCTAGCAACAGACAGAGTAAGATCAGGGGGAAATTTAAGCTTGGGGACCACTAGATCACCGCTGGAGCTCAATAGCGCAGCCGCTTCAGCTACACTCTTCGTGCCTTGAAATCGTCCCACTAGTTCCGAAGGATTAGGAACATGTATTCTAGAAAGCTGGTCGTCATTGAAGGCTTCTATCGGAATTTGGTATGATCTTGAAAAATCAAGCAACCCTCTTGCCCCGGCTTTATTCTCAATTGTAGCTAGATTTCTTATGCTTTTGAAACTTAAACAATTTTCTTTGAATACCTGAAGTATTGCCGATTCGATCGTTTCCTTAGAGGTGTCCAAATGCATGCCGATACCTACGACAAGACTCTTAGGTCTATAGATTACAGATTTAGATGAAATTTCCTTGTCTCTTAGAATCCTATCTGTAATCACTAAGCCAGCACGAAATTCTGTAGATTTCAGATCATCAAGCCCTAATAAAGGTTTGACGTTTCGAGGAAGGCTTTTCGTTGACAACCAATTTCGTTCTCCCGAATCTTGGTAAAGTCCTATAGGCATCTCATTGACCATGCAAGCACTTACGGGAGTAACGGTATCGTGGCCATCTATTGTCCATCCTAGATCCCTCCCTAGAATGTCCACAGCTATAGTTTGATTAACGTCGGCAGCGGTCGTTATAACAGCCTTGCTTCCTTGGAAAAAGGTAGATAGCTCTGTAGCTAACGAATTCGCCCCGCCCAGGTGACCAGATAACGCACTAATGACAAAGTTTGCCTTATCATCAATAACTACAACTGCAGGGTCATATTTCTTGTTACTTATAAAGGGAGCTATAAGTCTGATTACTGCTCCAAGAGAAAAAATGCAGATTAACGCACCGCTGGTCTTAAAAAGCCTTTCCATAATTTGCGAGGTCGGTTCTTCGAACCATTGAATGTCATCTGATGATTCATAGTGCTTTCTGGGAACATAAATCTCAGCAACAGGCCAATTGCTTCTTATACTCTTGGCTATTCTGATTCCATTCTTGGTTATTGCTACTATACTAATAACTGTAGGTCTTTTGTGATTCAGATTGGATCCTACTGGGTTGGGTTCCTATACCCTCTTTTATTCTTATTCATAGTGGAGAGAACCGTGGAAACCTACGCGATCAAGATGTAGGAAAAACTTCTATCTCTGACCCCCTTTTGCTAGAGCTTACGTCAGGCAGGGTTCGCTAGGATATCGTCTTTAGCATAATTGTGGAATTAGGTTATAGTCACCGGTTCAGTAGATGAAGTTTAAGATAAGATCATCGCTGAATATTATTGACTAACCAATACTTTTCTGAATCTTCGTGCAAACATGACCACTCACTGTTGCCAAAATGAGTGTGAGAGAATTATCTATTTCCGATATACAATGAAGGGGTTATGATTTTTTGTCGGGTAACAGCCACACAGCTTTCCATCGAAATCAAACATTACGATTTGGAGATTCAATGAAGGTTCGTTATCCTTAATCAATGTTGTATGAGCGTGGTTGCATATCATATCAAAGTACCCTGATATTCTATGTTCATTTATTATCTCTTGAACGTGACGCGCTGTATTGGCTTTCAGTATTTTGGATTGAATATCGGAGGAGCAATCACAATCCGACGCAAGATTTGCCATGAACTCCATGTCAACGTGTGAACCTTTTACGTGAGTCTGTTTTACTCCCATCGCTATCTTCGTAAGCTTCCCAATAAAGCCAGCGATGACGACATTCTTCACCTTCTTGATTCGACACTGCTTTATAGCGTACCCTACAAAATCCCCCATCTGTATAAGGGAATGTTCTGGGAGTGTGTCATTATACAGTTTTCTAACGAACTCTTCACTCCTACCTCCAGTTGTCAACGCAACTGTGTCAACACCCATAGCTAGCGCTACATCTAAGCTCTGTCTGATCGATGCGGCGAACGAAGCCGTAGAATAAGGAATAACAATCCCTGTTGTTCCCAGTATCGATATTCCACCCAGAATGCCTAACCGCGGATTATCGGTTTTTTGCGCTATGATCTCCCCCGTTGGTACCGATATTGTTACACTAATCCCTCTTGTTTCAAGCAGCCTCCCCGCAATCTCCAAAGCAGCTGCCTTGATCATCATGTACGGCACAGGATTTATCGCAGCTGCTCCTATTGGAAGTCCTAAACCAGGCTTTGTTACACGTCCAACTCCTTCTCCTCCATCTATTTGGATAGCACCGACGTTATTGTTTAGTGAAACAGTAGACAGAATCTGCGCCCCATGGGTGGCATCTGGGTCATCTCCACCATCCTTCGTGACAGAGCAGGTCACGTATCCGTCACCGACTTGAGTCCATTCAATATG
>Ga0190265_10003527_pt1 | contig 10679 bp, 6 predicted proteins | sample Popmic124T_FD_133135 | JGI IMG/M metagenome (GOLD analysis project Ga0190265, IMG submission 133135) | Populus adjacent soil microbial communities from riparian zone of Indian Creek, Utah, USA - 124 T | ecosystem: Environmental > Terrestrial > Soil > Riparian zone | place: USA: Utah | collected...
AGCAGGTGGTATCCCTCGAGGATCAACTGCTGCGCCTCTTCGTAGAGATCGGCGCGAGTCGCCGCATCGCTCGTCGTTGCCGCGTCGTCGAGCAGCTGGTCGACGGCGGGATCGGACAGCTGGGCGAGGTTCGCGAAGTACCCGCTCGGGGCCGGCGTGATGCTGTCCGAGTGGTAGAGGATGCGCAGCACGTCGGGCCCGACCTTCGTGTAGGGCGCGCTCACGATCTCGTACTCGTGTGCGGCGAGGGCGCCGTACCAGCTCGAGAGGTCGAGGAGCTCGATCTGCACGTCGAAGCCCGCATCCTTCACGGTGGCCTGGACCTGCTCGAAGAGGGACTGCTCGGCTGGAATCGACTGGTTCGTGCTGACCGGGAAGCGCACGGTGAGCCGCTTGCCGTCCTTCATCCGCGTGCCATCGGAGTCGCGTTGGACCCAGCCTGCTTCGTCGAGCAGCGCATCGGCCCGGTCGAGGCCGGTCTCGAAGAGCGAGGCATCGGAGTACGCGAGTGTCTCGACCGAGGAGAGGGGCGAGTACGACCGCTCGGCGGTTCCGAAGAAGAGCGTCTCGATGCCGTCGTTCACTTCAGCGGCACGGATGAAGGCCTCGCGCACGCGCTGGTCGTCGAACGGCGCCTGGCCGCCGTTCAGCTCGATGCGGTTCGACGCCCCGGGTCGCGGCGCATCGAGCCACTGCAGTGCGTCGGATGCTTCGGCCGCAGCGATCGTGTCGGGCTGGGGATTGTCGATGACATCCACCTGACCACCCTGCAGCGCGGCGTACCGCGAAGCAGCGTCGGGCACGAACCGCCACTCGATGGCGTCCAGGTAGGCAGGACCGTCGTGCGCGGCATCCGCAGGCGGCGACGAGTACTCGTCGTTCCTGACCAGACTGACATGATCCTGCTTGACCCACTCGTCGACGATGAACGGGCCCGTGCCCACCGGCGACTGGCAGTTCTCGTCCATGCCGCGGGCGATGCCGGCGGGCGACTGGATGGCCACCCACGGCTGGCTCAGCGACTCGAGGAGCGCGCTGTCGGGTGCGTTCAGCACGAACCGGGCGACCTCTTCGCTCACGACCTCTACCGATGCCACCTTGCCGAGCGCGAGGTATCCGGTCGACGACTGGGTCGCGGGGTCCTTGAGATGCTCGACGTTGACCTTGACCGCCTCGGCATCGAGCGGGGTGCCGTCGGTGAAGGTGACGGCGTCGCGCAGGGTGAAGTCCCACGTGAGTCCGTCTTCCGAGACCTCCCACGATTCGGCGAGCCAGGGGATGATCTCACCGGACGCGTCGCGCGAGACCAGCGACTCGAGGAACTGGCCGGCGAGCAGCGCCTGCGGATAGTTGCCGCCGACGTGCGGGTCGAGGCAGGTGGGTTCGGCGTCGCCGCTCGCGTACGTCAGGGTGCCGCCGGTGACGGGATCACCGGAGGCCTCTGGTGTGGCCGCTTGGCAGCCGGCGAGGGCGATGGCACCAACGAGCACCACGGAGGGGACGCCGAGTCGGCGGGCGATGGAGGGGAAGGCAGCAGGCATCGAGGTCCTCGAGTGTGGCGGGGAGTCGGATGGGCTGCGACGGCGCGGCCCCGATGTGAACATCCTGACAGCGGGGAACGGGCGTGACAAGCAACTTGTGTGAGTTGAAATAGAACAATAGGCTCTCATCGTGCGTATCACCATCGACCCGGCCCTTTCGGCGCCCTTGTTCGAGCAACTGGCCTCCGCATTGCGGTCTGCGATCATCGACGGGCGCGTCATCGGCGGTGAACGACTCCCGGCGGCTCGCGACCTCGCCGCGACCCTGGGCATCAACGTGCACACCGTCCTTCGGGGGTATCGACTCCTCCGAGACGAGGGGCTCATCGAACTGCACAGAGGGCGCGGCGCCGTCGTCAGCACTCGTATCGGCGGTCATGCCGCGTTGGCCGGGGCCATCCACGACCTCGTGGAGGAGGCGAAGCTCCACGAGCTGCCCGAGAGCGCCCTGCTCGCTCTCGTCAGCGATGCCTACCGTTGGACCCCGCGTGCGCCCGGTGTGCTTCGTGCCGGGTCGACACGATAGTCTTGACGGCAGCGATGTCGATCCGGCCATCACCGGGGAGTCTTCGGAAGAACGCGAACGGATACCGCGAGGCATCCGATCGTCACTAGAACCGAACGGGCAGGCCCGTCACAGCCGCAACGAGGGGCCTCTCCGGGGCTCGATCCGTCGCAGATGCGGCGGTTCGATCTCCGGATCGGCAAGCGAGGTGGTACCGCGGCGGAGCTCGATCGAGTAGCCGGCGTCCTCGCGTGAGCATCCGTCCCGCAAGGAGCGAGCGTGTACCCGCGTACCCCTGACGACCACGGCGGCGTCGTTCCGTCTCCCGACTTCCCTGCCATCGAGCGCGAAGTGCTGGAGTTCTGGAAGCACGACGGCACCTTTCAGGCGTCGATCGACCAGCGCGAGGGCGCACCCGAGTGGGTCTTCTACGACGGGCCACCGTTCGCGAACGGCCTGCCGCACTACGGGCACCTCCTCACCGGTTATGCCAAAGACCTCTTCCCTCGCTTCCAGACCATGCGCGGGCATCAGGTGCACCGCCGGTTCGGCTGGGACACGCACGGACTTCCGGCCGAGCTCGAGGCCGAGCGACAGCTCGGAATCACCGACAAGAGCGAGATCGAGGAGATGGGCATCGCGGCCTTCAACCAGGCCGCCCGCGACGCCGTGCTCCGCTACACGGACGAGTGGCAGGACTACGTCACGAGGCAGGCGCGGTGGGTCGACTTCGAGCACGACTACAAGACCCTCGACGTCGGCTTCATGGAGTCGGTGATCTGGGCGTTCAAGTCGTTGCACGACAAGGGGCTCGCCTACGAGGGCTACCGAGTGCTGCCATATTGCTGGCGCGACCAGACGCCGCTCTCGAACCACGAGCTGCGAATGGACGACGACGTCTACAAGGACGTGCAGGACCAGACGGTGACGGTGACCTTCCCCCTGGTCGGCGCCAAGGCTGAGGCACTCGGACTGACGGCGGTGCGCGCGCTCGCATGGACGACGACCCCGTGGACGCTTCCGACGAACTTCGCACTCGCGGTCGGCCCCGACATCGAGTACGCGGTCGTGCCGGCCGGGCCGAACGGCACGCCTGATGCGACCGTCGATCGCGAGAATGCAGGTGCAGCGACGTCGACCGGCTCGGAGCGCCTCGACACGGAGGTGCTCGGCGCCGAGTACCTGCTCGCGCGCGACCTCGTCGGCAGCTACGCGAAGGAGCTCGGCTACGACTCCGCCGATGACGCGCGCGCCGCGGTCACTCGAACGGTGCGCGGCACAGAGCTCGAGGGCGTCACCTACGACCGACTCTTCGATTACTACGCCGATGTCGAGCAGTACGGGCTGCAGAACGCCTGGCAGATCCTCGTCGCCGACTACGTGACCACCGAGGACGGCACCGGCATCGTGCACCAGGCACCCGCCTATGGCGAGGAGGACCAGCGTATCGGCGAGGCGGCCGGTATCCCGGTGATCATCTCGCTCGACGACGCAGGCCGGTTCCTGCCGGCGGTCACCGACGTCGCCGGACTCCTGTGGCGTGAGGCGAACAAGCCGCTCACGCAGCTGCTGCGCGCCGAAGGGCGGCTGCTCCGCCAGGCGAGCTACGTGCACTCCTACCCGCACTGCTGGCGCTGCCGTAACCCGCTCATCTACCGCGCGGTGTCGAGCTGGTTCATCCGTGTTCCCGAGTTCCGCGACGAGATGGGCGAGCTCAACGAGCAGATCAACTGGGTTCCAGAGAACGTGAAGCACGGCCAGTTCGGCAAGTGGCTGGCCGGCGCTCGCGACTGGTCGATCAGCCGAAATCGGTACTGGGGTTCCCCGATCCCGGTGTGGAAGAGCGACGATCCCGAGTACCCGCGCAGCGATGACTATGCCTCGCCCGCCGAGATCAAACGCGACTTCGGTACCTTGCCGAGGAACAAGGCGGGCGAAGTCGACCTGCACCGGCCCTACATCGACGACCTCACCCGCCCGAATCCCGACGACCCCACGGGGCGCTCGACGATGCGCCGCATCCCCGATGTGCTCGACGTGTGGTTCGACTCGGGTTCGATGCCGTACGCACAGGTGCACTACCCCTTCGAGAACAAGCAGTGGTTCGACACCCACAACCCGGCGGACTTCATCGTCGAGTACATCGGCCAGACTCGCGGATGGTTCTACACCATGCACGTGCTGTCGACCGCCCTGTTCGACCGCCCGGCGTTCAAGAACGTGGTGAGCCACGGCATCGTGCTCGGCTCCGACGGGCAGAAGATGTCGAAGTCGCTGCGCAACTACCCTGACGTGAACGAGGTGTTCGACCGCGACGGTTCCGACGCGATGCGCTGGTTCCTCATGTCGAGTTCGGTGCTTCGGGGTGGCAACCTCATCGTCACCGAGGAAGGCATCCGCGAGGGCGTTCGCCAACTCATGCTTCCGCTCTGGAGCACGTGGTACTTCTTCTCGCTCTACGCCAACACGGCGAGCGGTGCGACCTCAGGGGTCGAGGGGTACGAGGCGATCCGTCGCACGGACTCGACCGACGTGCTCGACCGGTACCTCCTCGCAAAGCTCGGTGAGCTGGTGACCGCGGTCACCGCCGACCTCGAGGCGTTCGACTCGCCGCTCGCCGCAGCGAAGCTACGCGATTTCGGCGACGTGCTGACCAATTGGTACGTGCGCCGGTCGCGTGAGCGCTTCTGGGCGGGCGTCTCAGACGACGCGTCGAGCGAGGTCGGCGACAGGAGTACCGAGGCGTTCGACACGCTCTTCACAGTGCTCGAGACCCTCACGCGCCTTGCCGCGCCGCTGATGCCGCTCGTCACCGAGAAGATCTGGCGAGGGCTCACCGGCGGGCGCAGCGTGCACCTGGCAGACTGGCCGGACGCTTCGGAATTCCCCTCCGACCCGGCGCTCACCGCCGCGATGGACGCCGTACGCGAGATCAGCTCGAGCGCGCTCGCGCTGCGGAAGCAGGCCGGCCGAAGGGTGCGGCTGCCGCTCGCCAAGCTCACCGTCGTCTCCACGGATGCCGCGGCACTCAGCCCCTTCGAGGGCATCCTCCGCGATGAGCTGAATGTGAAGTCGATCGACCTCGTGCAGCTCGACGCATCGAGCGCGGAGGCGTTCGACGTCACCAAGCGTCTGAGCGTGAATGCACGCGCGGCGGGCCCTCGTCTGGGCAGATCGGTGCAGCAGGCGATCCAGGCGGCACGCGAAGGCGACTGGAACCTCGACGGCGACACCGTCGTCGCCGGAGGAATCGCGCTCGATCCCGGGGAGTACGAACTCGTGCTCGAAGCCGGTGGTTCGGGTGACGGATCGCGCGCGCTCGCGCTCCTCTCCGACGGCGGGTTCGTCATCCTCGACACCGCGACGACTCCCGAGCTCGAGGCCGAGGGACTCGCTCGCGACGTCGTGCGGGCCGTGCAGGAGGCCCGCAAGGCCGCAGGGCTCGAGGTGGGCGATCGCATCCGCCTCGGCCTCACGCTCGACGCCCACGGCGCCGATGCGGCTGGGAGCCACCGTGAGCTCATCGCCCGCGAGACCCTCGCCGTCGAACTCGACATCGCGACCGCTGTCGACGTCTCCGGTGCTGCAGCAGCCCGTGCCGTCGGCCAGGGTTCGTCCCTCCTCGTGGATCTGGAGAAACTGTGACCGACGCATCCGACGCATTCGACTCGGCCGACGAGCGTGAGGCCGCCGACGCCGTCTACGAGGCGCTCATCGCCCGAGTGGGCGAGGGGTCGCCGCAGCCACGGCTGGCACCCACCCGACGTGCGGTCGAGCTGCTGGGCGACCCGCACCGCGCTGCGCCCGTCGTGCACATCACCGGCACCAACGGCAAGACCTCGACCAGCCGCATGATCGAGAGCATGCTCCGCGCATCAGGGCTGCGAACGGGCTTGCTCTCGAGTCCGCACCTCGAGCGGTTCACCGAGCGCATCCGTATCGACGGGGAGTCCATCTCCGACGAGGCGATCGCCCGGAACTGGGAGGAGATCCTGCCCTTCATCGCGATCGTCGATGCCGAGCTCGAGGACGCGGGCGACGAGCCGCTCACCTTCTTCGAAGCATTGACCGTGCTCGCCTTCGCGTGCTTCGCCGACGCCCCGGTCGACGTGGTCGTGCTCGAGGTCGGGATGGGAGGGGAGTGGGACTCGACGAATGTCGCCGATGGGCAGGTCGCCGTATTCACGCCGATCGACCTCGACCATCAGGTGCGCCTCGGCACGAGCATCACCGAGATCGCGCGCACCAAGTCGGGAATCATCAAGCCCGCGGCATCCATCGTCACCGCGAAGCAGCCCGACGCAGCGCTCACGGTGCTCGAGGAGGCCGCCGAGCTCACCGAATCGACCCTGGCCGTTGAGGGAGACGCGTTCGACGTGCTCGAGTCGCGTGTCGCGGTCGGAGGTCAGCTCGTCTCGATCCGGGGACTCGCGGCGGAGTACCGCGACATCGCGCTGCCGCTGTTCGGCCGCCACCAGGCCGAGAACGCGGCGGTCGCCATCGCCGCCGTCGAGACGTTCATCGGAGGTGGGGCCGTCCGCCTCGCCGCCGAGGTCGTGGAGGGCGGACTCGCCACCGCGGCGTCTCCCGGGCGACTGCAGACGATCAGCACCGAGCCGGTCGTGATCGTGGATGCCGCACACAACCCGCACGGGGCCCACGCCCTCGTCGCGGCGCTCGACGAGTACTTCGACTTCGATGAGATCGCCTTCGTGTTCGGCGTGCTGGGCGACAAGGACGCTGTCGGAATCATCGATGTGCTCGCTCCCGCCGGCGCGCAGTTCTTCGTCACCAGGCCCGACTCCGATCGCGCCCGCGACGTGCCCGATCTCGCCGCCCTGGTCGCCGCGCGCGTGGGGGTCGAGCGGGTGCAGCCGGCAGAGCGGCTCGACGACGCGCTCGACGAGGCCAGGGCATGGGCTGCAGAGGCGCCGAAGCGGGCCGTGGTCGTCACCGGGTCGATCGCCCTCGTCGGCGAGGTCATGTCGATCGCCGCCGACCGAGGCTGGGGCCGCTCATGAGCGATGCCGCGGCACCGGAGCCAGACCAGGGGCCCGAGCGGGTTCCCGAAACCGGGCACGACCGCCCGCACCGCGCGGCCGCGGAGCCGCGCTCGCTCCGGCAGACCCTCGCGTCGATCCTCCTGACCTTCGAGATCGTCGTGGTGTTCCTCGCCGCGCTCGTCATCTGGGGGCTCGCACCGACCGAGAACAGCACGTTCGGGCTCCCGCCGTGGGTCGCGCTCGCTGCCGGCGGTGTGCTGATCATCGCGCTCATCGCGACGATCGGGCTGCTGCGGCATCCGTGGGCCTATGCGGTCGGCTGGGCGCTGCAGGGGATCATCATCGCGGCCGGGTTCCTGAATCCGGCGATGTTCTTCGTCGGCGCGCTCTTCGGCGGCATGTGGTGGTACGCCATGGTCGCCGGCGCACGTATCGATCGAAACAGGACGGCGACCGACGCCGCTCCGGGGAAGGAACAGGAATGACGACCACCATCGAGGAGACCCTCGTGCTCGTGAAGCCCGACGGGGTCGCGCGCAACCTGACCGGCGAGGTCCTTCGTCGCATCGAGGCGAAGGGGTACTCGCTCGTCGACATCCGCCTGGTGCAGGCCGACCGTGAGCTCCTTGCGAAGCACTACGCCGAGCACGAAGGCAAGCCGTTCTACGAGCCGCTCGTGGAATTCATGCAGTCGGGGCCGGTCGTGGCGATGCGCGTGGCGGGCAACCGGGTGATCGAGGGCTTCCGCATGCTCGCGGGAACGACCGATCCGACCACGGCCGCGCCCGGCACGATCCGCGGCGACTTCGCACGGGACTGGGGTCTGAAGGTGCAGCAGAACCTCGTGCACGGATCCGACTCGGTCGAATCGGCGGAGCGTGAACTCACCCTCTGGTTCGGCTGAGGCAGCGGTCGTCGCGCCGGCCGGGTAGCCCGGCCGGCGGACCGGAGGGCGATGGCCGACCGTGTTCAGCGAAGCAGGTTGCCGAGCTCGATCAGGACGAGCGGGATGGCGTTCATCTGGAGTTGCGCCAGCACAACGATGATCACGTAGCAGACCACGGTGATCAGCGGGATCCACTTGAACCACTCCGCTGCACGACGTCGCGAACGTGCCGTGACCGGAATATGTCCGGCACGCAGGTTGTGCAGGGTCACGGCGAGGAACGTGGGGATGGTGACCGCCCACGTCAGCATGCACCACGGGCAGAGCACGCCGAGCACGTAGATGCTCTGTGCGATCAGCCAGGCGACGAAGACCATCGCGCCAGCAACGCCGACGTTCAATCCGATCCAGAACCACCGAGCGAAGCGGGCGCCCGCGAGCACCGCCACGCCGATCGTGATCACGACGGGCCAGGCCATCAGCCCGATGAACGGGTTCGGGAACCCGAGGATCGCACCCTGCCACGACGAGAGGTTGTCGCCGCAGCTCACGAGCACGCCGATGTCGCAACTCGGAACGTGGTCGGCGTCGGCGAGCACGAGCACCTTCTCGACCGAGAGATCCCAGGCGGCGAGGAGGCCGAGCGCCCCCGCGATGATCAGGAATACCGCGAACGCGACGGGCCGCGTTCGAGCGGAAGTGTCCGGCATGTTCGTATTCTGGCACGCCGGTTCCACACGACCCTGTGAGACCGTGCGATAATCGAAGCAGTCGTCCGGGCCGCGCCCGGCACGACGCCAATGAAGGCTTTGAGGATGCACCGCATCCGAGTGAGCGGTCGAATGCACCGCGAGACGTGGCGACACAGGCAACCCGCCGGTCGCAAGATTGCAGGATTGGCGGTTCCGCGCACGGCGCTGAACCGCTCGAGACGAGAACGGAGCGGATGGCGCGGCCATTCGATTCCGTCGTAGGAGTGCACCAGAGATGGTGGAAGGCAACGAGAACAACACCAACGAACCCGATTCCGGCAACACCCCGAGACGACGCGGCGGCCTCTTCGGCTCGCGCCGAGCTGGGCGTACTCGAGCCGGAGCTGAGCGCCCCGCCGTGGCGAGGGGCGTGTCACCATCCGATGCGCCCGAGGTGCGGCAGCCGGTGACAGATTCGTCGGCAGAAGCGACCGCGAGCAACGACGCGACGGTGATGCCGCCCGCCGTGGCCACCACGCCGGCCGTGGTGCCGGGGTCCGTCAGCACCGACTCCCTCGGAACCGGTTCCACCGGGCCCGTGACGACGGCGTCAGTCGACCCGTTCTCGGCTGACGCGGCATCCGGTTCCGCTGCCGTCGAAAAGGCGTCCGGCGATGCATCCCCATCAGCATCGGCCGATGACGCGATCGACGCCGTGACATCCGAGACGCAGGCCGAGACCGAGCGGACTCCCGAATCGCCGATTCCCGCCACCCTCACGACCACGTCGCTGATCTTCCACGCGCCGCCCGTGCTGCCCCAATCCGACCGGCCAGAGCGCGGCGAACGAGCCGAGCGCGGCGACGACGACGACGACGAACCCTCGAGCGTGCGCCGACGTTCCCGTCGCCGCAGTGGCGAAGAGGGGCGCTCCGGCGACGACGAACCGGCCAACACGGTGGTCAAGGTGCGCAAGCCGCGCGAGCCCGAGCTCATCACCGAGCCGCAGAAGGTCAAGGGCTCGACCCGCCTCGAGGCGAAGAAGCAGCGTCGCCGCGACGGTCGTGACGCCGGACGACGCCGTGCGGTGATCACCGAGGCGGAGTTCCTCGCGCGCCGCGAGTCGGTCGACCGCCAGATGATCGTGCGCGCCAAGAGCGGTCGCATCCAGATCGGCGTGCTCGAAGACGGCGTACTCGTCGAGCACTATGTCGCGCGCAATCAGGACGCCTCTCTCATCGGCAACGTCTACCTCGGCCGTGTGCAGAACGTGCTGCCGAGCATGGAGGCGGCGTTCGTCGACATCGGTCGCGGTCGCAATGCCGTGCTCTACTCGGGCGAGGTCGACTGGGACGCCGCGGCCGAGAACGGCGAGAAGAACCAGCCCCGGCGCATCGAACTCGCGCTGAAGCCGGGCGATCGTGTCCTGGTTCAGGTGACGAAGGACCCGGTGGGCCACAAGGGCGCGCGCCTCACCAGCCAGGTGTCGCTGCCCGGCCGCTACCTCGTCTACGTGCCGAACGGCTCGATGAACGGCATCAGCCGAAAGCTCCCCGACACCGAGCGGGCGCGTCTCAAGAAGATCCTCAAGGAGGTGCTTCCCGACAACGTGGGCGTGATCGTCCGCACTGCGGCAGAGGGCGCCACCGAAGAGCAGCTGACCCTCGACGTCAACCGCCTCATCGCCCAGTGGGCCGACATCTCGGCGCAGCTCGAGAAGGTGCAGGCGCCGGCGCTCCTCCACTCCGAGCCCGACCTGTTGATCAAGATCGTCCGCGACGTCTTCAACGAGGACTTCCAGAAGATGATCATCGCGGGCGACGACGCACGTGAGACGATCGAGCGGTACCTCCGGGCCGTCGCGCCCGACCTGCTCGAACGCGTCGAGGCCTACACGGGCGAACGCGACGCCTTCGACGAATTCCGCATCTCGGAGCAGATCGAGAAGGCGCTCGATCGCAAGGTCTGGCTGCCGTCGGGCGGCTCGCTCGTGATCGACCGCACCGAGGCGATGACCGTCGTCGACGTGAACACCGGCAAGTTCGTCGGCTC
>Ga0190265_10003528_pt1 | contig 10678 bp, 10 predicted proteins | sample Popmic124T_FD_133135 | JGI IMG/M metagenome (GOLD analysis project Ga0190265, IMG submission 133135) | Populus adjacent soil microbial communities from riparian zone of Indian Creek, Utah, USA - 124 T | ecosystem: Environmental > Terrestrial > Soil > Riparian zone | place: USA: Utah | collected...
AATTTTCTTTGTTATGGTAGATGTACGTAATTAATAGACGTTAGGAGATTTAACAATGAACGTGCTTGATCAATAATTGGTCAGAAAACCTAGCGATGCTAACGACCAACCGCGCGCCTATCCCCGTTAAACCTAAAAAGTTTCTTCAGGTCTAAGCACAACTCCATAATTGGGATCAGATGTATGCCTGAAAACTTTTAATCAGACCTAGATCCAAAAAAAGCGTGTGTCTAATCACTGATATGAACCGCATGCCGAATAATAGTGATTTAGTTCCTAGCGCTCATTTTATAAGGGCATAATTATGACAACAAATCCTGATTTTTATCGGACGCTCCAGGTTTCCAAGACATTTAAGGTCAGTAACGGCCTAGAAGTAACTAGTATTGTGACTCAATTAGTAGATTTTATCGAAAAAAATAGTTCCATGGACGGCTTTAGTGTAAGAATACTCCTGCCAAGAGGGGATGAGACTGACTCACTCGCAAGGAAATGGGGAGCATCTCTCCGGACTGGATTACTTTTGGCCTTGAAGAGAAGAGAAATAAAACCTAATTTAAGAGAGGTGAGGTACGTTCATGATCAATACCACTATGGATGGATTTTGATAGAGTCCAATCCGGTCAATGGTTTGTGAGTCTAAGACAATTATCGTAATGTGATTGAAGTGTGACATGTTAGATAGGGAAGGTACGATGAATGAGGGGCCTTCGGAGGGATTTGAACCCTCCTCAAGCGGTGTCTGTCTCAAAGCATTTATCGTATCTAGTCCACAGCCGCCTATACTGACCAGGCTATACTACGAAGGCCACTTTATATCAAGTGCAAATATGGTGCTATATATAATTTCTAGATAGAAATATCTGATAACAATATTCGATTGTTCCTTATTCTCGGCCCTGGCAGCCAAAATCCGAAAGAACATGTTATCCACAAGTAAGGTGAATGATTTATGCGATGACGGTTTTTTCCGTAAATATTGAAAATTAAATAAAATCACGCCCAATCCCAATTTGTTATGGCAAACTAAAAAGTGTGATAATAAATGTGCTTCAAAGTTGATATTCGGGATCTGCGTCTTCGACTTAAAGACTTAAATCTCGATGCATAGTCTTGATCGCACCTAGCATGAGCTGCTCAGGAGAGTACACTTCCCACAATTCAGATAACAATCTAATCCAGATCGACTCAAAAGCGAGATCTAAACTACTAAACGCAAAGTATGGGGTGTATAACCATTCAGCAGTAGAGCTTTGTCACTGGACCAAGAAATCTTTTGCGCACGAAGGAGATTGTTACAAACGTAAATTTTACGGCATCTCGACCCATCGGTGCATGGAAATGACTCCAACAGCGCTAAACTGCGAAAATCGCTGTGTCTATTGCTGGAGACCTACTGAATTCTATGATACTCTCATGATGCCGGAAAACTTAGTGGACGAGCCAGACGCTATCGTAGAAAATCTTCTCCAAGAAAGAAGAAGGCTTATGACTGGGTTTTATGGTCATAAGAAGTACGATAAGGGCAAGCTTGATGAATCCTTATTTCCCCAACACTATGCAATCTCACTCTCGGGTGAGCCCACCATGTACCCAAAATTACCCGCGCTAATCAGATATCTAAAGAAATTACCAACGACTAAATCGATATTTTTAGTTACTAATGGACAAGAACCTCAAATGTTAGATCGACTAGCAGAAGAAAAATCCCTTCCTACCCAATTATACTTGTCTACGAACGCGACGAACAGGTTTAGCTTTGCTAAGATAAATAGACCGAGGCATCCAGACGCATGGGAAAGATGGCTAACGAGTTTGCAGTTTCTTTCTAGGTGTGAAACGAGAACTGTAATTAGAATTACTCTCGTTAGAAGTCATAATTTCAATTATGAAACAATAGGTCAGTTTTGTGGTCTAATACCTATAGCGAACCCCCATTTTATCGAAATAAAATCATACATGCATGTAGGCATGTCAACTCAGCGATTAGAGAGACAAAATATGCTTGAAATGGAAGAGGTTAGGGAATTCTCGGAACAACTTTGCGAAAAACTTCCAGGATTCAAAGTGATGGATGAAAGTGAGATTTCTAGAATAGTCGTTTTGCAGAACACGGACAGGCACACTAATAGGTTCATCTCGTCGTACTTACATCAAGGATGTACTGCATGAGATTACAAGAGAACCAAGATTAAGTTAACAGAATGACTCCTCTTTACTCACGCGTGATCATAAAGAATAATCATCACCAATTGGACAGTGACATGAAATAGTCAAGTTATTTTTGTTCTCTGCCTAAATCCGATTACATCTAATTTTTTTATACGCCCCTCTAAATTGCTAGTAAGGTCCGATAATTGAAAGACTGCAAAACTGTCGCACTTATAACTTTGAGCTTATTCCTTTTAGCCGCTTTTTGTAGCACAGGGGATTCCTATTCACAGCTTTACAATCCCCATGGGGTGAAGATTTTGTCTCCCACCAAGGAACAAGAGATGCCCGTAAATACCCAAAATTTCACAATTAAAGGAGTTTCTACGGACAATTCTACAAACAACTGCGATGTGTCGCTTCTCCTTAATGGGGTCACCCCTTATGTCAAAACTTCTGCGAGAGGACAAAACGGAACGGATGATTTCTCAGCTTGGGAAGGGCTATTCAACTCCAATTTGCATTTGAATGTTGGTGAAAACAAGTTAACTGCCAGGCTGCTTTGTTCAGACGGCAATAATAATCAAATAAGTAAGTATCACTCTGTAAACTTTACAGGCATAAATGAAACGAGTTCATCTCCGATAACTAAAGTATTGAATTCACCTCCTGCAAGGGAAAATATCTCTCCAACCAATATCAGTGAAATCGTTGGAAGCAAATTGACCTCATCAGAAAATGAAAATGAAACGAGTTCATTTCCAATAACTAAAGTATTGAATTCACCTTCTGCAAGGGAAAATATCTCTCCAACCAATATCAGTGAAATCGTTGGAAGCAAATTGACCTCATCCGACCTTGACAATCAACCTGAGGTAGTAAAGAAGGATGAAGTCCTTAGGAGTTTAACGTCAGGTCCGGTGATAATCCCTCCCCGTGAGAGCCAACCGTCCCCCATGTCTGATCCTTCTCCCGTTAATGATTCCGTAATAATACCTGACGCAACCAATTCAAGTTCTACTTTGGACAATGTAACTTCAAGCTCCGTATTAATCCCTCCTCACGAGAACCTGTCTTTGTCTGGCTCGCTTGCGCCGGTCGATAATCAGTCTAACGGGCTACCAGATCCTCCTTCGGAGGAAGTTGTCCAACAGCAGGAATCCAGGAGCGAAGGGGACGACGATATTCCTCTGATATTTCCTACTCCGTCTCCTAGAGTTACATTTGATGGAACTAGAGATAAATCTGCCCTTTCTACACCAGTTCAAGATTTGGCTCCTATAGTTAAAGTTGAAAATAATAACACTAAGGTTGATGAAGGTTCGTTAGTGATACTCAACGCAACTCAAAGTTATTCCCACGACGGGCCAATCGCATCAAATGTTTGGAGACAACTGACAAGTCATCCAATTCAGATCCTTGAAGGTCTCAATATGCCGATTCTGAAGTTTAAGGCCCCTAATGTGTCTGAAGATACCCCGCTTGAATTTGAAATCTCGGTTTCAGACGCGCACGGTAAGAGTAATAATGGAATAGTTCATGTCTTGGTTAGTGACGTCGTAAACACTGAATCAACAGCTAATTCTCCACCAGGTTCACAGAATCAGACAGTTTCGGAACCGCCTGTTAGAGGTCTCCCTACGAATATCAAAATACCTGACCAATCTAATTCTAATGTCTTGCTGTCCCCTAGGACACTTGATGCCATTTCTACGCAGTCTAAGAACCAATCGCAAAAAACAAATGCTACCAGCCCCTCCGAGGACGGATCTGTGAATGGCACTTCTATGAAGGCCATGGCTGGAGTTGATCAGATTGTAAACGAAGGTATGGAGGTTATTCTCAAAGGTGATTCAACCTCCACAAATACTAATCAAGGGCTGTCATATGAATGGAGACAGGTCGGTGGAGATGTGAAAGTATCCATAGGACAACAGAATTCACAACAAATCATCTTCCATGCACCAGAGGTAAATAAGGATTCCAAATTAACTTTCAGGTTTATTGCGTTAACCGATAGCGGCCAAGCCTCGTCTGACGAGGTGAACATTGTCATAAATGATATTCCCGAAAATCCTGAGGACAACGAATCGAATGACTCTCAAAATAACGACAACAGTGACAATGATGACGACGATGATAACTAGTCCTATTTTTGCAATACTTCTGGCGTTACTAAGAAACCACCCAGAAAGTGGTTCATATCCCAGATCTCAGGTGGCCATCAGGCTTTCCCAAAATCAACGATTTCCTGACTGAAGGCATTTCGTTATGTACCATTTTGAAAATTTCTCTATAGACTTGCGACGATGAGAGTAGAATGACTTTCTACTTAATCGGCTCAGCTCCGCGTAAGTCTTATTGGTGTTTTTAGGAAGAAAAATGGGATCAAAGCCCCACCCACCCTCAGCTACTACCTTGCTCAACATTCCTTGCGTCTTGCCAGAAAACATCTTGAGGGTATGACCATCGTTATACGCAATCACTGAAAGGAAATATGCTCTTCGATTTACTTTATTAAGCATTAATTTCATTATTCCTTGATTTCCCAGGGTTTTGTAAACGAATGAGGAATATTGTCCTGGGAAGCCATTTAATGAACTTATGTAGAATCCATCATCTTCAATAAGGACTGGCTTTAGGAGATGTTGAAATGCGTAATTGGATTTAGCCTCTGCTATTCGATGTACAGATTCGGATTGAATTTCCTGGATTGACATCTCGATAAGTTGAGAAACTATTCCATATTGTCGCAGAATAGGCTCAATCTCTCGAAACTTGTTGGAATTCGAACTTACAAAACAGAGATCCTTATTTTTCAACTGCACCATATTGAAATTCTATATACGGATCAATTAATGGTCATTATTATTCCAATGCCAGCATTCAAACGCTATGTTAAGAAGGCACTAGTTAGAATCAGTAATACGTGAATATCTTCCCCTGCATTCTATCTCGTCGACCTTCCGCATGACCTTTCTTCCTCTCTCATAGGGACTAAATGACGAATACGCCTTAACGAAATTCGGGAACGTCTGATCGAAAAGTTCATGGTGCACGCTGTTTAGAACCTCCTTAAGCATCCGTACATCCGACGCCATGTCTTCCAATCTTTGAGAGTAAAAAGAAAGACCAAAATCTATTATGGCGAGTCTAGTATCATTTTGACGTGAGAGTCTTTCTAGAATAAAATTAGAAGTAGTGACATCTCCGTGTATTATGTTTTTGAAATGAAGTTTTGCTACACATTCTCCTAATTTCAAGGCGAGGTCAGCTGAAAGGACAGTCTTCAAATTTACACCTTCGATGTACTCCATGATTATTTCGTTGCGCTGCGTATCCAAGAAATATAGGGATGGAGACCTTATCCCAATCTCTTTTGCCTTCGAGAGCATCTCTGCCTCATGAATTGTTCTTCTATATCTTAGCTCCCTGTCTAGGAGAGGATGGCGGTAAGATCTCTTTGTTCTCAGTTTTGATATTGCTTGCTTGTCATACCAGTCAATTAGGTAAAGATCTGCCTCAGATCCTTTCTTGATTAGGACCGGAAGTCTGTTTGACAATGGTAATATAGATCGGAGCAAGATCATAAAAGTGTGAGTGGTGCTGAACCTAGACCAGGAGAGATGCTAATCATACAGGAAGACTGTGCAGAGGACAAATTGAAGAATGGAATATTGACGCTGACCAATCAACGGCTCATTTTCGAAAAGACAGAAGGCAGAATGACGACCCTAAGCAAGAAGACGGAGGAAGTACTGCTTGACATTCCACTGGAGAAGATTTCAGCATCAAAGTCTGAGGGCTTTATAATAGCAAAGGTCGTAGTGGAATTAAGTGATCGGTCTTACAAGTTCGGCGTCTTAAATACAGGCCATTGGGCTAAGGAAATAATGACCCAAGTTAACAAATCCAAACCTACTTGAATTGGTATTGACTATCTCCAAGATACGTCCACAGAGTCTAGCCTCCAAGATTGATCAATAAACCCATTTTCAGGGGCAATACTTACTTTCGAATGTGCATGATCAATAAGACTTGTTAATGCAATTTGAACACCGTTGTCTCCCGCATAACGGGTTGGACAGATATGTAGCTTGCTTCCGTGTCTTGAGCAAACATGACTTAACATATCTGCCAGACGTCTGTTAGCAGCTACTCCTCCAACCACTACTACCTCTTCTTTGTTTGTGAATGTAATAGCTCTCTCTGCAGCTTCAGCCAATATTGCAAAAGCGGTTTCTTGCAAAGAGTAACACGTATTGCCGATATCTGATTTTTCATCCTTAGGACGTTTTATTACGGATGTAAGCAAACCACTGAATGAAACATCATTTCCTTTGATCGTGTATGGTATCCATGAATACTCTCTTTTAGATTCATTTGCTAATTTTTCAATTGTCGACCCACACGGAGATGAAAATCCCAACGACCTGCCAAATTGGTCAAAAAGCTGACCTATGGTAATGTCCAAGGTTTCACCGAATATCCGCCATCTCTTGTTTAAATACAAGAGAATCATCGTGTGCCCGCCTGAAACAAGTATCACCAAAGGATTCTTTGCCCCGGTCAATTGAGCACCTAGTTCAATATGCGCTAGGGCATGATTGACAGGCACCAATGGTTTTCTATAATAAGTGGACAGGAGGCGAGCTAAAACAGCTCCTATCCTTAAACATGGTCCCAGGCCGGGACCTGCTGAATAACCTATGATATCTATGCTTTCCATCTTTACGCATGAAATCGTTATAGCTTGTTTCAACAACCTGTGGCATACACTCGCGTGATGCCTGGACGCCTCTCTTGGGTGTATCCCAGAACCTTCAGGAGGCTTATAAGATGATCTTACATCTGACAGAATCTTAAAGGTTCCATTCCTCTTTTCTTTCATCTCTGCAATGGCACACCCGAAAGTGTGAGCTGTACTTTCTATCCCTAAAGCCAACAAGGGCGTCTTTAACTCCTATCTTCTACTTGTCGTCGAGACTATTTTAATTACGTCTCTGTCCTGTAACTTGTACTCTGCTCCCACTCTCTGTTTAGATCTCGCGTCAACAGCGTAAAGGAAACCTTTGCCTAATTGTTCATGCACTCTTTCGGCAAGCTCTTTTGCAGTGGAGTCTTTTGGTAACAGATAGGCATCAGGAAGGATATTTCCCTTTTTGTCAATTAATCTATTTTCGTCTTCAACAGGATAGACAACGATCATCCCCAGCAGTCCAAAGCATACCCTATTTAAAATCTGCTGAACACCTGTCGAACCATATCTAGTGAGAACAGTCTGAACCTTCTCCAATGCTTTCTTTTGTTCCTCCCGAAGTAATACTTTTGGATTAATTTCAAACGAACTGTCTCCAGGAAGGTACCTAAGCAGCCCATTTTTTGATCCAAGTTTTAGCATTACTTCTGCCTCGGAGATGCAGGGGATTACCTCAGTGTCAAGACTCTTAAGTTTTTGTAAATTCGATTCAGCAGGCCCGAAATCTGCCTTGTTAGCAGCAACAATCATCGGTTTTGCCATTTTCCTTAATGTTCGACAGAACATCAACAAATCAGAAGCAGACCAGGAAGACAACTTCTTTCCATCAAGTCCGGCTTCGATTAGTGAAGTAATTATCTGACTTTCTTTTATTGACAGTCCAGAGAGCTGTCTCGACAGCACCTTTGATATCTTTTCTGGTGTACCCTGCAAATCTCGTGAAGCCTTTTCTAAATTCTTTTTCAAATTTGTAACCAACCATAGATCGAATTCTTCTAAAACGAAATCTGCATCCTGCATTGGATCCCCTGTCCCCGGGTTAACTGCGTGACCTTCTAAATCAGTACTTCCAGCAACATCCACAACATGAACTAGAGCATCTGCCTCCCTTGCGCTATCCAAAAATTGGTTCCCTAGCCCCCTACCACTGTGAGCACCTGGGACGAGCCCTGCTACATCCAGAATTCTGATAGGGATAAATCTGTTACCGTCTATACATATCGAATGTAATGGATTATCCTTTACGTGGAACTCTGTGCATACGCAAGGTGTCCTTATATGTCCTATACCAATATTCGGTTCTATTGTTGTAAATGGAAAGTTAGCAGTTTGTACTCCTAGACTTGTAGCAGCATTAAAGAACGTTGACTTGCCTACGTTTGATTTTCCTATAATCCCGATTAACAATTATGACCTGATGTTTAGGTATTATTATATATAGACATACTTCGTATAATAGGGAAGTCAAACAACCTAAGCCTTGAGCGAACGGATGTAGCTTTAGCACTAACCTTAAATACCTACTAAGATTTTATGTAGCATTTTAGGAGAGAATCTGGTTTGGCAGGAATTGTCGCAGTTTCAGACGCTGAAATTAAAAGAGCAAGGAATGTTGCCTACATTCTGGCCCACTGTATGCGAATGCTCCAGCACCGAGGCAAGGCTTACTGGAAGATAATGGTCGGCAAAAACAGTGTAGATGGTGATGGCCCTTTGCCTTACGAAGAAAGGATTGTCAAAATTGTAAGCGATGGTAAACTTACCGGATTTGATGGAATTGGATTTCTCTCCAAGCGGAGGCCAGAATCAAGTGGCTATAAACACAGTCAAATTGCCTTGGATGGATTCTTAGTGGATACCGAGAAACTATATCTACACCCTATGATAGATGCGGCCAGGGACTACGACCCGTTATATCAAATCTATTGCATTTTCAAGATACTTCTGACCAGAAATCGTGATCCCCTGAAGGCTACCGATTTTTTGGATCGCCATTTGAGAGGAAATATGCTTGTAAGGATAGGTGGTAACATTTATGCATATAGAAATAACACGGGCTTCAAACCTCTTGTATTGGGAAGTAACAAAGATGGTACCCTACATGTGATTGCGTCAGAAAATTCCTTGCGAATTTCGTTAGTCGATCTCACATTCAGAGACGTAGCTCCTGGGGAACTATTGAAGCTGGACAGAAACTCTGAGCCCATCACAGTGTCAACGCAACATTCACCAAATATGGTAGTAGATCCTTTCGAGTTTATTAGGGAATCAAATGTGGCGTCGATCGTAAACGGCAAGAGTATCTATGAAATAAGGAAAAATATTGGCAGAGAGCAGTCGAAATTTCTTTCTGGGAGGTTCCAGATCGAATCTGCATTTGCTGAACCCGACTACACAAGACCGATGGGCCTGGGGTTTAGTTTGGAATATCAAAAAAATCATAAAATGTTTGAAATGGGTGAGGGTGTCATAAAGGATCGATATGATGATTCGGATCACATGATCGACTTTTCAGAGGAGGTAAGCAAGCACAAGCTACTCACTACAGGTAAATCATTGAAATTCGTTGTGGAGAATTTGGTCTCCAATAAGAGTATTGGAACAATCCAGGGTACCATTCAGACTGGGGGTACCGTCAAAGAAACAATCCATTACCTGCGGAAATCGGGCGCAAGGGAGATCATCGTCGTTGTTAGCTATCCACCAACTATTGATGGTAGACAGGTTGGACTCTACACACAAAACCGGGATCTTATCGCAAACAAATATCTTGGAAGAGTATCATCGATCGATGAAATCAATACCATGATAAGCAACGAAATAGGTGCAAATGAGGTCTATTACAATTCTCCCACTTCATTAGCCAGGGGGATAGGCATAGCGGAAGGAAACCTTTGGTTTCCAGAATGGATAAGGTTCTTGGAGTACCAGTGATTAGCCTGGACATCAAGACAGATGTTGAAAGGTCCAGAATTTCGAAGGAGCCACTAGGCAAGGTGGTGTTGTTAGATGGAGGTTCATTATCAGTAGACAATGTGTCCATCGAAAGAGTTGAACTCAGACTTTACAGAGAGAGATTTGACAAGAGTAAGGGATTTTATTCACTCATAACGGTGTACCTAAAATCAAGCAAAGGCGAAATTGAACTCAAGTTTGATGAAGGGTTCAAAGGAATTGATCCCCTGCAAGAGATTTCCATGATTCTGATGAGGTACGTCGGTCTCGAGTCTATTATAAATCGAACTCTTATCGCCCTCCATGAGACATAGGGATTAGAGCATTTTTTACCGGAATTTAATTGCAGCAATACTAGTAATTGCCCTACATCCCAGAAACATCCATCAATATTTCTCTATAAAATCCTCACGAACGGATTTTGCATAATCACGAATATCTTTAACATTGTCTACTATTCCCGCAATCTTCGAATTTCCGTCTGTATTTCCGCCAATGGTACGCAAGAGATGCTTTATCTCTAGAACCATCGAACTAATTTCTGAAATCAAATTTTTCGATTCAGTGACCAAATCCTTGGTACTCCCTTCGTTATTCAGAGTATCTAACGCAAGCCTACCTGCCTTTATAGTACTAGAGATTTCATCCATTATGTCTGAATTCTGAGTGTCAGAACGTAAGCTGTCTATTTTTGTAGAAATCCTTTCAATCGACTCTAATGTAAGCCTGAAATTCTCAATGTTTTTGACCATGGAAGGATCCTTGAAGGATTCAACTATCTCCTTTACGGTGGCTGCGATATCCTTCACTCTA
>Ga0190265_10003529_pt1 | contig 10678 bp, 11 predicted proteins | sample Popmic124T_FD_133135 | JGI IMG/M metagenome (GOLD analysis project Ga0190265, IMG submission 133135) | Populus adjacent soil microbial communities from riparian zone of Indian Creek, Utah, USA - 124 T | ecosystem: Environmental > Terrestrial > Soil > Riparian zone | place: USA: Utah | collected...
CGTCCCGAAGACACGGCCCACACCCTGTATGGCCGCCTGCTCGAGCTCGAGGTAGAGCTGTTCCGGGAGGCGTGGCCCTTGCTTGCGTCGGGCAACCCGCCTCGACGTGTCCAATCTCGTGACGAAGGAACCAACCACGTCCGGGCCGCGCTTGCAGCCGATTCGATCCGTCGCCTGGACCTCGAGGCAACCGCTCCCGTGAAAGAGGTCCTACGAACTCTGCGCGCCCTGACCACCAACGATGTGGGGGAGGCGGCCTATTTCGAGTTGGATGGGCGCCGATACCGGGTGCAGATCACCATCACCCCCGAGGACGGCGAAACCTGAGCCTGTCCGGCTACCGGCCCCAGCTCTCGACCAGGGCGGGGTGGATCCTCTTGCGAGCCGCCACATCGGCATAGGCGCCCATGACCCGCTTGACGATCTCGCGCTCGTCGAACTCGGCCCGTGCGAGCTCGACCGATGCCCGGGACATCTCCGATCGCATCCCTGCGTCGGACCCCACTCGCTCGATGGCGCCGGTGAGGGCCTCGACATCCCTGACCGGGAACAAGAACCCGTTGATACCGTCGTTCACCACCTGGCGACATCCCCTGATATCGGTGGCGATCACGGGAAGACCCGAGGCCGCGGCCTCCATCGCTGCTCGAGGAAAGCCCTCTCGGTGACTGGGGAGGACGAAGATGTCCAATCCCTGGTAGATCCGGTCGACGTCCTTGCGCATACCGAGGAAACGAACCCCGTTTGCCTCGGCCCGAGAGAGCAGTTCTTCGGACACGGCGTCCGCCTTCTCATGATCCTTGGGCCCCACGATGAACACCACGTGCCGCTTGTCGAGTCGCTCGGACGCGGCAATCAACTCCGGGACCCCTTTTTCCTCTACGAGCCGAGCGATCAGGCCCACGGCGATCTGCCCGTCGGTGAGCCCGAGCTCTTCACGGACCTGAGCCCTCAGCTCGGGGTTGGGCTGGAAGCGCTCGAGATCAACACCGTTGCCGAGAAGCCTCAGCTTGGAACGGGGCATGATCCTCCGCTGCCACAAGAGCTCGAAGTCCTCCGGGCTCTGTATCAGCTCGGCATCGGAGAATCTGGACGCCACCCATTCCAGGGTGTACACGATGATCCGCTTCAGCAACGAGGACTCGGGGGTGGCGTACAACCCGTGAACCGTGTTGACCACGATCGGGACCCCGGCGAGCCGGCCAACGATCCGGCCGTACACGCCGGGTTTGGGATTGTGAGTGTGCAGGATGTCAGGTCGCTCCCGGCGGAGGATCCGCCAGAGCTGGCCGATGGCCTTCAAATCGGCCAGGAGATTCATGCCGCGAGTCGACGAAGTAAGGGCGATGTGCCGGATCCCCCTCTCCTCAAGGTCTGACACGGAGTCACCTGCGGCGCTGATCCCGATCGACTCACCCATCTCCCTAGCTGCTTCGAGCTGAGGCAGAAGCAAGTAGCGAAGACTCATGTCGATCGTGGTCAGGTGCGCGATCTTCAATCCAGCACCTCGGCGAGACGAGCGGCATAGCCGCCGACAATATGATCCATGGCGAACCGCCCCTTGATGTAGATCCGCGCCGCGCGACCCAGGCGACGAACCATGTGGGGATCGGCTGCCAGCAATGTCAAGGCACCTACCAGGCCGTCATCGTCGTTGCGGTCGACCACGATGCCGGTCATCCCGTCACTGACAGCCTCTCTGACCCCACCCACGTCGACGGCGAGAGCAGGCACCGAGGCCGCCCCGGCCTCCAGGATCGCGCCGGGCAGCCCTTCTGTGAGCGATGTGAGAAGCAAAACGTTGGCCCACTCCAGATGGGGTGTCACGTCATCGACCGAGCCGACCATCTCGACCCGGTCCTCGACACCCAGGGCATGAGTCTCTGAGCGCACCCGGTCCATGAGCGGCCCGGCGCCGACAAAGCGGAGCACAACACCGGGTACTCGCGCCACGCTGCGCAAAGCCAGCAAGGGGTCCTTCTCGTCGGAGAGGCTGCCGATCATCACCACCCGCAATGGGCCACCGTCGTCTTCGCCGGGCCGGACCGCGAACAACTCGTCGGGAACCCCCGTGTAGGTGACATGAATTCTCCCCGCCAACGAAGGATCAAGTGAGATCAATTGCTTCGCCGTGACATCGCACACCGCCAGAACCTTGGTGGTGCGGCCGAGCATCCATCGATTGGCGATCCGGGACAGAGTCGAACGTATCCAGAAATCGGGCTCTCCGATCGCGATGTAGACCAGTGGTGCGGCCGTCCTGGTCGTCGCCAAAGCCCCGTAACGCAAAGTCGAGCCTCCGTTGGCGAGCACGAGGTGCGGTTCGAAGTCCTTGATCCTCTGGTTCAGGGCGCCGGCGATTCGGCGATTCAGCCTGCCCGGTTTCCCCGAGCTCACATCGGTCAGGCAATCGACTTCGACCCGGCGAGCGTCACCTGACTTGGTAAGACTCACCGTGTCGACAGTCCAGCCACGCGCCCGTAGACCCATCCCCAAACGCTCGGTGAACACCTCCGCCCCCCTTCGGCGATCGGTTGCCGTGACGATGAGGACGCGGTGCGCAACGACTTCGCTGTACTGGGCGGCGTGCATGCTCAGTCGTGCTCGGAGACGGCGACCGCCATCACCAAAGCCGAGGTATTGGTGTGGGTGATGGTGACCAAGACATCGGTGACCCCCAAGAGGCTGGCCCGTTTCGCCGCGGTCCCGGTCATCCGGACCGTTGGCTTGCCGCCTCCGGTGATTTCGATATCCCGCCAGCGAACGCGGCGCCACCCAGTGCCGAGGGACTTCATCACAGCTTCCTTTCCCGCAAATCGCGCGGCGAAGCGCCGCGCCGGATTCTGGAAGCGAGATGCGTATTCGCGCTCATGATCGGTGAAGCACCGCTCGGCGAACCTCGGGTACCGGGCAAGGACCCCTTCGACACGATCGATATCGGCGAGATCTACTCCCAAGCCGAGGATGCGCACAGGCTGAGATTACCGGTGTTGACAAACGCGGGTTATCCGGCCGACCGGCGCCTGTTCGCCCGAGGAGTTTTCAACGCAGCACCGGACCGTACGGACAGGCGGACCCTGACCGAAGGGCGAAGTCGGCCGGCAATAAGCAGCCGGTCGGCCGGAGCTTCGCTCTCCACCACTCACCTATTCAACCGTCACGGTCTTGGCCAGGTTCCGTGGTTTGTCCACATCCATCCCCCGCGCCGTTGCCAGGTGATAGGCGAGCAATTGCAGGGGAACCACTGCTGTCACCGTGCACAGGAGATCAGGCCCCGCAGGGACCCGGATCACGTGATCGGCCACATGACCAACATCGTCGCCCTCCTCGGCTACGAGGACGATGGTTGCTCCCCTGGCCTTCATCTCCTCCATGTTGGACAGGGTCTTGGTCTGGACGTGACTGTCCGTGGCCACTCCGACGACCACCACCCCGGGCTCGATCAGAGCGATCGGCCCGTGCTTCATCTCGCCGGCCGCATAGCCCTCCGCTCGAACATAGGCGATCTCTTTGAGCTTGAGCGCCCCCTCCATCGCCACCGGGAAGTCACCGGAGCGCCCGAGGAAGAAGAAGTGCTCGGTCTTCGCCCAGAGCTCGGTCAGTCGCGCAATCTCGTCGGCACCCGCCAGCACCTTTTCGACCTGCTCCGGGAGCCGCATCATCTCCTTCACCAGGATCTCGATCGCACCCGGATCGAGGGTCCCTCGGACCTGTGCCAGATACAGCCCGAGCAGCTGCATGGCGACCAGCTGTGTGGTGAATGTCTTGGTGGCGGCCACCCCGATCTCGGGGCCAGCCCGCGTGTAGAGCACGGCGTCGGATTCTCGAGCGAGCGCAGACTCGACGACATTCGACACTCCGATCACCGTCGAGCCCTGGGCTCGGGCGTACCGGATCGCGGCCAGAGTGTCGATGGTCTCACCCGACTGGCTGATCCCGATCACGAGTGAGTTGTGGTCGAGCACCGGGTCCCGGTAGCGGAACTCGGAGGCGATGTCGATCTCAACGGGAAGCCTGGTCCAACGCTCGATGGCGTACTTGGCCATCATCGCTGCGTGATAAGAGGTGCCACAGGCGATCACGAACACCTTGTCGATCTCTCGAACTCGTCGATTGTCGATCCTCAACTCGTCGAGCACGACCCTTCCCGGCGCCACGACTCGGCCCGCAAGAGTGTCGACGATGGCATGGGGCTGCTCGTAGATCTCCTTGAGCATGAAGGTGGCGTAACCGCCCTTCTCCGCCGCTTCGAGATCCCATTCGACGGTCCGTTGCTCCAACTCGAGCTGATTGCCTTCGAGATCGGACAACACGATCGAGTCCGGGCGGAGCTCGACGATCCTGTCGTCGTCGATGACCACCATCTCCCTCGTGTGCTCCAGAAAAGCCGGGATATCGGAGGCGAGGAAGTTCTCGCCCACCCCACGGCCCACAACCAGAGGGGATCCGCGTCGGGCGCCCACCAGGAGGTCGGGCTCGGAACGCCGCATCACCACCAGCGCGAGTGCTCCGTCGGCCTCGTGCATCACCCGCCGGACCGCACCCGCCAGAGACATTTCGGACATGTCTTCGATCATGTGCGCGACCACTTCGGTGTCGGTGTCGCTCTCGAAAATATGGCCGCCCTGGACCAGCTTGTCCTTGAGGTCCATCCAGTTTTCGATGATCCCGTTGTGGACCACAACCACCTCACGACGACAATCGAGATGAGGATGGGCGTTTCCGGTATTGGGCGCCCCATGAGTCGCCCAACGGGTATGACCTATCCCGGTATTGGCCGCAGCAGGTTGCTCGCGGTCCACCAGCTTTTGCAGATCCGCGATCCTCCCTGCTTGTTTGAGGACCGTGATCGCATCCCCGTAGTTGAGGGCGACTCCAGCTGAGTCATAGCCCCGATACTCGAGGCGGGCCAAACCAGGCATCAAGACATCGAGCACCTGACGTGGGCCCACATAACCGACTATTCCACACATATGTCTTCCTTTTCAGCATCGTTGCAACCGGGATGACCACGGGTCAGATACGAACCTGATCGCCCCTATCACAGGGAGGGCGTGCGAGGAGCCGGTGACCGGCGCTCACGGGTGAGTCTTTGTTCCGGGATTGCTCCCGGTTTTTTCTCTCATCCCTGTCGACCTGAGCTGGCCGGGAAGGCATCCGCCGAATCTTTCGATGACCTTCCTCCTCGTCGCCTCGCAGTTGCGAGGCCTGGCGCTTTGTCTATATCGCACGCATCGGCTGGTGTGTTCTCTGGTTCACCCCTTTCCGAAAGAGCTTTCGGTCATTTCCAGTAGAAGGTCAGCGTAATGCCTCGCCGCCTCTTCGGAAGGGGCTTCCACCATGATCCGAATCAGGGGCTCTGTACCCGAGGCCCGGACCAGAACCCGCCCTTCACCACCCAACTCCTCCTCCAACGCCCGAACTTGCTGCCAGTAGCCCAGATCGGCGGCGAGATCCACCGTGCGGTCCACCCTGACACTGGTCAGGATCTGCGGGTATTCGACTATTGCTTCCGCTCGCAACTCGCGTAGCTCCTTGCCAGTGCCGGCCACGACATCGAGAAGCCGCACCGCCGTGAGGAGACCATCACCGGTCTGGCCCTGGTCGAGGAAAATGACATGTCCCGACTGCTCGCCACCCAGCAGCCCTTCGCTCTCGATCAACGCCTCCATCACGTAGCGGTCGCCGACCCTGGTCTCGATGATCTCGATCTCAGCCTCAGCCATCGACTTCCGAAACCCGAGATTCGACATCACGGTGGCGACCACCAGGTTCTTGGTCAGTTTTCCCTGGCTTTTGAGATGGCGGGCCACGATCGCCATGATCACGTCACCGTTCGCCACCCGCCCGTCCTCATCCACCGCAATCAGCCGATCGGCGTCGCCATCAAAAGAGAGACCGATGCGGCCGGCCCCGTGCTCGGCAAGAAACTCTGGATATGTTGCTCCGCATCCTTGATTGATGTTGTTCCCGTCGGGAGCGTCGCCGAACACCACCACGTCCGCGTCGAGTCTCTCAAAGAGCATCGGGGCTGCTTTGTATGCGGCGCCGTTGGCGCAATCGAGGGCGATGCGGAGACCGCGCAACTTGTAGCGGGAGACAGTCAGGAGATGGGCGACGTATGACTCCAAGGCGTCGGTGTCAGGGAACCTGGTTCCGATCGCCGGGCCGAATGCGGAACGGAACCCCGAGGAGCGCAGGCTGCCCTCGATCTCACGCTCGACCTCGTCGGGCAGCTTGGTGCCTCTGGCAGCGAGGAGCTTGATTCCGTTGTCCTCGGCAGGATTGTGAGAGGCGGAGACAACGGCTCCCATGGTTGCTCCCGAGTTTGCCGTCAAATAGCTGATGCCACCACTGGGCAGCACGCCAACATCGACGGTGTCGATTCCCACCGAATGAAAACCGGCCTGCAGCGCCGACGACAACATCTCTCCCGACCGCCGGGTGTCTCTGCCGACAACGACCGGCCCGCCCCGCAGCTGAGTCCCGGCCGCCCTGCCAATGGCCAAGGCCAGTTCGGGAGTCAGCTCCGATCCGGCGACGCCTCGAACACCGTCCGTTCCGAAGATGGGCTTCCCATCGTCGAGGAGACGACGGAGATCCGCCAACGTCAGCGCTTCGTGTACTGCGGGGCTCGCCGCGCTTTGCGGAGGCCGTACTTCTTACGCTCGACGACCCGTGCATCGCGGGTGAGCATGCCGGCCTTCTTCAGCATTGGCCGAAGCTCCGGGTCGAGGACGATCAGAGCGCGGGCAATACCCAACCTCAAGGCATCGACCTGGCCCGAGATGCCGCCACCTTCGAGTGTCGCGTCGACGTCGTAGCGGCCCTGAGTTGTCGTGATCTGCAAGGGCTCCATCACCCGCAATCTGGCAGCCATGGTTGGGAAATAGTCCTCGAGCTGACGGCCATTCAGCGTGACCTGACCCGATCCATCACGAAGTCGAACCCGGGCGACCGACGCCTTGCGCCGACCGGTGGCCTGGACGAGCGGCTTTGACATCAGAGTTCCACCTTTCGGATGTCCAGCTCGAGCACCTGTGGGCCCTGGGCGACATGCGGATGATTCGGTCCTGCGTAGACCTTGAGTTTGCGGGCCATCTGGCGGCCCAATTTGTTCTTGGGGAGCATGCCGGTCACTGCCCTCTCGATGATTGCCTCCGGCCGGCGCTCGCGGAGATTCTCGAAGGTCTCTGCCTTGATGCCTCCCGGATATCCGGAGTGGCGGTAGTAGATCTTGGTCTGACTCTTGTTCGAGGTGACGGCGACCTTTTCTGCGTTGATCACGATCACAAAATCGCCGCCATCGACATGGGGCGCATAGGTTGGCTTGTGCTTGCCGCGCAGGATGGTTGCCACTTCGGAGGCGAGACGCCCCAAGGGAAGGTCGGTGGCATCGACGACATGCCAAACACGACTGATGTCACCGGGTTTGGGCGAGTAGGTCTTGTTCATGGTCATGTGAATCGCGCCTCGGCAGGTCGAAAGATACCGGGGATATCGGGAACCGGCTCCCGCGTGGGGAGCAGGCATATGCTACGCCGGAGCCACTGACTAGGCCAATCGCGATGATCACCTTGGAAGACATCTCAGAAGCCCGCTCGAGATTCGAAGGGCGGGTCACTCAAACCCCGCTCGTTTGGTCGCAGTCCTTCAGCCGCCTCACCGGCCGAGACGTCTATCTGAAGGCCGAATGCATGCAACGTGCTGGGTCCTTCAAGATCCGGGGAGCGTTGAACGTTCTCACCCGGTTGGAGGGCAACCCGGTCGTGGCGGCCTCTGCCGGCAACCACGCTCAAGGGGTCGCCCTCGCTGCGGCATTCACCGGCTCCAAATGCACAGTCTTCATGCCGGAGGGGGCCGCCATCCCCAAGATCAAGGCGACACAGGACTACGGCGCCGACGTTGAGTTGGCCGGCAGCTCGCTGGCGGACGCAGTGGAGCTCGCCACAGCTCATGCGGCCGAGACGGGCGCCCGCCTGGTTCACCCGTATGACGATCCCCTGATCATCGCGGGGCAGGGAACGATGGGACCCGAGATTCTCGACCAACTCCCCGACGTGGGCACGGTGGTGATCCCCACCGGAGGCGGTGGGTTGCTCGCCGGGACGGCGGTGGGAATCCGGTCCCTGAAGCCGGGGGTGAAGGTCGTAGGCGTGGAGATCGAGGCAGCCGCGGTCTACGCCGCCAGCCGACGTCAGGGGGCAGTAGTTCGGGACTTCCCAAGGGGAAGGCCGACTGTGGCTGACGGCATCGCAGTCTCGGTTCCCTCGGATCTGGTGTGGGATATCGCCGAGGAATATGTCGACGACTTCCTCGTCGTGAACGATGCTCAGACCACCGCAGCCCTCACCCTGATCCTCGAGCGATCCAAGCTCATGGTCGAAGCAGCCGGAGCGGTCGGGGTCGCCGCCTTGTTGGAGAAGCTCATCCCCGACGATGCGCCCGATCCGATCTGCATCGTCCTTTCCGGGGGCAACATCGACCTCATGTTCCTCGGTAAGGCAGTGCGCCATGGTCTCGAGGCCTCCGGTCGCTTCGCCAAGTTCAAAGTCCTGGTGCCGGACCAGCCAGGCAACCTCTTCCGAATCCTGGGTGTGATCGCGGACAACGGAGGCAATCTCGTCCACGTCGAACATCATCGAGAGGGGTTCCGCCTCCCGTTTGGCACCGTCGAGATCGAGCTCTCCGTTGAGACCCGAGATGCTGATCACGCCGCTCGAATCGCCGCCGCACTCGAATCCGCAACCAGCTAGGGCTATAGGGGAGATTCCCCAGGGGAACGGTCCCCATATCCAATCCAGGTCTGAACGTGTCCCATGGGGCTTACGGCCGACCGCCACGGCGGCCTATGACCAGGAGCACCAAATGTCACGCAAGTCCACCAAGAAGCTGAATGCCAAGCCCCAAGAAGCCCGGTTCGTCATCGGCCGTGAGCGACTCCGTCACCCTTCGATCGATGCCGAGCCTGCTCGAAACCCGGTCTTCGACGCCATCGGACGGGGTTTGATGAGGCTGGGACAGAAGGTCAAACCGAACGGTTTCGTACCCAACCGAATTTGAGGCATCAATAGCCGACTTCCCACAAAGTCAACCCGTGAGGCGGAGCGATTGTCACCACCCGGCCTCGATCACCGGAATCGATGATCTCTGAAATCGAATCGACACCGGTGAACCCCCGTCCCACGTCGTAGGCAAAGCCAACCAATGACCGAACCATCTGGTGACAGAAGGCATTGGCCTTGATCCAAAACGTGAGCAGGCTGTCCGCTGGCTCCCAGTGGGCCTCTTCGACCAGGCGGACATTGCTCTTGCCCTCCGCCGATCGGCAAAACGCACTGAAGTCGTGCTCACCTACCGCGAGCGCCGCGACTGCCTGCATGGCGCCGATGTCCAACGATCGGCCCACGTGCCACACCTGGTGGCGTGTCAGGGGGTCCCAGGCTGGGCTGAGCGCCATCAGATACCGATAGCGGCGGAATGTCGCCGAAAACCGGGCGTTGAACCCATCCTGCACTCGGGTCACCTCAGCAATCGCGATCTCGGGGCCCAGGATCCCGTTGAGAGAACGGGCCAGCTGGAGCCCGTCGATCTCCTCCTCGACCTCGAAGGACACCACCTGGGCCCTGGCATGGACCCCGGCGTCGGTCCGTCCCGCCACCGAGGTCGACGGCGGCGTCCCGAGGATGGTCTCGAGCGCGGTCTCCAGCTCCCCCTGGATGGTGCGCTGTCCCTCTTGGCGGGCGTAACCCCGGAACCCGGCGCCGTCATAGCCCAGGTCGAGCCGGTAGGTGGGCATCAGAACAACGCGCTGAGAGCCGCAAAGGGGACGCTCAATAGCGCCCTGAACACGGCCGCTACCGCGAACCCGATCAAGACCGATACCGCAGCATCGCGCAACTTGAGGTCCGTCGCCTCGCGAGTCGCCACCACCAGGACCACCAGATACCAGATCAGCCCGAGTCCTCCGATGGTCGATCCGAAGATCTCAAGCAGAAGCGGGAGGACGGCCAGGCCCTGGATCCCGATCATGGTCTGCGGTCGGGAGGACGCACCAAACAAGCGGTTGGCAACGAACCAGGTGGCAAAGCCCAACACCAACCAGGAGACGACGCCGGCAATCACCACCCGGAACATGTCGGCAATCGAGAGAGAGCCGAGGAACCCGAGGCGGGCCAGTGTCCCCAGGTAGACGACGGCCGCCACCAGCGAAACGAGGATCGCGGCATCGGCCGGGGCGTCGTCGTCGAAGAACGCCTCGGTGAACGGTTTTCGGTCCAGAAGGCTGGCCCTACCTGCTCTGGAGAACATCTTGATCACGCCGGAAGGAGGCTACCCGCCCGCTCTTGCGATCCAGAGGTCCGGATATCACCCATTTAGATCCCAATCTGAAGGGGATCTGGCGGGGTCAGCGACGTAGCCGGACCAACTGCACCGAGTGGTCTTCCGCCTTCTCCAGGATCAAGGAGGCACGCTCCCTGGTAGGCAGGATGTTCTCGACGAGGTTGACCTCGTTGATCCGCTCCCAGATGTCGAGCGCCACTTTCGCCGCTTCCTCATCGGACAATCCGGCGTAGCGCCGGAAGTAGGCGTCGCTCTGGGCGAACGCCGTGTCGCGCAAGGTCAGGAACCGTTCGATGTACCACTTGCGAATATGGGTCGGGTCGGCGTCGACGAA
>Ga0190265_10003530_pt1 | contig 10677 bp, 11 predicted proteins | sample Popmic124T_FD_133135 | JGI IMG/M metagenome (GOLD analysis project Ga0190265, IMG submission 133135) | Populus adjacent soil microbial communities from riparian zone of Indian Creek, Utah, USA - 124 T | ecosystem: Environmental > Terrestrial > Soil > Riparian zone | place: USA: Utah | collected...
CGGCGACGAGACCCTCAGCGGGACGCCCGGCACGTACGTCCTCGCGCCGCCGCACGTCGTCCACTGGTTCCGGAACGCGAGCGACTCCCCGGCCCGCATGCTCAACCTCCACACGCCGGGCGGCTTCGCCGACTATGTCCGCGAGCGCCTCGACCTGAGCGCGCAGGGGCTCGAGCCGGACGCGGCGTTCTTCGAGCGCCACGACATCTTCGACGTCGGCTGACCACCCGGCGCAAGCACCACATCCACTCGCGCGGATCTCGATCGCGCGAAGAGCCCGAAAGGCGACCGCTTCGCTGCCGCGGCGCTCCTGCCGTCGCAGACCTCCGTTACAGTCCGACCTTGAAGCAGATCTGGCAAGGACGCGCGATGCAGGTCGCCGCGAAAGTCGGCGATCAGGCGCCGATGGCCGCCGTGTGCTGCAACGCGTGCCGAACCTGCACGACGACGAACCTCCTGGCACTCGCAACGGGCGCTGGGCTCGGGGCGGTCTACGCCGTCGGACGGTTCGCCAGGCGCATCGTCAGGTCCTAGGCTCTCTAGGCGTTCTGGGTAAACCAGCATCCCGCGTCTCGGTCGCGGTAGACGCACACGGTCTGCCCGCTCTGGAGGACGACTTCGAAGTAGCGTCGATCCACCGGCTCGTCCGTCCACCAGCGATCGACGACGCGCCATTCCTCACGAACGAGAGCGACGAGCTGTCGGTTCACAACGCGCGGAGTGCCGTCGAACTCGGACTCGACGAGCGCAGGCAGCGGCGCGTTGAGCCGGCCGGCTACTCGTCGCGCGGTACGACGAGTAGCGCGGGGGAAACCATGTTTCCCCCGCGAGCCCCCTTCTTTCTCATCGCGCACGTTCAGCAGCCGGCGGCTAGCGAGGACTATTCGTCTCGAGGGACGACCAAGGCTCGCGTTTCCGGAATCCGCGACCATGGTGCGACCTCCACCACCGCACACACCGAGCCGGTGCCCGTGCTCGCGCGCACCTGTCGCAGGCCCTCGCGCAGGCGACCGGCCGCTTCCTCTCCCGCAGGCTCCACCAGCGCGAGCTGCTGACCCGTGTGCTCCGCGAGCTCCACGGCTTCGAGCCGAAGCTCGAGGATCGGGGCCGGTAGCTCCTGTAGCTTCGGCCCGAGGGCGACGCGCAGACGGCTTACCTCGGCCGTGGCGTCGCGCAGAGCCACCGCGCGACGCCACGAGCCGCCATCGACGAGCCGGGCGGACATCGCGAGCTTTCGAAATGGCCGTCCGGCTCGTTCAGGGCGGGCGAGCAGGCGCTCGAGCAGCGAGCCGAGCGCTCTGCGTAGCGTGAGCTCGTTCCCGACGGCTTCCGGGAAGACGAGCACCTCGGCGAGCTCTGCCGCCGGCTTTCGCCCGCATACCTTTGCGCTTCTCCCGCCGCGGGCAAGGCGCCAGGCCTTGCGTCCGTCGGCGCCCAATCTTTCCGCCACCGCGCCCCCCGGGAGCTCCGCGAGCTCCCCGATCTTGCGCAGCCCGAGACCCTCGAGCTCTCGATAGCGCTCGTTCGTCAAGGGCAGGAGCGAGAGCGGGAGCGGCTCGAGGAACGAGTCCTCCTCCTTCTCCGCGACGAGAAGGATCTGACCGGGTCTCGCGACGCTCGCCGCTGCGAGAGCCGTGAAGCGACGCCCAGCGGCACCGATGCGCGGATCCCAGCTCGAGCCGATAGCGGCCAGCGCCCGTTCCAGCGCCGGTCGCACGCCTCCGTACAGCCGCTCGACACCACCTGTCTCGAAGACCACCACGCCGTGCTCGACCGGGTCGACCGTGAAGCCCGTGTCCTCGAGACGCTGCAAGACCTCTTCCCACTCCCGCTCGACCGCGGCGGGATCCCGGTCGACGAGAACGAGCGACGGACAGGTGGCGAGCGCCTCCCCCAGTCGCATCCCCGGCTTGATGCCTGTCGCCTCGGCTGCGGCGGTCACCGGGCCGAGCAACGGCTCCTCATTCGGGTCCGGCGCGAGCGCAGCCGGCACGAGTGCGAGCCCGGGCCGCGAGCGCAGTGCCGCTCTCAGCTCGAACCCGGGAATGAGGAGACAGGCGATCACAGGAACATATGTTCTATACGAACGTACGTTCTCTTGTCAAGGATTCTTTGGTATTTTCGACCGATGAGCGAGTGGGACTGGACGCGTGTCGTCTTCGACCACGTCAAGGTCACAGTGCGCGATCCGAGCGCAAGCATCGCGTTCTACAAGACGGTCCTCGCTGCACTCGCAATACCGCCGCTCTGGGAGAGCGATCGGGGCGCCCAGTTCGCGAACCTCGTGGTTTCGGGCGACGAGCAAGCGAGCGGCCCCATCCACATGGCCTTCGTCGCGGACTCGCGCGAGCAGGTTGACGCATTCCACCGAGTCGGTATCGAGGCGGGATACCGAGACAACGGTCCTCCCGGTGTCCGCGAGCAGTACAGCTCGGACGAGGCGGGCCGCTACTACGCCGCGTTCCTGCTCGACCCCGACGGCAACAACGTCGAAGCCGTCCGCCGCGAGTTCTAGGTCGCTTCGAGCTTCGCGGTCCTGAAGCACTCGGTGACGTACGGCAGCTGAACGCCGTGCGAATCCGCGATCTCGTCGTACAACTCGCCGACGGCTTCGAGAATCGGCTCCCGCTCGGCCGGCGACAGCTTCGCGCAGTAGCTCCGCGAGAGCACGAGGTCGAGCAGCACCTCCCTATCGAGCGCCTGCTCGAATCTGAACTCAGCAACCTCGACCGACCCGAAGAGCCCACTTGCGGCGATCGGCTCGGACACGTCGCTCTCGCGGACCGCTTCGTTACCGATGATCGCGCTCAGCCGCGCGACCCACGGCTCGCGATCGTCTCGCGTGTTCCAGACGAGCGCGAGCCGGCCTCCGGGGCGGAGGACGCGGGCGATCTCCGGCAGCGCCACCGAGTGGTCGAACCAGTGGAACGCCTGCGCGGACGTGACGACGTCGGCGAACGCGTCGGGAACGGGGATGATCTCCGCGTTCCCGAGGATCGCTGCTGCGCCGGGTGCAGCGGCGGGGAGCAGCTCGAGCATCTCGGGGAGAGGCTCGATCGCGGTCACCCGGTGCCCGAGCGCGACGAGCGCGCGCGACAGCTTCCCGGTGCCCGCTCCGAGATCGACCACGTCGCGAGGCTCGTCACCGGTGAGCCAGCGAACGGCCTCCTCGGGATACCCGGGGCGCCCCCGCTCGTACGCGCCGGCGACTTCCGCGAAGGCCGTGTACGGGCCGCGAGCATTCGGATCCCGGTTGACGATCACTCCGGCGAGCGTAGCGTCGGTCTGGGGTCGGGGTCAGGCTTCAGCCTGACCTTGGTGTTGGGTTCGACGCGCGCGCCAGCCGACACCTAACGGGGGGGAGGCTAAAGCCTCACTTCACGATCTCGGCAACGCCACCCCGCAGCGCCGCGAGTCGAGGAACCACATCGAGCACGCTCTCGCGGGCGCAGAATGCGATGTCGTCCTCGAGCTCGGGCGCGTTCTCGAGCAGGTTGCTGCCGCTCCTCGATGCGCGGAAGGCCTCCTCCGCACCACTCCACGTGCTCGTGAGCCGCGCCGCCGCCTCGGCGGCATCGCTCCGTTCCCAGGCCAGAAGCTCGACGATCCGGCCGGCGACGTACGCATCGTCGAGCGCGAGCGTGCCCTGCACCCCCGCGCACACGACGATGACGTCCTCGTTCGCGGCACGGGCCGTTTCGACGACCGCGGAGAGATTGAGAAGCGATGCGACGAGGACGCGCTCGCAACGCGTCGCCGCGGAGACGACTGCACGCGTTCCGTTCGTGGTCGAGAGAATCAGCGTCTTGCCCGCGGGCTCGAGGTACTCGCGCGGAGAGTTTCCGAGATCGAAACCCGGGATCCGCACCGCGTTCCGCTCACCGCCCAGCACGCCGTCTGCGAGCGCGTCTCGCAGCGCCCGGGCCTCCTCGACCTCGGCGGTACAGAACACTCGCTCATAGCCGGAGGCGAGCGCCTGGCACATCGTCGTGGTCGCCCGAATCACGTCGATGACGATCCCGGTCGGGGCGGCTCCGGCCTCGTCCGGTGTGAACGCGACGTGGACCCGCACAGGGGTACGCTAGCCGCGGTGACCGAGCCGCTTCGCTGCTACCGCCACCCCGACCGGGAGACCTACGTTTCCTGCACCGAATGCGGGCGCGGGATCTGCCCGGACTGCATGACGTTCGGGCCGGTCGGGATTCGCTGCCCCGACCATGCGAGCACCGGCGGGAAGGTGGCGGCGCCTCGACGCAGCGCCCGTAGGGCCGCCGCATCGCTCTCACGCCGCGGCCCCTTCGTGACGCAGGCGCTGATCGCGATCAATGTCGGCATCTACCTGCTCCAGCTCGTTATGGGAGCCGGGATCAGCGCCAGCAGAGGGTGGATCTACGAGCACGGCGTGCTCATATCGAGTGCGATCGACTCGTCCGGCCAACTCGTGGGTGTCGCGGAGGGCGAGTGGTGGAGGCTGCTGACCGCGGCGTTCCTCCACTACGGGCCGCTCCATCTTGGCATGAACATGCTCGTGCTCTGGTTCATCGGCCCGGCGCTCGAGGAGTACCTCGGGCACGGCCGCTATGCACTTCTCTATCTCGTATCGGGCCTTGCCGGCTCCGCGGGTGCGCTCATCGTGTCCTCCGGCGCGCCCACGGTGGGAGCCTCCGGGGCGATCTTCGGGATCATGGGTGCTGCCCTGATCCTGGAGTGGCGGCGGATCTACGTGTTCGGCGGGCAGGCGTTGGGTCTCGTCGTGTTCAACCTCGCGATCTCCTTCGTCATCCCGGGCATCTCGATCGGCGGCCACATTGGCGGCCTTGTCGGCGGAGGTCTCGCGGCGCTGGCCTTCATCTATCTACGCCGGATGCCGGCGGTCGCGATGCTGGCGGTGGTCGGAGTCGGCGCGCTCAGCGTCGCCATCGCCTTATCGCAGGTGTAGATGCTTGCTCAGCCGCCGATGGCGGGCGCCGTTATGCCCACCTCGGCGAGCGCTGCCTGCGCCGCGGCGAGCCGCGCGAGCGGCACCCGGAACGGCGAGCAGGACACGTAGTCGAGCCCGAGCCCGTGGCAGAAGGCGACCGAGCGCGGCTCACCCCCGTGCTCGCCGCAGATGCCAAGCTTGATCTCCGGCTTCGCGCCTCTCCCCCGCTCGACCGCGATTCGCATCAGGTCGCCGACGCCCTCCTCGTCCAGCACCTCGAACGGGTTCCGCTCGAGGATCCCGTGCTCGAGGTAGAAGGTCAGGAACTTGCCCTCGGCGTCGTCCCGCGAGAATCCCAGTGCCGTCTGGGTCAGGTCATTGGTTCCGAAGGAGAAGAAATCCGCTTCCGCTGCGATCTCGTCGGCCCGCAGCGCGGCGCGCGGCAGCTCGATCATCGTGCCGCACAGATACGCGACCGTCGGCTCCTCGGCGGCGACGCGCTCGGTCAGCTCGCGGAGCCGGGCGAGCTCTTCGCGGAAGCCGACCAGCGGGTGCATGATCTCGACGAGCGGCGCGTCACCGGTTCGTTCCGAGACAGCCTTCGCCGCCCGCACGATCGCGCGCACCTGCATCTCGTAGATCTCGGGGAACTGGAGCCCGAGCCTGCACCCACGCGTGCCGAGCATCGGGTTCGATTCGTGCAACGCCCGGATCCGCTCGCGCATCGCGTCGGAGGTCGCCTCCTCGAGCGGCGGCAGGAACTCGTGCAGCGGCGGATCGAGCAGCCGGATCGTCACCGGAAACCCGGCCATTGCCTCGAAGATCCCCTCGAAGTCGCCCTGCTGCAGCGGGAGCAATCGCTCGAGCGCCGAGCGCCGCTCCTCCTCGTCGCGGGCGAGAATCATCTCGCGCACGATCGGAAGACGGTCCTCGGACATGAACATGTGCTCGGTGCGACAGAGACCGATGCCCTCCGCGCCGAACTCCCGCGCCTTGGCAGCGTCTTCCGGCGTGTCCGCGTTCGCGCGCACGCGCATGCGCCTGAGATCGTCCGCCCACCCGAGGATCGTCCCGAAGTTCTCGTCGATCGCAGGGGGAACGAGCGGAACGGAGCCCACGATCACGTCGCCGGTGCCGCCGTCGATCGTGATCACCTCTCCCGCTCGGAGCTCGCTCTCGCCGATCTTGACCGTCCCCGCCTTGTAGTCGATCGAGAGCCCTTCGCAGCCCGCGACGCACGGCTTGCCCATGCCACGCGCGACGACCGCGGCGTGCGAGGTCATCCCGCCGTGCGCCGTCAGAACGCCCCGCGCGTGGATCAGTCCGTGGATGTCGTCGGGAGTGGTCTCCCAACGGACGAGGATCACGTCGTCGCCTGCCTTGCCGCGCTCCTCGGCGGTGTCCGCGTCGAGGACGATCGCGCCCGAGGCCGCACCGGGCGACGCGTTCAGGCCGCGGGTCGCCACCTCGATCTCCGCGCTCGGGTCGATCATGGGATGGAGAAGCTGGTCGAGCTGCGCGGGATCGATGCGCGCAACTGCCTCGTCGCGCGAGATCAACTCCTCCTCCACCATCTCGACGGCGACCTTGAGCGCGGCGGCCGCGGTGCGCTTCCCGGTCCGGGTCTGGAGGATGAAGAGGCGCCCTTCCTCGACCGTGAACTCGATGTCCTGCATGTCTCGGTAGTGCGAGTCGAGAAGTGCGAGCGTCTCCAGGAGCTGGTCGAACGCCTCGGGCATCCCCTCGCGCATCTGCTCGATCGGCTCGGGCGTCCGGATGCCCGCGACGACGTCCTCGCCCTGGGCGTTCGAGAGAAACTCGCCGTACAGGCTCTTCTCGCCCGTCGCGGGGTCGCGCGTGAAGCAGACACCGGTTCCCGAGCTCTCACCGCGGTTTCCGAAGACCATCTGAACGACGTTCACCGCAGTACCGAGGTCGTCCGGGATGTCGTACGTCCGCCGGTAGACCTGGGCCCGCGGCGAGTTCCACGAGTCGAAGACGGCGCGGTACGAGCGCCTGAGCTGCTCGGGGGCGTCCTGCGGGAACGGATCGCCCGCGCCCTCCTCGTAGATCCCCTTGAAGGTCTCGACGAGACCACGGAGATCGTCGGCCGAGAGGTCCACGTCCTGCGTGACCCCGCAACGCTCCTTGAGATCGGCGAGCGCCTGCTCGAACCGGTGGTTGTCGACACCCGCGACGACTCCTCCGTACATCTGGATGAGCCGGCGGTACGAGTCGAGAGCGAAGCGCGCATCGCCCGTCGACGTCGCGAGACCCTCGACGGCGACGTCGTTGAGGCCAAGGTTCAGGATCGTGTCCATCATCCCCGGCATCGAGACCGCGGCCCCGGAGCGAACGGATACGAGCAGCGGGCTCTCCGGATCGCCGAAGCGGCTGCCTGCGCGCCCCTCCAGTGCCGCGATGCGCTCCTCGATCTCGCGATCGAGGCCCTCGGGGACGCCGCCGTCCTCAGCCATGTAAGCGCGGCACGCATCCGTCGTGATCGTGAACCCTGCTGGAACCGGGATCCCGAGCTGGGTCATCTCCGCGAGGCCGATCCCCTTTCCGCCGAGAAGCTCTCGGCCACCCCCGGAGTCCTCGTCGAAGTCGAAGACGTAGCGCATTTGCGGGAGGAATCTACCCGCACCGCGCTGGGAGCGGAGATCCGCATGGTTGCGGGGTTGCGCCTGCCGTAGAGGTCGCGAAATACAGCGCTGGTGTGGTCCCGGGGTGCTCTCTCAAACCTCCTAGGCTGAGCCCCCCCGGCACGCGATCTAGACAATCAGGGCGTGGACGAGCAACGGCTAGTCGCGGATGCATCGGTCGAGCTCGCCTCGGGCACGGTCATGCCGATCCTGGGGCTGGGGACGTGGCAGGCGAGCGGTCGGAGCGCGTTCGACGCGGTCCTTTACGCGCTTGAAGCCGGGTACCGGCACATCGACACAGCGACGGCCTACGGCAACGAGGAACGAGTGGGGCAGGCAGTCGCGGAGAGTGGCGTGCCACGCGAACACGTCTTCGTCACGACGAAACTGCCGCCCAGCCGCGCGGGACGCGAGCGCGAAACACTCGCTGAGAGCCTCGGCGCGCTCGGCTTCGACTACGTCGACCTGTGGCTGATCCACTGGCCGCCGTCCGGCCGCTCCAGACCGGACGTCTGGGAGCGACTACTCGAGCTGCAGGCGGACGGTCTCGCACGAGAGGTTGGAGTGAGCAACTACAGCATTCGGCAACTCGACGAGCTCGAGCGCGCAACTGGGCGACTCCCCGCGGTCAACCAGATTGAGTGGAGCCCTGCGCTTTTCGAACGAGACGTGCTCGAGGAGCACCGCAGTCGCGGTGTGCAGCTCGAGGGGTACAGCCCGCTCAAGACCATGAACCTGCGCGACCCGCGGCTCGTGCGGATCGCAGAGGAGCATCGGGTGACGCCGGCGCAGGTGATCCTCCGCTGGCACCTCGAGCACCGGATCGTCGCGATTCCGAAGTCGACGAACGCCGAGCGGATCGCCGAGAACGCAGCCCTCTTCGGCTTCGAACTAACGCGGCCGGACATCGAACAGCTCGACACGATCAGCGATTCACGGAGGGCATAGGCGACGCCGAAGGATCGCTCACAGCCAGACAGAACGTCGCAAGGTGCCGGCAATCTCGGACCCTTGACGCCTCTGGCGCCGCGCAATTTTTACCTCACCCAGACGCGCTGACCCGCGCAGGTTTCAGGCCCCTACTCAAACGGATGCGCGACGACCACGACGCGGTGTGATTCGAACGGATTTTCCGCGTGCAGATCCGACTAGCGGTCCTGAAGTGCGTCCAGTCCGATCGCGAACGCAACGATCAGCCGCCGATCGACGTTAACGAGGTCAGATCCCAGCTCCAGGACGTAGCGGTCGCGGAATTTTCCGAGCACCCGCTTGTATGTCCCTGCCTGCTGGCCGCTGCGAAGGAACACAAAGTTGAAGGGCAGCCAGGCCAGAACGTCGAACCAGTCGGGCCCGAGCTGGGCGAACCGCCGTAGGAGCGCGATGATCCAGCTGGCCTCGTGCGCTTCGAGCAGTTCCTCGCCCGCTGCGCCGCGAACGTGCCAGTGGCTACGCAGCAACGACTTGCCGAAGTCCTTCTGAAGCATCCCGATCACGACGCCGTTCGCGTCAAGTACCTCATGGCGCCCACGAAACTCGAACACCGACTTCGACTTGATCATGAAGAGGTGGTCGTCGTTGTCAGGCGAGATGCGAAAGCGGATGTCCTCCTTGATCTTCATCTTCTTCTGCTTCACATGGAGGAGTGGACGCCCCTCCTCGGTCGACCCCGGAGTGGGAATACTGATCCGGTACTCGTTCGCGATGGGCTTGAGGACCTGCTGGACGAGTAGCCGGTTCGTCCCCTCGAGCTCTGCGAGGGCAGTCGCGGCATCGGGCGCGGCGGAAGTCACCCGCAGGATGGTAGACGCACGCGAAACGAGCGCCTACGGGCGTAGGTTCGCCGTGCCGGTGTGGTCTCGGTGTGGTCTCGGGCTCAGACTGCGCCGCAAACCCGCTCAGTCACACGAGTACTTATTTGCGGGAGGAATCTACACTCGTCCGGTGCCTGGCCACATCCTTGCCGGCGGCGGCTCGTCCCTCGGTGGCCCATTCGACGATCTCGTGCTCGTGCTCGGCGGGCGGCGCGTCTGCTTCGTGCCGACTGCGAGTGCCACTCCCGAGACACGGCTCGTGTCGTTCTACGAGTCCTTCGCGCACCGCGCGGAGCCGAGTCACGTCGTCTTCAATCCGTGGCCGAGGGAGGATCTCCGCGAGCACGTTCTCGCTCAGGACGCGATCTACGTCGCCGGAGGCAACACGGCCAACATGGTCGCGGTCTGGCGTGCGCATGGATTCGACGTGGTGCTCCGCGAGGCGTGGGAACGCGGAATCCTGCTCTGTGGCACGAGCGCGGGAATGATCTGCTGGTTCGAAGCAGGCGTGACGGACTCGTTCGGTCCCCGGCTCGAGGGAATGCGCGATCTTCTCGGCTTCCTGCCAGAGAGCGCCTGCCCGCACTACGACAGCGAGGAGCGGCGGCGAGTCGTGTACCGAGAGCTCGTCGACGCCGGGTTTCCGTCTGGCTATGCAGCGGATGACGACGCCGCGCTCCACTTCGTCGGTACCGAGCTACGTGAAGCGGTCGCCCTGCAGGAAGGGGCTCAGGCCTATCGCCTCGAGCCTGGGATCGAGACGCCGCTCGAGACGCGGTTGGTCTCGTAAAACGGCTCGCGGTGATCTCGACAGCGAGCGGAAACGGGGAGACGTACGCCGCGGAGCTCCCGGTCTTCCCGCTCGTACGCCTTGCACTCAGCGCGAGGTCGACGACTTCCTCACGCGAGACCTCATCTCCGCGACCCAGGCGGCCGCGCGCAATCCGAGCCAGATCGGGGTCAAGAGTACGTAGAAGACGAGGTCCCCCAGGAGGAGCAGGAACCACCAGAACGCCAGCCGCGGGAACGGAATCCAGCCTTTCTCGCGCAGGTCGCCTTTGCCACCCGGCGGTGGTCGGAACGGGTGACTGAGCGGTACCTGACCAGGTGCGCCGTACGGCTTGTGCTCGTCCTCGTTCACGCGTGCGCCGCTCGCTTTCGCTTCTCGACGAGGCGGATGATCCGCATCGCGGTCTCCTCGACCGAGAGCTCGGACACGTCGATGACCGGACAGCCGAGGCGACGGTGGATCGCCGATGCCTCTTCGAGCTCCGCGTAGATGACCTCGAGCTCTGCGTAG
>Ga0190265_10003531_pt1 | contig 10676 bp, 7 predicted proteins | sample Popmic124T_FD_133135 | JGI IMG/M metagenome (GOLD analysis project Ga0190265, IMG submission 133135) | Populus adjacent soil microbial communities from riparian zone of Indian Creek, Utah, USA - 124 T | ecosystem: Environmental > Terrestrial > Soil > Riparian zone | place: USA: Utah | collected...
GCTGCATGTCCGCCAGGCCGGGGTCGGTCGATAGCAGATGATTCAGCAGAATTTCGGCGACGACGACCCGCACCAACGCATCCGGATTGACTCGCCGATTGCCGGTAATCAAGCCGATGTCCTCGCGCGAGAACCCCCACGACTCCGCCAGCGCCTGCAACTCGCGAAATTTTTGGTCGGTCAGCGCGATCAGCGGCGTCGTGTAATACATCCGCCGCCGCGTGTGCAGCGCTTCAAAGACCGCGGCCTCGGCGATGAGCGTCTTGCCCATGCCGGTCGGCGCGCAGACCATCACTCCGCCCGGCTCGGCGAACCACGCGAGCAGGGCTTCTTCCTGATAGGCGTAGAGATCGAAGGAGAGGGAGTCGAGAAATTTGCCGCAGATTTCGTCACGGGTCATGAAGACATGTTACCGGCGCTTGGCTGAGTCTCGAAGTCCAAAAACCAATCCTGTTAGCGCAAAACATCTGCGAGTTCCCTGCCGGCAGAAGTAACATTGTCCCATGCATTCCGCATGACACGCCGACCCGCCGCAAACCAGTAATTCGTGTAGTCTTCGAGGTGTGGCACATGCGTATGGCCCATCACAATCAGATTTATGTATTCACCCTTACACTTATTGCAATCATCGTCTTTCTCCTTCGTTTTCAGCCCGTTCTTCGAAGGAGCCCAGATCGTTCTGACTCGATGATACGCAAAGACCTCGAGCGCCTTATTCCCGATCCAATCTTGACCATCCAAATAATCTGCCCTCGGCAAGTCGAGCATGACTTGCTTCACATACTCGATTCCCTTGAGCGAATCGCGTGCTCCGTGAACCTGAACCTTCGTTGCCAAATACTCACGAGTGCTTTGGAACCCACCCGAATTGCGCCACAATTTGGTGGCCGCAACCTCGCTTCCATCCCAAAACCCTCTGGGCCGCTCTTCATGTCGCTTCCAAGTCTGAAAATTATTATAAGGATCAAACGCGTGTCCGTGTTCATAGCGTATGCAATCGTTCTGACCCACGCAGCGGTGATATTCACTACGGCTCACCAATTGATCGTCCAAATCTACCCAATCAACCGTTGCAACTTTGCGATCAAACACACTCAGCGATTCCCACTGCCGTCGATTCAAGTAATACCGATACAGGAATCTGTTTTGCTCGCAATCGTGATTACCGCGGATGTAGTCCTTGGAATCTAATACGGTCCAGTAATTCGTTAATTCACCATACTGTTGCTTTATAGCTTCGATCAGCGCATCTTCGCTTACGAAATCAATGGCGGACGGATGATTCTCTGGGGCGGGATAACATTGCAAACTGACCTGACTTCTCCATGTCTTATCGATAACGCCCCAACGGTCGCAATACGCATCATAGAGTAAACCAGGCACATACTTCTTGAGGCCCGACGGTGTTTCCAGGCGAAGCTTATCGACACAATCCAGATAGACTGCCTGCGCATCCCATACTTCATACAAATCACCAAGTTGAATCACGCGCATCTTGTTCGAGGCAGCCCAGTCCAACAGGTCTTTCAGGGGTCCGGCCAGTGAACATCTTCCCTTCTTCTCGGATTCATAAATAAACTTGTCATGAATGCTACCCCTAAAAAGTGGGATGTGACAGTCAGGGAGAAACAGGATCGTCTCGCCAGGCTCTGTAAAAGAGAACTCCCCAGGTTCGCCCGGTGCTCGGTACGATGCCAGAATCACGATCGAAGGATGCAGCATAGCACGCAATTTGTTTTCGATTCTAGTGGGACCTCGTCTCAGGCAATCGCCGACCCCGTTTGTCCTTCGATCGGTTAGCTTATTCCAATACACGTATTGATTACAGTCGGCTGGCTTCCACGAGCATAGTGCGATTTGATTGTCGCAGACCAATCCAAATGTCGTAAGGTTGCCGGTCCACGATCCGATGTTCATGTATACTTTAACGTGTGGATTAGCGGTATTGTGAGCGCATCCGTCGCTATGTGGATTGCGCTTGGCCGCCAAGCGTGAAATATGGGGGCTTGTCGGAGTATCCAGGGCGCGATCAGGGACGGCAGTCGAGCCATTACCCGAAACAGCCTTCGACGCGGTTGGACTCTTTGTCTTCGGAACCCAGACTTTATTGCCCGAGGTCAGAATGTAATTGTCGCCGTCTCGGGTCTCTTCGAGGTTTGTAAGATAGTGCTTCAGATAATAGTTGATTTCGCGCGGTTCCCGTGTACCCCAGTTGTACTCCGCCAGTTGAGACCAGGTCCAGCCAGCCTGGCTGGCGATGCTTTCAAGCGTGTCGCCCTTCTTGACCGTGTACCACTCTCCGGGCGACCCGTTGGCGGCAGGGATTCCATGGGGGGCCGACGGCCAATTCGTGTATTCAATTCTCGGCTTTTTCATCCGAGCCATTTCAACCCCCGTGTGCATCTCTGAGAGCGCTCGACGTGGCGCTATCCGGCTCGCCTGTCGCGTCCAGTCCGTTCCGCATTTGAAATTCTCGAATGGCCTCCTGAGTCATTTCGTCAAGCTTTCCATTAATCTGCACGTATCCCCATCCGAGATTGAACAGCCGGTGCTGAATGCCGCGAATGGTGTCCAACGGTTCCAGCGCGCCCAAAACGAAATGATAATACATCTCATATCCGGGGGAGCCGACCGCGATTCGCAGCGATCGCGCATTTCCAGGAATAGGCACGTCTATCATCCCTTCGGCGTCGGTCACGCCTTCCAGAGCAGGTGATTTTTCGTCCACCCAGATTTGATAGGGTTTATCGACTCTGGGCTTGCCGGCCAGCATGACCTGAAGCCTGAATCGCGACGGCTCGCCTTTTCGCCTGAACTTGTGATGCTGATCCGTCGCTCCCGATTCTTCCTTCGGCCGCTTCTCCGGAACAAACACAGAGTCCTTTGCCATCAACACATTTGGGTTTCCGCGATGTTGAACTAGTTTGGCATTGGAGGGATGGTCCCAAATCGTGCGCCAAAAATGCCCTGTATCGCGGGCAATGCTCGACACACATTCCCCAGCCATGATCGTGCGGTAAGTTCCCGATCGAGCCGCCGGACCAGCGATGACCGGCTCCGTCGGCTGGCCCGTTGCAGTGGGAGGGGGCGCGGCGCCGCCGGTCGGTTGAGCATTCGCTGATTTCCATCTCTCCCATGCGGCCAGGTCGAGGCGCGGAAACGCTATCGCGCACGTTCCTGGTTTGGTGATGCCGTGAATGCGGGCCGTGCCTTTATCATCCAGTCCGCCACAAACCGGGTCCGGTCGATCGGGAATTCGAACACTGTATTGCTCGCCTATGACGGGCTGCTCAGCTTCATCCACCATTTCGATGGAGATGAAATGGGTCCCAGTTCCTACATTCACCGGCGATTCGCCCGGCGGCTGCTCGGCGGCTTGTGTATCGGCATACGCCGGCTCGGGCTCCGCCACTTCACTTATCAACGAAGCATGGCCAGACGCCGCTCCTCCCGGACCCCCGGCGCCTCCTCCACCCGCGTCGCCAATGAGAACCGTGAAACAGCCAACCGCAATCTGGTTGCCGGCGCAGACGGTCGGAGGACCCACCGGGTCCGCCACACGGGCGGCGGGCAAACCGCCGATCCACACGGTATTGCTGCCCTTGATGATCGTGCCGGTCGCGTGAGGAACGAGGGCGTTAAACATCGGGCAGGCGACCGTGTCTCCCTTGAGCGGGATTCCGCGGACCGCGACCGAGCCCCCGATTAGCACAGTAGGTTCGCCCGGGCCGGTAACGGGGCCCCCGTGAGCACAGATGTCACCAATCCTTGCGGCCGGCATCCCGGCACCCGGCGATGCGGCTCCCGGGACGGGACTGGGAGTTGGCGCCGGACCTTTGGCTGCTGCAAAGGCATCCCGAGCGTCTTCGAAATCGGTATAGGGATGGCCCTCTGAGTCGGCACCCCACGTGGTTGCATCGTCGGGGTCGGGGTGACCCTCGTAATAAGCGGCCATTTCAGAAGGGGAAGCCACCGATTCTCTCCGGTCAAAGGCGACTCTCTCGCGATATCTTACCGTCCCTAAGCCGGGGAATCGAGTTTTTTCCGTTGAGGAAATCGAGTTTTCGGAGCCGATCGACGGTGGTGGCACGGAGGCCGCCGCTTAACCCTCCATCGCCGTCACGTCCCCGCGGCCCACCAACCAGAACCGGTTTTTGCCTGCTTCCTTCGCTTGCAGCAGCGCACGATCGGCCGCTTCGAGCAAACCGGTTGTGGTTGTGGCCTGCCATGGAAAGTGGACCAGGCCGCCGCTGATGGTCAGGCAGCCCACGGCGTCGGGACCCAGCCGCCCGAATTTGTGCGTCTGGAGCGCCGTGCGGAAGCGCTGCAACACTTGCAGAACGCCCCTGGGCGGCGTCGATCCCATCGTGCGCGGCCCTTCGGGGTCCCAGAAGACCACGACGAACTCGTCGCCGCCATAGCGCGACACCAGATCGGTCTTGCGGCAGCACCCGGCGAACAGACGGCCGACCTCCACCAGAATCTCGTCTCCCGCGTCGTGCCCGTATTGATCGTTGTATTTCTTGAAGTCGTCGATATCGAATACCAGCAGCGAGAGCGTCATGCGCTCCTTGCGGGCGACGCCCAGCTTTTCCTTCAGAAACGCAAGCAGGTGCCGTCGATTCGGTAGCCCGGTCAGGTCGTCCGTCAGCGCCAGCTTCCGCCACCCGTCAGCCCGCCGCGCGCCTTCCAGCAGGCGCCCGAGCAGCGAACCGTAGTGCCGCAGCTTCTGTTTATCGTCCTCTGCGTAGGAATCGGCTCCCACTTTGGGGCCGACGCGAATCTGTCCCACGCGCTGCTCGCCCTCGACGATCATCTCCACCAGCACCGGTGCATCCGAGCGGGCGCTGCCGCGCCCGGCGCGGCCCATCTTCCCGTCGGCCGACACCGTCGCCCAGTCGGCATTGACCGCCTCGGCCACGAGTGCCGCCATCGCTGACAAGCGCTTGGCATCCGGCTTGGACAACCGCGGCAACAGCTCGGCCAGCCGCGTCAATTCTTCGATCGACGGCAACGGGCCGCCGGTGTTGTTCGACTCGATCAGATGCCGCTGCGTCGCCCGCGTCGCAACGCGCAAGGCCCGCTCCAGCTCCAGCGGCTCCGGCGGAAAAATCACGTAGTCGTCGGCCCCGTGCTCCAGCAGTTTCCGTCCCACGAACTCATAGACCGGCTCGCAGCAGAAAATCACCGGCACCTTCGGCCCGGCCGCGTTCTTGATCGCCGCGACAGCCGCCTCGATGTTCCGGCAGCCACGATCGTGCCCCAGCAGCACCGCCTGCGTCTTGGCCCGCGGAATCTCCGCGATGCCCGCCAGGTAACTCCGCACGCCGCTGATCGGCCGCGGCGCGAAGCAATCGCGCACAACCGGCCCCAGGCGATCCAGATCGTGAATGATCAACAGCCGCGGATCGCGACCCGAGCCGTTTGTCGCGGGAGCGGTGCTCATTCCGGCTCCTCGCGGCGCAAGGCTTCGACCGCGCTGTCGTGGAGCAACGCATCCAGCTCCTCCGGCGTGATCGCGGATTCGTATTCGAGCGGTCCGGTCGGAATTACCGGGGGCGGCGATGGACTCGGAGCGCCGCGACCCGGCGGCAGCCGCCGACTCGACACGGGCTGCGCCCCGCCCATCCGCTGCCGCACCGCTTCGTGCAATGACGGCTCACCGCTGACAAAATCCGGCCCGCCGTCCGTCGAGAGCCGCGACGTCGGCGGAAAGCTGCCCGCCTGCGGAATCGCCGACGCATCAATGCTTCGCTCTTCGATATCCCGCGGGAGATCGACCGAATCCAGCTCGTCCGCTTCGACCTGAAGGGCCTCGCCAAAGTCACCCGGCGGCCAGACATGCGTTTCTTCAACTGACTCGTCCGCGTCAGTTTCGATGGCAGGCTCGCCGGCGGGCGGCTGAACAACGGCCCCGGCATCGGTCTCCACGGGCGCCTGCCACTCGACGACCTCCGCCACATCGGCCACGTCCGCGGTCACGGCGGACCGAATCCCCAGGGCTGCGTCCGTGATCTCGGTCAATGTCGCGGTTTCAAACTTGCCCTTCGCGCCGTTCAAACGCTCGGCGGCGCCGTCCAGCATCGCCACCGTTACGCGCAAATGCGGGTGGTAACGCGGCGCGAGTTGCAGAAACTGCATCTCCTCCTCGTCAAGAATCCGCACATCGACGATCAGCCGGTCGGGAAGGTTGCCGGTGGAAAGCTGGCCCATCGCCGAATAGACATCGGGCACCCACGACACCTGCGTGCCCTGCGACATGATCAGCTCGCCGCACTCGCTGATGGCTGCGTCGTTCCCGTCAAAGACGATCAGCATCGACGGACGTTGCTTGTTCGGGCTGCCTGCCATCTCAGCGATCCCCACTGACGATCAGAGCCTTGATCGTGGCGCGCCGGAAAAAGCGTTCGTCGCCTGTTCCTGGCGGCTGCCTTTCGTCAACAGCCCAACTCGGCCGGCACTCCACCCTCGGACGCCTGGCGCTGTGCCGCTTTCTGATTATACCGCGTTCCAATCAATTGGGGATATGCAGGCCGAGCGCGTGGCCGCATACGCTCCACCGCTCACGCATTCGCCACCGCCAAGCCGATACGATTAAGAGAACTATTCACAGGCACGGGGATTTTCTAACCTCTCGAGTGCATCAATTCGGAACCAAACAAGGCAAAAAATCTTGCACGCTTCACCACTTCGCATACGATCGATCTTCATGAATCGCCGCGACCGATATCCATTGCTACGTCTTGCAAGAATTCACAGTTCTCACCGGCCGGCAGCGCTTCGCGCCGTGGGTCTGCTGCTCGGCCTCCTTGCATTTGCAGACCTGGGAGACATTCGCGCGGACGAGCCTAACGCCGCTACCCAGAGCCGGCTGAAGGCCCGGCTCGATGCCATCCTGGCGATCCCCGCCGGATCGAGGGCCCGCCTCAGTGCTCAAGTCCTCGACCTTGATTCCGGGCAGATCCTGTACGAAAGCCACGGCGGCGACCCGGTCATTCCCGCCAGCAACATGAAGCTCGTCATGATGGCGGCGGCCCTCGACATGCTGGGCACCGACTACAAGTATCAGACCGTGCTCGCCGTGCGTGACACCGACTTGATCGTCGTGGGCAGCGGCGACCCGACTTTGGGCGACGACCGCTTCGCCGTGGAGCGCGGCACAAGCATCACCAGCGTCCTGCACGAATGGGCGGCGGCGCTCAAGAAGGCCGGCGTGAAGCAGATTCCCGGCAATATCGTCATTGACGATTCGGTTTTTGACAGCGAGTTCACGCATCCGCGCTGGCCAAAGAATCAGTACCAGGCCTGGTACGAGGCGCCGGTGGGCGGCCTGAACTTCGCGGAGAACTGCGTGAAGGCGATGGTGTCGCCGACGAAAGCCGGCAAGAAAGCGCGCGTGCAGCTCGTGCCCGGCAATACCTACGTCAAGATCAAGAACGATACCGCGACGAGCGCCAAGAACGGCGTCGTCGTCTCGCGGCAGGCGAAATCCGACACGCTGCACGTTCGCGGCGGAGTCGCGAAAGCCGGCGTGCTCGACAAGGTGACCGTCCGCGACCCGGGGCTGTACTTCGGGTCGGTGCTGCGGACCATTCTCGCGACGAACGGCATCAAGGTCGGCGGCGACGTGAAGCGCGAGAAGGTGCGCCTCGCAACCGGACTGCTGCCGAAGGAGTGTCACGTCGTTCACATCCATCGCTCCCCCTTGTCCGACGCCCTGCGGCGCTGCGGCAAGGACAGCCGCGGCATGTTTGCCGAGGTCCTGCTGAAGACGCTCGGTGCAAAGAACGGCCAGGTCGGCTCCTGGGATACCGGCCGCTCGGCGGCGCACATTTTTCTGCGGAAGGTCGGCGCCCCGGCCAACCAGATCACCATCGACGACGGCAGCGGCCTGTCGCGGAACAACCGGCTCAGTGCCAACATCGCAACGCTCGTGCTGCGCTACATCTACAAGTCCGGCGCGCTGCCGTTTGAAATGCTGCGGAATTCTCTCGCCACGCCCGGCACCGAGGGGACCCTCAAGAAGCGGTTGCGCGAGGCCCCGCTTCGCGACCGGATTTTTGCCAAGACAGGCTACATCAACAACGTCTGGACGCTCGCCGGCTACGCGCGCACCGAATCAGATCAGTGGGTCGCATTCGCCATTTTCTACAACGGCTCGGGCAAGATGCCGTCGCCCAAGAACAAGATCGACGAGGCGGTTCGCGTGATCGCCAAGTGGCCGAACGTCGGTTCCCAGCCCGCCACACCGCCAAAGTCCAAAACCACCCGCACCGCCGCCACAGATGACCCCGAGCCACGCTCGTGAATCCCCACCCTGTGTCGCACCCGTTGCAACTCGGTAGGAGGGCGTTGTCTTCTCATGAACACGGACGATTGCTCCGCACCCCGTTGGAGCGAATCCCTACGCCAAAGGCGTTTCGTCCTCCAGCCCAGGGTTGACGCGCAGCGGCTACCCTGGGTCAGCGTGCGCGAATGGCATCTACCCCAAAGGGGTTGCGGCTTTTTCATCCGAATTGTAGGCCACACTTCGATCAGAATGACGCTCCTTCTAACTCTCGCGCGATGATCTCCGCAATCTGCACCGCATTGAGTGCCGCCCCCTTGCGCAACTGATCCCCGCACACAAACAAATCGATCCCCCGCCCATCCGGCTGGCTCACGTCCTGGCGAATTCGTCCCACGTAGCAGTCGTCCTGCCCGCTCGCGTCGAGCGGCATCGGGAACCGGTTGTTGACCCGGTCGTCCATCACCGCGACCCCCGGGGCGCTCTCCAGAATCTCGCGCACTTCATCCGCCGTGATCGGCTTCTCAAAGGTGAGATTGATGGACTCGCTGTGCGCCCGCAGCACCGGCACGCGAACGCACGTTGCGGTAATCGCGATATCCGGATCGCCGAAGATCTTCCGCGTCTCGTGAATCATCTTCGATTCTTCCACGTTGTAGCCGTCCTCGCCGATCGCGGTGTTGTGGCAGAACAGGTTGAACGCACATGGGAAGGGAAACACCTTCGGCACCACCTCACGGCCGGCCAGCACTTCGCGGGTCTGCTCCTGCAACTCGACCATTGCCTGCTGCCCCGCCCCGCTGACGGCCTGGTAGGTGCTCACCACGATCCGCTTCACGCGATTGACCTGATGCAGCGGCCAGACCGCCATGTTCATGATGATCGTCGAGCAGTTGGGATTGGCGATAATCGGCGCCTTGCCGATCGCCTCCGGATTGATCTCCGGAATCACCAGCGGCACGGCCGGGTCCATGCGAAAGGCCGAGCTGTTGTCCACCACCCGCGCCCCCCCCGCGACGGCCACGGGGGCCCACTCGCGACTGACGGAGCCGCCGGCACTGAAGAGTGCGATATCGACGCCATGAAAACTGTTACGCGTGACTTCCTCGACGATCAGATGGCGTTCGTCAGCTTCCTTGCCGCCCGGGTACTTCACGCGCTGTCCCGCCGACCGCGACGAAGCCAGCAGCTTGACGCTCTCCGCCGGTATGCGGCGCTTCGAGAATATCTCAATAAACTCCTGCCCCACCGCGCCGGTGGCGCCGAGAATGGCGATTCGGGTTCGATTGGTCATATGTTGAGCTTTCTCAAGGTCTCGTTCATTCTTCAGGATTCCGCGTTCCTTCATCTTATGCGCCATGCCGACGCAAAGGCCTTCGGCTTGGCACCCAGCGATCACCCTTCACCCGATCTTTTGCTCACGGGAAGGGATTCCCGGGGGGGTGGGTGGGAGAAGGGATTCTCGCACCAGCGTGATCTTTTTCCAATGCGAGCCTTCCCAGAAGACGTGGCGGCAGGTGGTGCATCGGTGGAAGTTCCTGCCGTGGAGGAGGCTGAGGGCAGGGACGACGTCGCCGACTTCTTCGCGTGCGACCCGGACGAGCTGGCCGTTGCAGAGGGTGCAGCGCGGGTCCGTCACGTGAAGGTGGAGCTGCTCGACGGCGAAGCGGATCTGCTCGGCGAGGCGCAGGCCGACGGGCAGGAGCAGGCCGTGGAGTTGGCCGGCGGTGAAGAGGCGGCGGTGGAAAAGGCGCATGTCGCTGGAGACAACGGTGCGGCACTCGGCGAGGGCGTGGCGAACGAGGTCGGCGTCGTCGATGTCGAGGGTGTAGCTGGCGTCGATCCCGAGGGCGCGCAACCATCGGGCGAGGCCACCGCACATGGCGTCGCAGGCGAGGCGGGGGTTGGTCCGGTCGGGAAACATGGACATTTGAAGGAGTTTAGCAGGAATGGAATTGCGAATTGATAACGGTTTGATTTTGGTGATTTGGCGATTTAGCGCCTGTTTTGACTTTTTGACTTCCTGGCGTTTCTTCAGAATTGGAAATAGATGAATGGAGTGGCGTTTTCCGGGCTAAAGAGGACCAGCAGGATAATCCACGCGGCATAGCCCATTCCGGCCACCGGCGCGGGCAGCCGCAGATTCGCCCGGCCGCGGCGGAGCCATTCTTCGTAGAGGTGCAGGAGGGCAAGCAGGCCCAGGAGCATCACCGCCGGCACTTTGTTCAGCAGCCAGCCGGGATTCGTCACAATAGTCGGAACGAAAAGGTGCGTGGTGTAATACGCCGCGCGGGCCAGTGCGGCGGTCGTGGGTTCGAGTTCGGTCGTTCCGGGGATGACGGCGGGCTGGCAGCGGAAGAAGATCCAGGCGACGTGGACGATGAGCAGC